>Ga0207661_10002575_pt1 | contig 12481 bp, 21 predicted proteins | sample KBSC713LmetaG_FD_184337 | JGI IMG/M metagenome (GOLD analysis project Ga0207661, IMG submission 184337) | Corn rhizosphere microbial communities from Kellogg Biological Station, Michigan, USA - KBS C7.1-3L metaG (SPAdes) (version 2) | ecosystem: Host-associated > Plants > Roots > Rhizosphere ... | reverse complement strand
GCGGCAGAAGCTGCGCCTCATCGATCTTCCAGGGCCGAAATTCCTTGCTCATGGCTTCGCAAAGAATCAGACTCGCGCCCGCTTGACCAGTCATTACTCGGACAGGCTCCTAGGGCGTGTCCTCTTCGGCGAGAGGACTGTCCGCCCATTTCGCGGCTTCCATCGACATCGGATCCATATTGTCGCACCACATGCACGTGAGCACGGCTCTACCATCCGGGCTCAAGGTGGGTATGAGCCGCTGCCCGCAATGGACGCAACGCGTAACGCTGTCCATGATGCTACCTCCGCCTGGTCACTGTTCCGAACTCCGGAACCAAAGGATTGTTCCAGCGTTACGCACCTTCGGGTCTAAGCGCGAAGGGGCGGGATCATGCGGGAAGCGGTCGATCGGGTTATGCAGGCCTACAGGTTGATGGTCAGGCTTTCACCTCAGGACGAGGTGGAAACCAGAGAACGCCTCGAACAGCATCTTCGAGGTGTGAAAGGCGACCAGAATGCGCTCGCCGTCGAAGGCTTGCGTTTCTTGCGCAATCCACGTCCTTAAGCTTTCAGGCTGCCGACGAAGAGCCAATGCTCACGTTCGTCCGGATCTGTTCTCCATCCTGGGCGTCAGCGCGGGCTGCTGCAACTTCGCCAACATGGTCTCCCACGAAGCTCTCGAGGGCCTTGAGGCGACTGTCGCTCAACAGCCGGGATATTGTCGCGACGAGCTGGGCAGCTGCGAAGGGCTTCTGCAGGAGAATGCTGCCCGGGACGCCTTGAGAATTCCACTGATCAGCGGCCGCGCCCGTGATGTAGACCACTGGAAAGCCCGGTTCGATTTCCCGAACCTCCTCGCGAGCTCCCAGCCGCCCAGCTCACCCTCGATCCTGATGTCGGTGACAAGCCCGCGGAACCTCACCACGCCACTTGCGAGGACAACCAGCGCTTCCTCTGCACTTGATGAAACCGTTAGATCGACGCCAGCATTACCCAGCACGCCGCGAACGAAGTCCTGTATCGGTTCGTCGTCTTCGACCAGGAGTATGACGGGCATTTCGTCCAAGGTGCGTATCACCGACGCGACGAAATGACGGTGGCGGCGTACCTGGCGCGCCCCGCAGGCTTGTTGCAACGCCTAACCAAACGTGAGCCGGCCTTTCAGTTCCGTAGAAGAGTTCAAAACTGTACGTACCGGCTCTGTGGTTACGAAGCGTTCACTCCCTCACAAACCCCGGCTCCGGATCGCCCCGTTGTCGAATTGAGTGGCTTCAGCACGGCCGGAGGCAAATTCATACGCCTCCGCGATGCAGGCTGTCCGAAGCGGGCTGATCGCCGAAGTCGATTACGGATTTGCGAAGGATACGGCCTGTGGGATCGGCGCTCAGCCGCGCACGGCGGTTGCCGTAGAAGAACGTCAGGCGAAATTCACCTTCGTGCTCATCGATACCACGCTCGCAGGCGCTCGTGATCCGACCTTCCCGCATCAGGGTTGGGACGCGTTCTGCCGGTACGCGCAGAAGCTGGCCGATCACCGCAGCGTCGACCAGGAATGTGTTGTCGCTGAATTCGATAGGATATTCGGACGGCTTTGGGGGTCCGTCATTCCTGCGGCTCTCGATCATCACATTTCTCCTTGTCGAGGCGCGATAAAAGATGTATATAAAATATATCTTTTTGACCAGGAGGTCAATCCATGACCATTCCACTCCAGATGGATGACTGGACAGAAACGGAGGCTGCCGGCGGCGCCGTCCTCCGCGAATGCCTGCTCCCAGCGGCGGAGCTCAAGTCCAAGGGCCGCCTGGATCTATCAACAGCCGAGCTCGCCTTCCGGATCTTCGCCGCCTTCCGCTCCCATCCGCATATCAACAACGTGCTCACTCACATTTCGCGCGCAAAGTCGCGCGAGGTGGAGCAATCCATCAACCGTATTCTTGATTCGTCGACGACCAGCGATGGTCTTTCGCCACTCGAGGAGAACATTCTCGAGCTGATGGTCGGCGAACGCGGCATTACCGGTAAAATTCTGAAACCCTATTTCCACTCCGCTTTGCACAGGCTGCTTGAACCGAGCAGCGCCGAGCGGCTGATCCGCAACGTCAACGCATTGTATCTTGAGCTCGAATGGAAGGTGAATCATCCGGCGCCATCCGCGGCGCCCGCGCCGATCGAAGCTTTGGAGGGGGCAGACGATGCCGGAAGCGAGTTGCAGTGAGCGCGTGATCCAAGTGGCGGACATCGATCCGCGGTACCGTCATACTATCCTTCTTCGCTTGTTCGAGCATCTCGCTCCGGATCAGTCGCTGCAGATCGTCGTGGATCACAATCCCAGGCAGCTCCGCCTGCAGCTCGAAGCGCGCCATGGCTCGCGCTGCGGCTGGTCATACCTGGAGGAAGGGCCCGATGTCTGGCGCGTTCGTCTGCGCCTCCTCCGCGCCGGCAGTAGCGAGGCAGCCAAGACCCCGGAATGAAGAGAATGAAAACGTTGAGCGATTCCTATCACTACGAACGGCCGGCAAACGAGACGGAACGAGCCTATCTCGAAGCGCTGATCCGCGAAGATTTCGAGCGATGCCATCCTGGCGAAACGCTCGACGATGTCAGGCGCAGGGCAGCCTTTTCGAAGGAAGACAAGGGGCTGCTTCGCGATTGGATGGCGGTAGCCGCCGCCAGGCGAGCCGCGGCGAATCGCGTCAAGATGCCATCGACGATCGCCGCCTGAATAATTGTCGTTGCGCGATGCCGATTACGCCGCCGGTCGCACGCCAAAATCCTTCGGCCTGAGCATCAGGTCAGCGAGTGTGTACTTGTCGAGCGCTGCACTGAACGCCGCGAGGCCTTCCTGCAGGATGCCGCGCAGCCGGCAGCTACGCGTAATGATACATTGGTTGCCGGCCGCAAGGCATTCAACCAGCGCGAAATCAGGCTCGGTTGCGCGGACCACGTCGCCGAGACATATCTTGCGCGGCGGCTTCGCCAACGTCAGCCCGCCCGAGCGTCCACGCACGGCCTTCAGGAAGCCTGCCCTCGTCAAGGTGTTTGTGATCTTCATGAGATGCGCGCGCGAGATATCGTAAACCTCCGACGCCTCGTCGACGGTGATCAGCCGGTCCTCGTGAGCTGCCGCATACATCAGCAGTCGGAGGGCGTAGTCGGTAAAGCTCGTCAATCGCATGAATTATTCCAGCGGTACGGATGAAGTTTGCGTCGCGATCCAGGCTGTCGGACTCGGAATAAAGATATACGTGGTGTGCATGTTTCGCAAGTTGCCGACCCATCCCTGCGCAATTCGCGAACTGCCCGAGGCGAATGTGAGATTTCTCCAATCGGCCCCTGCTGGCTCATTCTCTGGCTCCCCCATGCCCGACCGGTTCGAGCTTGCGCACGAGACGGTGAAGCAAAGCGTTGAACCGGTGTTCGCTTTTCGCATCGTGTCGCCGCAAGGCTGCGCACGCCTGACCCGCAATACGGCAAGCGGCATCCACCTGGCCGGTGTCGGCAAGCTTCTGTAACGCGTCAAGCAGCAGCACCACGATCTGCTGCTCGGGCGTCGTCAGCGATGTTGAAACCGATCTGGCGTCGATCACTTCACGAGGCGGCTCGCGCATGCATTCCGCGAGATCATTCGACTCGATCATGCGGCTGCTTTCTTCCCTGTCCCTTTGCGCACCAGCAGCTTATAGGTCTTGCCGTCCGCTTCGAACCCTCCCTGCCATTCGTGCCCGCGCTCGTTGAGCTTCGGCAGGAGAAAGACAGGCTCGCGGCAGAGCAGCGCGGCGAGAACTTCGCCTGGCTGCAATTCCTCGACAGCCGCAAGCGTGCGCACCAGTGGCTCGGGCGGGTCGAGATCGCGATTGTCGAGATGGCGCGACGGCTCCGGCCATCCCGATGGTGAGGGCCGATCCACGGCCGGTCGAGCCGGCTCGGTTGGTCGAGAATCGGCAACTGCCGCAGCCGGCGTGAACACCACCTCCCAATCGCCGCCGCCGATCTCCCGGGCGGCATGACCAAAGCCTTTCTTGCCGAGGACCCCGTAGAGAGGTACAGGCTCAAATGTGGCGAGCAACCGAAGAGCCTGTCCTGGGCCGAGGCTCATGACCGCGTTCATGATCACCGTGAACGGCTCGCCGCCATCACGCAGGATCGGGCGTACATCGAGTTCATGTGGGACTTGTGTCATTCTCTTCTCCTCATCTTCGTGACTCTCGCAGGCTGGGCAGAAACAATCCTGGCTTGGCGTGCGCGCCGTCAGGTAACATCGGTGCCGGCACCAATCTCAGGGTGCGAGTCGAAACGAGCTCGACGCAAATTTTGATGGTGGCGACAAGCATCCCGAATGCGGCGATCCGAAACGCTAATGGAGCTTCCAGGAAAGCTGCTATCGACGCAGCGCCGACGCTTGCGAAATAGAGCCAGAACCACGGCGTGGCGCGCAGCTCGTTGACGAGGTCCTGCACGCGTGGCGTCGGACGCTTGCCGAGCACCTCGCCGTAGCATTCAAGCCAGGTCAGGAAGGCGACTATCTTATAGAGCTTCGCAAGGCCGAGCGCGCTGAGCCAACCGAAGGCAAAGAGAAATACGACCGCGCCGATGCGCCGATCGACATCCCCAAGCACGGTCAGAGCCAGCAGCAGGAGGCTCGCCAGACCGAGGCCGCCCAGCGCCCAAGCCGCCATGCGTGAGTTGAGCTCAATCTTCCGCCGCTTGCGGGTCCGATAGAGCCGGATCATGTCTTGGCCGTAGAGGCCGAGACTGACGGTCGCAAGCGCGAGGGCTATGAGCAGCGGATGGCCCGCCCCCTGTCTGAGGACCAGGAGACAGACGGGACCGCCAATCAGGACAACAAGGATCGCCGCGCCGCCAGCGACAAAAGCGATCTGGCTGGTCCGGTGTTCAGCTTCCGGCGACAGCATGAACATTGCGAGCAGCCGATAGCTCACGCCCATGGCGGTAAAGGTCAGCCAGCCGCCAAGGCCCAGCGCGGCGTGAAGCGGGATTCCCACCGCCGTCAGGCGAAGAAGCGCTGCGTTGGTTGTCCACCCGCCCAACGCAAAGGAGAAGATGGTTCCGAGTGCGGCGACACCCGCGAGGCTCACGAGACCGGCGGCGACGAAGCGCGCCGGCAGATGGATCGGCCGTGCTAGCCACAATGTACGGCCAAGATTCCAGATATTGAGCAAGAAGCCTGCCGTGAGGCTGATCGCTCCCAGAGGCAGCCATGGCATCGAGCCTACGTTGAACCCGGCCATGCCAAGAAAGCCGGCCATCAGACCGACAAGTCCCGCGATCAGAAGTACGAGCGCGACCGCGGGCAATTCAGGATGGGCAAGCGGCTTGGCGACAAGGACCGGAACGAACTGAACAAGCGCGCCGGATACCAGCAGGCTGAGCCAACCGATCGCAATCAAGTGGACGAGAACAAGCGTCTCCGGGGCGGCGACGGGCTGACTGGGAAAGCCGAAGCCGGCGACCATCAGCGCCTCGGCGCCGATAAGCGCAAGAAGCGCGACTGAGAAGTAGCTCATCGTCCATCTGGACGGCGAAACGCCAATCATGCTTGTCCTCGCCTATCAGGCCAGACCGGAGCGAGCAGCATTGCCTCGCTCCGGTCTGGGGGCATCTTCAGGCGGCCTTCGCGAGCTTTCCGATCTGGACGCGCCACACGGTCGGGCCGCTCTCGAGATAGGCCCAGGAGAACTGCTTCGGGTATTCAGCCTCCAATTGGTAATAGAGCGGCTTCGGGTCATGGTCGTTCACGAGAATGAACGAGCCGCCCACAGTCAGTTCGTTGACAAGCTGGAAGATCTTCTGGTGCCGTTGAGCCGGCGGAAGCTGCCGCACATCGACCGTGGCTGCGTCTGCATTCGTGCTGGACATCCTAGACTTCTCCTTTGGTCGCTCGAGGATCTGTTCCATCGCCACCGGCGACCTCGGTGGCAGATTGAAGGTTGGCCGGCTCGCCGAGAGCCCCGGCCCCGCCAGGCTTTGGGCTGAAATGCTCCGCAAACTTGTTGGCGACGCCGTTCCATTTGTCGGCGTCGGGCGGCGGTTCGCCCTTGGCGACGATATTCGGCCAGAGCCCGGCGTACTTGCGATTGAGGCCGAGCCAATGGGAGTCAGGCGGGATATCGCTGTCCGGAAAGATCGCTTCTGCCGGGCACTCCGGCACGCAAACGCCGCAGTCGATACACTCGTCGGGATGAATGACGAGCATATTCTCTCCGACATAGAAGCAGTCGACGGGGCAGACCTCGACGCAATCCATGTACTTGCATTTGATGCAGTTGTCGGTGACGACGTGCGTCATCAGCCAGCCTTCCCGCCGCATACTAGCGTTTGCGCGGCGTAACCAGATATGTCGCTGACTGATGTCTAGGCATTTTCTGCGCAAAAAGCAATATTTAAAATATATCTTTTTGACTTCACCAGGCCGCTTCGCAACGACGACGCGGAACTATGCAATCCCGACGCAGGCGCGGCCCGAGCAGGAGCATGACTCGCCGCCGCGCGCAGCACAGTGTTGTCAGATCGATCCGTGCCTCGGCACGGGTGTATTCCTTGGATCCGAGCTATCGACCTTCACGATGACAGTCCCCGCTACACGTAGAACATCACCTTGGCCAGCACGACGATTCCAATAATGCATGTGAAGACGATGAGGTGAATGGCCTTGAACACCACCGGATTCATCCTGCCCAGGAAATGCATCGTCATGGCGCTGATGAAGCAAACGAGGACGATGCCGGCGAGCGCAACCTTGACCATCAACAAGCGCCCGAAACCGCTCTCCGGCATCGTCGAAAGATCAGGAAAATGAGCCTCCAACATAAGGATGCCGGTCGCATAGAGCAGGACAATCACGGCCGGCATGAACAGCCGCGCGCGTCGGATGATCCCGGACTCGATTTCCATCATCACCTCCTTGGACAGGCGGCCATGCAGGGACTCGAGGATCAGAACCTCGAATATCACCACCCCACCGAAGGTGATGGCAGTCAGAAGATGGATGGTCTGGATAATGAGATAATGGTCGTTTGCGAAGGCGCTCATCCTTCATCCCGATCTGCGTTCAAGCTGCTCAGTACGGCGGCAGCCACGCCAGCTTACCGTCCGCCGATCCCGAGATGCTCTTTGGCTTCCGGGCTCATCATCTCCGGCGTCCAGCGCGGTTCATACGTAAGCTTCACGTCGACAAATTCGACTCCCGGCACGTTGCTCGCGCACTCTCCGGCGCCGCTCTTCAAGTAGCTCGTTGCCGGGCATCCCGGCGTCGTCGTGGTCATCGTGACACAGACCACACCATGCTCTCCGGCAGCGACATCGTAGACGAGGCCGAGATCGACAATGTTGTAGCCGAGTTCCGGATCGATTACCTGATGCAGGGCCTCTCTGATGCGGTCGGCCAGACCGGAACTGCCTTCAGCCGAACCGGCCGGGGCGGGTCGCTTGCCATCTTCGGCCCGCTGACGCAACACCGGCGCCCCCGACATGAAATGCTCCATGATCGCGCCTAGGATCGCGGGCTTGAGGTGCTGCCAGTCGCCGCCGGCCTTCGTGACCGTAATCGTATCGCTTCCCAAGGACACGGCGGAGACCTCGGGAATCGCGAAGAGCCGTTCTGCGAGCGGCGAAGCTGCGGCCTGCGTCTTATCGGGCAGATTGAGCACGCCCTCGGCGAGAACCTCGCGGCCAGGTAGAAACTTCAATCGCGCCGGGTCGGGCGTCGCTTCGGTCTGGATGAACATGGCTCATGCGCTCACAAACGAGTGCTCGTAGGGCGATACGGCCGGAGTTGATGCGACAATCACTGACCGATCACGCTGCTTCTTTGGCGGCGCAGGCCCAGAGCAGGTCTTATTGTCTTGTCGCTAGTGTGTAAGCGTCAGGTCGTCAAAAAGCAATACATAGAATATATCTTTTTGAGGAAGCCGACTGGCGAGCGAGCCTGCTCATCGCTCGCGCACTCGGGGAAATAAATTAACCGCTGGCTCGGCATTTTGCAGCGACGCGCCAGTCGAGCGGCTCATTGCACGAGCGGCGCGCTCTCCGTGGGACCTAATCTCCGCCGCTACGCGCGCGGCGAATGCACCGGCAAGACCACGTTCAAATCAGCGAAATTGTGCCGGCAAGCCAAGCCCAAGAAGCCTAGCGTCGATCGCCCGGATCCTTCAGCTAGCTGACTGATGCTCCGCCTCATCCATGGCCGTGAGCGAGATGGCAGTATGCGCATAAGCGCCTCCCGCCCGCATCTCGGCCGCGACCCAGATCGCCTCCATCAATTCCTGACGCGTGGCGCCGTGGCGGAGCGCAGCCTTGGTGTGCCCCTTGATGCAGTACGGGCACTGCGTCACGTGCGCCACGGCAACCGCGATCAATTGCTTGGTCTTTGCCGAAAGCGCGCCGTCGGCGAATACCTGACGGCTGAACGCCTGAAAAGCCTTCTCGGTCTCAGGCGCAAGAGCCCGGCGTTTTTCGGCAAGCTCTCGCGACGATGGCGGGTACAGGGTGTCAGTCATTTCATGCTCCTCAATTTGACTCTGGTGACGATCATGGGAAATCAAGCTCCACGACGTATCAACTGGTTCAACTCTCCATTGTTGCCTGCGGTTGCAATCCGCTGCTAGGTGCCAAGCGCAATCTTCAAGGTGGCAAGGATGCCGGCGACGGCCAGCGCGAAACAGCCCAGGCGCATGCCGACAAGCAGCGGAATCCTGATTCCGGAGTGGACGTAGTCCTCGATCACCACCTGAAGGCCAAGCGCGCTGTGATAGAACAGGGCGATCAGAAGCAGCGTCATCAGAATTGTCGTGAGGGGCACCTCAAGCCAAGCGATGAACCCGGCGTAATTGTCGCCGGTGTGCACGACGATCGAAGCGGTAAACCATACAGTCAGTGGCACCAGCGCCACCGCCGAGACGCGTTCGCGCCACCAATGTTCGACGCCATCCTTTGCCGAACCGAGTCCAAGCGCCCGGCCCAATGGTGAACGTGTCCGTGCCATGCTCATCGGCTTACTCCCGGCACAACAATGGCGATAGCCCAGGTGAGCACCGTGAGCGCGATGGTCGCAGCCACTACCGTCCATCCGGAAGCGTAGATCGCGCGGAGACTGAAGCCATATCCCGCATCCCAGGCGAGGTGTCGAATGCCGCCGCAGAGATGGAAAAAAAAGCAGAAGCTGCAGGCGAACAGCAAGACCTGGCCAACCCACGATCGGATGAAGGCATGGACCGTGGCGTAGGCCTCCGGACCGGTTGCTGCCGCAACGAGCCAAATGACAAGCCCGACGGCGTAGACGGCCAAGACGACCCCGGCAATCCTGTTTGCAATCGACAGGACGGAGGTAAGCTGGGGTCTGTAGATCTGAATGTTGGGAGAAACGGGCCGTGGTCGATCTGACAAAGCATTCGCCATATCTCGTTCCTCCCCTTTGCACTCAGCTTCGCCGCTCGATCAGCATCTTCTTGATGTCGGCGATCGCCTTGCCGGGGTTTAGCCCCTTCGGACACGTGCGCGTGCAGTTGAGAATCGTGTGGCACCGATAAAGACGGAACGGATCTTCGAGGTCGTCGAGCCGCTCGCCCGTCGCCTCGTCACGGCTATCCGCAAGCCAGCGGTTCGCCTGGAGGAGAACTGCCGGACCCAGGAAACGGTCGCCATTCCACCAGTGGCTTGGGCAGCCGGAGGTGCAGCAGAAGCAGAGAATGCACTCGTACAGACCATCCAGCCGGCGCCGCTCCTCGGGCGATTGCAGCCTCTCACGCTCCGGGTCCGGTGTCCTCGAACGCAGCCAGGGCTCGATAAGCCTATGCTGAGCGAACAGGTGGGTCTGATCCGCAACCAGATCCTTGATGATCTTCATGTTCGCGAGCGGGTAGATGGTCGCCGGCGTCGCCAAATCGGAGATGAACCTCGTGCAGGCCAGCCAATTGGTGCCATCGATGTTCATCGCGCATGATCCGCAAACGCCCTCGCGGCAGGAACGGCGGAAGGTAAGCGTCGAATCGACCTTGTTCTTGATCCAGATGAGCGCGTCGAGGACCATCGGACCGCAGTCGTCGAGGTCAACTTCGTAGCTATCGATGCGGGGATTCTCCCCAGTGTCGGGATCGTAGCGATAGACTTCGAGACGTTTTGTCCGAACCGAACCTTTCGGTGCTGGCCACGCTCGTCCACGGTTGATGCGCGACTCCGCTCTCACGCCGAAGTTCTTGGGCACCGGGAATCGCTTCAGCAATGTGACGCGCGGCATCTCATCTGAGGATCGAATGATCACGCGCTACCTCACTTGGTTCGGGCGAGCGGCATAGCCCTCGAATCTGCGATCGGCTTGCCAACATTCCCCGCAGCCGTTGGGGCAATCCGCAGCTCTTTCTTTGGGGCAACAACGACAACTCTCTCCCCTCGCCTAGCTGCGGCCCAGAAGCAGGTCCTTCAACACCACAGCATCGTTGTGCGCTTCGTCGCGAGCCGAGAACACGAGCGTAACCGGTCCGTGTCGCGAAAGAGCCCGCAGCCGTTCGAATTGCTCAGGATGCCGCCGAATCTCCGACTCGTAGCGGCGCTGAAACTCCGGCCAGCGTTTGGGGTCATGCGCGAACCACTTGCGTAGTTCAGTGCTGGGCGCGATCTCCTTCATCCATTCATCGATTGCGGCATTCGCCTTCTTCAATCCGCGCGGCCAGAGCCGATCGATAAGGATCCGCATGCCATCATTGGCGGCGGGCGGTTCATAGGCCCGCTTGAGCTTGATGTGATCTGCTGCGATGTTCATGCTCATCGACGCCTGAACAGTCTTCACCGCATCGAGTTTAGGCCTAAAAGATGCATCGTCAATACATCTTGTGGCGAAAGGCGCCCCGCAGCCTCGGGCGTTTTGGCACATGTCTCGGCAAGCGATGGTATTCGCTTTGCGCTGCTTGGAATGAAAGGGTTCCAGCGAAAGATGGCGCGCCACTCAGAACAAAACTGCAAACTCTGATGTGATTGAAATTTCGATGACGTCGGACAGAGCGCGGAACCGAGGTTCGATCACCGCGCATCCGCCAGGGCCTGCGGCTCGACCAGCAGACCTTGTCGTTCGTAACGGCGACGGGTCCTGCTGAAGCGCACGACGACGGCATATCGGATACTGTTCGCCTTGACGCGCCGCGTAAGCTTGGCATCACCCGCCGGCAGAAACTCGAGATCATCGAGGCCCACACAGCGCAGACACGCCGGGCCGGGAGTTTCCATCATCAGGAGATCGCCGGTGCCGCCGCACCGATGGCATGTCCACTCCCTGTTCAACGGCTGGACGACCACCAGTTCCGGGGCCCGGCTTGCCTTTTCCGCCAGACGCTCGCGCTTCGTCTCAGAGAGTTCCGGCGATACCCAATGTGTCCGATATGACGCCTCGATCTCCGCGTCTCCGCTTCGGCTGAAGCGCAGCGCCCGGCGTTGCGGCGTACGGTCGACATAGGTGGTCGGACTTGCGAACAATCCTCTCGCGGTCCCCCAGGACTGGAAGAGTTGCAAGGCTTCCGGGATGCGCAGTGGATTGACCTGGAGAGCTTCCTCCAGGCAATCGATCTGCCCGCGGCGCCAGCGTTCCACGGCTCCAGGGTCAAGCCACCCGATCCCCATGAGGATGTCGATGGCGCTCACGGAATGCCGGGCGGCAAGCACCTCTTCGGCTGCTTTGGCGACGCGATCGCCAAGCGGAACCCGATTCTTCCGGCTCATTGTAGCTCTGCATCACGGCTGATGCCGAACGCGACGCTCAGGTCGCCGTTTGCCATACTGCCGATCGAACACCGACGCGGCGGGCCTGATCGCCAACCCGGACGATCATACAACTTGGATACAGCCCGCAATAGAGCCGTCAAGCATATTGCTCACATTTCTTCCGGCAGGGGCCAACGGATCGGCGCGCGGCCTGAAGCGATCATTTGATCGAGGTGCTCCAACCGATCCTGCCCCCAGAATGGCTCGTCGCGGTAGAAGTAGAACGGCGCGCCAAACACTTGCCGCTTGATCGCTTCCTGGGTGAGTTCCCGCTCGCGCAAATCAAGTGCGACTTCATCCTTCCGCCGCAGCAGGCCAGCACCATCGAGACCACTTGCATCGGCCAGCCGGACCAGTACTTCCGGATCAGCGATATTCAATTCATCGGCCCATACGCCCTTGAGACAACGATGAACGAATGAGTCCACGTCGCTACCATCGGAGATAGCCGCGAGCAGCATACGATGGCCAAGGGACGGATCGACCGGATAGTATTTCGGCCAGATGACGAGCGGGATATCGCGAATGGCGCGCCATCGATGCATTTCCACGATGCGGTAGGCTTGCCGCGGGCGCGCTCGTTCCCGCACCGGCTTGCCGCCGCCGGCCGCAAAGACGGCCAAGAGATCGACCGGCTTGAAGACCACCTGCGCATCATGTCTCGATACAAGCGTTCTGAAAACCTGGCTCCCGATATATGACCAAAGCGATATGAAGCTAAAATAGTACT
>Ga0207661_10002574_pt1 | contig 12484 bp, 10 predicted proteins | sample KBSC713LmetaG_FD_184337 | JGI IMG/M metagenome (GOLD analysis project Ga0207661, IMG submission 184337) | Corn rhizosphere microbial communities from Kellogg Biological Station, Michigan, USA - KBS C7.1-3L metaG (SPAdes) (version 2) | ecosystem: Host-associated > Plants > Roots > Rhizosphere ... | reverse complement strand
GATTCGCGGCCGGGCGGTCGAGCGCCGAGTGGCGGCGATCGACTTCTTTCGGGGAATTTTTCAGACGGCGCTGTCGGCGGACGAATTGCTGGTCGCTGTCGAAATACCAATCGGCAGAAAGAATTCCGCGCACTTCTTTCACGAATTTGCCAGGCGACATGGTGATTATGCCATCGCCGGTCTTGCGGCACAGGCTGTTATCGAAGGCGGCGCCTTTACCGATCTGCGCCTGGCTTTCTTTGCCGTCGGCGACCGGCCGGTTTTGGCCCGCGCGGCGAGCGGGCTTGTCAACACCACTGTCACGGCTGCACTGGTTTCGAACGCTTGCGCCGCGCTTGGTCAGGAGCTTGATCCCCAGGACGACCAGCAAGCCTCGGGCGACATGCGCCGGCATCTGGCCAAAGTGCTTCTGGCGCGCGGTATTGCGGCTTTGCTCGGCAGGCCAGAGCTTGCGGGGCAGGCGGCGTGATTGCAACGATACCTATTTCGCTTGAGGTGAATGGCGAGCGGGTTGATGCTCAGGTCTTGCCTCGCGTTAACCTTGCGGATTTCCTGCGAGAGCAACTGCACCTGACTGGTACTCACGTCGGCTGCGAGCACGGCGTATGCGGTGCCTGTACAGTCCGTGTAAACGGTGAAATTGTTCGTGCATGCCTGATGCTTGCGGTGCAGACAAATGGTGCCTCCGTCCAGACCATCGAGGGGCTGTCTGATTGTGGCGAAGTCGCAGACCTGCAGGCTGCCTTCCGTGACCGCAATGCCCTGCAGTGCGGCTTTTGCACGCCGGGCATGCTTATGGCGGCGCAGGACCTGCTTACTCTGAACGCCGATCCCAGCCGCGACCAGATCCGCGAGCACCTCTCCGGCAATTACTGTCGCTGCACTGGTTATCAGGCCATCATTGATGCGGTCGAAGCGACGGCGCGCTTTCGCAGGAGCCGCACGAAATGACTGGAGCGCCGTTAAAACTCGAGGGGCTCTCCGCACTCGATCGGCCGAATTCCTATATTGGCAAGACGGTGCCGCGGCCCAATCTGGATCGGCTGATGCAGGGTCGCGGTCAGTATGTCAGCGATCTCGAACTACCGCGCATGGTGCATGCCGTTTTCCTGCGCTCGCCTCATGCACATGCCAGGATCATCGGCATTGACACGGAAGCCGCAAAGCGGATGCCCGGCGTCGTCGCTGTCGTCACGGGAGAGGAGCTTACTTCCGTCATCACGCCCTGGGTCGGGGTGCTTTCGCACCTGAAGGGGCTGAAATCGGCGCCGCAGCATGCGATCGCCGTCGATCGCGTGTGCTGGCAAGGCGAGGCGGTGGCGGCGGTGGTGGCGACCAGCCGCGCGCTCGCCGAGGATGCGGCGGAAGCCATCGCGGTCGAATACGAGGAGCTCGACGCTGTCACCGACATGCGCACAGCGCTCGATCCGAAGACGCCGGTCATTCACGCCGTGCTCGGCGACAATCTCGCCTTCGAGCGCACTCATGACGCCGGCGCCGTCGATCAGGCGTTTGCCGATGCCGATGAAGTCGTCGAAGCGGATTTCATCTTTGGCCGCCACACCGGTGTGACGCTGGAGCCGCGGGCGGTTGTCGCCGACTGGAACGCGGCGGAGGCTCGGCTCACGATTTATCAGGGCACGCAGGCGCCACATATGGTGCAGAACATAGCGGCGCTGCACCTCGGGCTCGAGGAGCGGCAGGTGCGTGTGGTCTGCAAGGATGTCGGCGGCTCCTTCGGCATCAAGGTGCACATCTATGCCGACGAGATGGCAACCTACGCGCTCTCCAAATTGTTGCGCCGGCCGGTCAAATTTGCCGCCGATCGGGTGGAGAGCTTCAATACCGACATTCACGCCCGCGACCATCGCTGCAAGGGCAAGATCGGCATCAGACGTGACGGCACCATCACGGCCTTCGAAATCGACGATCTCACCGGTATCGGACCTTATTCGATGTATCCGCGCACCAGCGCGATCGAGGCCAACCAGGTCGTCAATCTCGTTGGCGGGCCCTACCTCACCAGGAACTATCGCGCACGGGCCCGCGTCGTGTTCCAGAACAAGAATGTGATGTGTCAATATCGGGCTGTTGGCCATCCCATCGCCTGCTCGGTGACCGAAGGGCTGATCGATCTCGCTGCGATGAGGATCGGCATGGATCCCGTTGAAATCCGCCGGCGCAATCTCATTGCCGATGATGCCTATCCCTGTGCTTCGCCGGCGGGGCTGCGGTTCGAGAAATTGTCGCACCATGCCTCTCTCGACAAGCTGCTGGCGATGATGGACTACGATCGCCTGCGTGCCGAACAGGCAGAATTGCGCAAGCGGGGCATCCATCGGGGCATCGGAATTGCGAGCTTCATCGAGGTCACCAATCCGAGCGCGGCGTTTTACGGCGTCGGTGGCGCGAAGATTTCGTCACAGGATGGCGTCGCGGTGCGGCTGGATGCGCAGGGGGCGGTGATTTGCCAGACCAGCATCACCGAACAGGGGCAGGGTTCGGAATCCCTCACCGCGCAAATCGTTGGTAGCGTGCTGGGCGTTCCGATGGCGCAAGTGCGCGTCATTCTCGGGGATACCGACAACACGCCCTATGGCGGCGGCACCTGGGCTTCGCGAGGCGCCGGTATCGGCGGCGAAGCTGCATTGCAGGCGACCGAAATCCTGCGCAGGAACATCCTGGACGTTGCCGCCGCAATCCTTCAATCGACGCCGGCGGGGCTTGATATCGCAGATGGCGTGGTGGTCAATGCCGGCGACGGCACGCCGCGCATCGAGTTGAAGGAACTGGCGCGGATCGTCTATTTCCGTCCCGACACGTTGCCGCCGGGTATCCAGCCAGAACTGATGGCGACGCGGCATTATGTGCCTCGCCAATATCCTTTCGCTTTCACCAACGGCGTTCAGGCCTCGTGGTTGGAGGTCGATACCGAGACCGGGTTCGTCAAATTGCTCAAACACTGGGTGGTCGAGGATTGCGGTACGATTATCAACCCGCAACTGGTCGACGAGCAGATTCGCGGCGGCGTCGTGCAAGGTCTCGGCGCAGCACTGTTCGAAAAATGCATCTATGGCGAGCGCGGCCAGCTCACCAACGCTAGCATGGCTGACTATCTGGTCCCGATGCCCGGCGAGATGCCCGACATCGACGTCGGCCACGTCGTATCGCCGACCGCCGAGAGCGAGTTGGGTGCCAAGGGCGCCGGCGAGGCTGGTACGGCAGGCGCGGCGGCGGCGGTCGCCAATGCCGTCAACGACGCGCTCCAGCCATTCGGAACGATCATCACGGAGATTCCGCTGACGCCGCAGGTGATACTGACGGCGCTGGGGCGATTCTGATCGAGGGCTATTCCGCTGCGCTCGCGATCTCGCTCGCTCGCCGGTTGGTCACCACCACCTTAATCGCATCCTCGACCCGCTCCCGGGCATAACGGAGCGCGGTCGGAAGGTCGGCGAGGGGAAACGTATGGGTGTGAATCTTGGTGGCATCAAAGCGTTTCTCTGCCATGAGCTCCATCGAGCGATGGGTGGCGCTGCGGCCTTCGCCACGGATGCCGTAGACATAGATGTTGTTGCGCACGAGATGCGCGATATTGGTCGTCACCGGCTCGTGCGGAAATGCGGCGAGGCAGATTTTCCCGCCGCGATTGGTCATGTGGATGGCCTGATCGATGGTCGCCTCCGAGCCGGCGCATTCGATGACGTAGTCGGCGCCAATCCCGCCGGTGAGCTGCTTGACAATGTCGACTGGATTCTCGTTGCTGATATTGACGACGCGGTCGGCACCCAATTCCTTGCCGATCGCCAGCCGCTTGTCGCGTGTACCCGTCAGGACCACCGGGCTCGCGCCTAGCGCCTTGGCGACGGCTACCGCGAGCAGCCCGATCGGACCCGGACCGATCACCACCACGCTCTCGCCCGCCACCAGACCGCCCAGCTCGGTGAGGCCATACATCGACGTGCCGGCGGTGACCACTAGTGTCGCCTCCGGATCGGTCATGTTATCGGGCACCGGGATGATGGTGTTGATGTGATTGACAGCGTATTCGGCAAAGCCCCCGTCGGTCGTAAATCCGTTGGCGCGATGGCCCTTCTCGGGCTTCCCGTAATTGAGGCATGACGTATACATGCCATGGCGGCACCGCTTGCACTGGCCGCAGCCGGCGTGGATTTCCACCGTGACTCGCTGGCCGATCTTGAACTCATCGACATGCGGTCCAAGAGCTGTGACCGTACCCATATATTCGTGACCGGGCGTAAAGTTCTTGTTGAAGGGCAAGCCGCCCTGAATGCTGGCTGGCGAACCCCGGTGGATGATCTCGAGGTCGGTGGCACAGATCGCGACCGCATCGATCCGGACCAGGACCTCGGCACGCCCTGGGATCGGCGTGGGCTTGTCACGCAAAAAGAGTTCATCGGGGCCGCCCAGCACCCAAGCCTTCATCTGTTCCGGGACCGGAAATTCGGGAGACGTCTTGACGCCGGCGGGGTTGTACATGGTCGTGTTTCCCTAGTGGCTTCGTGGGGCTTGCCGCGGAAGACTAGTCGCTCCTGCTACCGACGCAATCGGTTTCTCTTGCTTTGCAAGCACTTCAGCCGAGATCCTAACGGGCTTGCGGAGCCGAGATTTTGTAGATCTCCAGTGCATCGGCATCGGCGCCGCGTGCCGCCTTGGCCAATCTGAACAATTGCGCGGCCAGGGAAGTCATCGGCACCGGGGTTGAGGTATCATGGGCGACTTCGCCGACCGTATCCAGGTCCTTCAGCATGGTAGCGATATGTCCTAGCGGTGGCGAATGGATGCTTTGCACCATGCGCGGCACGAACAATTGCAGCGGAATGGAATCGGCAAATCCGCCGGCCAGGGCTTCCGGCAGCTTGCCGGCATCAATGCCGGAGTTCACGGCAAGCCGCGTTGCCTCCGCTAGCACCGCCATAGCGCAGCCGACGATCACCTGATTGCACAGCTTGGTCATCTGCCCGGCCCCGCTCGGGCCCATATGCGTGAGGCGACGCGCCATCGCCAGCACATAGGGCCGCACCCTTTCGATGTCGGCTGCCTCGCCGCCGGCCATCACCGCAAGCGTGCCTTCTTCGGCACCCTTGGTCCCGCCCGAGACCGGTGCGTCGATCCAGCCCATGCCATTGGCGGACCTCAGCCGCGCAGCGATCGTTTGAGCCTTGTCCGGATGGATCGACGAGAAATCGACAACCAGCTTTCCGGCACCCGGTGCCGCCGCGAGGCCGTCAGAGCCGAACACCACGTCTTCGACAGCGGCAGCATCGGTCACGCACATGAAGACGATGCTGGCAGAGGTGGCGACCTCGCGTGGACTTGCCGCCAACCTCGCGCCGGCGTCGACCAGCGCTTTGGCCTTGCCGACGGAGCGATTCCAGACCGCGACCTCGTGGCCGGCATTGATCAGTCGTCGGCTCATCGGAAATCCCATCATGCCAAGCCCGAGATAGCCGAGCCTTTCGGCTCTCCCTCCGCTCGCCCCGCTGGTCCCGGTCATTCCGTATCTCCTTATTCCAAGGTCTAGTACGCCCCACGCGCACGGCGGAATATCCCTGCGGGATCAGGCGAATACAAGCGTCAGGTCAACAGCTTGCCTGATTGTTTGAACCATGAAAGGCTTATCCCTTAGGGAATGGCGAAGGGCCGTTCGGCGCCGGAATAGTGGAGTGGGGATGATGCGGATGGTTTCGAAATGGATGTTGGCGGCCGTTGCGGCGCAGATTTTGGCCGGCGGAGGGGCGGCGCAGGCGCAACAGACGATCCGCGTCGGCTGGACCATTCCGGCCGAGGAATCCAAATACTGGATGATGCGCCGGCCGCAGGAATTCCCTGATATCGGCAAGACCTACAATATCGAGTGGACGCAATTCCAGGGCACCGCGCCGATGACTCAGGCACTCGCCGCCGGTGCGCTCGATTGCGCGACCCAGGCACCGCTGTCGCTCGCCAATGGCGTGGTCGGCGGTAACCTCAAGGCCTACATCGTGGCGCAGCACGTGTTCGAAAAGCCGGGCGGCTTCTCGGTCTATTGGGCCGTCATGGATAACTCGCCGATCAAGACCATCGCGGATTTGAAAGGCAAGACCGTTGGCATTTCGGTGATCGGCGGCGGCACACAAGGGCCCTTCAACCTGTTGCTGAAGCAGAACGGGGTCGATCCGGCCAAGGATATCAAGCTGGTCGAGGTCGGCTTCGCGGTATCCGAGGACGCGCTACGGCAAGGCCGGGTCGATGCCGTCAACATGAACCAGCCGTTCGCAGCACGCGCCGAAGCCAAGGGAGGCACGCGCAAGCTGTTTTCGCTCAATCAGGCGATGCCGAACATCGTCCACATTCTGGAAGCCTGTCGCGCCGACTTCGTCGACAAGAACCCTGAACTTGTAAAGGCTTACGTGCGCGATATCACCTCGGGCATGAGGAAGGCGCTGGCAAATCGCGAAGAGACTTTAAAAGTCGTTTCTGAGGTGCTGAAAGCGCCGATCCCGGTACTCGATACCTATCTCCTGAAAGATAACGACTTCGGCCGTGACCCCGGAGCCGCGCCGAACTTCCCGGCGATTCAGAAGATGCTCGATATCTATGCCGAGACCGGGATGCTGCCGAAGCTCGATGTCGCGCAATTCAAGCACCCGACCATTGTTGCGCCGCTGCAGTAGGAACGGACGAGCGGCAAGAGACCGCGCGAGGCGGTTGGCCGCCGTCTTGCGGAGAATTTGCGCATGAAGAAATGGCGATCCCGGGTGACGACCGATGGGCTCGATCGAGCGCCGCATCGCGCCTTCATGCGCGCGATGGGCCTAGACGATGCCGCGCTCGCAAAACCCATGATTGGCGTCGTCAGCATGAAGGGCGAGCAGACGCCCTGCAACATGACCCATGATTTCCAGGTCGCGGCGGCAAAGGAGGGGATTTCCGAGGCGGGCGGCACGCCGCGCGAATTCGCGACCATCTCCGTCTCCGACGGCATCAGCATGAACCACGAAGGTATGAAGTTCTCGCTGTTCTCGCGGGAACTTATCGCCGACTCGATCGAGGCCGTCGTTCACGGTCTTGCCTATGATGCCCTGATCGGCTTCGGCGGCTGCGATAAGACCCTGCCCGGCGTGATGATGGGCATGATCCGCTGCAATGTGCCATCGATCTTCATCTATGGCGGCAGCGCGCTGCCCGGTCGGTTCCAGGGCAAGACGCTGACCGTGCTCGATTCCTATGAAGCGGTCGGCGGCTTCATGACCGGAGAAATCGACCAGGCGACGCTAACCGGCATTGAGCGCACCTGCCTGCCGACCATCGGCGCCTGCGCCGGCCAATTCACCGCCAACACCATGGCGATGGTTTCCGAGGCCATCGGGCTCACCATCCCCAACGTTTCCATGATCCCCGGCGTTTATCCGGAACGCGCCCAGGTCGCACGCCGGGCCGGGCGGCTGGTGATGGAGATGCTGGAGCGCGGCGGTCCGCTACCGCGTGAGATCCTCACGCGCAAGGCGCTCGAGAACGGCGCGGCCATCGTCGCTGCCACCGGCGGCTCGACCAACGCCGCGTTGCATTTGCCGGCGATCGCAAACGAAGCCGGCATCGACTTCACCATCGATGATGTTGGCGAAGTCTTTGCGCGCACGCCCTTGATTGGAAATCTGCGTCCCGGCGGCAAATATACCGCCAAGGATGTCTACGACATCGGCGGTGCAGCCGTCGTCATCCGCGCGCTTATCGAGAGCGGCCACATCGACGGAAGCTGTCTGACGGTGACCGGCCGGACGCTGGCCGAGGAATATGGCAACGCCAACTCACCGGACGGTGAGATCATCTATCGCCCCAGCAAGCCGATCATGCCGGATGGCGGCGTGGCCGTGTTGAAAGGTAACCTTTGCCCCGATGGTGCGGTGATCAAGGTGGCCGGTTTGAAGAGCCTTGCGTTCGAGGGCACGGCACGGGTGTTCGAGGACGAGGAGAGTTGCGTCGAGGCCGTCCGCCAGCGCGCCTACGCCGCGGGCGAGGTGCTGGTGATACGGAACGAGGGCCCGGTCGGTGGTCCCGGCATGCGCGAGATGCTCGGAGTGACGGCGCTGATCTACGGGCAGGGCATGGGCGAGAAGGTCGCCCTGATCACCGACGGCCGTTTCTCCGGCGCGACGCGCGGCATGTGTATCGGCTATGTCTCGCCGGAATCCTTTATTGGCGGTCCGCTCGCGCTGGTGGAGAACGGCGATCGCATCAGGATCGATGCTGCTGCGCGCCGCATGGATCTGTTGGTCGACGATCGCGAACTCGCCGCGCGCCGCAAGGCATGGAAGCCCCGTCCGCCGCGTCATCGGGCTGGCGCGCTTGCCAAATATGCAAAGCTGGTTGGGCAGGCGCCGGGCGGCGCCGTGACCCATGACGGGGCAGCCGAATGGCCATGGTTTGATGACACGCCCGAGCGTTGACCCGAAGCCGCATCGCCACGTGACGCCGTTTTACGCTATGCTGGCGGCGCTCAACGCGCCGTGTCGGTGCGAGATGTGGGAATGACGGCATTGCGAATACGATCTGAAGCGAAGCTCGGGCCTGTCGCGGCGCAAAGGCAGGCGACCGCCATGATCGAGATCGATCATGTCTCGCAGGTGTTCCAGACGTCCGCACGCCAGGACCATCTCGCGCTGTCGGATATTTCATTGACGGTGGCGGACGGCGCGTTCGTCTCGATCCTCGGTCCCTCCGGCTGCGGAAAATCGACTCTGCTTTACATCGTCGGCGGCTTCGTGCAGCCGACGAGCGGCGCAGCGAAGATGAAGGGCCAGACGATCAAGGGACCGGGGCCCGACCGTGGGCCGGTGTTCCAGGAGTTTGCTCTCTTTCCCTGGAAGAGCGTGCTCGGCAACGTGATGTATGGTCTGCGCCAGCAGTGCATGAAATATGCGGAAGCCGAGGCGCAAAGCCGAGCGCTGATCGAGATGGTCGGATTGAAGGGATTTGAGAACTTCTATCCGAAGGAGCTGTCGGGAGGCATGAAACAGCGCGTCGCGCTGGCGCGTACGCTCGCCTACCATCCCGAAGTCCTATTGATGGACGAGCCGTTCGGCGCGCTCGATGCACATACGCGCACGCGGCTGCAGAACGATCTGCTCAACATCTGGGAGCGCGACCGCAAGACGGTGCTGTTCGTGACCCATTCGGTCGAGGAGGCCGTGTTCCTCTCCGACAAGGTTGTGATGATGACCCGCTCGCCCGGCCGTATCCGCCAGATCGTCGATATCGATTTGCCGCGGCCGCGGCGCCGGACCGAGTTGCTGCTCGATCCCCGCTACCAGCAATACGTCGTCGCTATCGAGCGCATGTTCGACGATTCCGGCGAAGACGGGCTGCAACCATGATGAGGCGTGCTGCGCCATTTCTCGCCTGCTTGGGCCTGCTTGTCATCTGGCAGCTCGCGTCGCTGGCACTGAACAGCGACAGTTTCCCGACTGCTCTGGAGGCGATCCGCGCGATCCCGACGATTCTCGGGGACAAGGACTCTCTGGTCAATTTCGGTGCATCGTTGCGACGAATGGCGATCGGCTTTGCCGTCGCCGTCGCCGTGTCGATGCCGCTTGGACTATTGATGGGCCGCAGCCGCGTAGTGGCGTCGTTCTTCAACCCGCTATTGATGGTGGTCTATCCCGTGCCAAAGGCCGCGCTGATGCCGATTATCATGCTGTGGCTCGGCGTGGGCGATCTCGCCAAGACTTTGGTGATTTTCCTCGGCGTCAGCCTGCCTGTGATCTATCACAGCTTCGAGGGCGCAAAGGCCGTGGAGGAAAAGATGCTGTGGTCTGGCGCCGCCATGGGTCTTTCGGCTGCGCAGCGTATGGTCCGCATCGTGCTTCCGGCCGCTCTGCCGGAGATTCTGACCGGCTGTCGCACCGGGCTCGTGCTGGCGCTGATCACGATGATCACCAGTGAGATGATCGCCCGCCAATCCGGCGCCGGGAACATCCTGTTCAACGCGCTCGACATGGGACAATACGACACCGTTTTCGCAATGATCATCATTGTGGGGGCCATGGGCATTTGTCTCGACGCACTATTCGAGCGAATGCGCGCCCGGTTGGTGCGCTGGTCCGAGCCGCAATTCGACATTCCCTTGAGCTTCTCATGAACACGCGCGCCGTCGCCTCGGATCTGCTGCTCGGATTGATTCCGATCGCGCTGCTGGTCGCAGTGTGGCAGGCACTGGTATCGTTCGGCTACGCACCGGTCACACTGCTGCCACCGCCCGGTCGCGTCCTTGCGAGGATGATCGAGCAGCTCGAAACCATCACATTTCAGGAGGCGATCGCGGCCACATTGTTTCGGCTGTTCGCCGGGTTTTCCATCGCGGTGGTTCTTGGAGTCGTGGTCGGCCTGGCGGCAGCTGTCAATCCCTCGATCAACGCCGTGGTGCGTCCTATTGTGCGCGTGCTGGCGCCCCTGCCCAAGGTCGCACTTTATCCCGCGCTACTGCTGCTGGTTGGCTTCGGCCACGAATCCAAGATATTGCTGGTAACGTTCGATGCGCTGTTCCCGATCCTGTTATCGACCTATTACGGCGCCTCGACCGTGGAACAGAAGCTGATCTGGTCGGCGATGGCGGCGGGCACACCGCCGCGCCAAATCCTGTTCAAGGTAGTGCTGCCGGCCGCGTCGCCGTCGATCCTCACCGGCTGCCGCATCAGCCTCGTCATTTCCTGCATTGTCGTGTTCCTCGCGGAGATGATTACCTCGACCGACGGTCTCGGCCATGTTCTGGTGGCAGCCGCTCGCACGTTTCAGGCGGTCGACATGTTCGTGCCGTTGATCACAATCTCGCTCCTGGGGCTGATCCTGAACGGCTTGCTTGAATTGTTGCGGACCTATCTGCTACGCGGATTCCCGGAAGCTTAGGAGAAAGAGCATGCTGGCGGATCGCATCGAGGCGAAATGGATCGACGCGTTCTGCGAGGTGTTCGAGCGCTGCGCAGTGAAGGCCGGCGATACCGCCGCGATCCTGTCGGAGACCCAATCCCGCGCGCTCAATGTGCATCTGGCCGAGCTCGCACTGCTCCGGATGGGTGCGCGACCGTTTCATGTCGTGGTGCCGACGCCGCGCAACAAGCAGATTGTGCCAATCCGTTCCACCGGCGCCAGCGAGGCGATCCAGCGGCTGGCTCCGGTCGTCACTGCGTTGCAGCAGGCGGGTTTCGTCGTCGATTGCACCATCGAAGGCCTGATGCACGCGCCGGAGACGCCGGATATCCTCAAGGCGGGCGCGCGCATCCTGGTGATCTCCAACGAGCATCCAGAGGCGCTGGAGCGCATGGTGCCGGATAGTCTGCTGGAGAAGCGCGTCCGCGCGGCGGCGAAGATGTTGCGGGGGACGAAACGCATGCGCGTGACCTCGAAAGCGGGCACCGCGCTGGACATCGATATGGTCGGCGCTTCCACGGTCGGGGTCTGGGGTTGGACCGACAGGCCCGGTACGCTGGCGCATTGGCCCGGCGGCATTGTCGTTAGTTTTCCGAAGAGTGGAGCGGTCAACGGCACGCTGGTGATGGCCGCCGGCGATATCAACCTCACCTTCAAGCGCTATCTGACCTCGCCGGTGAAGATGACGTTGAAGGACGATTACGTCACCGATCTCGAAGGTGAGGGGGCCGACGCCGCCATGATGCGCGCTTACCTCGCCGCCTGGGGCGATCGCGAGGCCTATGCGGTGTCTCATGTCGGCTTCGGCATGAATCCCGGCGCACGCTATGAGTCGCTCTCGATGTACGATCAGCGCGATACCAACGGTACGGAGCTTCGCGCCGTTTCCGGGAATTTCCTGTTCTCTACGGGTGCGAACGAATTTGCCGGCCGCTACACTGCTGGCCATTTCGATCTGCCGATGATGGGCACGACCATCGAATTGGACGGTGTCGCCGTCGTCCGTGAGGGTGTGCTGCAGGACGTGTTTGGCTAGAGCACAGGCGGTCGAGCCAGGCCAAAATGCCGGAGCATGTCTACCATGGCGGCGAGGCGCTTCTCGCGATATTCGTCCACGTTGAGGCCTGAATAATCGAGAAAGCCCGCGCCGGTGCGCAGGCCGATGCGGCCGTCGCGCATGTTGTTCGAGATCACCTCTGGTGCGCGGTAGCGGTCGCTCCCGAGGGCGCCCTCGAGGTAACGACTGGCATAGTAGAGGATGTCACCACCGCCCCAGTCGATGAACTCCAGGAGGCCTAGCACCGCGTAGCGGAAGCCGAAACCGTAGCGGATCGCCTTGTCAATTTCTTCCGCGCTGGCGACGCCTTCCTCAACCATCCGCGCCGCCTCGTTCATCGCGAGCGCCTGGATGCGCGGTACGATAAAGCCGGGTGTTGCCGCGCAAACGACGGGAACCTTACCGATACCTTCAAGAAGCGCCTTTACGCGAGCGATGATGTCCGTGCCGGTCGCCTTGCCCGGAGAAATCTCGACCAGAGGGATCAGATAGGCCGGATTC
>Ga0207661_10002572_pt1 | contig 12488 bp, 10 predicted proteins | sample KBSC713LmetaG_FD_184337 | JGI IMG/M metagenome (GOLD analysis project Ga0207661, IMG submission 184337) | Corn rhizosphere microbial communities from Kellogg Biological Station, Michigan, USA - KBS C7.1-3L metaG (SPAdes) (version 2) | ecosystem: Host-associated > Plants > Roots > Rhizosphere ... | reverse complement strand
ACGGCGCTGATCTGCGTCAGCACGTCGATGCAGTACCGGTCCTCGTCGACCATCTTCTCGACCCCGCGGACCTGGCCCTCGATGCGGCGCAGCCGCGACTGCAGCTGCTCCTTGGTGGCAGTGTACCCGCGCGTGGTCTCGGCCATATCTCCAGTGTACCCGCCGAGTGGCCTACCCCCTAGGGGTATGAGTACGGTAGACGGCCGGGGTCACGGCTCTGCTCCTCACCGGCCGCATCTTCGAGGCGCGGCTAAGCGCGGGGCCGGGGCGGCCGTTCGGGCCCTGCTCGAATTGGGCGCCAAGACGTCGCCGTGCTGCGCGGCGGCGGCGAGGAGCGGGTGCGATCGAGCGGCTCGCGGCGGGCGTGCACCGCCCGCTCGGCCGCCCGGCGGTGGCGGCGTCGCGATGGCCGGCTCTTCGCACTACCCCGTCGGCAACAGCCTGCGCCTGCCCAGCTTTACCCCGCGGTGACGAGCTCCCGCCGTACCCCCGAAAAAAACGAGGTCCGAACGACCTTGGCTTGCTGCGCCTGCCGCGCACGCAGGGCGGCGGTGAAGGCCTCGTCCTCCAGGCTGCGCCGGGCGGCGGCTGCCATGTCGGCCGCGTGCCAGGCGGTCCGCTCGATCGTCGAGACCTCCTGGTAGGCGTGCAGCCGCCGCTCGCGCACCACCTGCCGCAGCATCGCGTCCTGCTCGAACGGGTGCAGCAACGGGTCCCAGCCGTTGCGGTGGAAGAGCGCGTCGCTCAGCTGCGCGGCCGACAGCTCGCCGCGCTCGTGTGCCTCGCTGGCCACGCGGTGCAGACGGCGGCGGCGGTAGGCGACCTCGAACTCGTCGGTCGGCGCCTCGCGCTCCTCGGCCAGCGCCGGGAAGAGCGCGGCCTGCTCGAAGCGGCGGACGTTCTGGTCGGCGAGCTCATAGGCCCGCCAGGCGGCCTCCTGGGTGCGCTGCACGGCGATCCATTCGGCGTGCCGGCGTCGAGCCATGACGGCCGCGCGCTCGGCGGCCACCGCGACCTCCTCGGCGTAGCGGCGCAGCTCGCGCAGCGTCTGCCGCTCGGATCTGGTCTTCTCGATCCGGCGCTCGGCCCGGGCGGCCTTGCGCGCCTTGTGATCCAGCCACCGCTGCTTGAGGTGCGGGCCGCGGTTGGCCGCCGTGGAGACGAGGGTGAACCCGGCAACGGCGAGCGCGATGAGCACCAACCACATGAGCAGGGCGTGCTGGAGGCTTGCGAGGAAATCGTGCTTGGCTGCTTCGGAAAGCAAGATCAACACCTCGAGAGGTAGGTGCGGCTGTTGATCCGGCGCCCAGCAAGTGGGTCGCTCGGGAGGTGATGTTGGTGGCGCCTCAGGTGGTCACGCAGCGAGGAACTGCGGCGGCGCTCTCGTGGGGGCAGCCGACCGGGCGACGTCGCCCGGGAACGCAACCAGGTGGCCGGTGATCGACGCGGCGCCCGACTCGGGGACCGACTCGACCAGGACCGTCTCGTCTTCGGTGGTCGCCGGGGCGGCGATCGACTCGGAGACCGTGGCGTGGTGCTCGATCTCGGCGATCTGGACCTTGGCCGGCGCCGCCGGCTCCGGCACGACCGTCGAGTGGACGGCCCCGGCACCGAGCAGCATTGTCAGAATGGCCATGGCGAGCGCCCGGGCAGCCGAGCGACGCGAGGCTCGCCGAAGGCGGCGGGCACACGCAACGACAGCCATGCCTACCAACGTACCCCGCACGCAATGAACTCGCATTTCGGCGTGACAAAGTCCGACATTTCTTGTCCGTCCATTGTAGACGGCGGGGAGAGCCGGAATTTGGTAGTGTTTGCTCCGGCGATGCGCTCAGGACGCGGAGTCAGCAGCGGAGGCCACGATGACCAACCTGCCGCAGCCCCCGGCCGGGCCGCCGCAGCAGCCCGGCGGCTGGCAACCGCCTTATCCCCCGCCCGCCCCAGCGCCCGGCTACCCGCCTTATCAACATCAGCAGCCCAACTATTCACCGCCGCCGACGACGTTCACTCCCCCGCCGGTGGTGAGACGGATCCCCGAGGACCAGCCGTTCGTCGTCCGGCCGAGCGTGAAGAAGCGGCTGCTGCTCTTCGGCGGCCTGCTGCTTTTCATCCTGCTGCTGCTTGGCTGCCCGGCCGGCCTGGCGCTGAGCGACGGCGGCGACGGCGCCGTCGTCTTTGTCGTCGCGATCGCCTTCGTGCTGGTGTTCTTCGGCGGCGTACTCGGGCTGCAGCTCTACCTGATCAGCTCGGGCGGCCCGATTCTCGCGGTCGGTCCGGCCGGGCTGTGGATCAAGACCCGCCCGACCCGGGGGCAGGCGATCTGGCTGCCCTGGGAGGGCATCGAGCGGGTTTACCGGCGGCGCTGGGGCCTGGAGAAGATGGTCTGCGTGAAGGCCCGCGACCCTCGCGCGGGCAGCAACCTGGGCGCGTTCACCGCACTCGACTCGAGCATGCAGCAGCTGTTCTTCGGCTCCGGCTTCACCGCCACCTGCACCTACGCCGACAAGCCCGAGACCGAGATCGTCGGCGCGCTCATCCACTTCAGCGCGGGACGCTGTCCAGTGCAATGACGCGGATGGCGCGTCCCTCGGGGATGGCCACCTCGGTGCCGTCACCCAGCACAACGATGTCGACCGGCGGGCCGTCCAGCGCATACCGGTCCTCCTCGGCGTCGACCGTCCACAGCAAATGGACGTCGCCGATGCGCCGATAGCGGACGAGATCGTCGCGGATTGCCTGGGCCGGCGCGATCCCGATGTCGTGGGCGACAATGAGCACGGGCCGGTGGTCCTCGGGGTCGTGGGTCAGGTCGCCCTCGGGTGCGTGCAGGCGGACCCGGTCCCCGACCGTGGTGTCGTGCACAAGCACCTCGGCGATCTCGTCGCCGCGGCCGGCCCGGACGTGGATCACGATCTCGTTGTCCCCGCCGGCGATCCAGAACGGGCGCCAGCGGTGCGGATAGGTCGCGACTTCGACGTTGGCGTGCTGGCCGGGCGTCCAGCGATACGGCAGGTAGGTGCGCAGGCGCAGCACCGCGACCTGCGGCCCGCGCCGGTCGTGGCCGGTGACGACCGCCGTCCAGAAGGGCGGTTCGAACGCGATCCGCTGCATCCCCTCGGCCATCCAGCGAGCGACCAGTTTCATCGTGGATTGCCAGGCTTCGTCGTACTCGACCCGCCAGCCGTTTCCGCCGGCCGCGCGCAGGGCGTCGGCCATCAGCAGCGCATCGTTGTCCAAGCGTTGCGGGGTGACCCCGAGTTGTTGGAGGGCCGGCCCGAGGTCGGCCGCTCGGGCGGCGAGGAGCGGCGGCCGGTCGACGTGATCGACCAGCCAGTCGAGCGCGGCGACGGTGTCCACCGCCCGTAGATCGCCCGGCAGCGCGTCGGCCAGGTGCGCGCGGACGAGATCCAGGCCCGCCCGGAGCGTGCGCTGCAGCACCAGCTGCTGGATCCCGTCGCCGGGCTGGAAGCCGTCGACCGGCGGCGGCGCCTGCGGTCCCTGGGGCGCCGGTGCTTCGAGTGGCTTCTGGCCGTACAACCGAAGCAGCGCAAGCAGATCCGCGGCGCCGGCCGGGCTGACGTGGGTCACACCGTCGAGTGTGCGCGCGCTCGCCTACCGGCGGCGGCGCAACAGCCCGCCTCGCTCCTCGCCGCCGTGGCCGGGCGCCTTGGGCGGCACGGTCAGGCGCAGCGCCAGCTCCGGGCACATGCTGACGGCCTTGCGCGCGCCGGCCTCCAGCCAGCCCGGCACCGGCGCGTCGGGGAAGGCCGGGAACCCGTTGGCGTCCAGGCTGATCAGCTCGGGCGCGACGACGGCACACAGCCCGTGCCCGTCGCAGCGGGTCCAGTCGACCGAGAGCCGCCGAGCGGTCGCGTACGGCGGCAGCGGCAGCACGCCGCGAACCGGCTTGCCGCACCCGTCCCCGTGCGAGTGGGCGGCGATGTCCTCGGCGAACGTCTCGAGCGCCGACAGCGCGAAGCGAGCGGTGCCGTCCGGGTGGCTGCAGGCGCCGCGGCCCTTGACAAAGCCGGCGGCCGCGCGGACGGCGTCGGGCGAGCCGCCACCACTGGCGATGAGGCCGAACACGCGCGCGAGGTCGGGCAGTCCGAGTCGGCACGGACCGCACTGGCCGGCCGACTCGCCGGCCAGGTACTGCAGGACCTGCTTGGTCTCGCCGAGCGGGCAGGTGTCGTCGCCGAGCGGGATGATGATGCCGGCGCCGAGCGAGCCGCCGTTCTCGTTGAAGCTCTCCCGCGAGACCTCGGCCTGGCCGGCCGCCTCGGACGTCATCCACTTGCCGTGGAAGCCGCCGGTGAGCACGCCGGGGCCGAGCCCGGCGCCACAGAGCCGGAGCACCTCTTTCAACGGCGTACCGGTGGGGCACTCGACGACGGCCGGGTGGCGGGCCGAGCCGAGCACGGTGAGCATGACGGTCCCGGGCTCGCGTTCGTCGCCGACCGCCGAGTACTCGTACGGCCCGATTCGGGCCCCGATCGCGATCTGGGCGAACGTCTCGGCGTTGGACAGCAGCGTGGGCAGTCCAGCGACGCCGGTGTCGCTGGCCCGCGTCTTCACCCCGGGCGGGATGTGGACTTCGCCGTTGATCCCTCGTACCAGGGCGCCACCCTCACCAGAAATGAACCGGTGCGGCACGGTGACGATCCGGGTCGGCACCGGCATGCGGCGCTCCATCAGCGCCTCGTCGAGCGAGTCGAAGCCGATCCCGTCGTCGGCCACGCCGACCACGATCTCCTCGGCGTCCAGCGCGGCTGCGGCCAGCGCGGCGCCGTCCAGGATGAGGTGCGGCGCGCGGGTCAGCAGCACCTTGTCCTTCCACGCCGCGGGCTCGCCCTCGGTCGCGTTCACCACGATGATCGGCGGGAGGTCGCGCCTACGGCACGACTCGATCACCGCCTGCACCTTCTTGGCGAAAGGGAACCCCGCACCACCCCGGCCCTTCAGCTTCATGCCGTTGGCGAGTTCCATCAGGTCACGCAGCGACAGCGGCTGGACGTTGCCGTGTACCTCGCGGTGGGCCCGCAGGTCCAGGCGGCCGAACTCGTCCATCCCGGCGGTCAACCGGGGCACGCCGATGCTCGTGACCGGGGGAACCTGGGCGAGGTTCACCTGGCCTCCTTTCAGGTGGTGCTGTTATGGCTAGCTGACCCAGTAACGCTCGTCGATGGCTCCGTCGACCGGGTGGCGCCGGCGGCCACGGCGGCTCGGCGCTGCCAGGTCGCTGCGGTGCTCGCGGAAGCGCGAATCGGACTCGCGCCACCGCTCACCGCTGTCCCGGGCCGCCCGGCGGGTGGCCATGTCGATCAGTGTCGGCGTGTCATCGGGCTCTAACTCCTGAAAGGGGGGCTCCTGACGGGGACGGGCGGTCCCCACGTACGTCGGGGTCGGGATGCGGGCGTTGGTCGGCACGTAGGCGTCGGTGTTGTCCTCGACCAGCCGGTGCCGCGGCGGGCCGCTGATGGGCTGCTGCTCGGGGCCGGGCAGGGCGAGCCGCTCGGCCGACCGGCGCGGGAGGTAGCCGGATTCCTCCGGCTCCTGGTAGCGCTCAAGCCGCGCCCGGCGGGCGTCGTACTCCTCGGACTTCGGCCGCCCGTATAGGTGCTCCTGCTCCCGGCGGCGCCGCTCGCGCTCGTCCTGGACCGGGATCTGCTCGGTGAGCTGGGGCGCGGAGACGGGACGGGCGGACACCGGGCGGGCGGACACCGGGCGGGACGGAAGATCGATGTAACCGTTGTCGTACGGTTCGTAGTCGTCGTAACGCTCTTCGCGACGGTCGCGACCGGACTCGATGACGTCCGCCTGGGGCCGCGCCGGCGGCTCGTCGGCCCAGGCCGGGCCGAGCCTCTCGCGGTCGCTCTGCAACGGCGCCCGGATCGGCCTGAACGAACCCGTGCCGGTGCCGGTGCCGGTCATCGTGCCGCCACCGCCCTTACCCCGCGGGTTACCCACGGCGAGCCGCAGGAACAACGCGCCGGTGACCAGCAGCAGGCAGATCACGTAACTGGCGGTGACCCAGGGCTTGGCGGCTCGGCCGGCCGTGAGGCCGTGCATGATCGCGATCGGCCACGAGATATAGGACAGGGCGTGAACGCCGCGCCAGACCCAGGGCTTGGCCCGGGAGATGAACCGGTGGCGCAGGGCCCCGCTGAAGAACACGGTGAGCATGAAGTAGCTGGAGATCGTGCCGAGCCCGATATAGAGCGTGTTGAACGGGCTCATGAACGGCACGACGATGTCCAGCAGGGACGCCTTGCCGTTGGAGACCTTGGTGGCGATGTGCAGCACCAGGAAGCCGACGGCACCGATGCCGCCGACCCGGTGCGCGCTCTGCAGCAGCACGCGATGCTTGATGCCCATCAAGATCCGGTCGGTCGCCAGCAGCCCACCCATGACCGTCATGCTGAGCAGCACCAGCGAGAAGACCCCGGCGTAATACTCGAGGAAGAAGAACACGTACGCATAGGCGAGCTGGCCCGAGGGCGTGAGCATCATCAGGGACCAGGCAACGACCAAAATCGACAGGACGAGCGTCACCATTGACGTCCGCTTCAACTTCGAACGTGGCGCAACGGAGCTGCTCGACACCTCGGCTGGGCGCTCCTGCTGCTTCACTCTCGCCATGACCATCCTTCTCGATCCACCATGCCCGCCGCATGCTGAGTTGATCAACCCTGTTCGGGGTTGTCCTTCCTGAGTTACGTAGAAGATGCCACTGATGGTTGAACCAGAGGGGAGTTTCATACGTGCTCAAGTTTTTCGTAGGAGAGAAATAAAGTTGGGCGCTTCGGGCCTTCACGGAACGTGAGGTGAACAATGCGGATAGCCTTCGGAGCCGATGATCAGAACGCGACGACGGCGGCCGTTCTCGACTATCTCCGCTCCGCCGGGCATACCGTCGCGGTGCTCGACGACTCGGACAAATGGCCAGAAATCGGCTCGGCGGTCGGCCGCGCCGTCGTCGCCGGCGAGGCCGACTACGGGGTCGTCATGTGTTGGACCGGCACCGGCACGGCGATCGCCGCCAACAAGGTTCCCGGCGTCCGGGCGGCGCTGGCCTGGGACCCGTGGATCGCCCGCGGGGCGCGGCTGTGGAACGACGCAAACGTGCTCGCGCTCAGCCTGAAGCGGCTGGCCCCGGACGTCGCCGTCGAGGTCCTGCAGGCATTCCTGGAGACGCCCGAGCCCGACCCGTCAGAGGCTTCGAACATTGCTCAGCTGCGGTGATTCCTCGCGTGGTGGTTTTTTGGCGCGACGGTCGACCAGCACCATCCCGCTCCGGATCAGACCTGGAATTATGGCCCAGCACGCATATGCCCAATGCGTCAGGAAGCACACCGGGATCGAAATCGCGAAGGCCAGCGTCATCGACGTCACTCGGACATAGGCACCGATGACGGCTCGCCGGGGCGTTCCCGGGTCGCGCAGGTCGTAGCGGGTTATCTCCATGATCATGAGCAGGAAGAACAGCCCGGACAGTGCCTGCACGGCCGCGTACGTGATGAACCGGGCCTGAAATGCCCCGTCGCCGGTGAGGACCTTGGTCGCGAACGGGGTGACCACGATGGTCAGCAGCCACATCAGGTTGAAGGTGACCAGCCGCCCGGCCAAGCCCCGGACGTGGCCGTACGTGCGGTGATGGCCCTGCCACTGGATGCCGATCACCGCGAAGCTGATGAGGAACGCGAGGTACTCCTCGTAGTGTTCGCGGAAGCCCCCAACCAGCTCATGGTTGCTGTCGCCGACGGGGACTGGGAGCTCGAGCGCGAGCAGCGTCAGCGCGATGGCCACCACGGCGTCGGAGAAGAAGACGAGCCGCTCGGCGGACATGAACCGCTGCTCGACCGCCAGTTCGGCGGCCTCCTCGGTTTGGTCGGTGCTGGTCATGACCGGCAGTCTTCCAGACAGCGCCCTACCGGTTCTTCATGCTCAGCGTCACGCCGGCCCGGTCGACCGTTAGACCTGGCCGTTGTCCAGCAGCGAGTCGACGTGTGCGTTGATGCGCTCCGCCACATGCTCGGGAGTGTCCATGAACTGCATGCCGGTCTCTATCCGGGCGTCCTGGGCGTCCACGTGCAGCACGCGCGCATACACGGCGAGCCGATCAGCGCCCAGCTGCAGTTCGACTTCGACCGTGTCGCCCAGCGCCAGCGTGAGACCCGTATTGCGGTCGTACCGGCAGCGCAAACCGCCCGCGCTGAGGTCAACCAACTCGGCCGAGTGACCGGTGGAACCGCCGTCGGTCCGGATCAGCAGCGAGCCGCTCGCCGCGATCCGCTCGGAGTGGCGGCGCTCCAGCCGCTCGGTGAGCTCGGACAGCTTGCGGATCCGGCCGAGCGTCTCGGCGACCCGCTCCTCGAGCTGGCCGACGACCGACTGCTGTTCGCTCGCCACGCCGCGCAGCACACCCGTCGCCTCGTCGATGCCGCCGATGCCGCCGACCATCGCGGCGATCGTGCTGGCCATGTTCGCCGCATCCCGCTCGAGCGTCGCGATCACCTCGGCGATCTGCTCGGTCGACTCGGTCGTGTTCATCGCCAGGTCCTTGACCTCGTTGGCGACCACCGTGAAGCCGCGGCCGGCCTCGCCCGCGCGCGCCGCCTCGATCGTCGCGTTGAGCGCGAGCAGCCGCGTCTGGCTGGCGATGCCGGCGATGAGCTGGGCGGTGCCGGCGACGCGGCGCAAACTCTCCTCGACCGCGCAGACCACGTCCTCGGCCTCGCGGGCCCGCGCCACCACGGTACGGGTGGCCTCGTCGGCCGCCGAGACGCGCTCGTCGATCGTGCCGGCCGCGGTCCGGACCTGGTCGACGCGCGTGACGACGTCGTGCAGTTCGCCCTCGATGACCGTGGCGGTCTCGTCGATCACGCCCTGGGCGCGCTCGCGGAGCTGGCGCTCGGACTCGCGCTGGTGCATAAAGTTCGCGCGCATTTGCTTCTCACGTACCCCGTGCGCGTGCCGTAGCTCGGCGTCCACCTCGAACAGCCGCGTGCGCGCGGTGGCCAGTGCCCGGCCGATGTCGCCGAACTCGTCCCGACCGGCCGGTAGGGGCTTGACGTCCAGGTCGCCCTCGGCGATCGCGGTCACTCCGGTCACGGCGAGGCGCACGTCGTTGCGGGTCCCCCACCACACGGCGGCCGCGAACCAGACCGCGATGAGCAGCCCGGCCGCGGTGATCGACAGCGTGATGGCGCGACTCTGCGAAAATCCGCCCACGCGTGCGGCGAGCAGCTCGCTCAGGACGTCGGCGGCCGGATCGACGGCGGCCCGGACGGCGACGGCAGCCGCGGAAGGGTCGGCGGGGCCCGGCTTGTCGAGCGTGTCGGTCAGCGTCTTCGCGAGGGCCTCGACGGCCGAGGCGGCCCCGGTGACTGCGGTGAGCCGGCCGGCCAGGCCGGTCAGCGCCGTCGCGCCGTCGGCGGTCTGCACGTCGCTGCGGATGGCGGTGGCCGCCCCGGTGAGCTCGCCGGCGTGCACGGCCTGATCCCCGACCAGGCCTCCGGTGCCGACCTCGGCGACGGGGTCGGCTGCGTGCGCCGCCGCGACGAGGGCCTTCGGCAACTGCACGATCTGCAGGTCCATGACGTAGAACGAGTCGAGGTCGGGGTCGAGGATCAGCTTGGAGGTGTTGCCGGCCTCGGTGATGAACGCGGCCAGCATGGTCGCCTGGGCCACGCGGCCACCGCTGCCGGCCACCGCGCTCATGACCTTCTCGAGCTTGAGCTCGGGGTGCGCGCCGACCGCCTTCTGCAGCGGGTCGAGGTCGGGGTCGCGCCCGGCAACGGTGTCGGACAAGGCGACCAGGGCCGGCCGGACGACAGCCGTGCCGGCCTGCTCGAGCGTGGCGAAGTCGACCTGGCCGCCGATCACGCCGGCGTACGAGTAGGTGGCAATGAGCCCGGGGACCAGCAGGACGATGGACAGGACGGCGAGGCGGGCACTCGTGCGCAGGCGATCGGCAACGGCCAGCAGCGGCCGGAGCAGAGCGGGTCTGGGCTGCACGGCCACCTCACTAACGTCACACGCTCGCAGAGCTCACCAACCCTGTCGGCAGGACGCCAGGCGACCTTAACGAACCGGTCCCGTGGACTCGCGCACCGTGAGGTGGGTCGGCAGGAGCACGGCGCGCCGCGCGGCCGGGGCCCGGTGATCGCCGAGCCGGCCCAGCAGCAGCGACACGGCCGCCCGGCCGGCCTGCTCGGCCGGGCCGTTCAGCGTGGTCAGCGGCGGATGGCAGAAGTCGGCCCCGAAGATGTCGTCGCAGCCGACCACGCTGAGCTGGGCCGGCACGGTCACGCCCCGCTCGGCCAGCCGGGTCAGCAGGCCGATCGCGAGCAGGTCGTTGAACACGACGCAGGCGGTCGCGCCGGTGTTGAGCACGGCGTCGGCGGCGGCCGTGCCGGAGTCGCGGCCGGGCGGAAACGGTCCGACTTTGCGGACGTCCAACCCGTGCTTGCCGGCGGCCCGGCGCATCGCCTGCCAGCGGGCCTGGTTGGACCAGGAGGTGACCGGGCCGGAGACGTAGACGATGTCCCGGTGGCCGAGCGAGACGAGGTGCTCGACGGCCTGGCCGATGCCGTCCGGCGAGTCGATGACGACGCTCGGCACCCCGCGGACGTTGCGGTTGATGGTGACCAGCGGGATCTCCCCGGCCAGCCGGATGAGCGCGCGCTCGGAAAGCCGCGACGCGGCGAGGATCGCGCCGTCCAGCGAGCGGCGCATCTTGCGCAGCATGTCGGCCTCGAGGTCGGGCGACTCCTCGGTGTCGATGAGCACCTCGGCGTAGCCGGCCACCTTCGACACCTGCTGGGTGCCGCGGATGATGCCGAAGTAGAACGGATTGGTCACATCCGAGACGAGCACGGCGATGGTGCCGGTCCGGCCCGACGTCAACGCCTGAGCCTGCGAGTTGGGCACGTAGTTGAGCTCGCGCGCGATCGCCCGGATCCGCTCCCGCGTCGCCGGATTGCCCCGGCCCGGCTCGCTGAGCGCCCGCGAGACGGTCGATGGCGCCACGCCCGCCCGGGCGGCCACGTCATTGATGGTTACCGGGCGCTGAGCCGTCACCACGCCAGGCAACCACACCGTGGCCGGGTTTGGCAATTGATGGCAAACGGTTGTCACCACCAGGTCACCTCGGTACCGTCCCGTCAACCGCTATCTATATGCCGAGCCGAACACCCCTGAGGAGTGAGGCATGCTGCGCCGATACCGACTACGGACTCTCGCCGCCGCCAGCAGCGCGGCGCTGCTATTGCTAGGAGCACTCAGCGCGTGTGGCGGTGCGGACAAGGGCGGCGGCGACGCCACCAACGGCGCCGGCAAGACGATCAACATGTTGGTGGGGGTCAACAACGCCTTCCCCGACCAGCAGCGCGCGTGGTTCACCGACGTGTCGGACGCGTTCAAGAAGCAGACCGGCGCGACGGTGCACTTCGAGACGTTCGCCTCGGCCAACGAAGAGCTCACCAAGATCCAGACTTCGGTACTGTCCGGCCAGGGCCCGGACATCTACGCCCTGGGCACCACGTTCACCCCGACGGCCTACGCGACCAAGGCTTTCATCGAGCTCACCGCCGACGACTGGAACGCGATCGGCGGCCGCGACCGATTCGTGCCGGCGACGCTCGGCATCTCCGGGCCGGACAAGGAGCACGAGGTCGGCATCCCGTTCGCCAGCCGGCCGTTCGTCATGGCCTACAACAAGGAGATGCTCACCGCGGCCGGCATCGACAAGCCGGCCGACAGCTGGGACGGCCTGCTCGAGCAGGCCAAGAAGATGACCGGCGGCGGCAAGTACGGCCTGGCCATCGGCTACGCCGACAACTTCGACCCGTGGAAGTTCGCCTGGGCGATGAGCATCCAGGCCGGCAACCCGCTGATCAAGGACAACAAGGCGTCGCTCAACGACCCGACAACGCTCAAGGCGTATGAGACCTACCTGGGCTGGCTGGCCAAGGACAAGGTGGTCGACCCGGCCTCGATCGGCTGGAAGAACGCCCAGGCCGTGGTCGCCTTCGGTCAGGGCAAGGCGGCCTTCCTGCCGATGGTGTCGGCGAGCTCCAAGGTCACCCTGGACAAGTCGTCCGTGGCCGGCAAATACGGGTACGCGTTGATGCCGACGATCCCCCCGGGGATGACCTCGCTCGGCTCGGGCGGTGTCGCGGCGGCGAGCATCCTGTCCGGCGACAACATCGTCGTCGCCAAGTACACGAAGAACAAGGCGCTCGCCCTCGCGCTGGTGAAATACCTGACCAGCGCCGAGCAGCAGGATTCCTACTACAAGACCTTCGGTGAACTGCCGACCAACGCGGAGGAGGCCAAGAAACTGCAGTCCGACCCGGCGCTCGCGGCGATGGTCGACTCGGCCTCGAAGTCGGTCGGCACCCCGTTCAACGGCGCCTGGAGCCAGGTCCAGCTCGCGCTCCTCAACGTCGTGGTGCAGTCGCTGCCCGGCATCTCCAAGGGCCAGC
>Ga0207661_10002571_pt1 | contig 12496 bp, 13 predicted proteins | sample KBSC713LmetaG_FD_184337 | JGI IMG/M metagenome (GOLD analysis project Ga0207661, IMG submission 184337) | Corn rhizosphere microbial communities from Kellogg Biological Station, Michigan, USA - KBS C7.1-3L metaG (SPAdes) (version 2) | ecosystem: Host-associated > Plants > Roots > Rhizosphere ... | reverse complement strand
TGCACGGCGACCTGAGCCAGCAGCAACGCGACAAAGTAATGAAACGCTACCGCGAACGCAGTTTACAACTGTTAATTGCTACCGACGTTGCCGCCCGCGGTATCGATGTTAACGATGTTACCCACGTAATTAACTACAGCTTGCCCGATGAGGTTGAGAACTACACCCACCGTAGCGGCCGTACGGCCCGCGCGGGTAAAACCGGTGTTTCTATCGCCATCATCAACAGCAAAGAGTTAGGCAAGATCCGCCAGATTGAACGTGTTATCGGTAAAAAGTTTGTCAAAGCCGAAATACCAACCGGCTTTGACGTTTGCGAAAAGCAACTGTTCGCCATTGTACATAAGGTACATAACGTTACCGTTAACGAACAGCAGATTGAACAATACCTGCCACGTATTTACGACGAGTTTAAGGACCTGAGCAAGGAAGAAGTGATCAAACGTTTTGCTTCGATAGAGTTTAACAGCTTCCTGGAATACTATAAAAACGCGCCTGATCTGAACGCGCCTGCTGATGACCGTTTCGCCCGCGAGCGTGACGGCGAACGCGGTGGCGACAGGTACCCTCGCAGTGGTGGTAAGTCGGAATATACCCGTTTGTTTATCAACTTAGGCTCGGTAGATGATTTGAACCGAGGCGACCTGCTGAACTACATTTGCAACACCGCCAAAATTAGCGGCCGCATTGTAGGTAAAATTGACGTAAAAGGAGTGTACTCGTTCTTCGAGATACCGCACGAGGACAGCGACAAGGTGATGAACGGCTTTAAAGGCGCCGAGTTTAACGGCCGCCCGGTACGTATTGAGGTTGCCGGCGAAGGCACCAGCGAACGCCGCGAAGGTGGCAACCGCGACTTTAAACGTCGTGATGGTGGTTACCAGGGTGGCGGCCGACGTGACGGTGGTGGCGGCTATAACCGCGATCGCCGTGATGGTGGCAACAGTGGCGGTGGCTTCCGCGACTTTAGCGGCAAACGCCGCGAAGACCGCAACAGCGGTAACGGCGGCCGCAGAAGGTTTTAAGTTTTAATATTAGTTTGATTGATATGGCCCCGCGCAGAAATGCGTGGGGCTTTTTTTGTTCCCGATCTTTTCAGGATACCCCCAATCGCGCATCAACTATAATATTAAATATATTTATAATATATTAGTGGTACTAATAACTTAACCTGTGATGAAAAAAACCTATCCCCAAAAAGCATTAATTAAACTATCGGGTTTATTAACTTTAGTGCTTATGTTGCTTATTGCGAATGGTTGTCATAAAGACAGTACTTACCAAGATATTAGTCAAAATATTACCGACACGGAAGTCTTAGCGGCGCAAACCTGGTATAACAATACTTATTTAAACAGCACAACCGTAAAAACAAACGGTGTAGGCAATACTATCTCTTTCGCTAAAATTATACATGCCAACTGGCAAAAAGCGGTAAAATACAACCGCTTTGGTAAAACCGTAATTGAAATGCCCGACGATAAGAGCGGCAATATTTTACCAACCTTTAAAAGCTTACATAAGGCCTTTTCAAGCAAATACATTAAAAGTTCGGTTTTAATATTAAAAGATAACAAAGGCTATTCCAGCTATATCATGACCATTATTGCCGATTCCATTTATCTAAAAAACGATTTTGTCAAATTAGCCAACAATACCTATAGCAAAAAGGACGCTGATTTTACTGGCACCGTACTTTATTTCACGCCTGCCGGTAAATATGTATCAGGTTATGCTTACAGGCAAGGTAAATTGCTAATTCCATCTACCTTAGCCAACCAAACCACTTCCAATAAAGTAAACGATTATGGTGAATGTATAGATTGGTACCTGCAATACCGTGATGCGCAAACCGGCGTTTTACTTGACGAGGAATATTTATACACTACCTGCCCTGGCGGCGGTGCCGATGATGGCGCAATACCTAACTGCTCAACAAACGGTGTCACCGGCCTTGCACCCGGCTCCAAAGTACAGATTAACAGCATGGAGCCGGACCCCGATCCTACTACAGATCCAGGAACCGGTTTTCCCGACCCTACAACTTCTACATGTACGGTGCCAGATATTATTGACAGTTTATTAAAAAAGACATTTCCATGTGCTTCTAAATTAATTATCGATAGTTTAAAGAAGATTCCTGGGTTTTCCGCACTAACCTCTGCTTTTAATACTCCACTCTATCCCTCACTGATATATGTTAATGGTACTCTGCCATGGAACGCGTCCGGTATTAACGGGTCAACAACTTATCAATACGGCTTGACAACTTCAGGCACGCCGTCCAATGCTAGTTCTACAATTACACTTAATACAAGTATGCTACAAAATAGTTCAATGCTTTTAATAGCAAGTGTGGCAATACACGAAACATTACATGGAGTTATTAACTATAACATTGAATGGGCGGGTGGGAATATTGTTGATGGCCATGAATCCTGGATGGATGGACTCAATAGTTGGTATTTAATTAATGGATTGCCTTCTAACTTTAGAGATCATTATGAAATGATGGATTACTATTTTAATCAGTCGGTTGCTATATTAGCTCAATGGGATCATAATCAACATACTCAAAAAGAATATATTATGGCTATGTTAACTGGCCTGGATAATCCAGGCACTAATAGTAACTCTGATCCCAACTTTGCAACTAAGGCTCAATTATTAGCAACAGAATATGCTACCTTAAAATCAAACAATAATATTAGCGATACCGATCTGGACAATTTTAAAACGGCGAATAATAATGCAACTTCTACTGCCAAGTTACCTACAGGTGGTTGCAACTAAATTTTAATAATGAAAACATTTAAAATAACATTGTTGATGTTTGCTTTCTTAGCGAGTGTCAAAGTCTTCGGTCAACAAAAAACCAAGTACGATACAGTATACTATTTTTTAGATCTTAAACATACTCCGTTTAATGATAGGATGATAACAGTTGATTCAGAAGCACGGAGAAAATTTTACACCATTAATTGCCCGTGTTTAAAAGATGATGCCAAACCAAGATTCAGGTGCGATACCACGCGAAGCATAAGCATAAGTTATGATCAATATAAAAAGTTAAATTTCATCACTTTGCCAGATCTGATCTCATTAGCAAAAAAATATAATTTCAAAGAGCTACTAAACAAGTACGTAATATATTTTATAAAAGATCTAAACGGGGCCTACACTAAAAACGAAGCATTCTTGGATATCCCAAAGATAACAACCATAATTGATTATGATACTGTACCCACTCGTAAGAAGCCGTAAGGTTGAAAGGTTATCATACTATTTGTTAGTTATAATAATTTTCTCGGGAAGTATTCAGCGTAAATCTTATGCTCAAAGTAAAAAAGATACCGTCTATTATTTACTGGACACTTTGCGTACTCCTATTGCTGATCGCATGATTATAGTGGAAAGCGATGGCGCTAATAAGTTTTACACGACCAACTGCCCCTGTTTGGCTCACAATCGTTCGCCGTTATTCAGATGTCATGTGCCCAATCAAACCTATATTGATCAAGTTGCTTTTAATAAATTAAAATTTGTCCATCTTGCCCAATTAATAGAGTTGGCGAAGCAAAATAACGATTATCATTTTGATGATAGGCATATTGTCTATTTTGTGGTGCCTTCCGGGAAAAAATACATTATGAGTAAGGCTAATTATGAAAAGGCACCAGATCCGAGTGATGACCGTGTAATTATTCAGACCGATACATCCAAGCAAAAGAAGCCTTGATAGGCTTCAAGCTTTTTGACTGCTTCAGGAGTTTTTCAGGCGCGTGTCACGTGTGCCGACATCTCTAACCATCCGCTTGTTTTATAAATGTTCAATCGCTATTAAACCGGGAATTAGTATTTAGCCTGAAACCCACCAAAAAAGCCCCGGAAACCTTCCCGGAGCTTTTAAACCAATTTTATGGGTTAATAGTTTTTGTTTTGATCCCTTTTAGTAAATCCTGGTAAACAGGCCGGCACCGTTGCCGCTGCCGCCGCTGCCGGTGGTGGTAATGTGGCCGGTATTGCCATTACCATCGTAACCCCAGGCGTGGTTGTTGTTGGCGGTACAGTTGGTAACCGTATGCGGTACGCTTTGGCCCGCGCTGCCCAGTTTAAAGCCGTTGCCGTCGCCGGCGCTGCCGTAACCGTTATTGGTTGAGGTGCAATTGGTAATGGTTACCGTGTAAGGCTGGCCGTACAGATCCCAGCCATCGTCGCTGTTGTGGTTGGCGGTACAATGGTCGAACTTATTGTTCTTACCACCTGAAAGTTTACAGGTAAAACCATCGGCGTTTTCGCCGCCGGTGGCGCTGTCGTAGTTTTCGCTCGAGGTACAATAGGTAATATTATCGTCGTGGCCGCCATTGTATATCTGGATACCGGTATCGCCATTGCCTGTCGAGGTGATATTGTTGGCGTAGTTATACCCACCGGTTTGGAAAACGATGCCACAGCTTGGTGCGCTCTTGATGACGATGTTGGTGATATTCCAGTAGCTGCCATTAACCTTTACGCCCCAACTGCCCGATGGCATGCCCGAGCAGTTAAGCGTGCCGCCGGTAAGGTTGATTTTGGAGCTTGATGTACCACTGGCCAATAACTGTAAGGTGCTTGTGAGGTTAATTGTGCCGCTGATGGTGATGATATCGCCAGCTTTAGCATTTGCCACAGCAGATTTTAATGCCGATTCTGTTGTGACGGTGGTGGAGGTCATGGGTGATAAGCTCAATGAATTGTGCTGATCGCTTACGGTAGCATCAGGCGCCTGATTTACGGCAGTTGAGCCGCTTTCTTTTTTACATGCCGGTACACTTACAGCAAGTAAGATTACTGTTAATAGTTTTTTCATAAGATGTAGTTGTAAGGTTGGAATAAAATTGGTTTAAACAATTTTAGATAATAATTACCTGATATAAAGCACATTTTATCATAAAAAAATGTGCAATCGTTACCGGGAACGTTACCGGGGTGTTTTATGATATGGAAAAATACATACGATGTGATATTTTAAATATGTATTAATTTAAATACACTAAGGTAAAAAAATATCGTATTTTGAAATAAAAAATGAGGTTTAAAATGCCACGAAGGCAGTTTTATGGAAGAGCCAGCAAACCAACTAAGTTATGTACAGAAAGAGATGAAAAAACGCCAAAGTTTTGAATTTTACCTTGAAAACTCCATCAGCGACGAATCGGGGTACATTAGTTTAAGCTGATGATCGTCCAGCTTCATCACTACAAACTTACTGTAGGGTTGGTTACCCTGAAAGGAGGTGAAAATGGTATCATCCTTCATAAAATAATCTTCGGGCACAGGCGAGTCGTTATTCATGGTAAACTGTTTACCGGTGATGTGTAAAATAGTCTCGCCATCTTTGGATTTCCATTCGCCTTTAAGCATATTGGCTTTAGCCGGCCCCGAACACGAGGCCATCAGCAACACCATCGCGGTGGCAATATGGATCAATATTAAAGCTAAAGTTTTCATAGGTAGAGGTATCGGCATAGCCCGGCATTGCGCCGGGCTTATTTTATGGTTTGACTATGTTATTATGATGTTGGTTTATTACGCAAGTGTGATTTTTTGATATATACCTTTGCGCCCCGGCTGTTTACGTAGTAGCATTGGTCTTTTTTATTGATGTAGATGGTTTCGCCATTGGGGCCCTGCTTGCCCGAATAAACCTTATCCACCACTGCCGACTCGGCCTTAACGGCGGCTTTTGCTGTTGCATGGGCAGCCTTGGTAGTGCCTCTTTTAACCTTAGTCGAAAACTTGGTAGTGTCCTGTGGCGCGGTAGCCAGCGCGCCTAACGCTAAAAGCGATAAGCCGGCTATTAATGTGCCTTTCAATATATTTTTCATAACCTTAACATTTAAGTTTAAGTATCCGGGCGATACTAACTCAAATGTTCGGCCAAATGCTGCATCTCGAGCACAGGAGGGCGTTTTTTGTATAAAATAGCGTAAACAGCGCTACAAATGGGCATATTTACTTTGTATATTTTATTAACCTGGTGTAGACAATTTACTGCATAATATCCCTCGGCAACCATGTTCATTTCCAGTTGGGCCGATTTTACGGTGTAACCCTTCCCAATCATGTTACCAAAGGTGCGGTTACGGCTAAATTGCGAATAGGCGGTTACCAATAAGTCGCCCAGGTAGGCTGATTCGTTGATATCGCGATCGATAGGATGAACAGCGTCGACAAAGTTCTTGATCTCGCGGATAGCATTAGCGATCAATACCGCCTGAAAGTTATCGCCATAACCTACGCCGTGGCAAATGCCGCTGGCAATGGCATATACATTTTTCAATACGGCGGCATATTCTGTACCGTAAATATCGTCGGATACATTAGTTTTAATGTAGCGGGTTTGCAGCATACCGGCAAAGCAGGCAGCCAGCTCGTTATCGCGCGAGGCTACAGTTAGATACGATAGCTTTTCGAGCGCCACTTCTTCAGCGTGACAGGGGCCGCTCAATACCACAATGTTTTCCAGCGGAACATGATAAACCTGGTTCAAAAAATCGCCGATGATCAAGTTCTCATCCGGCACGATACCTTTGATGGCCGATATGATCTTTTTACCCTGTAAATCGGCAGGCGAAATATCTTTCAGTGCTTCTTTTAAAAACGCGGCGGGTACATTCAGTAAAATAAAATCGGCTTTGGCTATCAGGCTTTTTAGGTCTGTCGAGATATTTTGGGCAGGAACCTTAATTTCGACCGAGCTGATATAATGTGGGTTATGGCGGTATTTCTGCAGGTATTCAACCGCATCGGCGTTACGCATCCACCAGTATATTTCCTTTTCGACCGGGTTATCGGTGAGCATTTTTACATTGGCCGTAGCCCAGCTTCCCCCACCTACTACTGTGATCTTTTTTCCGCCTTTAATATCCATGAAAATAATTTGTCCTGCCGGTAACGCTTGGTTTACGTAACGGGCAGGACAAATTAAGTAATTATTATGAAGATATCAGTTATTTCTTGCTATCATCCGATGTAAACAGTTTCGATTTATCTACTTTCTCAACCAGATCCTTATCTTTCAGGGTTTTTGATATTGCCGAATACGGCCCCGAAACTACTTCCTCTCCGCCTTTTAACCCCGACAGTACTTGTATATAAGTATCATTCTGGATACCGGTAGTTACCTGCACCTGTTTCACTTTACCCGCCTGGTAAACAAACACGTATTCCTTCACCACATCATTGTTCTTGGTTTTGCTGTCGTCGTCATCACTTTTAGGCTTGGTAGGGTCAACCCTCTTATCGTCGCGGGTAGTTACTGATTGAATGGGCACGGATAAAGCTATGGTATGATTGGTTTGTATATCCGTAGTTGCCGAAAGGCCGGGTTTAAACGGCGATGCATTCCTGGCATCCTTTTTCATCAGCAAAGCGTACGATTCGGGTAACAGGCGCACCTTAACGGTAAAATTGGTAACCTGGTCGGCATTGGTACCTACTACGTTTGCCGAGCTGCCTATTTCGCGCACAACGCCCAGAAACTTTTTACCTAAAAAGGCATCCACCTGGATATTGGCCGTATCGCCGATAGTAACACGGTTAATATCGTTTTCGTTCACATCCACGTTTACATCCAGGGTGCTCAGGTCGCTGATGGTCATAATTTCAGTACCTACATTTTGCACGGTACCCAAAACACGTTCGCCTTTTTCAACCGAAAGTTTGGATACCACACCATCAACCGGTGAATAGATATCTGTTTTGGCCAGGTTATCCGAGGCTTCCTTAACCGATGCCTGAGATTGTGCCAAACCATAGTTCGAGCCTATCACGTTTTGATGTGCAGCCTCGAGCGCGGCTTTGTTAGATTGATAATCGGCCACAGCGGCATCAAATTCGGCTGCCGAAAGCACTTTTTTGTCGTACAGCTCTTTACTCCGTTTGTATTTAGCTTCGCTGTTGGCAAAGTTAGCCTTAGCTTGCTGGTACATCTGGGCAGCGTTGCCTACGCTGGCTTTTTGGGTGTTGTAGGATGCAACCGCCCTATCATAACCCGATTTCAAAATATCCGGACGGACACGGCAAAGCAACTGGCCTTTTTTAACCACGTCGCCTTCCTTAATCGGCAGTTCGACGATCTCGCCCGATACCTCCGAGCTGATCTTTACTTCAACCTCGGGCTTAATTTTACCACTGGCAGATACTGTTTCGATGATGCTCCGTTTTTCGGCTTTCTCTACAGCTATCTGTGGCAAAGCTGGTTTACCGATAACACCGGCTGTTTTTAAAACAATTAGCAGCACAACAGCTACGCCCAGCACGATCAGGATATATTTTGTAGTTTTTCCCATGATGTTTTATTTCGAATTTCGTCCCGATAGCTATCAGGATCGGATTTATTATTATACTATACTTACGGACTTCGGTCTTTCCGACTTCCGGACTCATTTATAATGTTATCGGGTTACCTAAATAATAATCAATCACTTTGCTTCTAAAGATCAATTCATATTTAGCCTGTATCATATTCAGTTCGGCCGTATTGAGGTTGATTTGCGCGGTATTAAAATCGAGCGAGTTAACCAGGCCCACATTGTAGCGTTGCTGCGTTACGTTAAAAGCGTCTTTATTTGATTGATAAGTTTGCTGCATCGAGGCGTATTTTTTATCAGCGGCACGCAGATCAACTACCGCCTGCGCGATGGTTTTGTTGAGATTGTTTTTAGCCAACTGCGCAGTTACATCGGCTATTTGATAATTCAGCTTAGCTTTACGTACGGTGGTACGGGTTGCAAAACGGCCAAAGATGGGTATTTGCAACGATACACCTACTGCCTGGTTAAAGTTATCACCAAATTGCTGGCCGAAAGGATAAGGGCTGATAACCTGTTGATAGGCGGGCGCCACAACCGAAGTACCGCTACCGCTTACCACACCAATAGTTTCAAAACCGCCGGTTGGCACAACACTCGATAACTTACGCGCATCGGAATAGTTTGAACCTATCGAACCAAACAATACCAAACTTGGGTAATAATTGCTTTTTGCTACCGCGATGTTTTGATTGGCCGCCTGTTTTTGTATCTCGGCCAGGTGCACATCCGGATTGATGCCTACCGCCTGTTTATAAACGCTCTGGGCATCATACTGTGTGGCAATATTATTCAGCTTACTGATGTCGGGCCTCTCGATAGTGATCTGTGTAGCCGGGTCCATCTCCATATATTGTTTTAGCGTGAGTATGGAAATATCCAGGTTATTCTGCGCAGTAGTTACGTTCAGTTCATTCGTCGAAACGGTAGCCTTAGCCTGCGACAGATCGGCCAGGGTATTGTTGCCTACGTCAAAGTTTTTCTGAACTTTATCTAAAGTCTGTTTGGAGATATCTACCTGTTCAACAGCCGCCTTTACCAGATCCTGGTTGGATAGCACCGAAAGGTAGGTGGTGATCACATTAAGCGTCAGATCGTTTTTGATCTTGGCTGTCTGGCTTTTATCCACATCAAGCAACAGCTTATTCTCTAATATCTCGTTTTTTAACAATCCGCCCTGGTACAGCAGCACCTGCGACGTAACAGTACCACTCAGCCCGAAGATACTTTGATTAACGAACTGGTTGGTTGATGGATCGACGCTACGGCCGAAATTGAACGATGCCTGCGGATTTGAGGTTAAGTTCGGCAACCGGTTGTACCTGGCCTGGTTCAGATTTTCCACATCAACAGCTTCGGTAAATTTGGCCTGTTTTATCTGCAGGTTATTTTGCAGGGTAAGGTCGACAGCTTTTTGCAGGGTGATTACCTGTTGCGCGGCGGCTTTAAAGCCTGCTGATCCTGCCAGTAAAAAACAAAGCACACCAGTTATTGTAAGCTTGCTTATGCCGGGCTGTAGTATCGTTCTTCTCATCAAAATAATTTTGTATTATTACTGTAAATACATTTTGCTTTATTTGCCTGCATGTACCTGGTTAAAACACCGCTGTTGCTTAAAAAGCTGTATCCCGGCCTAACCTGGAATGTTGACCGGGCCAGTCATTGTGTTTATCTCACCTTTGACGACGGGCCCATACCGATTGTTACACCTTTTGTACTAAAAACTTTAAAACAATACCATGCCAAAGCCACTTTTTTCTGTATAGGCGATAATGTACGCAAACATCCCGACGTTTTTGAGCAGGTAAAAGCCGATGGGCACAGCATAGGCAACCATACCTTTAATCACCTGCGCGGCTGGGCAACTCCAACCAATGAATATACAGAAAACTTTAAAAAGTGTGATGAACAATTGAACAGCCGGCTCTTTCGCCCGCCGTATGGGCGTATTAAAAAAGCACAGATCAAGGCGCTGAAAGCTATCAAACCTGAACTGGATATTATTATGTGGGATGTACTGAGCGGCGATTTCGACACCAAACTGAAGCCCGAAAAATGTTTGCGCGGTGTTATAAAAAATACCTGTAACGGCTCTATTGTGGTTTTTCACGACAGCATAAAAGCTTTTCCAAGACTAGAGTATGTGCTGCCACTGGCTTTGGAATATTGGAGCAGGCAGGGGTATGAGTTTAAGGCTTTGTGATATTATCCTCACTGGCTGTAATTTTTATAGCGCTACCTTTTATCTTATCTTTAGTACAAATCTAACCTGATGAAATACTTTATTATTGCTATCTCCTTTTTGTTTTGCGGATTGGCGGCACGGGCACAAGATACCGTAGCGCGCGAAAACTTGTTAAGCCCTACTGTTTATGAAAGTTTTTACGTACTGAAATCGAACAAGAAAGTTCGTCATGGATTGTATATCGCCGTTTATAAAAAAGCGACCGTGCTGGCTAAAGGCGAATACAACAACGGCAAACGGGTTGGCCAATGGCAGTTTTTTGACGCCAGCGGTAAACTTACACAGATTTATAATTATGATACCGGGGAGTTTGCCATGATCGACCAGGCAGCTAAAAAAGGCATTCGCTGCACTTTTACGGAAACACCCGCGACAACCAATAAAATTAACAGACCAATACCTATCGGCGGCGCTATTTACGCCATCATACCGTTGATAATGCGCAGGGATATTGATGAAAGGGTTAGGGGTAGCTTACATGAAGGAGATCCACCCCTTGAAATAAACCATGTACTTACTATCGACACGGCAGGTATAGTAACCAGGCATATGGTAACAACCAGCGTTGACGGCAAAGCACAAACTTATACTATAAACGACGGCAACTATAATGATGGTTCGCCAAAATTTACGCCGGCCAAAATAAATGGAATACCACAAACCTGCGAGCTTAAGTTTAAAACAATATTCAGCATTGGCAGGCCCTCTGTAATAACTGATAACCTGACCCATTATTATTAATGAAACAACTACTATTGTCCGGATATCTTCTGCTGGCTGCCTGTTCGGCATTTAGCCAGACCGTTAAACGCAGCAATGATCTTACACCGCAGATCGTGGAGCACTTTTCGGTACAGAAAGCCAATAAAAAGATACGCGAAGGCGAATACACCGCCAGCTATAACAAAGGTGGATTACTGGCCCATGGCAACTACGAGAACGGCTATCGTACCGGCGAGTGGGAGTTTTATAACAGCAAAGGCATCCATATACAAACCTATAATTACGACACCAATACTATGACATTTCGTGATACCTCGGGTAAGAAAGGTATGAAATACTATTTTTCGCAAGACATCAAGAAAGGTGATACCGTAAGCAACCCTATCCCAATCGGTGGTTATTACTTTGTTATTGTGCCGATGATGTTCTATCATCCCGAATTGAGCACGATGATTCGCAGGAGTTATCCGGGCGTTGAGAAGGCGAAATGTACACACATTTTTACCGTTAGCCCATTAGGTTTACTTGTCCAACACCAGGTATTGGTAGACGTTGATGGAAAGAAACAGATTTACAACCTGAACGACCTTAACCTTGAAGATGAGTACAAAAAGTTTGTACCCGGCATGATCAACGGTAAACCTGTTGAATCGAAAATTACAGAGGAAACGCTGTTGACTTTTAGTTCGACGAGTTATTATCGATAGCCTGGTTGATGTGCAGATATGCGAATATGCAGATGTGCAATGATTTTTTAATTAATATCCAACGCTGCTAAACCATTGCGCCACCTTACTATCCAATTGATTATGAAAATAAAGATATTCTCCGCCTTTGCGATATCAGCGATGTTAAGTTTGCTGTTCTTTAGCGCTAAAGCTCAGCAAAACGGCCCAACCCAAACCCTGCACTGGAAAGTTGGCGATACCACCCGCGAGGCGATGGTATATATCCCGGCAAGCGCGAAAAGCAAGCCTACGCCGGTGATCTTTGTTTTTCATGGTCATGGCGGCACTATGCGTAACATGTTTAACGCACGCGGATTTGAAAAGCTTTGGCCAGAAGCCATTATTGTAGCACCACAGGGTTTAAATACACCCGGCCAGCTTACCGACCCGCAAGGTAATTTACCCGGCTGGCAAAAAGCGCCCGGCGATATGGGCGACCGCGACCT
>Ga0207661_10002569_pt1 | contig 12499 bp, 12 predicted proteins | sample KBSC713LmetaG_FD_184337 | JGI IMG/M metagenome (GOLD analysis project Ga0207661, IMG submission 184337) | Corn rhizosphere microbial communities from Kellogg Biological Station, Michigan, USA - KBS C7.1-3L metaG (SPAdes) (version 2) | ecosystem: Host-associated > Plants > Roots > Rhizosphere ... | reverse complement strand
CAGCCCGCCGGCCGGTAGCCTGTGCCACGGCGACAGCGGCTCGGGCTTCGTCGAGATCCTCGACGGGCGCGCGCAGCTGGTCGGCATCACCAGCAACATCGACAGCAGCAGCGGCGACGACTGCATCGCTGCCAACAAGCAGGCCGAGCTGGTCGACGTGTACGCCTACCGCGACTGGATCTACGGCACGATGAACATGAGCCCGGAGCAGGCGAACGGTCGCGTGCGCCTTCGCTGGTCGGGCTTCGCGTCGCAGCCCGGCATCATGTCGCTGCAGTGCCTGACGACCGGGACGACCGTGCCCGCCGTCGAGGTGTCGATGAACATTCCCGGCAGCGAGATCTCGATGGACAACTGCGACGACGTGCGCGTCTTCTGCCAGACCCAGGGCGCGAACCTGAACCTGAGCAGCTTCACGAAGCGCACGATCGCGCCGAACGGCTCGGTGCTCTCGACGGAGTCGCTGCCCGTCATCACCACCTGGACGGTCGCGGCGGCCGACGCGGGCTCGTCGTTCCTCGGGTTCAACTGCGGCGTCTACAACCTGCTGAACCCGGCCATCGACGTGAACAGCGCCCAGGTCGCGACGGCGGCGTTCTAGTCACGTTGCTACGAAGCGTCGTCGCCCTCGCCGTCCCCCCGCGCCACGGCCACCCCGTGGCGCCGGATCAGACGGTAAAGGTAGACGCGCCCGATACCTGCAGCACGCGCGGCGGCCGAGACCCGGCCGCCGTGCGCGTTCAGAAGCTCGCGAACGTAGGCGCGCTCGAAGGCCTCCAGGGCCTGACGGCGCGCCTCGGCATATTCGACGGCCGGATCGACGGCGCTCGCCGCGCCCGTCGCTGACGCGGCCAGCGACGGCGGCACCGCGATCGCCCCTGCCTCCTCGCCCAGCGGCATCGGCTCCTCGAACACCAGGCAGCGCTCGAGGTAGTTGCGCAGCTCGCGGACGTTCCCCGGCCAGGCCGACCGCGACAGGCCCGCGACGAACTCCGGCTCGCAGAAGCGCGCCATGATCGCGGCGCTGGCGCCGAGGCCCCGCAGCAGCTTCCGGACCAGCATCTCCAGGTCCTCCGGGCGCTGGCGCAGCGGCGGCATCACGATGCGCACCACCGACAGCCGGAAGAACAGATCGGCGCGGAACCGGTTCTGGTTCACCTCGGCGCGCAGGTCGCGGTTGGTGGCCGCGATGATGCGCACGTCGACCGGGCGGTAGACGCTGGTGCCCAGCGCGCGCACGTGGCGGTTCTCGATCGCGCGCAGCAGCTTGGGCTGCAGGTCCAGCGGCAGCTCGCCGATCTCGTCGAGGAAGATGGTGCCGCCCGCCGTCTCCTCGAACGCGCCGGCGCGCTTGGTCTGGGCGCCGGTGAACGCGCCCTTCTCGTGACCGAACAGCTCGCTCTCCAGCAGGTTCGCCGGGATCGCGCCGCAGTCGACGACGACGAACGGCTTCGTCGCGCGGGCGCTGGCGCGGTGGATCGCCTCGGCGGCCTGGCCCTTGCCGGTGCCGGTCTCGCCCTCGAGCAGCACGGTGGCGTCGCTCGCCGCCGCCTTTTCCATCAATGCGAACGACGCGCGCGCGGGCACGGACGTCCCGTGCAGCTCGCCGAACGCCGTGCGATCGGACACCAGCAGGCGGTTGTTGCCGTCGGCCAGCTCGAACCGCACCTTCGTGGCGCCCAGCCGGATCAGGCTGCCGCTGCGGAGAAACGCCTCCTTCACGTGAACGCCGTCGACCACCGTTCCGTTCGTGCTGCCGAGATCGACGATGTGCACGCGATCCGCCGCGACCCGGATCTCACAATGGAATCCAGAAACCGTCTCGTCGGCGATCTGCAGATCGTTTCCCTCGGCCGACCCGATCGAGCACATGTCGCCGGACGACTCCCAGGCGGTCGCGGCGCCCGCGCCGCCGTCGACGACGCGCAGACGGAACCGGCCGACGATCGGCGCCCACGTGGCGGCCGCCCCTTCGTGCAGCTTGGTGCCCACGTGACGACAGTAACACGCATGAAACGTCGCGGTCCGAAGGCAACTGACCGCGGCGCCGCCCGGTCTCATCGGCTACAAAGGAGGTCGTCGTGATGATGCGCAGGGATCTGATTGCGATGGTGCTGTTGCTAGCCGTGAACGTGATCGCGTGCGGCGGCGGAGGGTCGTCCAGCCCGACGATCGGCGACGTCACGTTCTGGCAGGACGTGGCGCCGATCTACAACGACAAGTGCGTCCGCTGTCATCAGGAAGGCGGCATCGCGCCGTTCCGTCTCGACGCGTACGACGACGCGAAGGCAAACGCCCCGCTCGAGAAGCAGCGAACCAGCGAAGGGACGATGCCGCCCTACTTCATGGTCCACGACGGCAGCTGCCAGTCGTTCGTCGACGACACCACGCTGAGCGACAACCAGAAGGCGATCATCGCCGCGTGGGTCGACCAGGGCGCACCGGAGGGGACCGCCGTCACGCTGACGCTGCCGCCGCAGCCGACGCTGGCGGGCGCGGTCGACCTGACGACGCCGCTGTTCGCGCCCGTCGCCCAAGGTGGTGTGGAGGCCGAGTTCGACGAGTACCGCTGCTTCGCGCTCGACGCGCCGATCGCCGCGGATTCATTCCTCACCGGCTACGCGGTGACGCCCGGCGACGCGTCGATCGTTCACCACGTCATCGGGTTCGTGGTCGATCCCGCGGCGACCGGAGACGACGGACGAACGAACGGCGCGATCATGCAGGCGCTCGACGACGCGTCGCCCGATCGTCTCGGCTGGCCCTGCTTCGGCGGGGCCGGGGACAACGTGAACGTGGACGGCGTGCCCGTGACCTGGGCGCCCGGCCAGGGGATCGTCGAGTACCCGACCGGGATGGGCGCGCCGATCAAGACGACGGACAAGGTGGTGGTCCAGATCCACTACAACCTCGCGGACCCGGCGTCCGCCGGCAAGACCGACAGCACCGCCGTCCACCTGCGCTTCGCGAGCAGCGTCAACCGGGCGATCGCGTTCTCGCTGCCCGACGGCCTGCTGGACACGCTGGGCAACGCGACGCCGGACACGCTCGCGGCGGGGCAGGCCAACGTCACGTATACGTGGATGCGTGGCGGCCGCGACATCGGGCTCTCGGGCAACACGACCGTCGACCTGGTCGGCGTCATGCCGCACATGCACGGGCGCGGCGTCCGCCAGAAGATGATGATCGGCGCGCCGGGCAGCCTCGCGTGCGCGTCGCACCTCGAGAACTGGGACTTCCACTGGCAGGAGTTCTACTTCTACAAGACGCCCGTGAAGATGTCGGCGTCGTCGCTGGTGCAAGTGACGTGCGAGTACAACACCAGCGCCGACACCGAGCCGGTCCTCCCCGGCTGGGGCACCCGCAACGAGATGTGCCTGACCGTATTGATGGTGGCGTTGCCGCCGAACTGAACGCGAGACCCCTCTCCCTAACCCTCTCCCCGCTTCGCGGGGCGAGGGGACCGGATAGGCTCTTTCTCCCTCTCCCGCTTGCGGGAGAGGGTCGGGGTGAGCTACGTGGCGCGCACGTCGAGCCAGCCGCGGACGAACACGACGCCCGCGAAGTAGAGGAACAGCAAGGCGGACACCAGCGCGAGCGCGCGCGCCACCTTTTGCCCGCCGACGCGCTGGAGAAGCGCCGCCGCCGCCGCGACCACGGCGGACCACACGACGCCCGCCGAGAAGAAGCCGCCCGCGAACGGGATCAGGTGCGCGCGCGCCCCGCCGGACGCCGCGATCACGCTGCCGCCGACGGCGGCAAACCAGAGGATCGCCGTCGGCGATGCGAGCGCGAGCGCCAGGCCCCAGCCGAGGAGCTGCAGCGCGCCCTTGCGCGGGCCGCCGTCATCCTCGGCGAGCGCGAGCTGCCGCGGCCGCAGCACCTCGCGGATCATCTTCACCGCGAGGACCAGCAGGACCAGCGTTCCACCGATCCAGATCGCCCACCGAGCCGGCGCCCACCGCATCAGCGCCCCGACGCCGAGCAACGCGGCGACGAAGTACGCGAGATCGCCCAGGCACGATCCCACGCCGACGAGAAACCCCGCCCGGCCGCCGCGGTTCAGCGCGGTCCGCACGATCGCGACGTTCACCAGCCCGAGATCCAGGCACAGCGACAGCGACAACAGGAAGCCGGACCCGAATGCGCGCACGCGCGGCCGTCACCAGGGCCGGGGCGCGGCGGCCAGCGCCCGGCGGTACGCCTCGGAGATGCGCGCGACCTCGGCGCGATCCACCGGCACCTCGCCGGCGCCCACCGCGCGCTGCAGATCGAAGACGCTCCACGCCTTCGCGTCGCGCGGCATCGTCGCGTAACGCGGGACCATGTGGGCGTGGAAGTGCGGGTGGCTCTCGCCCATCGCGGCGGTGTAAATGCGCAGCGCGCCCGTGACCTGCTCCAGCACGCGCTCGAAGTGGCGCAGCGCCGGGCCGAAGGCGGCCGCCTCGCGATCGTCGAAGTGCGCCGGCCCGCCGACGTGCCGCTTGCTGATCAGCAACATCCACCCGGGCACGCCCGCCGGCTCGGCGTGGCGCACGCACCAGAGATCGTCCTCGTGCAGGTTCGGAGCGGCCAGCGATTCGCAGACGCCGCAGGCGGCAGGCTTCGGCTGGGTCATGGCGCGCGAGTGTAGCGTTGGACCAGCCAATCGGCGAACGTGACCGCGCCGCGCTCGCCGTCCGGCGCGGTGTTGAAGCCAGCGCGAAACGCCGCCGCCCGCGCGCCGAACATCGGCAAGTTGACGATCGGCTTGCGCACGCGCCGCACGCGCCGCCAGGTCGCCGCCGCCTCCGCCAGCGTCAGCACCTCGGGCCCGCCGTAATCCGGCAGCCGCCCGCCCGGCCCCTCCGCGAGCGCCCGCAGCGTCCGCGCCGCCGCATCCGCGAGGTCGACGTTCTGAAAACGGAAGCGCGTCGGCAGCAGGATCGCGAACGGCGCGCGCGCCCCCCGCTTGATGATGTGCGCGACGAACGAATGAAACTGCGTCAGCCGCAGGATCGACCACGGCACGCGGCCGCCCGCGACGATCTCTTCGGCCGCGAGCTTGTGCCGGTAGTACGGATGCGGGATGCGGTCGACGCCGACGACCGAGATGTAGAGCAGGTGCGCAACCGAATGCACGGCGGCCGCAGCGGCCAGGCGCCGCGTCCCTTCGACGTCCACCTCGGCGGCCCGCGCCGGGTCCGACGCCGCGTGCACGATCGCGTCGACGCCCGTGACCGCCTCGGTGACGCCGCGGCCGTCGGTGAAGTCCGCTGACGCCCATTCGAACGGCACCGCCCAATCGGGTGCCGCCGCGCCGCGCCCCTGCAGCCTCAGCACGACCCCGGGCGCGCGCGCCGCCTGCGCCAGCGCGCGCCCGAACTGCCCGGTCGCGCCGGTGACGAGCACCCTCACGGGGCGTCCAGCAGCTGCGCGAGCTTGGTGGTCGTGTTCCAGTTGCGAATCGTCACGCTCTTGTAGATGGGCGACGACACGATCTTGCCGAGCCGGCTCTTCGAGGCTTTTTCGATCAATCGCGAGAAATACAGCACGCCGGTCCCCGCGTGCGCCTCGTCCACGCCCGGCGCGGTGGGCACGCTCTTGATGGCGACCGGCGCCTTCAGGGGGTGCTTCAGGAAGATCACGTCGTAGCGGTACTTCTCGGGTTGCGTCCCGAACCCCTTCGGCGCGCGCCCGACGACCTGCTGCATCTCCTTCTGCGATCGCAGGACCACATTCGCGTCGTAGCGGAAGCTCGCGGCCAGCGCGCGTTCGATCCGCCCGCACAGGCTGTCCGGCGCGGCGTCCGGCGAACCGAACACGACGTTCCCGCTCTGGATGTACGTGACCACGTTCAGCAGGCCCTGCTTCTCGAAGCAGGCCTTCAGCGCGGTCATCTTGATCAGGTTGTTCCCGCCGACGTTGATCCCGCGCAGCAGCGCCACATAGCGTTTCATGATCGTCGGCTTGCTAGCATACGCGTCCGCGTGCGTTCCGAGCGCCTGACATACCGGCCGATCGAATCGTCCGATCTCGAAGCGTTCTCGTCGCTGGTCCAGGACCCGCACATCCGCCGCTACATGATGGACGGCAAGATCTTCCCGCCCGCGTGGAGCGCCGGGCACATCCGCGCGAGCGAGGCGCTGTTCGACCGCCTCGGCGTCGGCCTGTGGCTGGCGCACGAGCGCGGGACCGGCGAGCTGGTCGGTTTCTGCGGCTACCTGATCCTGCCCGAGGTCCACGCGACGCCGGAGCTGTTGTACGCGCTGCGCGAGCCCTTCACCGGCCGCGGCCTGGCAACGGAGATGGCGCGCCTCTGCATCTTCGAGGGGCAGTGGCGCCGATGTTTCCCCGACGGGATCGTCGCCAGCGTCGACGCGGTCAATGCCGCGTCGGTCCGCGTGCTGGAGAAGCTTGGCTTCGAGCGCGTCGGCACGAATCCCGGCGCTTTCGGCGACATGCTGATGCTTCGTCTCGCCGGCGATCCGTTGCCGCCGGTGCCCGAGCCCCAGCCGCGCTATCCGACCCGGGAGGCGATCGATTCACTCGCGAAGAGATTCGGCCTCGAGAACCGCCCCGGCATGCAGGACTGGGAGTGGGAGGTCGCCGACGAAGCCCGCATCGACGAGTTCCTGGCTGCATACGAGAGCGGCGCGCTGACCGACGACGAACGCTTCACGCTGATGGAGACGATCCTCCAGTCGTTCGAGCAGCTCCCCAATTCCGTCGACGAGGATCCCAGATTGCCGAGGCTGCTCGCGCTGCTGGGACAGAACGTCCCGCTCCATCGCCACACGATCTGGCACTGGTGCGCGTACCAGGTCGGCGACCTGGACGAAGCCTTTCAGGTGTCGCCCTACATGCGAACGCTGATGTCCCGGCTGAGCTGACGGACGCACGTTTGGGGGCGGGATCACGCCGCACAATTTTTCGAATGCAATCGCCCGGGAGTGACTACTCACACTAGGTCGCGGGCGCCGCGTGCGGTGAAATGCCTTTGTCCCGGAGGTTGGTCATGAAGAAGATTTTGAGCCTCTCGCTGCTGTCGATCGCGGCGATGCTGTTGTCGTCGCGCGCGCAGGCGCAGGTGCTGTGCGCGCTGGGTCCCGTGACGCCCTACGATCCGATGGCGGACATGCCGCCCAGCGCGGGCGCGAAAGCGGACCTCACCAAGATCACGTCGCTGCTGTGTTCGAAGGGGTGCGGCAAGGTGCTGCTGTTCGCGAACGCGACCACGCCCAACACGGCGACCGTGACCGACGGCGCCGGCGTCTCGAAGATCTCGTACAGCCCCAGCTTCGCGAGCTCGGTGCGCTCGAACTTCGGGCCGATCGCGATGTTCGGCATCTTCGCGCACGATCTCGGCCACCATCTGGACGCGACCGGCGTGAAGGCGACGTGGATGAAGGACACCTGGGACAGCGAGCTGCGCGCGGACGCGTGGGCCGGCTGCGCGATGGCGAAGGCGGACATGACGCCGTCGCGTCTCCAGGCCGTGCTGCTGGCGATGTCGACCTACCCGTCGCCGCATCACCCGGCGTGGGACGCGCGCCGCCCGGTGATCACCGAAGGGTTCACGAAGTGCGGCGGCCGACTGCTGCCCCCGCTCGCCAAGGAGAAGCCCGAGCAGGCGGCGAAGATCGAAGGACGCAAGGACGGGCACAAGGACGACACGCTCAGCGAGGCCGCGCCGGCCGGCTGCACCGGTGACAGGGAGTGCCGCAACGGGCGCGCGTGCATCAGCAGCCGCTGCGTGGTCGCGCCCGAGCGGCGACGCTGCGGGAAGGACACGGACTGCCCCGACCCGCAGGAGTGCGAAGCCGGCGGATACTGCAGCGGCCCGCCGAGCCAGGCGCGCGCGACGACGAAGGACGAGCCGCCCAAGCCGCCGGGCCCGATGCTCGCGGCGCTGCAAGAGCAACGCCCCGCCGCGTCGGCGCCCTCCGGCGCCGGCAAGGACGGGCCCGCGTGCCGGCAGGCGTGCGACGACGTTCGCAACCAGTGCGTCGAGGCCGCGACGAACGAGGCGAACAGGTGCGTCGCCGCGATCCAGTCCGACCCGGGCTACAAGGCGTGCGGCTGCCCGAACTACCCCGCCGGAAACGTCGGCTGCTACAACGTGTGCGCTGGCGCGTACCAGCGTGGCAACAGCTGCTCGACGGCGACGATGATCAAGGACTGCAAGACCGACGGCGATCGTTGCCGGACCACCTGCGACTGACCGGTTCGTAGACAGCGCTCGGCGTTCGGGCGCAGACTGATCGCATGACACGTGCGATCGTGACGGCCGCGGCGCTGGCCGGGGCGCTGCTGGTGGCGACGCCCGCCCGGGCCGCCGCACAACCGGAGTCCGGCGTCGAGCTGGGACTGCGCATCGGGTACGCCTTCTCGGCCGGCCATCTCGGCGCGCCGCCGAACGGGACCGACAATCCGCTGGGCGACTATGTCGGCGGGCAGGTTCCCCTCTGGCTGGACGCGGGCTACCGCTTCAACCACCTGCTGTATCTGGGCGGCACCTTCGCGTACGGGTTCGGCGTGGTGAACGACGACCGTCAGGCGCTGTGCCGCAACGCGAACGTCGACTGCTCGGCGTCGGACGTTCGCCTCGGTCTGATGGGCCGCTTTCACCTGCCACAGATCGCCATGCTGTCGCCGTGGCTGGGGTTTGGCGTCGGGTACGAGTGGGGAACCTTCTCGATCCAGCAGTCGGCGATCGGCGCCAGCAACACCGATTTCGGCTGGTCAGGCTGGGAGTTCGCCAACATCCAGACGGGCGCGGACTTCAAGGTCGCGCCGAAGGTCGTGATCGCGCCGTTCGTGAGCGTGTCGATCGGGCAATTCGAGAGCATCTCCACGACGACCACCACCGCGAACAGCAAGAGCACGATGGACCAGGACCTCGCGAAGACGTCGTTTCACGAGTGGATCCTGATCGGCGTGCGCGCGGCCTTCGCGCCCTGAACCGCGTCAGATCTCGTCGAGGATCTCGGAGCGCTTCTTCGCGTATTCCTCGGGCGTGATCAGCTCGTCGGCCTTCAGCTCTTCCAGCTCCTGCAGCCGCTCTTTCGATGTCGGCGCCGGCTTCTTCTCGGGCGGCTTCGGCGGTGGCGGGGCCTGCGTGACCAGCTTGGGCAGGCGCACGAACACGCTCGCCCGCAGGCTCACCACGGCGCCGGCGCTGTTCGTGGCCGTCTCGATCGAGTGAATCCCGTCGGCACCGGCCGACGCCGCGCGCGCACACGCCTGCCGCACCGCCCACGAGTAGTTGCAGCCGCCGTCCTGCACGCCCGACGCCATGCCGAAGGGGCCCGGCATCATCGTCGTCTGGCTGGGACAGGTCACGATGACCGTTCCCAGGTCGTGGTAGCGCGTCGACGGCGGACCGGCGCGCAGAACGTCCATGTCGTCGACGGGCTTCGGCGCCCGTCCGTAGTGGCCGCCGTCGTAGCGAACGTACGGCGGCGGCGGGCCGCACCCGACGAGGACCGCGGCGAACGCCGTCGCCAGCAAGAGGGCCGGCCGCGCCTGCCGATCGCTCGTCATTCCCACACGCACCCTCACCGACGGTAACACGATCGCGCGCACCCTAGGGCACGTGGACGATCGTATCGCCGAAGGACTTGCTCGAATCGGACGCGTCCTTGCACGGATCGCCGCCGACGTCGTGGTCGCCCTGGTCGAACAGGATCTGGATGTCGCGCGTGTTCGGGTACGTGATGATCGCCTCGGGCGCCGAGCTGGACGGCACGCCGGTGATGTCCTGGACGGCGACGGGCGCGTCCGCCGGCGCGCCCGACCACTTGAACAGCCGGAAGGGGCCGGCGCTGTCGTCGCGGGGGCCGGCGATCAGCAAGACCGCCGCGTGCAGCGGCGACCAGGCCATCGCGCGGATGCCGAGGCCGCCGAGATCCAGCAGCGCCGCCTCGCCGAACTGCGCCGTCGCGCCCGACAGCACATCGGACGCGTTCAGCAGCGACACGACGATCGCGCTGCTGCCCTGCGCCGGGCTGCGAAAGCCGATCAGAAGCTGGTCCGGCCGCGCAGCGGTCGGCGCCCAGGCGAGCCCTTCGATGTTGGTGCCCCCGGCGAGCGGCGCCAGGCTGGCGTCGGTCGTCGTGCCGAGGCTCGACTTCGCGGTGAGCGTCGCGATCACCGACGTGCTGGGCGTGGCCCAGTTGGCCGCGACCAGCATCTGATCGAGCAGCTTGGTCGTGTAGCCGGGGACGGTCAGTGTGACACCGGGGGCGGTGCCGCCGACGTCCATCCCGAAGAATCGATACCGCGCGCGGTCGAGCTTTCCGTTCTTGCTGCGGCCGTGCGACTCGATGACGTAGACGCGATTGCCCACGCGGGCCGCGTCCTCGAAGTCCGCCTCGTCGCTGGTCGACAGGCCGAGCATCGCGCTGATGTCGACAGTCTTCAGCGGGTCCGCGTTCGCGCCGCGCGTGTAGATCCGCATCCCCTGCTCCTCGTCGTTGCCGTCGAGGAAATGGGTCGCGTCGATCATCACGCCCAGCGAGCCGTCGCAGATCTGCTTGTAAGTGCCGGGCGTCGGGTCGAGCGCGATCTCGCCGGTTCCGGCCGTGCCGGCACCGCCGCTCCCGGTCGAGCCTCCGGCGCCGCCGCGACCTGCGCCACCGGCGCTCGTCGTTCCGGCCATGCCCCCCGCTCCCGTCGTTCCTGCCCGGCCGCCCGCGCCGGTCGTTCCGGCCGTGTTGCCCGCCGCGCCGGTCGTTCCTGCCGTGTTGCCAGCCGCGCCGGTCGTTCCGGCCGTATTGCCGGCCGTGTTGCCCGCCGCGCCGCCGCCCGCGCCGGTCGTTCCGGCCGTGTTGCCCGCCGCGCTTCCCCCGGTGCTGCCGGCGATGCCGCCCCCCGTCCCGCCCGTGCCCGTCGTTCCCGCGCGACCGCCGGCGGAGCCACCCGCGCCCGCCGTTCCTGCGGCGCCACCCGCCGCGCTCCCCGCGACGCCGATCGCGCCGGCCGCGCCGCCGCCGGTGCCGCCCGCCGCGGCGCCCATTCCACCCCTGCCGCCCGCGCCAGGCACGTCGACGGTGACCGTGGCGCTGCAACCGGCCGCCAGCGCGAGCAGCACCAGCCGCAACGCCATGCTCGCGCTTCGGTCACGACCGCGTCCGTTCATGCCTCGTGTCGGGATGTCGCACATTGTGGGCGCCGGATTGCGCGGGGCGGTGGCCCCGGTTGGTTGCCCGGCAGCGATCGCGGGGCTCACACCGACATCGGCGAATTGATCACGGGGCTGATGTCGAATCACCGACTGACCCACTCATGTGCGTGAGTTCGGGGGCTGCCGTCAATCCAGAATCGACCATGATCGGGTAGTCGATGCGTGCCGGTTTCAATCGCGAGGGCGCCGACGACGCGGTGCGGATCGACGCCGGCGTCAGCCCGATGACGTTCGAGGCGACCTACCGCGCCCACTTCGCGTTCGTCTGGCGCAGCCTGCGGCGGCTGGGGATCGCCGAGGACGACGCCGGCGACGCAGCGCAGGACGTCTTCATCATCGTCCACCGCAAGCTGCCCGAGTTCGCCGGTCGGTCGAAGATCACGACGTGGCTCTACGGCATCTGCTTTCGCATCGCCAGCGAGCGCCGGCGGGCCGTGCCCCGGCCGCAGCTCGGCGAGCACGAGGCGGCTGCGTTCATCGGCCGCCAGGCGGATCCCGGCACGATCGCCGAGCACCATCAGGGCCTCGCGCTGCTGGAACGCGTGCTGGATTGCCTGTCCGACGAGCAGCGCGCCGTCTTCTGCCTGTTCGAGCTGGAAGGCATGACAGGCGAGGAGATCGCCGAGGCGCTGGAGATCCCGCTGGGCACGGCGTACTCGCGCCTGCGCCTGGCGCGCGCCGCGTTCGGCGCCGCCGTCAGCGCGCTGGTGGGCGATCACGAACCGCGCGCCGAGAGCCCAGGGAGGAGCAGGAGCGCATGAGCAGGGGGAACGATCCCGTTCGCCTGATCGCGGACGCGGGCTGCCCGGAGAGCCAGCGCGCGCTGCTGCGGCTGGGCGCGGACATCGCGCCACCGCGCGACGCCGAGGCGCGCGTCTGGGCGGCGCTGGCGGGCGCGCTGGGCGGCGCCGCCGTGGCCGCGGGCGCCGAGGCGTCCACGAAGACGACCACGACCGCAGCGAACGTGAAGGCGGGTCTGCTGTCGATGAAGGTGGTCGCGCTGGCCGCGGGGCTGACCGCGCTGGTGGCGCTGGGTCTCACCGTCTTTGCGCCACCGAAATCCGCGGCCCCCCCCGCGGCCGCGCCGCCGGCGCCCGCGGCGGCGACCCGCGAGCCGGAGCCGCGACCCGCCGCGCCGCCGGTGGAGATGCCAGCGGAGCACGCACCGACGTCCGCGGCGCCGCCGGCGCAGGCCGCGGCACCGCACCGTTCGGTGTCGCCCGCGCGGCGGCTGGTCGAGGAGACGACGCTGATCCGCGACGCGCGGCAAGCGCTGCGGGCCGGCGACACCGGGCACGCGCTCCGCTTGCTCGCCGAGTCGCGGCGCCTGTT
>Ga0207661_10002568_pt1 | contig 12501 bp, 3 predicted proteins | sample KBSC713LmetaG_FD_184337 | JGI IMG/M metagenome (GOLD analysis project Ga0207661, IMG submission 184337) | Corn rhizosphere microbial communities from Kellogg Biological Station, Michigan, USA - KBS C7.1-3L metaG (SPAdes) (version 2) | ecosystem: Host-associated > Plants > Roots > Rhizosphere ... | reverse complement strand
GCTGCCCTGGGACATCGTGCTGGTATTGCGTTCCTACGCCATTGGCATCATTCGTCTGAATCAGGCGTCCGCCGCCGTCATAGATGCTTTTTAATACCTGCACGCCTCTGGCGTCGGTGATCCCGGTCAGCAGGCTTGTATTCTGGTCATAAGAGAACGTAGTGGCGTTGTTGGCAGCATCCGTAAAGGAGAGCAGATGCCCGAAGGAGTCATACACGTATTTAAGAAGGTTTCCTCTGGCATCGGTAATCTGGGTAATGTGGTTCTTGGCGTCACGCACGAAGACCGCTGACGCACCCGTGGATGAATGGACACCGGTGTTACTGATGGTTAGAGTGTTGCCATTCGGATCAGTCACACTGGTTGCGCCAAAGTTCTGGTCAATCACGTAGCTGAATCCTTCAGCGGTGGTGAGCTGGAAAACCGTGGGATTGTAAATTGCCGTATTTAAGTCAATCAGGTTTTCCGGCCCCGGAATTTCTCCATCCAGAAGCAGGTCCGCTTGGTTTACGATTTGCAGCGTGGCCCCCTGAGTTCCCGATCCGCTGGGCAATTCCTGGAATGCAATTTGTGGGAACTGAATCGGGCTGAACTGCTGGCATTCTGGCGCGGCGACCGCCCGGAACTTATAGAGCTTACCGTCAGGGAAGGTGATCGTGACAATGTGATCGGCCACTGTCTTAAGACAGTATGCCGGGAAGAAACCTTCCTGGGTCACATCTTCATTCCAGCCTTTTCCCAGAACGCGGTTCTTCTGCAAGCGAACATTTTCCAAACTCAGGCTCCAACCCCAGCCAAAATCGCCCTGGCGACCGTCACGGCTGTCATAGCTGCGTATCACCTGAATGGGCAGACCGGGCACCGGTATGGTGAGGTCATTGAAAGAAAGAGTAAGCTGGCCGACTTTCAGGTTTTTATTTACGGTCACAGTAATGACTGAGCTGACCGACCGGCCTTCGTTATCGGTACTGCGCAACCGTATCTTATAAGTGCCATTCAGCAGCAGGCTGGGATCAAATGAACCGAGCCGGGTATTCACGGACGGCCCAAAAATTCCAGCGTTGTCGGCACCGAGACCATTCCACGCTAATGCATTGTCATCGTCTGAAGTAACCCTTGCATACTCAAGAAACCAAAAGTTGTCGCTAGTTGCGCTGCCGATAATGTCAATGCGGTGGGTGATCTCATCACCGTCATTTGGACTAATGATCGCTACCGTGGGCGCAGGCGGCAATGGCGACAACACAGTGATCTGCACCGCGCGAATAGAAGTCAACTGTCCATCACTGACCATTAAATGGAAGATGTAACTCCCAGGGTCAGTGAACATCGCCTGTGTAGTAGAGGAGGCCGGCGCGCTCAAAGCCACAGGCGCGGGGCCGGATACCTGTTCCCACTGGTAAGTTAATGGCCCGCCAGGTACTCCATCATCTGTAGCCTGGCCCACCAGAGTCACGGTGTTTTGCGGCAAGCGGATGGTCAGAGCTGATGCCTGAATGCCAACAGACGGCGGGCTGTTGGCAGCTACATCAAGAATGGCCTGAGCATTGGTTTTGTACTGGCCATCAGAAGCAGAGAGCAGGAATATATACCGGCCTGGCGCGGGCGGCACGGTGATCTGCGTGACTGGACTGTGGGGCGCACTGAAAACCGCCAGCGCCGGACCATCAGTCTGAATCCATTGGATATCCAGCGTGCCGTTCGGCAATCCATCATCACTCACGATTCCATTAATCGTGATGGTGGTATTGGGTAATTTAAGACCAAAGAAGCCATTGCCCAAACCGCCCACAAAAGGAGGCGCATTGGGCTGAGGATTGACGACCACCGCTATCTCGGAACTGCTGGAGAGCTGCGTATCACTCGCTGTAATGCGCAGGACGTAAGTTCCTGCAGCCGGGAATGTGGCTTTAGTGATGCTGGAGGTTGGACTGCCAAAGACCACCGGGGCCGGGCCGCTGACTTCACTCCATGCCACGCTGACAGCAGCACCCGTGGGTTTGCCATCATCTCTGACAGAAGCTGCAAGCGTAAGTGAATTTGTCGGAAATGTAATACTCTGCGGCAAGCCAGCAAAAACTGTCGGCGGGAGATTCTGGCTGGAATCGAAAATCGTCACGGTTACGTCAGAACTGACAGTGAACTGAGTATCGGTTGCAGTAAGCCTTAATAGATATGTACCGGCAACAGTAAAGCTTGCCAATGTAACTGGCTGAGTTGGAGCGCTGAAGTTAACGGAGCCGGGCCCGCTTACAACAGTCCATTGCTGTGTCAATGCTGCCCCTGAAGGCAAATGGTCATCAGTTACTGAGCCGGACAGAGTGACAGTAGGATTGGGTAAGACTCCCGTCTGATTTCCTCCTGCATTAACCACCGGGGGCTGGTTGGCTGGATTCACGAAGATAAATGCATTTGAAACAGCCTGGTATTCAGAGTCATCCACAGTGATATTCAGACGATACAAGCCGGGGAGTTGCGGCACCTTTACCTGCGTAATATTATTTCCGGGACTTGAGATGGTCACAGGACCCGGACCTGCAAATTGTGTCCACGTGATCTTTAGTGGCACACCTGCCGGCAGACCATCATCAGTGATGGTGGGGGCAAAGGTCACCGTATCGTCCGGCAAATTAATGGTTTGATTGGGAATGCCACTGATTTTGGGCGCGGTATTCGCCGGATTTACTACAACTGTGGTGGTATTGAATCCGAGCAGCTCACCATCATTGGCGGTCAACTTCAACGAATAGGAACCAGGCGCAGTGAAGGTGGCTGTGGTGACAGCACTATCTGGATTCGAAAGTATCGCGGGACCAGGTCCAGCCTCAAGCTGCCAATGGACCGTGAGAGTGCCACCCAGCGGCTTGCCGTCATCGGTAACTTTGCCGTTCAGGGTAACGGTGGCATTCGGCAATGCTGTTGTCTGGGACGGGCCGGGGTCCACAGCCGGTGCATGATTTGCAGGCACGGTACTTACCGTAACATCAAGCGTGCTGGTTAGCCTGGAGTCATCTACGATCAGCCGCAAAATAAATGTCTGCGCACCTCCGCTATCAGTTCCCTTGATCTGAAGTGCCTGGCTGGTGGGATTTAGAAGAGATATCTTCGTTGCATCTCCGCTGACAAGAATCCAGTTGAATGAAAGTTTCGAGCCGAGAGGCAGACCATCATCGGTGACGGTTGGAGAAATCGTGATGATGCCTGAAGGGTGTAGCGTGAAATCAAGAGTCTGCACCGGCAATGCGCTGATTACGGGCGCAGCGTTCGCACTGTCATCGTTGACATGGACCAGAACATCCGCTGAACTCGACAGATCAGAATCAGAAACAGTAAGCCTCAGCAGATAATCACCGGCTGCAGTGAAGCTGGCCGAGGTTATGGCAGAACCAGGATTACCAAAAGAAACTGTCCCTGAACCACTCACCTGAAACCATTGCGCAGTAAGCGCAGCATTGGCTGGTAAGCCATCATCCGCGATAGTTCCAATCAACTTAGCAGGGGCGGAAAGATTCACAGACAGCTCTGGGACAACAGTGACGCTGGGTATCTGGTTCGTCGGATTCGCCTGCCAGTTGATCGAAGCAGTAGCACTGCTGGTCAGAATGGACGCCTGAACAGAATCTGCTCCTTCAGCACTGGATGAATAGCAGAGTTTTGCCTGGCCATTGGCGTCGGTTTCGATATGGGCAGTCTGGGAATTCGTGCCACTTACTGAAAAAATTACATTGATGGCGCCCAAAGGACTCTGATTGGCATCCGCAACATTAGCGACAACGCACGCCTGTGTTCCAAGTTTGCGCGTTGCAGTAGCAGGAGCCAGGCTGAGACTCGCGCCCGGAGCCCCACCGAGCGCAATGCCTGCTGTATATCCATAAGCATCAGAAGGCGCAAGACCATAGACAAAAGCTCCAAATGGCGCACTGGCGGTCAGTTGATGAACGCCCTGCGTAACCGCAATCTGCGCGCCTGAAAACCCGCTGCCCAGAACTTCCCGGAACAGTGCGGCGCTCACCGCTGTGCCATCTAGCTGCAATGAAGGAACGGCGCTGGTGGGAACAATGACATTGACATAATTTAACTGAAACCAATTTGGCTCTATGTTGACAGTGGTAATTGTGTAACTGGACCGGAACAGATCGAGTGGCGGAATTACGATCATGGTCGGATCGCCCTGAATTCCGTCAATGGTTGTTCCAAACTCGTACTGCACAAGCATGATTGGCTGATCTGAGGTGATGAGGGAAGGTTGCGTAAGCGTTACTTCATAGAATTCACCACGGCCCAGTGTGGCTGTAGGAACGCCATTGATAGAGAAATTCGTATTGTCAGTGGCCGCGATGATCCGGAATGGATCACCCTTGGTACGGAAAACCAGAGGCATGGTCGCAAACTGCGTGCCCCAAGTATTGGTGGGCGTAAGTTGTTCCACGATATGGTTACAGGCGGAGATGTTGCCAGGAATGTTCGGGCACAAGTGAGCGCCGTAAACAGCAACCGGTTTGTCTGAGGTAATGATCGTTCCGGTGAGATCGCCAATGTGGGTGCTGTGAAAATCTGTATCTGTATTCCGCAGCTGATACGTTCTACCCTGATGGAGCACAACGGTATATGGCTGTCCTGCCGCCCTGCCGACGGTGTTCACTGATGGAGTAATAGTGACGGTAGTGTTGTCGTAAGCAGCCACAATTCCAAACTCTGAGCCTTGCACTGATCCATTGTTCGAATAAGAGGCATTAATATATTCGGTGCCGAGGACTGATACCGGCAATGCCAGGAAAGCATCTGTTTCCTGGTGTTCATAGGTCACGCCATAGACGGTAACTGGGTGATCAGCCGTGATATGGATTCCAGTCTTCGAGATAATTTCAGAACCTAGAGTGAAGGCGTCAGGAAATGGCAGCGGCACAGTGATGAGTTGGTGGGCAGCAACCGCGAAATTCTGGCTGAAGTTAATTCCGGGAATCGCAACAGTGCCGCTTGCGCCTACCTCGCTGTTGATGTAAAGGAACGGGCGAGGCGGAAAATCCACGAACGCACCGAAAGGCCCGGTTTTAGGATTAAAAGCTTCAGGGAACATCAGCCAAAATTCTGTTCCCTTGCTGCTGCGGGTACCATCCAACTGGCCAGCAATGATTTTCACGTCACTGCTGCTGAACAACTGTGAATCGCCTGCGTTCAGTCGAAGTATGTATTCTCCGGAGACCGAAAATGTTGCCGTTGTCTTTGGATTGCTGCTATCGGCAAATGTAACGTCTCCTGGGCCGCTCACTTTACTCCAAAAGATCTGCAATGTGCCTGAGGGCAGGCCATCATCAATAACACTTCCATTGAGAGTGGCAGTAGCGGGCAGCGTAATGATCTGGTCTGCGCCTGCATTGACAATGGGAGCCTGATTCCCTTGCCCATGGGGTGGGACAACGGCAAAGGTTACATCCTTGCTGGCAGTGAGTTCTCCATCAGAGGCAGTAAGGCGCAATACGTATGTTCCTAACCTGTCAAACAGAACACTCGTTGCAGGCTGACTCGCGTCTGCAAATACCAGGGTAGAAGGACCACTCAACTGAGACCATTGCGTGCTCAGAGTTCCGTTCGGAAGTCGGTCATCCGTAACGCTGCCCTGTAAAGTAAAAGCTGTTCCAAGCGGTACGGCGAGATCTGCCCCTGCGTTTACCTGAGGCGGCTGGTTCACCTTCACCAGCACTGAAACATCTGCAAAGCTCGAGAGCTGCGTATCCGAGGCGGTTAAGCGTACAACATACGTTCCAACAGCCGGAAACGTCGCGGTTGTGACAGGCGACGCAGGAGATCCAAAGATCGCAGATCCGGGACCGGAGATCTGGCTCCATTGGATATTCAAGGTTCCGGAAGGTAATCCATCGTCGGTAACTGCTCCATTCAACGTAATGCTATGGCCAATTTCAGCCGTGATCTGGTTGGGCGTGACCTTGACAATAGGAGGCTGATTGGGCTGGATTACATGAGTCGTTGATGAAGCATGGATCGGCCCATAGGCATTCAGTGCCGTATCTGTCCAGGAAACACTTGCCACTGCGGAAACGTCGCCGCTGGCCTGCAAGAGCGGAACGGAAAAATTGACAGAAAGCGTGGTGCTGGCGCCAGGAGCGATCAAGTTAGACAAAGGCACCGGATGCTGGACAGTCCCGTCCGGCAGAGTGATCGAGATAACACCGACAGTGGCTGGAGCGTGGCCGATGTTGTTGAGTGTGAGCGTGTAAGTAATATTGTCGCCGGAGTCAGCATTAGCTGCAACAGCGAGGCTAACGACGATGATCGGGAATTGTTCCGTTATGGAGGTGGATGCGGAAACCGGGCCAAATGCGGCGTTGCCCAGATCATTCCACGCCAGGTTCGCCTGCACGCTCGTTATTTGGTTTTCAGAACTCTGCAAGCGCGCCAGATAGACGGCGTCGGTTTCGGCTGCATCTCTGGGCGCAACCGCAGGAACGGAGACGCTGAAGGTAGGAGGCAGGCTTTGCCCCGGTGCGACAGTTCCTAAGGAAACCGTGGACGAGCCTTCAGTTATCGTTGCTCCCTGAGCCGGCACATTACCCGGATTCGAGACAGTGAACTCAAGCGAAACCGACTGCCCCGGCAATGCCGAAACACCCGCTGCAGCGATCAATTTCAACAGCGGCGATTCGGCGGTAATAGTCACGGTCATTGGAGGGCTGTCAACTTTGCCATCATTGACGATGAGCTGCACCACATAGAGGCCTGCGACATTCGCGACGAACGTGGGATTGACGCTATGCGCGTCGGACAGCACCGCGGTGCCCCCTGCCGGTTGCGAGAGAATGGCCCAGGTGAATGACAGCCGATCGCCGTCGGCATCGCTGGAACCGCTTCCATCCAGTGCTACCAGACTGCCGCTCTCCACGCTCTGAGCAGCGCCGGGATTAGCGACAGGAATCGAATTGATGGTGGAAATCATGACGGTGGCTGGCTGGCTGTTCACGATTCCATCGTTCACAATCAACTGAATGACGTAATTACCCGCTTTATCAGCGATGAATGACGGCGCGCCGCTGGTAGGCAGATTCAAAGTTGCGGTGCTGTTGGCAGGCGTACTCAGAATGGACCAGGCATAGGTGAGCGTCTGGCCATCAACATCCGAGGAGCCGGTGCCGTCGAGGGTCACTACGCTGCCGAGCGGAACAGTCTGTGCCAGTCCGGCATTTGCTACGGGCGGCGAATTCTCTGTGGTGATCGTAACCGTCGCCGGACTGCTGTTGACAGTGCCGTCATTCACGATCAACTGGATTACATAGTCACCCAGCAGATCTACGGTGAATGTCGGCTTCACCGCATGCACATCAGACAGCACTGCGGCACTCCCCGCAGGAGCATTCAGGATGGACCACGTATAGGTGAGGGAATCGCCGTCTACATCGGTTGAGCGGCTGCCGTCCAAAGTCACCAGTGTGTGACTGACAACTGTCTGCGCCGGTCCCGCGTTGGCGACCGGAGGAGAGTTGACATCGCTGATAGTCACTTGCGAGGGCGTGCTGCTGAAGGTGCCGTCATTGACGACCAGTTGAACTATGTACGTACCCTTTTTATCGGCAACAAACGTGGGATTTACGATGTGACTATTGGAGAGTGTCGCGGTGCTGCCTGCAGGCACACTGACGAAAGACCATGAGTGTGTAAGCGCATCTCCATCCACGTCGGTTGAGCGGCTGCCGTCTAATTGCACCGTTGCGCCGGTGGTGATGGTCTGGTCAGGGCCGGCATTGGCGACTGGAGGGGAATTTTTGGTGCTGATGGTTACGGTTGAAGGCGCGCTGTCAACCGTTCCGTCATTCACAATCAGTTGGACCGTATAGCTGCCCGGCACATCCGGCACAAACGTCGGCTTGACAGTATTGGCGCCATTCAGGGTGGCTGTGCTGTGGCTGGGAATGCTTACAAATGTCCAGCGATAGGTGAGAGGGTTTCCATCCTGGTCGGTAGAGCCGCTGCCATCCAATTGCACCATGGTGCCTACGAAAACTGTCTGTGCCGGCCCGGCATTTGCCACTGGCGGATAGTTCGGAACCTCATTGAGAGGGATCACACTCGCGGTCGCACTGTATGAGCCTGTGTAATTTGAACCGCCGCCTCCGCGGGCTCCCCCCGTAACGAACGTCTTGTATGCTTCCGGTGTTCCGGCGTGATCGGAATTTTTGTAGACGCTGGCAGAAGTGTCGTCAACGGGTTTGACATTCAACGTATGGTAGTCGGCGCTGAAGGAGGTATAAACTGCCGCCGCCCACTGCCAGTTGATCGAAACACCCCTCGTATCGCTGTAGAAGGTACCCGACAAGGTAACCGGATTAATTCCTCCTGGAAGCCCGTTGGCGGGAACAGGAAAAGTCATGCCTGACAAAAAGCTGTTCCCGGCGAGCCCTGTGGATGGCAGATTCGTAATCCATGCATTCTTGCTGGAATTAAAAGATGTTGTCGCCGATGTCGCGGTAGGGGAAAAGGTGATGGTCGCATCAGGAACCGGAAGGTTATAGGTTGCTCCCCCGGCGGTAAATTGAACCGAAGCCGCCCGCAAAAACACTCGCACGGGCTGCGATCCCAGCCCGCTGGCCTTGAGAACGCTGCTGAACCAGATGAAACTACCGCCTGGAATAGCCGTCCCGTTAAAGTTGGAAACGATCGAACTTTCTCCAGGAATGTTGCCTTGCAACAGCGCGTGGGTACTACCTAATCGAGCTGGTGTTTTCAAGCTGGCCAGCTGTATCCTTCCAACTCCGACCGGCTGTTTCCGCTGCTCGAGCCCTGGTAAGCTTGCCGCGTCAGGCTTGTGGCTGGTTTCGCTTGGGATCGACGCAGTCTTCTGCGGCCACGTTGCCGTTATTGCGCCGTCGCCCCCGCGACTCAGCACCCACTCCGCGCGCGTGTGGCCCGTTGCATAGACCGGCAGTGAGCTCATGACCATCGTCCAGGCCAAAAGCACACTCATCAACTGAGAGAGAAGACCATTGCGATGAAAATAGCCAGTCTGTTTGCGCGTTGAAGCCGGAGCATGGGAATGCATCATGGAGACAGTCCTTTCCACAAAACCAGACAAGTTAATTTGGGGGAATGCCCTTCTCCATGAAGTGTTTGGGTGACACTTCACTTGCAGAAAGCAGGAACTCTGAAAAGTTGATTGTTTTTAACACTCATCCGCGTGGGAGTTCAAGGAGGAAACCAGTCTTTCAAGAAAATATTTTTACTTAGTTCGTAGTCTGTACCCTCAGCGCACATCGCAAATTTGATCGATGAATAGGGGCGAATCGGCTCCGGCGGAGTTCGCCTAGGAGGATGTATCAGACGGTCTTCTTAATCCAAGGTTGATTTCCAGAGTCAACCTCGGCGGTACGCGGGAGTTGTGATGCTTTTTGGGCCTAATGTCGGGAGCGGAATGGATGTGACGGCCTCTTCCAAAATCATGTGGTTTTGATACGGGTCAGGAGCGATTTCGTGCCCTTCACAACCAACTACTTGTCTCGGAAGTTTTCGCAGGGTTTCTGGAACAAGCCTGCACACTGCCTCTAACGTAGAGGTGATGGCGTTGGCCTCGCGAAGCACACACACTCACTCCCAGGTCTTATTTTCGAAACCAAGACTCGTGGCGTTTTCAGAAACGGCCCTTTTGACCTGGTCGGAGACGCCATCGGGAAAATGTGCAGATATCTCCACGCTTACGTTTACAGTCGCCTTAGAGTCGCTCGCAAGAACGCCGATAATCTCTCGGCGATTTGTACGAGACGCACCTTGGCGGTCGAGGCGTTCACCTCTGCGGTGCCGATGAAAGTATGATCTTTCGCTGCGTTGCCCGGTGAAACTTGGGGGATCAGTGGTGAGATCACGCCAAGGCCGAGTTGAGCAGCGGAAAGAGCAGTGCCCTGATACCTCTGATCAGTGGTTTTTTCCAAACCTGGATACGGCAGGCCCTTCCATGCCGATTCTCTGAGGGACGATCATCTGCACCCTGCAGGGCAGACGATTGGCATCCCGAATCTCGGCTGGTATGCCTTCCGGCACACATATCGGACGCTCTTGGACGACTTAGGGACGCCGATCGGTGTGCAGCAGAAACTGATGCGCCATTCGGATGTTGGAACGACCATGAATCACTACGGATCTGCATACGAGAAGACCAAACGCCGCGCCAATGAATTGGTGGCAGGCAGACTGCTGCCTGAGAGTAATGAAAGCAGCATCAAGAGCAATGATTCACTAACTGAAACGAACGGAACAGAACAGGGGAATGAAATCCGTTCCCTCGCGATTTTAACCAATTGATGTAAGTGATTTGAAACGGTTGGTTGCGGGGGGTGGATTTGAACCACCGACCTTTGGGTTATGAGCCCAACGAGCTACCAGGCTGCTCCACCCCGCAAATCCAATATAACAGCGCGTTTACACACGGTCAAACGCGCGACATGCTGCCCATGCTGAACACGCATTGTGACTTAATCGTTACTGATTATTTGAAGAGCGGGTTTCTGGCGGTGCCAATTAGTTTGCTTTTGATAAGCGTGCGCCAACGCCAGCACTGGGCCTTCGGCTCCGGGCGCGCCGACGATCTGCAATCCGATGGGCAAACCGGATTTCGAGAAGCCACAGTTTAGCGAGATCGCTGGAAGTCCATAGATGTTGAATGGGCGGGTATTCCGCAACATGATCATCTCTTTGTTGCGGAGTTGGTCAGGCGCGGCTTGAAGGTCGCTGAAGGTGGGCGACAGCAAGGGCGTTGTGGGTGTAAGGATCAGGTCGACGCGCTCAAACAGTTGCAAGATCTGGCGGCGTTGGTGCAATAGTTCACGCTGTGCCTGGATATATTGCGGAGCGGTTACGTCTGATCCGCTGCGGATGCGTCTGAGTGTTTCCGGATCGTAGTCTTTTTCGCTTTGCGGTAAATATTTCTGATGGTAAGCATAGGCTTCGCAGCGGACGAGAGTGCGATCGGTATCGGTGGAGAGCTCAACTTCTTGCACGCCGGATGTAATCCTGGCGAGCGCGGTTACAGCAGAATCAACAGCGCTTGTAATTTCCCCATCGACTTCAGTCCAGTAATCGCGTGCGATGCCGAGACGCAGATCGGCAATGCTTTCTTCGATCGCCGACGGATAGTACACCGGAGGGAATTTCTGGCTGCCAATATCCTGTGGATCGTATGCGGCGATGGCCTGCAGCATGAGCGCCGCATCGGCGGCGGTACGCGCCATGGGCCCAATATGATCGAGCGACCAGGAAAGAGGAATCACGCCGCGCGCGCTTACCAATCCATATGTTGGTTTTAGTCCGGTGATTCCGCAGCACGCCGCGGGCAAGCGGATTGATCCTGCTGTATCAGTCCCAATCGCTCCATAGCATAAGCACGCGGCCACGGCGGCGGCGGAGCCTGAAGATGATCCGCCGGTAACGTGCGCGGTGTTCCACGGATTGCGCGGCGCGCCAAAGTGTCCAATGATGCCGCTGCCGCCATAAGCGAACTCGTGCAGGTTGAGTTTGCCTAGCAGGATTGCGCCGGCCAATTTCAATCGGCGAATGACTTCAGCGTCCGCGGCAGGGACGTTATCTTTGTGCACCGCGCTGGCCGCAGTGGTCTTTACGCCGGCGGTTTCAACCAGATCTTTTACTGCCAGCGGAATCCCATGCAGCGGCCCCTTCCACTCTCCACGTGCGATCTCAGCTTCAGCTTTGCGGGCATCTTCGAGCGCTGCCGCGCCGCTTACGGTAATAAAGGCGTTCAATCTCGGATCGAGTTTTTCTATGCGCGCGAGGCAAGCCTGTGTGAGTTCAACTGGAGAAACTTCTTTCTTTTGGACAGCACGGCTGACATCAGCCAAATCATGCAGCGCAAGCTCGTCGGCAGAGTATTTTGCGGAAGAAGGCATAGCAGCTTTCAAGAATATCATTTTGAAGAGAGAGCATCAGCGGCTTTGGCTGGTCGGTAGTGGTACAGTTGGAAAAACCAACAATCGTTATCCCGAATCCCCGTAAGCGAGCGCGAGTTTTTACAGCACGCGAGTAGGGGTGAGGAACTTTGTGTTCATTGAAAGTAGCAAAACAAAAGGTCTCTCCGGGCTACTCGCCCGCTGATCTGCCCATTCCCGCCAAAAGCGGGCGCGAAGGGGCCCTGACAACGCGGGCTCACTTACGCCCGTCGAGATGACGATTGGTGGAATGGTTGGATAACCCGAAAAAGTTCAAACTGTAGCACTGCCTTCCGGTCGTCGGACTGAATCGCCGCCCGTTACGGAGAAGTTTTCTGGCCTGCGCCGTTGTTGTCGGCGCGTTTGAAGATCAGTGGCAGGGTACCGCCCTGGTTCCATTCGCCGGTAATTTCCGTGCCCGCAGGATTGAGCTTTCCCTGGTAGCTGGCACCTATCCCCTTCAGCTCAAGCTTTACATCGTTGCCTTTCTGGCTTATGGAGGAAACAGGAATTCCGTTGGCATTTTGGTCCACACTATCGAGTGTGGCGGCGAATGAGCTAT
>Ga0207661_10002567_pt1 | contig 12504 bp, 5 predicted proteins | sample KBSC713LmetaG_FD_184337 | JGI IMG/M metagenome (GOLD analysis project Ga0207661, IMG submission 184337) | Corn rhizosphere microbial communities from Kellogg Biological Station, Michigan, USA - KBS C7.1-3L metaG (SPAdes) (version 2) | ecosystem: Host-associated > Plants > Roots > Rhizosphere ... | reverse complement strand
ACGACCAGAAGAAAGGTAAAAGCATGAGTAAGAAGATGATGCTGCTCGCCCTCGCGGTGGCCAGCGCAGCTCTGTTCGCACTGCCGGCATTTGCATCGGCGGAAGAAATCCATCTCGACACGGCCACGACCTTCACCGGAACCGGCCCCGCCGGTACCTTGGTAGCGAGCGGTGAGCCGACGATCAGTTGCACGACGACCGACGTCACCAACGGCGTCATCAACGCCGGCGGGACAACAGGGAGCATGACGCTGGACTTCACAGGGTGCAGCGCGCCTAACCCCCTCGGCGGGACGGCCCCGTGCAAGTCGAAAGAAGCCCCGCTGAGCAACACAATCGCAACCAAAGGTACGTTCCACCTGATTACATGGAAAAACACGTCAGGAACGGCCTTCCCGGCGGTCTTGGTGACAGCGGAAACAACCGAATTCGAATGCTCGGTGTTCGGCTTCTCCATCATCACGCACGTCACCGGTAACGTCATTGGCACAATTACCAGCCCTAAATGCGGTGAATCGAGCAACAAAATGGGGCTGAGCTTCAGCGCCACCGGCTCGACCCAGAACCATCTCGAATACACAAGCACCAAATACGACCTCATCGCCAAAACAGGCGCTGGCGGCTCCGGCGAACCGAGGACAGCTGGTCTGAACTCGACCGCCACGCTCACCGCGAACACGGCGGGCACGCTTACATGCACATAGGTCTCCGGATCTAAGGGCATCGTGATTTGGGCGCGGGGCTTCGGTCCCGCGCCTTTTCTTGTGGCCGATAGGCTCCTACGCGCTTTAGGTACGGGCCGAATCTTCGCGACGAGCCAAGGCAGTATCTGCGCAGCGCGCAACCTTACGAGGGCGCTTCCTTGGCGCATCGCCATTTGCAGCGGGAAAAGCGGTGTGAGGGAGCTATTCCGAATGCCAGGTCCAATCACCACCTCATTTTCTTTGACTGTTCGGCAGACCTTCGGCTAGTCATCCCCATCGAAAGCGGGATCGGCGCTCATAGTCGGGTGCCGGATCCGATCAATAGCCCGGCGGGAGGCGACCCCCCTGCCGGGAAGCAGAACGAAAGGTAGATCATGAGCAAGAAGATGATGCTGCTCGCCCTCGCGGTGGCCAGCGCAGCTCTGTTCGCACTGCCGGCGTTTGCGTCGGCCGAAGAAATCCATTGGGACGCGGGCGGGACCTTCACCGGAACCGGCGCCGCCGGTTCTCTGACGGCGAAAGGCGAGCCGAAAATCAGTTGCACGACGACCGACGTCACCAACGGTGTCCTCAACGCCGGCGGAACAACAGGGAGCATGACCCTTGATTTCACAGGGTGCAGCGCTCCTAACCCCCTCGGCGGCACGGCGCCGTGCAAGTCGGCCGGAGCTCCGTTGAACAACACAATCGCATCCGGTGGTACGTTCCACCTGATCACAGTGAAATCGGGCGTCCCGGGTGTTTTGGTGACAGCGAACACAACCGAACTCAAATGCGAAGTGTTTGGGTTTAACATCACCACTCACGTGGAAGGCAACGTCATCGGGACAATTATCAGTCCTTCTGCCTGCGGTGTATCAAGTAACAAAATGACAGTGGAATTCAAAGCGACCTCGGATGCCTCAGGCAACCCGACACAGGAAGACGAGCTCTACACAGGCAACCTGTATGACCTCATCGCACGGACAGGCGGCGGCGGCGGTACGCCAGTCACAGCCGCCCTGGAAGGCGAGGTGACGCTTACCAACGTTACGGCGGGCACGCTTACATGCACATAGGTCTCCGGATCTAAAGGCATCGTGATTTGGGCGCGGGGCTTCGGTCCCGCGCCTTTTCCTTGCGGAAGGCAGCCGCCTGTGGTTAGGTACGGGCGGAGTCGTCGGCTTGAGGCGAGGCAGCTTCTCTTCAGCACGCAACCTTGCGAGAGCGCTACCTTGGCGCGCCGCCGATTGCAGCGGAAAAGAGGTGGGAGGGGTCCAATCCGAATACCCACCGTAAGCGGGATCGGCGCTACTCCGGTCATGGCCCGGCGGGAGGAGACCTCCCCTACGGGGAAGCAGAACGAAAGGTAGATCATGAGCAAGAAGATGATGCTGCTCGCCCTCGCGGTGGCCAGCGCAGCTCTGTTCGCACTGCCGGCGTTTGCGTCGGCCGAAGAAATCCATTGGGACACCTCCACGACCTTCACCGGATCCGGCGCCGCCGGTGCCCTGAAGGCAAAAGGCGAGCCGACGATCGGTTGCGGGTCGATCGACGTCACCAACGGCACCGTCAGCGCCGGCGGGACAACAGGAAGCATGACCCTTGATTTCACAGGGTGCAGCGCTCCTAACCCCCTCGGCGGCACGGCTCCGTGCAAGTCGAAAGGAGCCCCGCTAAACAACACAATCGCATCAAAAAGTACGTACCACCTGATCACATGGAAAAACACGCCAGGAGCGGCCTTCCCGGCGGCTCTGGTGACAGTAGAAACAACCGAATTCGAATGCTCAGTGTTCGGCTTCTCCATCGTCACCCATGTAGAAGGCAACGTCATCGGGACAATTACCAGTCCTGTCTGCGGTGGATCGAGTAACAAATTAACACTGAGTTTCAAAGAAACCACGGATAGCTCAGGAAACCCCACACAGGAACATGAGCTCTACACAGGTCACCTCTATGACCTCATCGGTAGGACAGGTGCCGGCGGTACCCCAGTCACAGCCGCCCTGGAAGGCGAGGTGACGCTCACCGAGAACACGGCGGGGACGCTTACATGCACATAGGTCTTCGGATCTAAGGGCATTGAAATTAGCGCGGGACTCCGGTCCCGCGCCTTTTCTAGGGGGGCTTCTATCGGCCCATGCCGGGCGCAGATGTACACGCTCGACAAAGCAATAGGCGATATTTGCAGGGATAAGAGCGAAGACCATCCCCGGGTCGCCGCAGGAAAAGCTCATTGATCCAGCGCCCAATTTACATCTGTGCAGGGAGCTGGTAAGAAGGTGCCTCGGTGGCCGGGGTGCCACTCAAGGGAGATCATCGACGCTGTAGGAGGGGGAGGGACATGGTGCTAGGTCAAGCCGGCCAGCCATCCGCACGACTCGGACTGGTGATAGGAGCATGGCTCACGCTGGTATGTCTGGCAGTCAATGTCGCTGGTGCGGCTGCGGCCGTACCAGGCGAATTCATCGAGGCCTTCGGCCCGGATGGGACCTCCGGTACGGTGTTCGAAAGTCCGGCTGCCCTCGCCGTCGATCCAGGGACGGGGGTCGTCTATGTCGGCGATAGCAAAACCCAGACTCTCTACAAGTTCGATGCAAGCGGGGCGCCGCTCGATTGGGGAGGAAGCGCGGCCTATATTTCGGATAACGAAATCACCGGCCTCTCTATCGATGAAGGCGGTCCAGGTCGGGCTCAGGTGGCTGTCGATCCCAACAGCCACGTGGTCTACTTGACCAGTGCAAATAATGTAAGGGCCTTCGAGCCTAATGGTGAACCTCATGAATTCCCCGCGCTGGGAGGAGTAAGCGAACTTTCTGGCGCCACGCAACTCGCTGGGGTGGCGGTGGATGAATTTGGTGACATCTATGTCAGCGACCTTGCCGCTGGCGGTGAAAGGATTCGTATCTACGGACCGTCAGGCGAATTCATCACTGAATTCGAACCCATTACTAGCAACTTGTCGTCGATAGGACCGGGCAACCTCGCGGTGGCTCCCGACGGAACTCTCTATGCGATCGATGCTACGAAGACCGGGCCCGCGTATGTGTTCGAGCCCTCAAAATTTCCGGTGACGGATGAAACCACCTACAGCTTAGGCCAGCCATTGAATGAGGAAGTGTCGCGTTCTGTGGCTGTTGACCCCGTTACCCAGTTTGCGTACATCGGAGAATATTGCCCAATCGAAGAATGTGGCTTCGAAACGGCCTCTCGGATAACGGTGTACGACGAAAACGGAGATCTGGTCGATCGCATAGCCGGGCCAGGTGAACTCAAAGGGGCTGTAGCCGGAATCGGGCTCAGCGGTCTGACTAAAAAGGTCTACGCGGCGGTTTTTGGGGAAGTGGGTGGGCTATCCCAGGTATCCGTCTTCCAAGCGCTCTTTTTTCATGAAGGGCCGCCGAGGGTCTTGGGGCCCTCGGCAACGGATCTGACCTCAACCTCGGCGATGTTGCGGGCGCGCATCAACCCGAATACTGAGGAGACGACGTACTGGTTTGAATATGGGCTCACCGACTGCGCGGTGACGCCTGATGCCTGTACGAAAGTCCCGAGTGACGCGACCTCGGTCGGCTCGGGGCATAACCTGATCCCGGTTTCGGCGTCGCTGAGCGGTTTGACGCCAGGCACCAAGTACTTCTATCGGGTGATCGCGGAAAACAGCTTTGGTGGGGAAGAAGTACCGAAAGATGGGTCTCGGTCATTTACCACCCCGATCGGTCAATTCGGCCTACATTTGAGCGACTCCCGCGTTTGGGAACTGGTCACGCCTCCGCAAAAGTTCGGGGGAGCCATTCTGAATGCCGCTCTCTTGCAGGCGGCCGCCGACGGCAGCGGGATCGCCTTTCACACCCGGGGCTCAATCGTGGAAGATCCCGAAGGAAACCGCGCCGTAGAACCGGCAGCGGCTCTTGCGCGTAGAACCCCCGCTGGTTGGAGCGTAAGCGACTTGGTCCCTCGTCACACCGAAGCAGGTGGCCTCGGTTTCGGTCCTGAATTCAAACTGTTCAGCACCGACCTTGGGAAGGCCCTGCTGGAGCCGCGAGACGACACGCCGCTTTCGCCGGAAGCCTCTGAACGCGGACCCTACCTGCGGACGAACACCAACCCACCCTCCTACCGGCCGCTCGTGACCTCGAAGGAAGGATTCGCGAACGTGGAACCGGGCGTTGTCTTTGGCGGAGAAGCCAATGGAGAACGAAACCCCGTCGCGATCAGCGCAGCCAATGCTTCGTTGACCCACGTCGTCCTCATTTCCAAGGCAGCGTTGGTCCCCGGGGCGCAGGCACTCAGCCTCTATCACTGGAGCGACGGTGCCCTCGAGGTGGTCAGCGAACTGCCGGCGGGAGAAGCAACCCCGGGGGTCAAAGCCGTCACGGCGGAAGCAGGGTCGGGCGTCCTTTCGGTCCGTCACGCCATCTCCGAAGACGGCTCGCGGATTTTCTGGGGTCCGGGTAGCGCACTAGGCGCTCATCTTGACTACGACGCGCTCTACCTACGCGACACGATGACCGACGAAACCGTTCGCATCGACAAGGCGGCGCCTGGTGCAAGCGAAGCCGGAGTTGTGGCGCCGGCCTTCATGACCGCCAGCGCCGATGGGTCGGTCGTCTTCTTCACCGATTCTCAGCAATTGACCGAAGATGCCAGTCTGGACGGCCGTGACCTGTATCGATGCGAAATCGGCGACGTCGGCGGGTCATTGGGCTGCATAGACTTGGAAGACCTGAGCGCTCCGCTTCCCGGCTCCGGGGAAAACGGCGAAGCCGAGGAGCTTGCCGTCGGGATCAGCGACGATGGGAACTCGATCTACTTCGTGGCCCGCGGCATTCTCGATCCCGAACCGAACGAAAGTGGCGAAACGGCTGTTTCAGGAGGTCGCAATCTCTACTTCTGGCAGAAAGGCTCTGGGGTGCGGTTCATCGCGTCGCTGTCCGAAAACGACGCTCCCGATTGGGGCTCGGGCGGAAACTTCCCAGTGGGGCGGGCTAGCCACGGCGCCGGAAACAGCTCATCCAACGGGCGCTACCTGACCTTCATGTCGGAGCGCGATCTCGCCGGGGCGGAAACCAGTGACCCTGAAACCGGCGAACCCGTGGAGCAGGCTTTCCTCTATGACTCCACCGAAGACAAGCTGGTCTGCATCTCCTGCAATCCGAGCGGCACCACCGATGCCGGGCACCGGATCGTCGAAAACACCAGTGAAGGCGGTGTCCTTCTTCCCGACCGGCAGAAGCTTTGGGAAGGACGCTTGGTAGGGGCGACCCTCCCTGAGACGACGGAAGGTGAAATAACCGCAGGTCTTTCCCTCTACTGGCCCCGCGGAGTGCTCGACAGCGGACGCGCATACTTCAACTCGTTCTCCCCATTGGTGAACGGCGACTCCAACGGAACCTGGGACGTCTACCAGTACGAGCCGTTCGGGGTGGGAGATTGCGAACCCTCGGCCGGGAGCAGGACGGTCGCGGTGACGGAAACCGGCTGCGTATCCTTGATGTCGGCCGGAACCGATTCGCTGCCGTCTGTGTTCCTCGATGCAAGTGCGAGTGGAGACGATGTCTTCCTCGGCACCTTCGCCCGCCTGTCGGCTCTCGACACCGATACCGAGGCGGATATTTATGACGCTCGGGTCGGCGGCGTGGAAGCAGTTGTGAACCAGCAGACGGAATGCTCTGGGGAAGCCTGTCAGCAGCGGGGCCTTCCACCGGATGAATCCGCCCCGAACAGCTCGTCCTTCAACGGCGCCGGCAACGTCAAGAGCAAGCCGCGCAAGCACTGCAAGAAGGGGCAGAGGAAGGTGAAGCGCCACGGCAAGGTCAAGTGCGTCAAGGCCAAGAAGCACAAGAAGCAAAACAAGAGCGCCCAGACCGGAAGGGGGGCCTGACATGAGGCAGTCATCCAGCACCCAGCACTCACCCTCACGTCAGACCAAGGAGATCTCGGAAATGTCCAAGCGCTTCCCAATCGCCCTCGCAATGATCATCGGCCTGCTTGTCCTTTCTGTCGTGAGCCCCGCGGCGGCCGCGGCGGCCGCACAGCCGTGGTGGCAGATCCTCGACGGCAGCCGCCCGAGCAATCTCTGGGAACCGACCGACAGCGTCCAAGAAATCAAAACCGCCAAAACGAAAATTTTCAGCGAAGAAGTGCTCGCTGCCGAAGTGAAGGTCGGCGGCGAAGCGGTCGGGTGCTTCGCGGCCGGTTCTCTCTTCGGCTTTTCCGCCGACGAAATCTGCGAAGGCTTCGTTGGATTGCCACCGATTGAATCCGCGGCGGAACTCGAAGCGGCGCTGGAAGGCCCCTACGGAGCCGGTGAAGTCCAGGTGAGCGGTGGCCCGGCGGGGGGCGAACCGTTCACCGTCACCGTCAGCGGCAAGGCGGTGCCCACGGTTCAGATTTCTCCCTTTCAACCGGCGGGATTCCCTGCATTCGGCAGTGGCTCCACCACTGTCCTCAACCTCGGTGGCAGCGGGCGCCTAGTTGTTACCGTCACCAATCTCGGAGATAAGGCGGTCGACGCCAGCACGGATCCGGTTGCGATCGTCGACCAGCTCCCCGAGGGCGTGATCGCCTCCTACGCCGAAGGATTCGCAGGCGCTCAAGCCCACAGCGGGCCGGTGGAATGTGAAATCGAAGCAGGCGGAAAACAGGTCACCTGCCTTTGGGCGGGCGAAGAGCTTCCCGCTTACGAATCGATCGAAATCGAAATCGCCGTCAGCCTGACCGGTGAACCGCCGACGGAGGGGACGCCGGGAACGATCACCGTCTCGGGTGGAGGAGTGGAAGAAAAATCTGCTTCCCAGACGATCAACGTGACTCCGGAAAAAGTCTCCTTCGGCATCGAGCGTTTCTCCGCGGTCGCAGAAGAAGAGGGAGGAGCGCTATCCACTCGAGCCGGCAAGCACCCGTTCCAGTTCACCACCACGCTCCAGTTCAACTCCGGCCAGTTCCAGCAAGGGCCCGACCGCCTCAATAGCTCGGTGGAACAGCCGGCCCAGCCGCGGAACTTCCGCTTCGTCCTTCCGGCGGGCTTGATCGGCAACACCAGGTCGGTTCCGCAATGTTCGCTCGCCGACTTCTTCGACGCAAGCGGGAAATTGACCAACAAGTGTGCGGACGAGACGGCGGTTGGCGTCGCGACCACGACCCTGGTCGAAAAATCCGTGGTCAAATTCACGCGTCTTGGGGCTCCCCTGTTCAACCTCACGCCGGGCATTGGTGAGCCGGCGAGATTCGGAATGACTCCGGGAGGGGTGTCGGTCATTATCGACACCGAAGTCGATCCCGACAACGAATACAGGATCATCGCCACGGTCAGGAACGCCACGCAGCTTGCCGCGATTCTCTCCACCACGGTGACGATCTGGGGCACCCCGGGCGACCCCGCGCATAATGGGCAGCGCGGCTGGGTGTGTGCAAACCACATATCTGATGCCTTCGGGACCTGCGAAAACCCGCCGGGCGCCAACGAAGACGCTTTCCTCAGGCTCCCGGTCAACTGCAGCGCTTCATCGGTGACCGAAACCGAAGTCGAACCGTGGAACGTGCCGCTCGCAAGCGTCGTCGCGAGCGAACCCTTCGCCACGCCTCCCCTCGAGGGCTGCGCTCAGGTCCCGTTCGAACCCGGCATCTCGGCTGCGCCGACCAACAAGCACGCGGGCGCTCCCAGTGGGCTCGACGTCGAACTGAACATGCCCAACAATGGGCTCTTGGGCAAAGACGAAATCGCCGAAGGGCAGGCTAAGAAGGTCGAAGTGACCTTGCCGGAAGGGGTGACGCTCAACCCCTCCCAGGCCGAAGGCCTGGCGGCGTGCTCGCCGGGCCAGTTCAAAGCGGAGACCGCGAGCTCCCCGCCCGGAGCCGGTTGCCCGGAGGCCGCCAAGGTCGGCAGCGTCCAGGTGAAGACGCCGATCCTGGAAGAGGAAGCCAACGGCTCGGTCTACGTGGCAAAGCCATTTGACAATCCGTTCGGTTCGCTCGTCGCGCTCTACGTCGTAGCGAAGATTCCTGATCGGGGCGTCGTCGTCAAGCAGGCCGGAAAGGTAGAGCTGAACCCGCAGACCGGGCAGCTCGTCAGTACCTTCGACAACCTGCCGCAGGTGCCGTTCGAATCCTTCAAGCTGCACTTCAACGAAGGGAACCGGGCGCCGCTGGTGATGCCGGATCAGTGCGGGACTTACGACATGGTCACCAAGTTCACGCCTTGGTCGGCTGAAGATCCGAATAATCCGACGCCGGCCGAGGTCGTGACGAAAACGAGCACGTTCTCGGTCGACCAGGGTTGCCCGAGCGGGGCTCCCGGCTTCAGCCCGGACTTCGTCGCCGGGACCAACAGCAACTCGGCCGGCAGCTACTCGCCGTTCACGATCCGGCTGACCCGGAACGACAACGAACAGGAGTTCAGCCGCTTCTCGGTCAAGCTGCCGAAAGGCGTGATCGGGAAACTGGCCGGGATCCCGTTCTGCTCCGATGCCGCAATCGACGCGGCGCGGGCGCGGACCGGGGCGAACGGCGGCCAGGAAGAGCTCGACAACCCGAGTTGCCCGAGCGCTTCGCAGATCGGGCGGACCCTCGCCGGAGCCGGCGTCGGGCCCGACCTGACCTACGTGCCCGGCAAGGTCTACCTGGCCGGTCCGTACAAGGGGGCGAAACTCTCGGTCGTCGCGATCACCCCTGCCAAAGTCGGCCCGTTCGACCTCGGCACGATCGTGATCCGGCAGGCGCTGCGGATCAATCCGACCACGGCTGAAGTCACCTCAGACGGCTCCAGCTCGGACCCGATCCCGCACATCCTCCAGGGGGTCGTCGTCCACGCTCGCGACATCCGGGTCTTCATCGACCGGGACAAGTTCGTCCTCAACCCGACCAGCTGCGAAAAGATGACCGCGGCTGCGACGGTGGTCTCGGGCGCAGGCGCTACGGCGCAGCCCACCTCGCCCTTCCAGGCGGCTGACTGCGCCAGCCTCGGCTTCAAGCCGAACCTCTCGATCCAGCTGATCGGCGGGACGACGCGGACGGCGACGCCGCGCCTGAAGGCGGTCCTGACCGCCCGCAAGGGCGACGCCAACATCCGCCGCGCGCAGGTCACCCTGCCGCCGTCCGAGTTCCTCGAACAGAACCACATCCGCACCGTCTGCACCCGGGTCCAGTTCAACGCCGGCGGCGGCAACGGGGAACAGTGTCCGAAGGCCTCCATCTACGGCAAGGCCAAGGCGATCTCGCCGCTGCTCGACGAACCGATCAGCGGCCCGGTGTTCCTGCGGTCCTCGGACCACGAACTGCCGGACATGGTGGCGGCGCTGCACTCGCCCAAGGTCGACATCAACCTCGTCGGCCGGATCGATTCGACCAAAGGCGGTGGCATCCGCAGCACCTTCGAAGGCGTCCCTGACGCCCCGGTCAGCAAGTTCATCCTGCAGATGCAGGGCGGCAAGAAGGGGCTGATCGTCAACAGCGAAGACATCTGCAAAGCCAAGCACCATGCAATTGCGGCCTTCAAGGGCCAGAACGGCAAGCGCCACGAATTCAACCCCGTCGTCAAGACCAAGTGCGGCGGGAAGAAGAATGGGAAGGGCGGCAAGGGCAAGAAGTAGCCCTGCCGTCCTGTAGGGGCGCCGGTGGGCGCCCCTACAGCCCCATCGTCTTGCCGAGGATCTCCTTCATGATCTCGTCGGTGCCGCCGCCGATCGGGCCGAGGCGGGCGTCGCGGACGGCGCGCTCGATGCCGTACTCGCGCATGTAGCCGTAGCCGCCATGGACCTGCAGGCTCTGGTCGGCGATCTCGAGGACGGCACGCTGGGTCATCAGCTTCGCCATCGAGACCTCCTGGATGCAGTCCTGGCCTTCGTGGAAGAGGCGCAGGGCGTTGTAGGTGAGGGCGCGGGAGGCTTCGGCCTTCGTCGCCATCTCGGCGACGTGGTGGCGGATCGCCTGGAACTTGCCGATCGGGCGGCCGAAGGCTTCGCGGTCGGTTGCGTAGGCGACGGTGGTCTCGATCAGGCGCTGCATCGCGCCGACGGCGCCGATCGCCATCAGCAGCCGCTCCCAGGCGAAGTTGGCCATGATCAGCTTGAAGCCGCCGTTCTCCTCGCCGAGCAGGTTCTCGGCCGGGACCTCGACGTCGGCGAAGGAGATTTCGCCGGTGTCGGAGGAGTGCCAGCCCATCTTCTCCAGCTTGCGGCTGACCTCGTAGCCGGGCATTTCGCGCTCGAGGACGAGGAAGGAGATGCCGCCGTGGCCGCCCTCCTCCTTCGTCCTGCAGGCGCAGACGAGGAAGTCGGCGCGGACGCCGTTGGTGATGAAGGTCTTGGCGCCGTTGACGACGTAGGTGTCGCCGTGGCGCACCGCGGTCGTGGCGAGGGAGGCGACGTCGGAGCCGGCGCCGGGCTCGGTGATCCCGAGCGCGCCGATCTTCTCGCCGGCGATCCCAGCGGGCAACCACCGTTGTTTCTGCTCCTCGGTCCCGAACTTGAAGATCGGCGGCATCGCGATCGAGGTGTGGGCGTTGAGCCCGGCGGCGACGCCGCCAGAGCCGCCCGAGCGGGCCAGCTCCTCGACCCAGACCGCGTCGTGCAGGTGGGTGCCCCCCTGGCCGCCCAGCTCCTCGGGGAACTTCAGCCCGAGGAAGCCGAGCTCGGCGCAGCGGGTGAACAGCTCCCGCGGGAATTCCCGCGCCGCCTCCCACTCGTCGACGTGCGGGGCGATCTCCTTCTGGACGAAGCGGCGGACCGTCTGCCGCAGCTCCTCGTGCTCCTCGCCGAACGGCGGCAGAGTGGCGCGAGCGCCGCTGTCCTTGACGACGCCCACGCCTGCCCCCTCTGACTTAAAGTCCGTAGCTGCGGCCGATCACGTCGAGCATAACCTCATCCGTGCCGGCGCCGATGCGATTAAGACGAACGTCACGGTACGCGCGCTCGATCTCGTACTCCTTCATGTAGCCGTAGCCACCGAGGATCTGGACGCACTCGTCGGCGACCTCGCAGGCGATGCGGGAGGCGTAGAGCTTGGCCATCGTGATCTCGCGCACCGGGTACTCGCCGTTGCCGAAGCGCCAGGCGGTCGAGTAGGTGAACTGTTTCGCCGCTTCGATCTTCGTCGCCATCTCGGCGAACTTGTGGCGGATCGCCTGGAACTTGCCGATCGGGCGGCCGAAGGCTTCGCGCTCCTTCGCATACTCGAGGGTTTTTTCCATCATCCGCTCGGCCCCCGCGTGGCAGCCGGCGGCGGCGACCAGGCGCTCTCCCTGGAGCTCCCAGGCGATGTGGTAGAAGCCCTTGCCGACCTCGCCGAGGACGGCGTCGGCGGGGACGCGGACGTCTTCGAAGGCCAGTTCGCCGGTGTCGGAGGCGTGCATCCCCATCTTCTCCAGCTCCTTGGAGACGGTGAAGCCGGGGACCTTCTCGCCGCTGGCGTCCTTGAGGTCGACGACGAAGAGGGTGATGCCGGCGTGGCGCTCGTTCGGGTCGGTCTTGGCGACGAGGACGATGAAGTCGGCCCGGGTCCCGTTGGTGATGAAGGTCTTGGAGCCGTTGATCACGTATTCGTCGCCGTCGCGGATCGCGCTGGTGCGGATTCCGGCGACGTCGGAGCCGGCGCCGGGCTCGGTGATCCCGAGACAGGCGACCTTGTCGCCCTTCAGCCCCGGTTCCAGGTACTTGCGCTTCTGCTCCTCGGTGCCGAGCAGGTGGACGGGGGGGAGAGCCATGTCGGTCTGGACCGCGAAGCCCATGTTGGTGCCGCCGGAGCCGGAATAGCTCATGCACTCGGCGCGGACCAGCGAGTAGAAGTAGTCGCCGCCCTGGCCGCCGTACTCCTCCGGGAA
>Ga0207661_10002564_pt1 | contig 12507 bp, 10 predicted proteins | sample KBSC713LmetaG_FD_184337 | JGI IMG/M metagenome (GOLD analysis project Ga0207661, IMG submission 184337) | Corn rhizosphere microbial communities from Kellogg Biological Station, Michigan, USA - KBS C7.1-3L metaG (SPAdes) (version 2) | ecosystem: Host-associated > Plants > Roots > Rhizosphere ... | reverse complement strand
CTGCACGGAGAGGATGTTCACCGATCGCAGGGCGAGGCTCGCGGTCAGCACGGACAGGAAGCCCGGCCGGTCGTCGACGGTCGCCCGGATCCGCCAGAACGTCATGGTGACACCCTCCTGTCTGTTGGCCCGGTCCGGCGGGTCGCGCCGGTCAGCGGGCCACGCCGGACATCGACGCCGCGAGCAGGTCGAGGCGGTCTCCCAGGACCAGCCCGCTGGCGCGTACGAGCTGGGCCATCCGGTCGACCTCGGTCATGTGGAAGGCGGGCGCGCACAGCCCGGCTCCGGCGGGCGCGAGGTCGCCGCCCCCGGCCACGCCGCCCCTGGCCACCAGCAGCACCGTGCCGGCCCGGCCGAACGGCGCGGTCGCGTAGCGCACCTCGCCGGCGCCGTCGAAGGCGCGCGGGCGCAGCGGGGTCACGTCGGGCAGGTGCACCTGCTCGGGCGCGCGCCAACTGGCGTACGCGACGCCGCCGGCCGCCGCGTAGCTTGTCGCAGCGGCGCCCAGGCAGCGTTCACCAGCCGCGTAGCTTGTCGCAGCGGCGCCCAGGCAGCGTTCACCAGCCGCGTAGCTTGTCGCAGCGGCGCCCAGGCAGCGTTCACCAGCCGGCTCATCACCACCGCCCGCCCAGTCCGCCGGTACCACCAGGGCCGCGGCCCAGTCGGCGGACAGCAGGCCGGGCACGGCGTCGACCAGCGTGGCCACGCCGTCCGAGGGGTTGGCCGCCACCTGGCCGACCAGTTCGGCGTCGGCGCCCCCGACCGCCGGCGCGCCGACCGAGCGCCACACGCCCTCCACGGCCACGCCGGGGATCGCGGCCAGCCCGGCCAGGATCCGGTCGGCCGGCGCGGCGGCCGGCCAGATGACGGTGAAGTCGTCCACGGCGCGGCCACCGACCCGCTCCAGCACCACCATCTGCACGATGTCCGCGCCGGTGACGCCGAGCGTCCGGGCGACCTGACCGAGCGAACCCGGCCGGTCCGGAAGCCGTACCCGCAGCCGCAGCAACATGCGCTACCCCCTCTGACCTGGAAAGACCGGTACCAGAGTGCCCCGCGGGCATTTCAGGATCGTTGCGCGGCCGTGTCGCACACGGTAAGGCGCAGGTCAGGCCGAGGCGCGGTTGACCAGGTGGGTGTCGAGGATCACCGAGGAGTCCGGCTCCACCTCGCCACTGATGAGGTCGAGCAGCAGCCGCGCCATCTCCCGACCCATCTCCTCCACCGGTTGGTGCACCGTGGTCAGCGGCGGATCGGTCTGCTTGGCCAGTACCGAATCCTCGAAGCCGACCACGGCCACGTCCGTCGGGATCTTGCGGCCCATCTCCTTGAGTACCCGCATCGCGCCCACGGCCATGAGGTCGGAGGCCGCGAACACCGCGTCGATGCCCGGCCGTGCGGCCAGCAACGCGCGCATCGCGGCGGCGCCGCTCTCCTCGCTGAAGTCGCCGTACCCGATGAGCCGCTCGTCGGCGGGCAGCCCAGCCTCGACGATCGCGTTGCGGTACCCGCCGAGACGGCCGACGCCCACGCCCATGTCCTGGGGGCCGGCGATCACCGCGATCTGCCGGCGCCCCTGGCCGGCGAGGTGGCTGACCGCCAGCCGGGCGCCGCCCGCGTTGTCCACGTCCACGAAGCTGACCGGTACCGCGCTGGGGGCGAGCATGCCCGCCGGCCGGCCGCCCAGTACCGCGGGCAGCCCCCGCTCGCGCAGCCTGACCGGCAGCGTGTCGTCGTCGTGCAGCGACAGCAGCATCACGCCGTCGACGTGCTGCCGGGTCAGGTGCTGGTTGACCCGTTCCCGCTCGGGCGGCGACTGGGCCATCGCCAACCACAGTTGCAGCGGGGTGGCCAGCAGGAAGCTGGAGATGCCCCGGATGATGCCGGCGAAGAACGGCTCCCCGAACACCCGCGCCTCGGACTCGGACACGACCAGGGCCACCGAGTCGGTGCGCTGGGTGACCAGCGCCCGGGCGGCCCGGTTCGGCACGTATCCAAGTTCCTCGATGGCTTGCTCGACCGCCGCCTTCGCCTCTGGGCTGACCTGAGGCGAACCGTTGACCACCCGGGAGACCGTGCCACGGCCTACACCGGCACGCGCGGCCACCTCGTCCAGCGTCGGCCGCCCGGCCGACCGCCTGCGTGGGGTGGTCATCTCGTCTCGTCGCCGGTTCACGGGTGCTCTCTCTGTCGTCGCTCTCTTATTTTGTTAGCTTAATTTACTCGTCTACTCCGCGGCCAAGCCGTTGCGTCGGCTCACCTGTGCGTACCAGTCGGCACTGGCCTTCGGGGTCCGGCGCTGGGTCGGATAATCCACGTAAGTGATGCCAAACCGCTTCGTGTAACCGAACCCCCACTCGAAGTTGTCCAGCAGCGACCAGGCGAAGTACCCGCGCAGCGGCACGCCCTCGGTGATCGCCTGGTGGCACGCGCGCAGGTGCTGGGCGAAGAAGTCCACCCGACCCGCGTCCTCGACCCGGCCCTCGCTGTCGGGCACGTCGTCGAAGGCCGCGCCGTTCTCCGTCAGGTAGATCGGCAGATCGGTGTACTCCCGGCTGACCCGGCGCAGCACCTCGAGCAGGCCGGGCGCGTCGATCTCCCAGTTCATCGCGGTGACCGGCAGCCCCCGGTCCTTGAACTGGACGTGCTCGCTGCCCGGGAACGCGCTCGGGGCGCTCCGCCAGCGGTCGTCGACTCCGTCCGGCATCTCGGGCGCGCACACCACGTACCGGGTGTAGTAGTTCACGCCCAGCATGTCCAATGAGGACGATATGACCTCCAGGTCACCGTCGCGCACATGGGACATGTCCGTCACCGGGCGCAGATCCTCGACGACGTCGTCCGGGTACCGGCCGAGCAGCACGGGATCGAGGAAGATGCGGTTGGCAAGCCCGTCCACGCGCCGGGTGGCATCCGCGTCCGCCTCGGTCTCGGAGACCGGCGACACGGCGTAGAGGTTCAGCGTCACGCCGACCTGGGCCGGCATGGTGCCGGCGCGGATCGCCTGCGTCGCGAGGCCGTGGCCGAGCATGAGGTGGTGCGCCGCGCGGACCGAGGCGGCCGGCTCGTTGCGCCCGGGCGCGTGGTCCCCCGACCCGTACCCGAGGAACGCCGAGCACCACGGCTCGTTCAGCGTCGTCCAGTGCTGTACCCGGTCGCCCAGCGCCTCGTGCATCAGCCCGGCGAATTCCGCGAACCGGTAGGCGGTGTCCCGCACCGGCCAGCCCCCGGCGTCCTCCAGCTCCTGGGGCAGATCCCAGTGGTACAGCGTGAGCCAGGGCAGGATGTCCCGCTCCCCCAGCTCGTCGACCAGACGCCGGTAGAAGTCCACACCGGCGGGGTTGAGCGGCCCACGACCGCCGGGCTGCACGCGGGACCAGGACACCGAGAACCGGTAGGAACTCAGGCCCAGTCGGGACATCAGGTCCACGTCTTCGCGATAGCGGTGATAGTGGTCGCACGCGACGTCACCGGTGTCACCTTGCAGCACGCGGCCGGGTGTGTGGCTGAAAGTGTCCCAAATGGAGGCTGTTCGGCCGTCTTCTGCGACCGCGCCCTCTACCTGGTAGGCGGCTGTGGCCGCCCCCCACAGGAAGTCCGTCGGAAACACCAGGTCCGCCGGAGCGAGAAGGATCTCGTTGCTGGTCACGCTTTGATGGCACCTTCCATGATGCCGCCGATGATCTGGCGGCCGAACACCAGGAAGACGATCAACAGGGGCACCGTTGCCACCGCCGTCGCCGCGAACACCTGCGAGTAGTCCTGGTAGTAACCATTACCAAGACTACGCAGGGATATCTGTACGGTGGGGTTTTCGGGATCCTGCATCGCCACAAGCGGCCACAGGAAATCGTTCCAGGTCTGCATGAACGTGAAAATTCCCAACACCGCGGCCGCCGGCCTCAACCCCGGAAGCACCACTCGCCAGTAGATGCCCCAGGTCGTCGCGCCGTCGACTCGCGCTGCTTCGATGAGTTCGTCCGGTATCGCCTGGCTGGCGTACTGGCGCATGAGGAACACGCCGAAACCGTTGATGAGGAAGGGCACGATCACCGCGGCCAAGTGGTTCTCCCAGCCCAGCTTCACCATGATGATAAACAGCGGGATCAAGCCCAGCTGCACCGGGATCATCATGCTGCCGAGGATGAGCAGCAGCATGACGTTCTTGCCCCGGAATCTCAGCTTGGCGAAGGCGAAACCGGCCAACGAGGAGAAGAACACCACCGACAGCGTCACGCAGCTGCAGATGATGAGCGAGTTGAGCAGCCCCTTGGACAGGTTGGCGTCCGTGTTGGCGAAGACGACTTTGAGGTTGGCGATCAGCCGCGAGCCGGGCACGAGCGGCGGCGGCGACTTGAAGATCGCGTCGTTGCCCACCGTCGCCCCGACGATCATGAAGTAGATCGGGAAGATCGACAGGGCCACCGCCGCGACCAACGTCAGGAACGTCAACGGACTGGTGCGCCACATCCGGGCCGCTGCGCCGCCGCGGCGGACCCGGCCCGGCCGCGGCGCCCCCTGCGGCCGGGCCGGGAGTTCATGATGTTGGATGCTGCCGCGTGCGTGTGTGGTCGCCATCGGATGCGTCCTTTCCAGGTCCCTGTGTGTTGCCACGCCGCTACCTGTCGGAGTCCAGGCGACGCACGATGAGGAAGTTGAGGATCGAGGTGATGAGGATCAACAGGAACAGCACCCAGGCGATGGCACCGGCATAACCGAGGCGACCCCGGTTGAACATCTCCTGCAGCAGGTACATCGACATGGTCTGGAACTGATGCAGGGAACCGCCGCCGAGATAGTTCGAGCCGGCGTTGAACAAGGCGGGTTCACCGAACAGCTGCAGGCCGCCGATGGTGGAGATGATGGCGGTGAAGATGATGGTCGGGCGCAGCAGCGGCACGGTGATGCGCCAGAACTGGGCCATCGGCTTGGCACCGTCCAGCGACGCCGACTCGTAGATGTCGCGCGGGATGGTCTGCATCGCGGCCAGGTAGATCAGCGCGTTGTACCCGGTCCACCGCCAGTTCACCATCGTGGCGATCGCGATCCACGAGGTCCACTTGTCGGCCTTCCAGTCCAGGCCGTTCACGCCGACGAAGTGCAGCAGGTAGTTGATGATGCCGTAGTTCTTGCTGAAGATCTGGCCGAAGATGAGGCCGATGACCGCCGTCGAGGTGACGATCGGGGCGATGATGCCGAACCGGAAGAACGTCTTGCCGCGTATCACCCGGTTGAGCAGGTGCGCGAGGAACAGCGCCGTCAGCAACTGCGGGATGGTGGACAGGATGAAGATGCCGAATGTGTTGTAGACCGAGTTCCAGAAGTCGTGGTCCTTCAACAGCTCGCTGAAGTTGCTGAACCCGGCCGGAGTGGAGGTGTCCGCACCGAGCTGCCAGTTCCGGGTGGCCACGTAGAGCGTGTAGCCCAGCGGGTACAGGCCGAAGATCGCGAAGAGGATGAAAAACGGCGCGACGTAAATGTACGGCGTCCCCTTGATGTCCAGCCAGGTGAGCCGCCGTCTCAGCGTGTTTCTCATCGTGCCGCCTTTCGGTACGGGCAGGGTCTCTATAGTGGACAGTCCTCTGTGGACGGATGGTTCCGGGTGGCGCCGGTGTCGGCCGGCGCCACCCGGGTGTTACTCGTAGCCCTACTTACTTGGCGGCGGCCGCACCGGAGGAGAGGGCGAGTGCCCAGGCGTCGGCGGGGCTCTTCTTACCCTGCTCGATCGCTTGCAGCGTCGCCTCCACAGCGGTACGCACGTCGTTGTTCTTCGGGCCGAGGTAGACCGGCTTCAGGGCAGTCGCGCCCGCGCCGAAGATCTGGCCCACCGGGGCGTTGTTGAAGTACGGGTCCACGAAGGCCTTGAAGTCGCTGTCGCTGTAGACCTTCGGGGAGGACGGCAGGTTGTTGACCTTCTTGAAGACCGCCAGCTGGCTCTCCGGGCTGGTCAGGAACTTCACGAGGTCAGCGGCCTCCTTGGGGTGCTTGCTCTGCTTGGTGACGGCCAGGAACGAACCGCCCCAGTTGCCGCCGTTGCCCGGCGCCTTGGCCACGTCCCACTTGCCGGACAGCGCGTCACCGGCGTCGCCCTTGATGACACCCAGCATCCAGGCCGGGCAGGCCATGGTGGCGAACTTGGAGTTCTTGAAGCCCGCGGTCCAGTCGTCCGAGAAGGAGATCAGGCCGGCCGACAGGCCCTCGCCGATCGCCTTGGTGGTCTCGTCGTAGGCGTTCTTGATGTCCTTGTTCGAGTCCAGCACGAGCTTGTTGGACTTGTCGTAGTAGGTGTAGCCGCTGTTCGCGCCGGCGACCTGCATCAGGATGTTGTTGTAGAGGTTGGTCGCGGCGTCAACCCACTTGGCCGACTTGCCGGCCGGGGAGGCGGCGAACTTCTGGCCCTGCGCCAGGTAGTCGTCCCAGGTGGACCACAGGTTGCCGACCGCGGTGCGGTCGGTGGGCAGCCCGGCGGCCTGGAACATGTCGGTGCGGTAGCAGACGGCCATCGAGCCGACGTCCGTACCGAGGCCGAGCACCTTGCCGTCAGCCGTCGTGCCCTGCTGGAACTTCCAGTCCAGGAAGTTGCCCTTCAGGTCGTTCGCCCCGTACTGGGCGAGGTCGACGAAGTCCTGCGCGAGGCCCTTGTACTTGGTGATGGTGCCCTCTTCGAGGGCCACGATGTCGCCCGCGCCGGCGCCAGCGGCCAGCGTCTGGTCGAGCTTCGTGTTCTCGTCGCCGAGGCCCTGACCCGCACCGGACTCCTTGATGGTGATGTTCGGGTGGTCCTTCATGTACTGGTCGTACAAGCCGGCCTTCGTGTAGCCGAACTCCTGGAATATCGTCACGTTCAACGTGATCTTTTCGTTGGAGTTTGAGCCGCCGCTGTTGTTGCTGCTGCTACCGCAGCCAGCGGCCGCGAGCGCTGCGGCAGCGACAACGGCCACCGCCGCTACCCCGCGGCGACGCGAAATGACGCCCATCCTCTGACCCCTCTCAGGTCGCGATGTATGGCGAAGGCCGGCCACGGCCGGCTCTTCTGGTTTGGGGGGTGTGCCCGGGCGCGCCGTTGAATGGCGGTACCGGGGTGTCACACGTTGGGTGGGATTGTGGCTTGGGCCACAGCCCTTGGGAGCGCTTCCATGAGATTGCCGCCGCGTTTCGCAACTGTCAAGGGGAGCGTGGGAGCGTTCCCATATCGTTATCGGTTTCGTTACGAAGTCGCGGAGCAGGTTTGAAGGACGCCGATATAGGACGCCGCCGCGCGGGGCTCAGGCGAGGCGGCGCAATTGCCTCAGGCCAGGCGGCGCAGCAGGACGCTGACCCGCTCGGGGTCGAAGAACTCGGGGTCGAAACGCCGGCCGATCCAGTCGACCATCGCGTCGTGCTCCGGATGCCCGGTGTCGCGGATGGCCCGGGTGAACTCCGCGTACCCGCCAGGTCCGCCGACGTCCTCGGGCGGGCAGGCCCGCTCCCCCTCGAGACAGAACGGGTACCGCTCGTCCGGCTCGGCGAGGCTCACGGTCTCCACCACGACCTCGTGCTCCCACCAGTCGCCGAAGTCGTAGACGTAGGCGAAGCGGGTGTCCTTGCCCGCCACCGCGTCCAGCCGAACCTCCAGCTCGTCGCGCAGGTCCAGCTCGCCCTCCGGGTCCGGTACCCCGAACTGCGCGCCCTCGATCTCGAACGAGTGCAGGTGGTAGTCCTGCCAGCCCATCGCGTACTGGAACACCCGGTGCACCCGGTCCAGCGTGTACCCACCGGGCACGGCGACCCGCCGCCATACCGTCGGTACGACGTCGACCAGGGCGATCCTGAGCTGAAAGATCTGACGCGCCATGGTGTCCTCTCGCAAGCCGGCCCGGCGTGCCCCATTCTCGCCGGGTGCACCATTCTGTACCAAGGGGTCGAGGCAAGGAGGTTGCGGTGATCTGTGATGACTGCGCCGCGCGTCGGCATGAACGGTGCCGGTCGAACGCTGACTGGAGCCGCTCCGACAAGCTACGCGGCTCGCGCGGGAACTGGTGCGACTGCCAGCACCGGCCGCGCGGGCCGCGGCCACCGGTGACCGGCCCGGCCGGCGAGTGAGGCGAGGACAGGAGACGCGATGTACCGCATCTGGCCGGTCCCCGACCCGGTACCGGTGGACGACGCCGGGCTCATCGAGCTGTACCGGCCCGCCGGACCGCTGCTGCGGGTCAACTTCGTCACCAGCGTGGACGGCGCGGTGGAGGTGGAGGGCTACTCCGAGGGCCTGCAGACGCCGGCCGACCAACGCATCTTCCAGCTGCTGCGGATGTTCGCCGACGGGCTGATGGTGGGCGCCGGCACGATGCGCCACGAGGGGTACGTCGGGATCCGGCTGGACGGCAAGCGGCGCGCGTGGCGGGCCGAGCACGGGCTCGACCCGTACCCCCGGCTGGTCGTGGTGTCCCGCCGGTTGGACCTGGACCCGACGAACCCGGCCCTGTGCGAGGCGCCGGTGCGGCCGGTGGTGATTACCGGCGCGGACGCACCGCCGGACCGGCGCACCGCGCTGTCCGCGGTGGCCGACGTGCTGGTGCACGGCGAGCGCGAGGTGGACCTGGCCGCGGCCCTGGCGCAGCTGCGCGAGCTCGGCATGGCGCACGTGCTGTGCGAGGGCGGACCGCACCTGTTCGGCGCGCTGACCGCCGCCGACCTCGTGGACGAGGTGTGCCTCACGGTGTCGCCGATGCTCGCCGGCCCTGGCGCGGGCAGGATAACCGCAGGACCGGCCGCCCAGGTGCGCGAGCTCGCGTTGGCCAGCGCGCTCACCGACAATGGCACGCTGCTGCTGCGGTACGCGCGTAATGCCCAGATGACGATGGGTGACTGATAGTGCCGAACTGACCGGGCGGCGGCGTGCCCCTGCCACGATCGCGGGCCCGGTGAGGCACGATGCCCGAATGAGCGAGCGCAGCGAGCGAATCATGAACACAGCGTTCCCCGTGCCTCGCGACGGCTCCGAGCGCAGCGAGGAGTCGGCGTGAGTTCTCCTGTGGGGCGGGTGTTGGGGACGGCGGACGCCACGCCGTTGCAGTTCTGGGTCGCCGTCGCGCCGGGAGAATATCTACAGCTCGACGACGTCGTCGTCACCACGCGCGCGGTGCCCGGCGGTCCGTCCGTGACGATCGCGGGCGTGGTCACCGCCGTACGGGCCAGGCACGAGGGCGCGCTGTTCGAGTCGGACGTGTTCGCGATCGCCGACGGCACGCTGCCGGCCCAGGTTCAGGAGGCCGCCGAGATCACCACCACCCGGGTCGATCCGGAGCTCTACGTGCCGCCGGTACCGGGTGCGCCGGTGCACCGGGCCGAGGGCGAGCAGCGTTCCCGCGCGCTGTACTTCGACCAGATGGAGCAGAAGGTCCCGCTCGGTACCGGCCGGGACGGCGAACCGGTCTACCTCAACGTCGACTTCCTCAACGGACAGCGCGGCGCGCACGTGTCCATCTCCGGCATCTCCGGCGTGGCCACCAAGACGTCGTTCGCCACGTTCCTGCTCTACTCGGTGTTCCGCTCCGGCGTGCTGGGCGCCGAGGCGGTCAACACCAAGGCGCTCATCTTCAACGTCAAGGGAGAGGACCTGCTGTTCCTCGACCATCCCAACCGGCGGCTGGATGAGTCCACTGTGGACGCTTACGCGCGGCTCGGCCTGACCGCGGCGCCGTTCCCGGACGTGGCCGTCTACGCGCCGCCCCGGGCCGGCGATCCGTCCGGTACCCCGGACGTGACGAGTCGACTGTCCGGAGTGGACAGTTTCTACTGGACGCTCGCCGAGTTCTGCGCGGACGGCCTGCTGCCGTACGTGTTCGCCGACGCGGACGACGAGCGCCAGCAGTACACGATGGTGGTGCACTCGGTCGCCGCGCACCTGGCCCGGGTGGCCACGCCGGCCGACGGCGGTGTGGTCATCGACGGCACCCGGCTGGGCTCCTACGCGGACCTCGTGGACTTCGTGGTGGCGCAGGTGAGCGACGACGCGACCCGGGCGTTCTGGGCCGGTACGGCGGTCGGGCTCGGTACCGTCAACGCGTTCAGCCGCCGGCTGATCGGCTCGAAGAAGGACCTGTCCCGGCTCGTACGCGGCGATCTCGGCGCGGGCGGAAACCACGGGATCAACACGGCGGACAGCGCCCAGGTGACCGTGGTGGACCTGCACAACCTGCCGGACCGGGCGCAGCGCTTCGTGGTCGGCGTGACGCTCCGCGCCGAGTTCGAGCGCAAGGAGAAGTCCGGTACCGCGCGGCCGCTGCTGTTCGTCGTGCTGGACGAGCTGAACAAGTACGCGCCGCGCGAGGGCACCAGCCCGATCAAGGAGATCCTGCTGGACATCGCGGAGCGCGGCCGGTCGCTCGGCGTGGTGCTGATCGGCGCGCAGCAGACCGCGAGCGAGGTCGAGCGGCGGATCGTGGCCAACTCGGCGGTGCGGGTGGTGGGCCGGCTCGACCCGGCCGAGAGCGGCCGGCCGGAGTACGGCTTCCTGCCGCCCGCCCAGCGCGCCCGGGCGGTCATCGCCAAGCCGGGCACCATGTTCGTGGGCCAGCCGGAGCTACCGGTGCCGCTGGTCGTGGAGTTCCCTTTCCCGGCGTGGGCGACCCGGCCGGTGGAGGCCGGGCCGCCACCCGCCGGCACGCTGCGGTCGCGGACCCAGGCGCACGACGCGTTCGCGGTGGTGGGCTCCAGGCGTAACGGCGCCACCCTGACCGACGAGGACATCCCGTTCTGATGAGGATCCTGCACACCTCCGACTGGCACGTCGGGAAGGTCCTCAAGGGACAGTCGCGGATGGACGAACACCTCGCGGTGCTGCGCGAGCTGGTGGACATCGCGCGGGACGAGCGGCCGGACCTGGTGATCGTGGCCGGCGACCTGTTCGACATCGCGGCACCCACACCGGACGCGACCCGGGTCGTGGTGCGCGCGCTGACCGCCCTGCGCGGTACCGGCGCGGAGGTGGTCGCGATCGCCGGCAACCACGACAACGGCGCGCAACTGGACGCGCTGCGCTCCTGGGCGGAGGCGGCCGGCATCACGTTGCGCGGTACCGTGCGCGAGCGGCCGGCCGAGCATCTCGTGGAGGGCCGGACCGGGGACGGCGAGCCGTGGCGGCTGGTCGCGCTGCCGTTCCTGTCCCAGCGGTACGCGGTCCGGGCGACGGAGATGTTCGCGCTGAGCGCGGCGGAGACCACCCAGACCTACGCCGACCACGTGGGCCGGTTGCTCGCCACGCTGTGCGCGGACTTCGACGGTGACGCGGTGAATTTGGTGACCGCGCACCTGACCGTGCTGGGCGGCACGCTGGGCGGCGGCGAACGGGACGCGCACACGATCCAGGCCTACGCGGTACCGGCGACGGTCTTCTCCTCCGCCACGCACTACGTGGCGCTCGGTCACCTGCACCGCCGCCAGTCGGTGCTCGGGCCCTGCCCGGTGCACTACAGCGGCAGCCCGCTCGCGGTGGACTTCGGCGAGGAGGAGAACACGCCGTCCGTGACGCTGGTGGAGGTCGGCACCTCCACGCCGGCCAAGACCCGGGAGGTACCGGTGGAGTCGGCGCTGCCGCTGCGCACGGTGCGGGGTACCCTCGCCGAGTTGTCCAAAGTGGACGAAGGCGACGCCTGGCTGCGGGTGTACGTCCGGGAACGGCCCCGGGCCGGGCTGCGCGAGGCGGTGCAGGAGCGGCTGCCCCGGGCGCTGGAGGTCCGCATCGACCCCACCGTGCTCGCCGAGGCCGCGTCCACCGGCGACGAGGCCGCCGAGCGCGCCGGGCGTACCCGCCGGGCACCGGGCGAGCTGTTCGCCGACTATCTGGCCAGTCGCGGCCACGAGGACCCCGCCGTCGCCGACCTGTTCAATCGTCTCTACGGGGAGGTGCGTGCACAGTGAGGCCGCTGCGGCTGGATCTGCACGGGTTCACCGTGTTCCGCGAACCGACCACGGTCGACTTCACCGATACCGACTTCTTCGCTCTGGTGGGACCGACCGGTTCCGGCAAGTCGACGATCCTCGACGCGATCTGCTTCGCGCTCTACGGCACGGTACCGCGGTGGAACGACCGGCGGGCCGTGGCCAACGCGCTGGCACCGTCCTCGGCACAGGCGCGGGTACGGCTGGTGTTCGAGTCGGGCGGGCTGCGGTACGCGGCGACCCGGGTGGTGCGCCGGGACGGCAAGGGCCGGGTCAGCACCGCGCAGGCCGGGCTGGAGCGGCTGCCACGCGGGTTCGATCTGTCCACATTGGACGATGTGACCGGGGAGCTGGGCGAGCCGCTGGCCGGTACCCCGGCCGAGATGGACCAAGCGGTGCTCGAGGCGATCGGCATGCCGTACGAGCAGTTCACCAGCTGCGTGGTGCTGCCGCAGGGCGCGTTCGCCGAGTTCCTGCACGCCAAGCCCGCCGCCCGCCAGCAGATCCTGGTCAACCTGCTGGGCCTGTCGGTGTACGAGGAGGTCCGCGACCGGGCCACGGCGCTGGCCGGTGCGGCCGACGCGG
>Ga0207661_10002563_pt1 | contig 12509 bp, 10 predicted proteins | sample KBSC713LmetaG_FD_184337 | JGI IMG/M metagenome (GOLD analysis project Ga0207661, IMG submission 184337) | Corn rhizosphere microbial communities from Kellogg Biological Station, Michigan, USA - KBS C7.1-3L metaG (SPAdes) (version 2) | ecosystem: Host-associated > Plants > Roots > Rhizosphere ... | reverse complement strand
GTCTGGCACCACATTTGAAGTGGGATCCGGGCAGAGGATCGCCAATGAGGATGAAGACCCGCATCGCCCTCCTGTCCGCCCTGACCACCGTCTCGTCGATCCTGGCCGCCGCCGAAGCCGCCGCCGAAGCCGCCGCCGCTCCCGATCCAGATGAGGCGCAGCTCCGGTCCGCCGCTCCCGTCTCTCGGAGCGCCAGCCCGGGCCCCTGGCTGATCCGGGCCGAGGGCAGCTTGGTGGACATGCGCGACAACTGGCTGGGCGTTCCGGGGCCCGAGCTGGGACTCACGATCGGACGCGACCTGATGCCCCGCCTGGCCATCGAGCTGACCGGAGCGAGCCACGAGCCGGGCAGCGAACACCATTCGTGGTCCGCGATGGCGGCCGCGCGCGGCGTGATCGTCGCGAACCGCACCGGCCGGCACGCGCTGACGGTCGCGGGTGGGCCCATGTTCGAGATCGGCAACCCGGTTCACGGCGACATGCCGTTCGCGCACACCGAGATGGCCTACGTCTATCGGGCTCCGTTCGGCCTGACCATGCTCGCCGGGGGGGGCCTCAATTTCGCGCTGGCGACCTCGCGCTACGTCGAGCCGCCGCCGGCCGAGTGCCAGAACCAAGGTGACGCGGTGGTCTTCTGCATCGACCTCGGCCCCGACGCGCACGAGATTCACGCGGGCGACGCGACGGTCCATGCGCGCGTGGCCGTCGGCTGGCAGTTCTGACCCGGCACGTCGTCGGGAGCGTTGCGGAAAACTCCCGGCTTGAATAGCGACGGCCAGGACTCTAGGCTCGGGCCTTTAGTTCTGGAGGTGCCCATGAGCCCGGCCCAGAGACGTTCCCGCATCGCCCACGCGCCGGTAGCCCGGTTGACCGCTTTGGCGCTCGCCGGCCTTCTGGCCAGCGGCGGCCAGATGACGCAGGCGGCGGCGCCCGCGGACCCCGCGGAAAAAGCGGACAAGGAGGCCAAGGCGGCGGCGTCGGCCAAGGTGCTGGCGGCGGCGAAGGAAGCGGCGGCCAAGGAGGCGGCGGCGGCAGAGGCAGCGGCCAGCATCCCGATCCCGGTGATCGAGGGCGGCAAGGTCGTGGGCCAGAAGACGCCCGCGGACGCGCGCAAGGATGGCCTGACGATCGTCGATCTCTCGGATGACTGGCTGCCGTACGTCTTCTCGCAGACGCCGGACAAGCCGCAGCCGCTGCGCCCGTTCCTCCTCGATCTGGCGAACGGACGGCTCAAGACGGGCCGGCTGTACGCGCGCGCGCACGAGGATCGTTTCTTCGAGGTGTTCGGGATTTTCCCGAGCCTGAACCTGGTGCGGCGGCGGCTCGCCGACAAGCGGCGCCACACCTGCCACGACAAGGTGAAGGACGGCGTGCTCGAGGAGCTGTCGGCCAAGAACGTGATCCCACCGGAGGAGCTGGAGAAGGTTCCGAACCCCAACCCCGAGACGCGCGAAGAGACGCCCATGGTCACGACCGGGCGAACCATCTCGCCGCGGCCGCTGACCGAGCAAGAGAAGCGGGCCGTCATCGCGATGCAGGCCCATCTGCGCTGCGAGGACCTGCTGCGCGGCAAGGCGACGCCCGGGCGGATGGATCGCTGGACGGCGGAGGGCTTGAAGGTTTACCAGCACCTCCATCAGCTCGCGGACAGCTCGAAGATCGACGCCGACACGCGCGCGGTGCTGCTGGGCGACAGCCGCGAGCACGACTTCCGGTTGCTGCTGCGCGTGCTGCGGGAGCGGATCGTCGACGCGACGGGTTTGCTCGAGGACGGCTCGGCGATCGGCGTTCAGGGTCAGGTGCAGGGGCGGCTGCTCGACAGCCCCGAGTTCCAGCCGCTGGCCGTGTCGGCGGACAAGGCGCCGGCGAGTCCGGCGGAGGCTGCTGCGGCGCCGGGCCAGGCCGCCCCGGCGCAGGCGCAACCCGTCGCCGCGATCGACAAGGCGGCGAAGATCGTTCCCGCGTCCGATCTGATCGCGCCGGCCACCCAGGCGGCGAGCGAGGCGCTGGGCTGGAAGTCACCGGAGACCGCGCTCGCGAACACGCTGCCGCCGCCGGGGCCGCCGCCCGGCGCGAAGAAGGCCCGCAAGGTGGTCGTGAAGAAAGGACAGCCGGCGCCCCTGCCGATGGCCATCGCGGTGAAGCTGCCGCCGCTGCCGGCGTACCACAGCGCGAAGATGGAATTGCGCGCGGAGATCGATCGCGGCGACGTGGTGCTGGAGAAGCCGAAGTTCGACAAGGAGGGACACAAGAAGTGGAAGCCGCCGGTCGCCGACCGCCCGACGCTGACGCTGTACGCGAAGGCGGGCGATCACGAGGTCGCGCTCATGCGCTGGCCGACGACCATCGGCGGCTGGAAGACGTTCGAGAAGAAGGACGGCACCATGGCGCTGAAGTACAAGGAGTCCATCACGGGCGAAGCCGTGTGGCCCGAGGTGCTGGCGACGCCGACCTGGCACCCGGCGCCGGGCATGCCCACCAAGAGGTTGCTCGTCAAGGTCGGCGACGGCTTCGCGCCGAAGACGGAGATCATTGGCCCCGGCTACCGCGCCGCCTACGGGCTGGTCGCGATCCCGCACCTCCAGATCATGGAGAAGAACGAGAAGGGCGAGCCGCAGCTCATGGACCTGCGCATCCGCACGCACGGCACGCCAGGCTACCGATCGGTCAAGCGTGGCGAGAGCAACGGCTGCCACCGGCTGCACAACTTCGAGGTGCTGCGCCTGACGGACTTCCTGATCAAGCACCACGAGAACTCGCGTGATGGCCTCGTGCCCGAGGACTACGTGCGCAAGCTGAACTACAAGGGCCACGAGGTCGCCCTCGAGAGCGAGAGCAAGGGCTACCGCTTCAAGATGACGCCGCCCATCCCCGTCAATGTCCTCGAGGGCGACGTCAAAGGCGACGTGAAGGCCACCAGGCGCCTGGTGCCGCTGGCCGCCGTGCCGTAGCGCGCCGCAACAGCAACCCGACTCGCCGCTTGCGGGCGGGACGTGTCCGCACCTACGATCGCGACATGGGTCGGATTGGCTTGGCTTGTGGACTGGTGGCGGCGGTTCTGGCGGGCGGCTGTGGAACGCGGAGACTCGCCGGCGAGGACGGTGGCGCCGGCACGACGGGCGCGGGCGGCGGCGGCAACGCGGTCACCGGCGGCAGCGGCGCGACGGGCAGAGGCGGCGGTGCTGGCGGCAAGGCCGGTAGCGGCGCCGCGGGCGGAACCGGTGGCGCTGCGGCCGGTGCTGGCGGCAGCATCGGCGGCGCGGCCGGCTCGGGTGGAGGTGGCGCGCCCGGATCGGGCGGGACCGCCGCCGGGACGTCCGGCGCCGGAGGCTCGGGCGCGGGCGGCACCGGCGGAAGCTCGTCGGGACAACGGCGGCTGCCGCTTCCGTGCACGGCGGCCCTCCCAACGGGGTTCTGTCTCGTCAGCGACCCGGGCGACTACATCGGGGGCGGTCGGAACGCGTCCGCCAGCGGCACGCCCAGCGTCAGGTTGTCGTCGACCGGCAGCAACATCATCGCCTTCGACATCACCGACTCGGCGGGCGGAAGCGAATGGACCGCCGAGTTTGTCCCCGGGGCCGGGGCGATCCTCGCGCCCGGTTTGTTCGATCCCGCGCAACGGTATCCGTTCCAGGTCGGTTCGGCCGCCGGTCTGTCGATCTACGGCAACGGACGCGGCTGCAACATGCTGACGGGCAAGTTCGCGATCGAGGAGCTGGCGCGGGATCCGCTGGCGGGCATCACGCGCGTCTCGGTGACCTTCGAGCAGCATTGCGAGGGCGGCTCGGCCGCGCTGCGCGGCGTGATCAACTACCAGGCCACGGGGACACCCGATCGCACGCCCGTCCCCGCGAAGGTGGTGAACCTGTCCGGCAAGATCTTCCGCGTCGCCTACGATCCGACGGCGAACATCGCGTACGGCCTCGACGCCACCAACCGCCGGCTCGCGAAGCTTGACCTCGCGACCGGCGCCGCGACCTACGCGAATGTCGTGCAGGTCCCCGATGACGCCTGCGTCGACGCCAAGCGCGGGCGTCTCTTTGTCGTGAACAAAGGCAGCACGCTGATCACCGAATACGCGACCAGCGATCTCAAGGCCGTCCGGGACATCAGCTGGGCTGGCATGGATTGGGGCCCGACAGAGACGCACTTCAAGATCACCTGCGCGGCCGACAAGCTTTACGTCGTCGACGGCGCCTGGGCGCCGGCACTGTTCACGGTCGAGGGCCTGGACACGGCGGCCCCCGTGGTGACCGATCGCTCGGCGACGGTCTCCGGCGTCGGAGGGCTGGCGCTCACTGCCGCCGGAACCGATCTCTACTACTGGTATCAGTACGGGTGGAGCGCGGGGTCGTTGTCGACGTCCGTTCTCCGTCTGCAGACGTCCGACCTGGCGATGATCGACCAGTCGAGCACGAACGTTCCGTCGTTCGGGCGCGATCCGCTCGACGCGCCGATCCTGCTCGACGAGACGCGCGGCCTCGTGTTCGTGAAGAACAAGGTGTTCGACCTCCTCAATCTCGCCAGGGTCACGTACACGCTGCCGTCGTCGTTCGACACCTTCGACGGCGCCGGCGAGAACGCCTACGCGCTCGATGTCCAGCGGGGCCGGCTCGCGACCAAGAACTACGTCTATGACCTCGCCCGCTACGACATAGTCGCGCCCACCCTCCAGCCCGCCGCCGACCAGCTGTTCTTCGACGCGAGCGGCCTGCTCTGGTTTCTCTCCGTCCCGGACGGCGCGCTCGAGGCGCAGGCCTTCAACCCCTGAGGGACTGTCGGCGCGCCTGGAACCTTCCGGTCGGCGCGCTGTCCGATCCGATCATGCTGCTGGTCATGGTGTGGGCGTGACCGGGCTGCCGACGCTGCGACAGGTCGGGATCGCGGCGGCGATTGTCGGGGCGGTGGCGCTGGTCGCGCCGTTCGCGTGGCGGTCGTTCTGGCCGGCGCCGATCGCGACCATCGACGAGCCGGACGCGTACGCGTGGAAGGCGGGCTGCTTCGTCGTCAAGGGCCGCGTTCTTCCGAGCACGATCTGGAAGCCGCTGTGGCTGATCGAAGCGTGGGGCGGCAGCGGCTGGCGGCCTGTCCAGAGGATCGATCCGCTGGCGGGGACGTGGGAGGCGAAGACGTGCGTGCATGGCCGGACGCGGGGCCCGTTCCGGCTGGCGCTGGTCGTCGTCGACCGCGCGCGCGACGAGGCGTTCAGGGAGAAGCTCCACGAGCCGCCCCCCGAAGATCCGATCCCGGATTGGTTGTTGAAGGCGCGCGACACCGGCGAGCAATGCGGGGGCAGGCGCCGCCGGCATCGGGCGCCGCGCTGGTTCCAGCCGATCCCCGACGGCGCGGCGCTGGTGGCGGCGACCGCGGTCCGCGTTCTCGAAGGCGACGACGACGACTACGATCCGCCGCCCTGCACGTTCACGCCGCTGCCCGGGCAGTTCTAGCGGTGGGCTGGCACGTCCAGCTCGACTTCGACCGTCGTGCCCTGGCCGGGCGTGGAGGTCAGTCGGAACTGACCGCCGCGCGCGAGGATCCGTTCACGCATGCCCGGGACGCCGAGGTGGCCGCGCGTCGCGGCGGCATCCAGCGTCCGCGGATCGAAGCCGCGTCCATCGTCGCGGATCGACAGCGACATACGATCGCCCGCCCGCGCCACGTGCACGTCGATGCGCCGGGCGGCGGCGTGGCGCAGGACGTTCGTGACCGCCTCCTGCACGACGCGGAAACAGGCGATCTCGAGATCGGCGGGGAGACGAGACGACGCGTCGGCGGGTGGTTCCGCGGCGTGAAGCTCGATCGTGAGCCCCGACATCGCGGCCTGGCCCTGGAGGTACGCGCGCAACGCGCAGACCAGCCCGACCTCGTCGAGGAGCGGCGGGCGCAGGTCGAGCGAGATACGGCGCACGCGCGCGATCAGATCGTCGACGATGGCCAGCGGTTGCGCCAGCGGATGGCCGTCGCCGCCCGGGCGGCCCTCGGCGCGCGCCGCGACCTGCAGCCGCAGCTTCAACGCCGTGAGCGTCTGTCCCAGCTCGTCGTGCAGCTCGTGCGAGAGGAAGCGGCGTTCGTCCTCCTTCGTCGTCTCCAGCCTGTCGTACGCGGCGCGCAGCCACCTCAGCGCCTCGTTGGCCGCGCGCGAATTTGACTCCACCCTGCGAACCACGAACTCGACCACGCTGATCAGGACGAACGCGAGCAGCGCGTTGATGCCTCCGATCCGGATCCAGTTGCGCAGGACGAGCGGATCGCTCGCGGCGGCGTTGATCGTCAGAGCGTGGTGTCGGGCGAGCACCCCGACGGCGAGGTACCCGCCCAGCGTCAGCACGATGAAGACGACGCCCAGCGACCGACTGGAGCTGAGAGACGCGAGGATGGTCAAGGTGATCAGCGCGACGCTGATGCCGGCGGCGAGGCCGTTCCGCGCCAGGAAGTAGAAGGTCACGGCGAACGCCGTGACCAGCACCAGCAGCGCGCGCGGGGCGATCGGGCCGCGGATCAGCCCGCAGAGCGGCACGCCGACGCCGACGCCGCTGATCACCAGCGTGTCCAGCTGGGTCCACGATCCCGATCGAAGGAGGATCGCCGCGAGGACGATGGGCGGCGCGACGAACGCGGCGAGCGTCAACATCGCGCGCTGCACACCGCCCCGCCAGTCGCTGGTCATTGGCGCACCACCGATCGCACGTCCCGCCACCGTCATGGCCCCCTTCATACACCCATGTCGCCGCCGTCGACCGCTGCGTCATCTCGTTTGCACATGTCACGCAGGCTGCGCAGTTCGTGCGAGGGGAGGCCGCGGAAGACAGGGGGTTGGCGTTGGCCCGATTCGTGCCTATCGGTCGGGCCATGTTCAACAAAGGAACGACCTGGCCACCCAACGCAACGCCCCGGGGGCGCGCACTTTCAGGATCCAAGACGCCGGCGGTGACCGACCGACAGGAGAACGGCCGGTCAGCCTCGGAGTCGACAGCGGTGACGAACAGCGACAGCCGTCAGACTGAATCCGACTGGGAAGCCGTCATCGATCGGGCGACGGACTGACGGGCAGCGTGGGGGAGGGCGGCCGATCGCCGCGTAGCAGTGCGGTCGCCGCCCCTCCGGCGCGCAGGTAGAAGCCGGTCGGAAGCGCGGTTTCGTCGGCGTCGAGCGGCACGAGCTCGACGCCGGTCGGTAGCGAGGCGGCCGTGGGCGCGAGCTTGAACATCGCCGTGCCCTCGTTGACCTCGTCGAACATCGCGGTCTTCAGCATGGTCGCGCCGGCGCCGACGGCGTTCGACACCTGGCGCCAGTAGAACGCGCCGCCGCGCCGCGGGATCTTGTTCGAGGCGCCGCCGTTCAGGTTGTGCCAGGAGAAGCCCGGGAACACGACGGGCATGAAGCGTTTGCCCGCGGCGGTGGCCGCTGCGAGATCGGCCGCGAGCGTCTCGCGGTACGCGTCGGCCCCGGCGTCGTCGCCGAAGCGCCCGACCGTCCACGGCGACAGGACGTCGAACGATCGGTACACGTCCGCCCAGGCCGGATCCGTTCTCGAATCACCGTCGAGCGTGCGCCAGTGCGCGGGGACGCCGCCGACCAGCGTCACGCGATACTGTGGGTCAGCGCTGGTCGTGAGCCAGTCGATCAGCGCGGCGGCCGCGGACGGCGTCCCGGGACGGTCGGTGAACCCGAGGCCCCAGAGGTACAGCACCGGCTTGCCGCCGTCCGTGAGGTAGCGCGGGCTCGCCGTGACCTTCAGCGTGTCGACCATGTGCTTCCAGTCGGACTTCAGCCAGTCGACCAGGCGCGCCTCGTCGACGCCCGTGACGTCGTACTCGATCGCGAACACGCGGCCCTCGGCCTCGGCGCCCGCCTGGACGTTGCGCGCGACCTGGTTGCGCGCCGCGAAGAAGCGCGGGTCCTGCACGTCGGACAGGAAGCGCTGCAGGGCGACGCCGTCGATGCCCGCCTGCTTCATCCATGTGAAGTGGCGCGCGACGGTCCTCGCGTCGTAAGACGAGAAGAGGCGCGCGGCCGATCCGTCGGCGTAGGCGAGGCCGGTCGCGAACAGCTCGTCGGCGCCAAGCTCGGACGTGTCGGGCCACTGATCGATCGCGAGGTTCGCCGCGGTCGGTGCGCCGTGGAACCAGTGCGTCCACTCGTTCACGGGCGAGCCGTCGCCCGGGCACAGGAACCACCCCTGGTAGCCGAACAGCATCTTGCGGTCGAGCGTCGTGGCGTCGACGACCACCGGGCTGTCGCCGCCGGCGGCGGCCGCGCTTGGAGTACGGTCGGCGTCCGACGAGACGTCCGCGCACCCGACGCCGCCGATCAACGAGACGACCAGGATGGCCGCGAGGCGGAGGGACCGCCATTTCCGATCTCTGCGTGCGATTGCCTGATCTACGCAGGCGGGCGCATGATCGGACGTTTTCGGCCTTCCCTTTTGCTTCCCGGCCCGACCAACCAGGAAAGGAGCTGGCATGACGAACTTCTTGCGACCGTTTCCCGCGTTGCTCGTGGTCGGCGCCGCCTACGTCTGGCTGGCGTTGCCGGCCTGCTCGACTCAGCAGGTCGGCGCGGACGCGATCGTCGTCGACACGGCGCCGACCGGGGCCGCGCAGGGGTTGCTGGTCATCGTCTGTGCGCCGACGCCCGCGACCTACGAGGAGCAGCAAGCAGATTTCAGCAACGTCGACTACGACGTGTTCATCGACGGCAAGCGGGCCCTCTGGGACACAAACGAAGGGACGGTGTTCCCGGTCGCGCTGACCGAGTCGGGCGCCTCGTTCGTTGGCTTCATCGCCCCCGGACGGCACCGGTTGCTGATCACGGTGTCGGGTGGCGGCCTGACCGTGTTCTCGGGTGACAGCGACATCCTGGACCGCTGGCTGACGCGCCTCTACGTGTACGGTCCGCGCGACGCGCGCGAGGGTCGATTGGTGTCCTATCCGCTGGACCTTCCGCGCGACACGGTGCACGTCAGTGTGATCAACCTCCTCCGGACCGGCCCGGCCATCGAGGTGGTGAGGTGCGAGGACGCAACCCACTGCATGACCGTGTCTCCGTCGCTCGCGCTCGGTGAAAGCTTCGAGGGCGAATTCCCGGTGGTGCCCGGCTGGGCGCCCGCACCGTCGGTGGGGGGCGCGCCGGTGGGGCGTTCGCTGTCCCCATCAGGCGCGGGAATGGCATACCGCCCCGTCGCGGCTGGAACGACGTTGCCTGTGCCCCTCCAGACGCTGTTCGAGGATTACTGGTCGTCTTCGACGATGCACTTCTCCGCGTCGCCGAGGTACATCGCGGATGACGGCACCATCCTGAGCCCCGGCGACTGAGCGGGGAGCCGTTGTTGGTATATTGCGCGCGTGAGGGGGGACTGGACGGAACTTCTTGCGGGCGCACTTGCGCACGACATCGGCAACCTCGCGCACGGTCTCTCGAGCGCGCAGCGATTGACCCGCGCCGGCGCAGCCGACGATTTCGAGGTCGCCGAGTGGGCGGCGTTCGTCGAACGCGACGTGGATCGGCTTCGCAAGCTGGGGATCCGGCTTCGCGCGCTGGCGACGGCCCGTGAAGTCCAGTCCTCGGCGCGCCTGGATGACGCGTGCGCCGGCGCGCTGGCCGAAGTGGGGTCCGACGGCGGCCGCGTGCGATGTGCGGATTCACTCCCGTTCGACTCACGCGTTCGCGGATCCGCGGGCGCCGTGAGCGCGGCGATCGTCTCGCTGCTCGAGCACGCGCTGGCCGCCAGCCCGATCAGCGCACAGATCGACCTCGCGGTTCGCGATGCGGGCGGCGGCGCGGTCATCGTCGCGATCGCGGCGCCCGAGGCATCCACGCTCGGCGCGATCGGCAGAGCGCCGCTGGACGCGCTGCTCGACACGCAATTGCGCGATCGGCGCGGTGACCTCTCTCTCGTGCTGGCCGGCGCCGTCGCCGAGGCGCTCGGCGGAGCCGTCTACGTCGCGTCGGATTCGAAGCGCGGCCTCGAGCTGGAGCTGCACCTCGCCGCCGCCCCGGCGTGAGGCTCTATTTGTCGAGGACCTCGCGGACGGCGTCAGCCAGCCGCGACGGCACGTAGGGCTTCGCCAGGAAGTTGATCCCTTCGCCCAGCACACCGTCCTCGCCGATCTCGGCGGCTGCGTAGCCGGAGCTGTAGAGGACCCTGATGTCCGGCCGCAGCGTCGTCACCCGCGCCGCCAGCTCCCGGCCGCTCATCCTGGGCATGACGACGTCGGTGATCAAAAGCTGGACGGTGTCCGCGTGGCGCTCGAGCACCTGCAGCGCTTCGAATCCATCGGACGCGCTGAGCACGGTGTAGCCGAGCTCGCTCAGAACGCGCTTCGCCATGCGCAGGATCAACGGCTCGTCCTCGACGAGCAGCAGGGTCTCGCGCCCCCGCGCCGGGCTGCCCGCGGACCCTTTGGTGATGGTCGCCGACGGTTGGTCGCCGGCGCGCGGCAGGAACACGCGGAAGGTCGACCCGCGCCCCGGTCCGCTGTCGACCGTGATGTGGCCTCCCGCCTGCCGCACGATGCCTTCGCACATCGCGAGGCCGAGGCCGGTCCCTTTGCCGACCGGCTTGGTCGTGTAGAACGGCTCGAAGGCACGCGCCGCCACCTCCTCGGTCATGCCCGAGCCGGTGTCGGTCACGGCGAGGAACACGTGCGCGCCGGCCGTCGCGCCAAGTTCCCGCGCGCTGGCGGCACTCACGCGCACGACACCCGTCTCGAGCGTGATGCGCCCCGTTCCGACGACGGCGTCGCGCGCGTTGACCACCAGGTTCATGATCACCTGCTCCAGGCTGCCGACGTCGACCTTCACCTTGTCCAACGTCTGCGCCAGCGCCAGATTGACCTCGAGGTGCTCGCCGACGAGGCGACGGATCATCGGCGCCATCCCTTCGATGACCTGGTTGATGGCGACGACCGTCGGGTGGACGATCTGCTTGCGCGCGAACGCCAGCAGCTGCTGCGTCAGCGTGCCGCCTCGTCGCGCGGCCTCCGTGGCGCCCTCCAGGAACTCGATCGCAGGCGAACCGGCCGGCTGCAGCCGCTGGGCGAGATCGATGAATCCCAGCATCGACGTGAGCAGATTGTTGAAGTCGTGCGCGACGCCGCCGGCCAGCCGGCCGATGCTCTCCAGCTTCTGCAATTGTCGGAGCTGTTCCTGCAACCGCGCTTCGATCTGCTCGGAGCGCTTTCGCGGGCTGATGTCGGTCGCGCACAGCGTGGCGGCGACCACCTCGCCGCCCTCGACGATCGGCCCCGCCCGCACCGACCACCATTCGCGCGTGCTGTCCGTTCCCACCGGGCCCTGGACCTCGTATTCGTGCAGCTCGCGCGTCGCGAACACCTTCTCGACCGCCCCGGCGACGCGCGAACGCATCTCGGGCGGGACGTGGTCGAACGCGGACGTTCCGACCACGTCTTCAGGCCGACGCGGCTGCACCGTGCGGTTGATGAACGTGATCGTGCCGGCCCGGTCGACGGTCATGATGACATCGGGCGCGGTCAACAGGATGGACCGCAGCTGCGCCTCCGAGTGGCGGATCTTGCTCTCGTAGCTGCGCCGCTGGTCCACGCCGCGGACGAACGCGATCTGCAACCCGTCGCCCAGGCGCTGCGACGTGACCTCGCCATCCATCTCGCTGCCGTCCTTGCGGAGGAAGGTCCAGGCCTCCTTCATGATCTGGCCGGATCCCGTGACGACCAGCGCCTGGGCCAGCCGCGCCCGCTCCCGGGGCGGCACGACATCGGCGATCGTTTTGCCGATGAGCTCGCGTGGTTCGTAGCCGAGCAGGCGGTGACCGCTCGGGTTCACCTCGACGAAGCGACCCTCGTCGGTCGCGATGAAGATCCCGTCGGCCGCCCGCTCGACCAGCAATCGGAACGTCTCGTCGGGCAGACCGTCGGGATGGCTCGCGTGATGGATAGCCACGAACGAACCCTCGTGGGGCCAGTCGCTGCGCTGCGTTCGCGTCAGGCGGCGGCCGCCGCCGCGATCCGAGGAGCGCCGCCTTGATACTGGGCGCTGCCGAAGCCGAGGATCGCGAAGAAGATCGGGCCGAGGAAAACGAGACCCACCGCGAAGCCGCCGCCCTTTCCAAACCTGTTGGCCAGCCCGACGTACATCAAGATCGCCATGACGAGGCTGACGATCGGAATCAGGAACAGAACAATCCACCAGGCGGGCTTCCCGGCGATGTTGAGCAGTACGATCACGTTGTAAATCGGAATGATCGATGCCCACCCGGGTTTGCCGGCCTTGGTGAAGACCTTCCACATCGCCGCAATCATCACGATGCCAAGCAGGCCCGCAACGAGGAGGGGAACGACTCCCGGTCCCTGATTCCCGTTCGCCGCTGCCGCCTCGAGAGCCTTTCGCATATTCTCGTCCATGTCGTGATCCCCTTTCGTGGGCGTCAGGCTAACACGAGTGCAATCGGACAAATGCATTCGCGGCTGACGCGTCACATCGCTGACGGCTCGCCACGCTTCAGGTTGTACGAGACGACGGCCGCCTTGCTG
>Ga0207661_10002560_pt1 | contig 12512 bp, 16 predicted proteins | sample KBSC713LmetaG_FD_184337 | JGI IMG/M metagenome (GOLD analysis project Ga0207661, IMG submission 184337) | Corn rhizosphere microbial communities from Kellogg Biological Station, Michigan, USA - KBS C7.1-3L metaG (SPAdes) (version 2) | ecosystem: Host-associated > Plants > Roots > Rhizosphere ... | reverse complement strand
CAACGCATAGCTGCGAGTGCGAAGGTACATACGCAACTGCTATGCCATGTCGCCAGGGGCGCCGATCGGGGCCGCCGCTGGCGCGCATCGGCACCACCGCGAAGCTGGAGGCGATCAACCAGGAGTTCGACGCCGTCGACGTCGCGCTGCAAACGCCCGATCCGAAGCAGCGGATCGCGCGTGTCGAGCAAGCCGCGCCGGCGGCGGCCGCGGCTGCGGGCGGCGTCGCCCGCAGCATGCTCGCGGTCGAGCTGCAGGCGCTTTCGTCTCACCGGCTCGCCTCGCTCGCGGTCACGCTGGCCCGCCGGCAGCGCGACGGTGGCAAGCTGCCCGCGTCATTGGCCGAGCTTCATGACGCGCCGAAGGACCCTGCCAGCGGCGGCCTCTTCAACTACGCCGCCGACGGCGCGCGCTTTCGCCTGTACGGCGTCGGCGGGGACGGCCGGGACGACCACGGCGATCCCGAGCGCGACGTCGTCGTCGACGCGAGAGAGCCGCCCCGCCTCGCGTCGCCCTGACCTTGCCGGCTCGGGGACGGCACCTAGCTTCGGGGGTGGAGGTGTCGTATGGCTCAGCCTCGATGGCAGCGAGGCGACCCGACCGTTCCCGAACAGGCCACGGAAGAGCCGCACATCCTCTCCGAGGACGAGGAGATCGAACGCGCCGCGCGGCGCGAGGAGCAGCAGGAGCACTCGGCGCACCCGATCTGGCCAATGGCCGATTACCCGCTGCGCCAGGCCGGCGAAATGTCGCCGGCTCCGGCGCAGCGTCGGCGCTGACTCAGACCTTCTTCGTTCGCTAGACGTCGTCCTCGTCGTCGGCGTCGGCTGCTTTGCGGCTGCCTTCGCGTTCGACGTCGTCGTCCTGGATCTCGGGCTCCGGCGGCTCCGCGCCGTCGCCACCGACGCGATCGGGCGACCCCTCGCGTTGCTCGGGCGTGCCGCCCGGGACCCCCCACCTGTCGCGCCACGCGCGTTCGGCGGCCTCGCGCAGATCCTCGGCGCCCTTCTTCCCCTCGGTCGGTTGCGTCGCCCCCCCCGTCTGCCGCGTGCCTGATCCGTTGTTCATCGTGGCCTCCTGGTAAGCAAATTACCTACGGGCCCAGCCCTGAAAAGCTCGACGGTGGGCAAATTCAGGGGCGCCACTGGTAATCTCGACGGCGTGATCCCCGAAGCTGCCGCCCACCGCGCGATCTGCGCGCGCTGTCGGCGACCCGAGTCGGTCTGCTATTGCGCGCACCTGGTGTCGCTGCCGACGCGCACGCGCGTCCTGCTGCTGCAGCACCCGCGCGAACGTCACGTCCCGATCGGCACCGCGCGGCTGGCGCACCTCTGCCTGCCCGGATCCGAGCTGCACGTGGGCGTCGACTTCGACGACGACGCGCAGGTGCGCGCGGCGCTGGCCGGCGGCAGACCGACGTACCTCCTGTTTCCCGGGCCGAACGCGATCGACCTCGCGTCGGCGAAGATGGCCGGCCCGATCACGCTGGTGGTCGTCGACGGGACCTGGTGGCAGGCGCGCAAGCTGCTGAAGCGGAACGCGACGCTGGCGGCGCTGCCGCAGGTCCGGTTCACGCCGCGCGCGCCCAGCAACTACCGGATTCGCCGCGAGCCCGCCGAGCACTGCGTCTCCACCGTCGAGGCGCTGGCGCAGGTGCTGGGCGCGCTCGAGGGTGATCCGGAACGGTTCGCGACGCTGCTGCGCCCGTTCGAGGCGATGGTCGACACGCAGCTGCACTACGCGCGCACGGTCCGCGGCGCGCGCCGGCGTCACGCCGTCTTCCACGCGCGCCACCCGCCGCGGCCGCGCACACCGCCGATCCTGCGCGAACGCGCGCACGACGTCGTGTGCCTGCACGGTGAGGCGAACGCCTGGCCGCTGCGCGCCGCCGACCGTCACCCGGCGGAGATCGTGCACTGGGTCGCGCGCCGCCCGCGCACCGGCGAGACGTTCGAGGCGATCATCGCGCCGCGCCGCCCGCTGGCGCCCGCGATCCCGAGCCACATCCGGATCCCGCGCGAACGCCTGGCGGCGGGCGAGCGCTGGGAGGATTTTCGCGCGCGCTGGGCGGCGTGGTCGCGCCCCGACGACGTCATCTGTGCGTGGGGGCGCTACCCGGTCGATCTCATGGAGGCGGAAGGCGTGCCGTTGCCGGCGGAGCGCATCGACGTGCGCCCGGCCGCCGGGTTCTTTCTGGGCGCGCCCACCGGTTCGGTCGAGGACTGCACGGCGCGCCTCGGCGTCGACGTTCCGGATCCGTTCGCGATCGGCCGGGGCGGCGCGCGGCTGGCGGCGCTCTCCGCGATCGTCGACAAGATGATCGCTAGCGCGTGACCCGCGGCGCTGCCTAGCTGCGTCCGAACCCGATCTCGAGCCCGCCCAGGATCATGTTGCCGTCGCCGACGTAGTAGCCGAACCACTCACCCGCGGGACGCTCGAGCGGCACGACCAGCCGGGCGCTCGCGCCGACGGTGAGCTTCGGTCTCTCGACGAATAGAAAGCGCGCGGCGAAGGACACGAGAAAGCCGCCACCACCGAGGGTGCAACTGCCGTCGCAACCCGTCGCGTAGCGCATCGCGAGGATGCCGAGGCCGGCGCCCATGCCCAGCTCCAGCCGCCGATCCGTTCCCGGTACGATGAGACCGCCTTCGGCCTGCGCGTGCGCGAAGATCGTTCCGTTTCCCGAGGAGACGTAGACGCCCGCCTGGATCGGGATGACGTACGCGTACTCCCAGCGGTAGCGGAGCAGCCGGATGCCCGCGCCGAATCCAGCCTGGGTGCGGTCGACATGTCCCTCCCTGCAGCACGGCGGCGACGGCAAGGAGACCGAGACCGGCGTGAGCTCGAGGCCGACCCATTCGATCCGCAGGGACTCGGCCGCGGGCGCGTCCATCTCGGCGTCGGCGGCCCGGGTCATGCCCGACCATGTCGTCAGGGCGGCGCCGGCGACCAGCGCCAGCGTGATCGGGCCGGGAGCGCGCATCGACATGATCGGGGTGATGCAGCCGGCGTGCCCCCCGGACACCGGGCGAAATCCGCGCCGTTCAAGCCTGTCCGATGAAGACCGCGCACGATTTGCACGCGGCGCCGTTGAACATCTGACAGCGACCGGGCGCGGCGGTAAGGTTGCCGCCGTGCCCCATCCGGAAGCGACGCTGCGCGCGATCGGCGTGATCTCGTCGGACCTGAGATCGCTCACCGCTGCGCCCATGCAAGGAGCCGAAGGCGCGCCCGACGCGTGGCTGGAGATCGACGCGGCCTTCGCCGACGCGCTGCTCGGGATCGAGGCGGGCGACGAGCTGATCGTCATCACCTGGTTTCACCGCGCCGACCGCGGCGCGCTGCAGACGCGGCCGCGCTCGGACCCGCGCAACCCGATGACCGGCGTCTTCGCGACGCGGTCGCCCGATCGGCCGAACCCGCTGGGCCTTCACCCGGTCACGGTGCGCGCGATCGACGGCAACCGCCTGCGCATCGGCCCGATCGAAGCGATCGACGGGACGCCCGTCGTCGACATCAAACCGGTCCTCAAGTAGTCGGGCCCGTAAGCGATCAGGCGGAGGCGCATTTCGAGCGCCGCGCCGTCGCCCCCGATTCCCCGGTGCCACAATCGTCTGTCGCGGCGATGAAAGCTCTCGTGTCGGTGGCCGTGGTCGCGCTGGCGATCGGTGCCAGCAGGGCCGCCGTCGCCGACGAAAGACCGGAGGGCCGCCCGTGGTCGATCGGCGCGAGCACATACGCGTACTTCGTCCCCGACGCGCCCGACTTCATCATGGCGATCGTTCCGGTCGACATCCTCCTGCTGCACCTCGAGGGCCGCTACAACTACGAGGCGCCGCGTTCGGGATCGGCGTTCATCGGCGCGAACATACGGGTGGGCGAAAAGGTGAAGCTGGCGCTGACGCCGATGTTCGGCGGCGTCGCCGGCGAGCTGGACGGCGTGATCCCGGCGCTGCGGTTCACGCTGAGCTGGTGGAAGCTGGAGCTCACCAGCGAATCCGAGTACGTCTTCGACCTCGACGCGAGCGAATCGAGCTTCTTCTATAACTGGTCGGAGCTGGGGATCTATCCGCTCGCGTGGCTGCGGACCGGCGTGGTGATCCAGCGCAGCCTGGTCTTCCAGAACGACCTCGCCATCCAGCGCGGTCTGTTCGCCAGCGGCAGCTATCGCTTCGTCACGCTGACGCTGTACGAGCTGAATCTTCTCTGGACCACGGCGACCTGGGTCCTCGCGATGGCCGTCAGCTTCTGAATCGCGCGGTCGGTGCCCTCCGCCGCCGAGAAGGCACGGAGCCGGCAACAGAGGGACCGAACCACGCTTGGATCGAAGCTGGGCCAACCTCGGCATCGGAGTGCCGTGAACGGTGGCGCGGCATTCGGTCTCACGACCGAATCTAGGAGTGGTCGTGCTGATGCGTAATCAGCAGTCGCCCTGATTCCCGCGCGTCGCCGCGCGCCGCCGCTCGATCGCCCCGGGTTACAGAGGATCCCGGGTCCCGGATGTAGGGGTAATCCGCAATCGGTTCACACTCCGCGTCGGTGGATCCATCTTCGGTTGCAAGGAGAGAAAGCCATGCGTGGGAAGACAATCGGTGTGATGGGGTCGCTGGGCCTGCTCCTTGGGGCGGGTGCGGCGTGGGGCAATCAACAGATGGACACCACGGGATCGGGCAGCGACACGTCGTCGTCTGCCCAGTCCACAAGTGGCAGCAGTGGGGCGTCCTCACAGGTCGCGGGCAAACCAGAATGTCGCGACGCCGGTGTGACGATCGCGTTCAAGACGGGCTCTGCTGAGCTCGACCAGAACGCGCGCGGCGGGCTGGACGGTGTGGCCACCTGGATGAAGGCGGACGAAAATCGCACGATGCATCTGGAAGGCTTCGCCGACACCACGGGTGACAGCGAGGCGAACCTGGTGCTGAGCGCGCATCGAGCCGAGGCGGTGAAGTCGTATCTGATCGATCACGGTGTGGCCAGCTCGAAGGTCATGACCGTGGGCCGCGGCGAAGAGGTCGATCACCTGCCGGCAAATGGCCGCGCGGTGACGTTCATGGCGTGCCAGCCGGCGAAGGTCGCCGGTGCGGTTGCTGCGGATGAAAAGGCTGCGGAGGCCGAGACTGCTCCGCCGCCGCCTGCTCCGGTTGCGGAGGAGACTCCGCCGCCGCCGCCGGCTCCGGTGACGGTGGTTCCCCCTGCGGCTCCCAAGCCGTACTGGGCGCGTGGCTTCGGCTTCGCGCTGATGGCGGGTGGTGCCTACCAGGACTTCACCGACAACAACATGCGCTCGACGACCACCGGCGGTGGCGGGTGGAGCGCGCGCTTCATCGGCGGTACGAACTCGATCATCGGGTTCGAGGCTGCGTACATCGGTGCGGCGCAGCAGTTCAACGGCCTGGGCGTCACCGACAACACGCCGCTGCTGGTGCAGAACGGTCTGGAGGGCAACGCCCGCCTGAACGTTCCGATCCGCTACGGCGCGCATCTGTTCGAGCCGTACGGGTACGCCGGCCTCGGCTACTCGCACTACACGATCTCGAACTACAACCAGAACGCGCAGCGTCTGTCGAGCTTCACCTCGTCGGACGACGTCATGAACTTCCCGGTGGGCGGCGGCTTCGCCTATGCCTACAAGGCGTTCATCATCGACGCGCGCGCGGGTTGGAACGGCACGTACTACCAGAACCTGCTGACCGGTGCTGATTCGACCGGTACGCTGGACCACTGGAACGTCGGCGGTCAGGTCGGGTTCACCTTCTAAAGCCCGACCGAAAGACAGAAAGAGCGGAAGCCGGGCCGGCGGCTCGCCTCAGGGCGGGTCGACCGGCCCGATTTCTGTGCGGGGGCGGGTGCGGGCGCCACGGCTGTGGCGGTCTGAATCGGGCATCGCCCGAACGATGTCACCAGGCTGTGGATATCTTGTTACCAATAAACGGAAACGGCTTTTGTCACCGGGGCTTAGGATTTCATCGATATGCGACTGGCCGCGCTGGATCTCGGTTCCAACTCGTTTCACGCGCTGATCGCTGACGTGGACCGGGCGGGCCGGCTGGAGGTCGTCGATCGGGCGAAGCGCATGCCCCGGATCGGCGAAGGGATCTTCCGGACCGGTTCGATCTCGAGCACGGCGCGCAAGTGCGCCTTCCGCGCGCTGGCCGAGCTGATGCCGGTCATCGCGCGCCACCGCCCGGACGCGGTCCACGCGGTCGCGACGGCGGCGGTTCGCGACGCGGCAAACGGCGGATCGTTCGTCGCCGGTGTGCGCGCGCGCTTCGGGCTCGACGTCCGCGTCATCACGGGCGACGAGGAGGCGCGGCTGTCGTACGCGGGCGCGCGGGCGCGGCTGGGCGCCGAGCTGGGCCGCGCGACGCTGTTCGATCTGGGCGGCGGCTCGCTGGAGGCGATCGTGGGCGACGGGGAGCGGATCCTGCACACGGCGTCGGCGCCGCTTGGCGTACTGCGCGCGGTGGTCGAGCGGCCGCTGTCCGATCCGCCGACGCCGCGTGAGCTGCGCGCGCTGGAGCAGTGGGCGCGCAACGCCGCCGCCGGGTTCATCGCGTCGCTGGGCGACATCGATCTGGGCCGCGTGATCCTGTGCGCCGGGACGGCACGCTCGGTCCGTTCGGTCGGGCGCGCGCTGGGCTACATCCCGACGATGGGCACGGGGTCGGACCTGGTCGGGCGCGACACGCTTCGCTACATGATCGCCCGGCTCGCGGCGCTGCCCCTGGCGGCCCGGCGCGAGACGCCCGGGCTGGATCCCGAGCGCGCCGATCTGATCATTCACGGGATCGCGATGCTGGACGCGATCCTGTCGGGCATGGGCGTCGAGCAGGCGCGCGTCTGTCGCGCGGCGCTGCGCGAGGGCCTCATCCTCGAGGAGAGCCGAGCGCTGCGAACGCCAGCTCGACGGCGTGCGCGGCGTCGCGGGCGCGCGGCACCGTCGGGGAGACGCCCTCCATCTCGAACTTCCACGAGCCGAGCAACACCAGCGGCTTGCGCGCCTTGAGCGCGAGCGCGATCTCCGACAGCGTGCCGAAGCCGCCGCCGATCGCGATCAGCGCGTCGCTGGAGCAGACGTTCACCCAGTTGCGCGCCTCGCCCAGGCCCGTGTAGAGCGCCACGTCGACGTACCGGTTGGGCGGTGAGTCGGCGGCGCCGCCGCCGGGCAGGACGCCGATGGTCAGCCCGCCGGCGTCGCGCGCGCCCTGACTGGCCGCCTCCATCACGCCGGTTCGCCCGCCGGTCAGCAGCACCGCGCCGCGCTCCGCGATCGCGCGGCCGACGGCGCGCGCGACGTCGGCGATCTGATCGTCGCACGCGGCGGGACCCATCACGCCGATGACGGGGCGCTGCGCGGGTTGCGGCGGCATCGCCCGCGCAGCTTACCCTTAACGTGGCCGCGAGGACACGCTACGTCGGCGCCGAGGCGCGCAGCGGCAGCTCGTGCCCGCCGTTCGCCCGGCGGAGCGCCGCGAGGTATTCCGTCGTGCCGCAGTCCGGGCACGCCAGCGCCGCCGCGATGAACGCGGCCGGCGGCAGGTACCGGTGATCCTCGACGTAGTGAACGATGCCGCCCGGCGCCGCGAAGACCTCGTCCTCGCCGGGGATGATGAGGTTCTCCTGCGACCAGCCCAGGCTGCCGTGCTTGCGTCCCTCCGCGTCGCACAGGCTGCACGCGTGCACGCCGCGAAATCGATAGCCCGGGAAGTGTTCGTTCGTCTGGGTGATGAGCGCCCGCAGCCGCCAGACCAGACCGACCGGCACGGTCCCGAGCGGGAACTGGTGCGGGTGCTCCAGCCAGCCGATCGCGCGCAGCGGCGCCCGCCACGCACCCGCGTCCAGCGGGCCCGAGTGATACGTGCACGGCGCGAGGTCGTCGAAGTGCATGGTCAGCGGCTCAGAGAAACTTGTGCAGGATTGTATACGTGGCGGTCCGCGGCGGCGCGCCGGCGGTGTGGATGGACAGCGACATGACCGTGTCGTTCGGCAGCGCGGCGTAGTGGCGCTGGCAGGCGATGAACACGGCGCCCTCGGCGGAATCGAACGGAACCGCCTCGATATCGGCGACGAGCGCGCCGGTCGATTCGGAGGTGATCTGGAGGTCGATCCGCTCGACGCCCTTCAGGTCCAGGCCGCCCAGGCGGTGAATCAGCAGGTCGGCGTCGGCGGTGAACTCCACCTCGCGCCGGTCGCCCGGCGTGAAACCGTTCTCGCGGACGCGTGCCCCGCCCGCGCGCATCCGCTCGAGCGCCGACCGCAACACGACAGTCGGGACCGCCGAACGCAGCGCCAACGTCACACCCGCGACGCGCGCCGAGGCCGCCGTGCACGCACCGCAGCCGAACAGATGCTCGTCGACCGCGTCGGTCTCGGCGTCGTCGAGATCGCCGGCCCAGTAGTCGACCAGCGTCGCCCACGCGATCGGGGTCTCGCAGTTCATGCGTCCACCTCCCTCGGTGCGTCCAGACAGCGGCGCAGCGCCGCGATCGATCGGTGCCGCAGCACCCGCACGTTCACCGCCGTGATCGCCAGCAGCGCCGCGATCTCGTCGGCGGTTCGCTCGTCGTTGAACGACAGCATCAGGACCCGGCGGGCGCGGTGCTCCAGCGTGCGCACGCAGCGCAACAGCGCCTCGGTGTCGATCCGCTCCAGCGGCTGGTCGGGCGCGGCGATCGCCGCCAGCGCCGCGTCACCGGCGCTGCGCCCGTCTGTCTTGCGCATCCGCAGCGCAACGTTGCGGCTTGTGCCCAGCGTGAAGCGGTCGACGCGCTCGGGATCGGCGATGCGTCCGGCGCGCGCCGCCTCCAGCAGCGCCAGCAGCACCGCCTGCACCAGATCCGCGGCGCGATCCTCGTCGCGCAGGTGGCGCAGGCCGTAAAGCCGGATGCGCGGCGCGAACCGGCGGCACAGCTCGGCCTCGGCGGCGGCCGCGTCGTCCGCCCCCGTCGCGATCGCGCGTACCAGCGCGGCGTCCGCCTCCCCCATCGACATCGACATCGACGCGGGAACGTACCACGCGGGCGCGCGGGCCGGCTCAGACGCCCAGCGCGTCACCGAAGGCACGCAACAGCTTGCCACCGTCGCCTCGATACGAGCTGCCGTGCATCAGCGCGAGCGTCTGCGGCTCGGTGGCGGCCAGCTTGTTCAGGATCGCCCGCGCGTGCACGTCGATCGCGACGCTCGCCGGCATCGCGAGGCGCATCGCCTCCGACGCGGACAGCACCTCCGACTCGGTCAGCGCCGGGACGTCGGCGCCGGGCTGCGTGAACAGGTCGCCCGCCAGCAGCGTGCGCGTCGACGATTCGAACATGTAGCCGCACTCCCAGTTGTGGGGCAGGTGCGGCGCATCCAGCCAGCGCAGCCGCTTGTTCGGGCCCAGCACCAGCTCTTCGCCGTCGGCCATCCCGCGCGCCGGGCGGGCGCTCTGGCTGCCCAGCGAGATCGTCGCGCCCACCTGGCTGCAGACCGGCTGGGCGTCGGGCGCGATCGCCAGCCAGTCGGGGAGGGCGCCGCACTCGTCGTCCTCGAGGTGCGAGAAGCCGAGCCAGCGCAGCGCCGCCGGATCGATGACCCGCGCCACCGCCTCGCGCACGACCGGGAACAGGCTGTGCATCCCCGTGTGGAAGAGCAACGGCTGCTCGTCGACGATCAGGAACTGGTTGAACGTGAACCCGCCCGGCACCACGCCGGGTGGCACAGGCGTGCTGATGCGGTAGATCCCGGCGGCGATCTCGGTGACGCTCGTTTCGGACTTGGTCGTGGTGGTCATTGTCGTCCTCCACCCCGACGTACGCCCAGCCCGCCCGGCGTTACAGCCGAACGTCGAAAAAGTTCGGCCTTAGCTGAGCTGCTGGGCGAGCGCGACGATGACGCCCTCGGGCCCGCGCAGGTAGCAGAGGCGATACATGTCCTCGTACTGCGCGATCTCGCCGACCAGCGTGGCGCCGTGCTTGCGCAGGCGGGCGAGCGTGTCGTCGATGTCGTCGACGGCGAACATGATGCGGCCCATCCCCAGCGTGTTCGCGGGCGCGTTCTTCGGCGCGCCGCGGACCGCCGCTGGCTTCTGGAACTGCATCAGCTCGAGCCGGCTATTGCCGTCCGGCGTCCGCATCATCGCGACGTCGACCCGCTGGCCCTTCAGCCCCACCACGCGGTCCGCCCAGTCCCCCTCGACGGTCATCTCGCCCTGCAGCTCCAGCCCCAGCTCGACGAAGAACGCGACGGCCGCCGCGAGATCCTCGAACACGATCCCGACGTTGTCCATCCGCACGACGGCCATGGCTAGGTCACCTTGTAGCTGTACAGCAGGTCGCGCAGCATCGACGCCATCCCGCGTTCGCGCTGCTCGCAGAACTCGTTGTAGCGCGTGATGTTCCACAGCGTGGTGTCGTCCGGAATCAGGTGCGCGGCCCGATCGGCGGGGTCGATGATGCGCAGGTAGACGTCGGGCGCGGTCTCGCCGATGTGCTCGCGGTCCGAGCGAACGAGCAGGGTCAGGTTGCCCAGCCGATCGGGGACGTACTCGTTGTCGCGGTCGGGATAGCGGTCCAGGCTCGCCCGCGGAAAGAGCTGGTGCACCTCCAGCGGCTCGTGCGCGCCGGACAGCAGCTTGCCGCTGGGGAACGATCGGGCGTTCACGCGCAGGAAGTACGAGAGCAGCGCGAACAGGATCGCGTTCTCGCCGACGATGTTGTGCAGCAGATCGTCGTCCTCGGGGATCGCGCTCTCGGGACGCTTCGCGCGCAGCTTGACGTGCTCGATGAGGCCGTCGATGTCACCGCGTTCGGCCAGCGCCGCGTCCTTCGCCAGCTTGGTGTCGACCTCGCCCGCGTAGTGGCGCCACAGGCTGGCCGCCAGCGCCCAGCCGGTCCAGCGTTCATCCAGCGCGTGACCGCGCGCCGCCGCGATCGCGGGCGGAAAAAGCAAGTAACGATAGGGAAGCCAGTCGCCGCTCGGCAGCCCCGCGTTGCGGAACAGCGCCACCGCGCTCTTGAACCCGGCGACCGCCGCGTCCCAGCTCGCCTCGATGTTCTCGTAGCGGGCCTGGACCTTGCGCTTCTCGGCGTCGCGGTAGCGCACGCCGCCGCCGCCCAGGAACAGCGCCGCGCGGATCAACAGATCCGTGTCGACGAACGCGCCGGTGCGGCTTCCTTCCTCCGCGCCCTCGGGCGCCGAGAACCCGCGCAGCTCCTTCATGACCAGCACTTCGCGCGCGCGCGTCCGGAAGTTCGCCATCTGCCCGGTCAGGCGCGCCGCCGCCAGATCGCCGGGCCGCAGCCGCACGCCCTGCTGGTTGAGGCGCGCGAAGATCTCGATGACGTTGTCGTCGCCCGCGTCGGCGTCGATCTCGTAGGCGATCACCTCGGCCTGCAGGATCGACGTGCGGATCGCGTTGGCGCGATCCAGCGCCTCGAAGAACAGCTCGTCGCCGGCGGTCAGCCATTCGCCCAGCGCGCGTTGCACGGCCAGGCTCTCGTTGCCGCCGCGGATGCCTTCGAACAAGACCTCCGCCGGCACCAGCAGGCCCTCGCGCGTCCGCCGGTGCAGCGTCTTCGATCGCAGGTGAAACGGGTTCTCCACCCACTCGTCGCGCGGCGACAGCGCCACCAGCAGATCGGGGTCGGGCGTCGTCTTGTTGCGGATCCGGCTGCGGAACACCAGGCGGAAGATCGAGGTCAGGCGCTGCTGCCCGTCCAGTACGAACAGCGACCCCTGCGAGACCGGCCGCGGCGTCTCGGGCGTGCCGCGGAACGTGACCTCGTCGGGCGGGCAGATGTCCCACGCGCGGGTCGAGAACGGCGCCTCGCCTTCCCACTTCGGCTCCCACAGAAGCAGCGCCCCGACCGGATACGATCGGTACAGCGAATCGTAGAGCGCGCGCACGCGCTCGGAGGACCAGACGAACCCGCGCTGCAGATCAGGGAGGTGCAAGCGCCCATCCCGTTTCAGCGCCGCGAGGTTCGCGATCTTCCAGGGGGCGGCTTTGAGGTTCAGTGTCCTCGGGGCGGCTGCCATCGGCGCCAGTCTACCCGAGGTTGCGTGGGAGGTTGCGTTGACCGTCCTGGACCTGGGCCGTAGGCTGCGGCCCACGGTGCGAACGGGCGCGACGATTTTCGTTTTTCTGGCTCCTGTTCTGTCGGCCGGGCTCGGCTGCGCCGGCGTCTCGCCGCAGTCGACGGGCCACAGCGACGGGGGCGTCGACGCCCCCGCGCCGACGACGGACGTCGGCGTCACCGTGCCGGGGATCGATGCCCCGCTGGATCACGTCGGCGTGCCGCCCGACCCGGACGCCGGGATGTGCTCGCGCGACCTGCGCGTGGTCGTGCGCGACTTCCGCAGCGGCGAGAAGGACGGCCAGCCGAAGCACCCCGACTTCGAGGGCAAGGTGGCGATCGATCCGGGCATCGTCGCGACCATGCTGGGCAGCGATCAGAAGCCGGTCTACGCGGGCGGGACGCAGGGAACGACCACGACGAAGGAGAACTTCGATCAGTGGTACCGCGACGTGCCCA
>Ga0207661_10002556_pt1 | contig 12518 bp, 9 predicted proteins | sample KBSC713LmetaG_FD_184337 | JGI IMG/M metagenome (GOLD analysis project Ga0207661, IMG submission 184337) | Corn rhizosphere microbial communities from Kellogg Biological Station, Michigan, USA - KBS C7.1-3L metaG (SPAdes) (version 2) | ecosystem: Host-associated > Plants > Roots > Rhizosphere ... | reverse complement strand
TCGAGCTCTCGAAAGCCTCCCAGCTCGATCTGCTCGACGCGCTGGGGCTGCCGTTCCCCCGCGCCATCGCCATCAACGATCCGGCGCGCGCCGTCGACGCGGCCTCCGGACTTCGCTATCCGGTGCTCATCAAAGCCAACATCGGCGGCAGCGGTGCGGGGATCGTGCGGTACGAGGACGAGGCGGCGCTCGCCGGCGCGGTGCAACGCGGTGACGTAGACCTCGGCGTGGACGGTGTCGCGCTCGTTCAAGAGTCGGCGCCATTGCGGAACGGGCACATCGTCCGCGTCGAGACGTTGGGTGGAAAGTACCTGTACGCGATCAAAGTCTATCCGGCCGTGGGGTCGTTCGACCTGTGCCCGGCCGACGCCTGTCAGACGACGACGGGTGTCGAGCTCGTGCGCGGCGCTTGCGCGGTGGACGCGCCGAAGACGGGGCTCAAGGTCGAGCGCTATGAGCCGCCGGTGGCGATCGTCGAGCAGGTCGAGGAGATCTCGCGGCGCGCATCGCTCGACGTCGGCGGCATCGAGTATCTCGTCGACGACCGCGACGGGAAGCACTACTTCTACGACGTCAACGCGCTCTCGAACTTCGTTGCAGATCCGTTGAACGTGCTCGGCTTCGACCCGTGGGTCCCGCTCGTCGACTATCTGCTCGAGCGCGCGAACGGTGGCGCTCCGAAGCACGACACGCGGAAGCCGGAGAGCGGCATCCGTCGCGCGGCACGCGAGACGGCGACCGCGCTGGCGTCGGCGATCATCTCGGCCCCGGCGCTGCCATGAGATACGGATACTGGCTGCCCGTTTTCGGCGGTTGGCTGCGCAACGTCGACGACGAGGGGATGGCGGCGTCGTGGGATTACGTGAGCCGGCTCGCCAAACGCAGCGAAGAGATCGGATATGATCTGACGCTCATCGCCGAGCTCCTGCTCAACGACATCAAGGGCATCGCGGCGCCGTCGCTCGACGCATGGTCGACGGCCGCGGCGCTCGCCGCGGTCACCGAGCGGCTGGAGCTGATGGTCGCCGTCCGGCCGTCGTTCCATCCGCCGGCGATTCTCGCGAAGCAGGCGGCGAACATCGACCGGATCTCGAACGGCCGTCTCGCGCTCAACGTCGTGTCGGCGTGGTGGAAGGACGAGGCGCGCCGCTTCGGCGCCGCGTTCGACGAGCACGACGACCGATATGCGCGCACAACGGAGTGGCTCGACGTGATCGACGGCGCGTGGTCGAAACCGTCGTTCAGCTATCGCGGGCGCTTCTATCAGCATGACGAGATCGTGCTCGAACCGAAACCGGTGGGTCGGCCTCAGCGTCCGCGGCCGGTCATCTATGCCGGCGGTGAATCGGAGGCGGCAAAGACGATGATCGCGCGGCAGTGCGACGCGTACGTCATGCACGGCGATCCGCCCGAGCGCATTGCCCCGAAAATCGCCGATATGCGCGAGCGTCGCGAGCGTGCGTCGGAGACGCTTGGCGTCGACTTGCCGCCGATGCAGTTCGGTGTCGCGGCGTACGCCATCGTCCGCGATTCGCGGCACGAGATCGACGCTGAGATAGAGCGGATCACCAACGTGACGGAAGGCTCGCCCGGGTACGGCAATTACCGCGACTGGATCGCCAACACGAAGCTGGAACAACAAGTCAGCTTGCAGGATTACTCGGTCTCGAATCGCGGACTTCGCGCCGGCCTGGTTGGCACGCCGGACGAAGTCGCGGAACGGACCGCCCAATTCGCCGCCGCCGGCGTTGATCTCCTGTTGCTGCAGTGCAGCCCGCAACTCGAGGAAATGGAGCGGTTTGCGGCCGAAGTGATCTCGGCCACAGTCTGACGGCGAAATATGCGTGGGCCCATAGGTTTATCCCGACGGGCCCACAGTTGTTTCGCAGAAGGAGGCAGGGCGTTGCAAGGCGCGAGTCGCGTCGTCTGTTTGTAGAGCGATCCTCGAATCGTAAACCGCTCGCTTGCAACGAGTTGAATTTCCGAATCGGGGCGCGGTCCGAGTGGCCCAATTATTACCTAATAGTGCAGAATTTCTCTCTCCGAACGCCCCTTTTTCAGCACGGACAGTCCGTCCTCCGTGAAGACTTCGCCGCTCCCGCTTACAAGCTCCAGTAATCCGCTTTGGGCCGACACCCGGGAGGCGACGGTCGTGGACGTGCTGGTGGGTCAGGCGCGTACCCGCGTCCTGCTCGCCAGTGTGCTGGGGATCGTAACGCTCGGCCTGCAGATGCTAGGGGTGTTGGGGGGCCACGAGCGGTTCGTGATCGCCGCCACGGCAGGCTACATCGTCGCGGTTCGCGTCCTGGTCATGGTCGTTCGGCGGACGCGCCAGGCGGGCGATATGGTGATCGGCGCCACCATGTTCAGCGACTTGGCATTCGTGTTCGCGACGACGATCGCGTCATCGCCCGACGGGCATTATTACAGAATTCTCATTCTGTCCGTTTTTGTCCTCCACGTCGCGGAGTCGTTCTTCGGGGGGCGCTACGCGACGATCGGGCTGATGGCGGTTATCGTAGGGTACCTCGCCATGACGGGCGGCGAGGGCGGGGCGATGCACGTCGAGAACCTGTGGACGATCGCCCTCTTCGCGGCGACTGCCCTGATGCTGATCACGCAGTACAGCCGCTTCCAGCGACACCTCGAGCACATCGTTGAGCTGTTCGAGTGGGCGGAGGAGGGCGACTTCAGCCACGCCTACGAAGTGAATCCCGAGCAAAACCCCGCGACGATCACCCGAGTCGGCCGGGCTTACAACCGCGTCCGGGTCAAGCTGGCCAGCATGGTGCTGACCGACCCGTTGACGGGCTGCCTCAATCGGCGTGGCCTCGACCAGGCGTTGTCGCGGGAAATCGCCCGCGCGTCACGCGCCGGCAGCAATCTCGCGCTGCTCGCGCTGGACCTCGATCACTTCAAGGAGATCAACGACACGTACGGCCACATCGCCGGCGACGTCGTCCTCCGTCAGGTCGGGGCGCTCCTCGCGCAGACGGCGCGGGCCGGCGATATGGTGGCCAGAACGGGCGGCGAGGAGTTTACCGTCATTCTGCCGGACACCGATGCCGACGGCGCCTATCACTCCGGCATGCGCATCTGCGAGACCGTCCGCACGCACGCGTTCATGGTGAACGGCAAGCGCCTCCACCTCACGATCAGCGTGGGTATCGTGTCTTCGACCGCCATCGGGGGCGATGCGGTGGGGACCAACTTGAAGGAGCACGCCGACGAGGCGCTTTATACCGCCAAACGGGCGGGCCGCGATCGTGTAAGCGTCTGGGACGAGAGTCTGCCGCTAACCCTGACGCCGATTCACATGATGGTCGTTCCGGCGAAATCGCGTCTTTGACGCGAGACGGCGCGGCCAGGAGCCCTGGCCGCGCCTATCCCTCACGAGCGAGATTAGAGCGTCGCCTTAGCGACGCGTAACGCTCACTTTGCCGGTTCTGCCGCGCGCGGGACGGATCACGATGTCGATGTCGCGTCCCAGCCGGGCCAACATCCGAATCAGACGCTCCGTGGAAAATCCGCGCAGCTTGCCGGTGACGACCAGCGAAATCTGCGAGGGGGCGTCGCGCATGATGTAGGCCGCTTCGGTCTGGGTCAGCTGCTGATTCTCGAGAATGCTCGCGATTTCCTTGGCGAGCACGTTCTTGGGAATCACGGACTCGGGAACCGCTCGGGGGCGGCGTAGCGCTTTGGCTCGGGCCACGGTGTATTGGGGAATGGGGGAGAAAAGTCGACCAAAGATTAGAGCGCTTTAATCTTATTGCACACCAGTGAACACGAAAAGGGCCGACTTCGCATTATCAATATGTTTGGCAGCGTCGCTTTCTTTGAACATTGTGTCCAATTGAGCATACGTCAAACTGTCGGCGCTGGGCCCATGGACTCTAGACTAAGATAGTCGCCTCGACTAGCGGTTCATATATCAAACTCTGATGACTGAATTCGCCGAACAGTTGCAGGATGCGCTCGGCCCGTCCTATCAGCTCGATAGCGAGCTGACGGGCGGCGGGATGAGCCGCGTCTTCACGGCGATCGATCGTTCGCTCGGCCGGCGCGTTGTCGTCAAAGTGCTCCCGCCCGAGCTCGCGGCGGGCGTCAATCGCGAGCGGTTCCGCCGAGAGATCCAGGTCGTCGCGCAGCTCCAGCACCCGCACATCGTCCCGGTCCTCTCCGCGGGAGAGCATGGCGACCTGCTCTGGTACACGATGCCGTTCATCGAGGGCGAGTCGCTTCGCGCCGCGATCGAGCGCAAGCGATCGTTCTCGCCGCGCGAGGTCATCCGCATTCTTCACGACGTCGTCGATGCCCTCGCCTTCGCGCACGCGCGCGGCGTGATCCACCGCGACATCAAGCCGGGGAACATCCTCACACAGGGCTCACACGCTCTCGTCACCGACTTCGGCGTCGCGAAAGCCATCAGCGCCGCGCTGCCGATCGGTGCGGTGACGACGGCCGGAATCGCAATCGGGACGCCAGCTTACATGGCGCCCGAACAACTCGCCGGCGATCCCGCGGCCGATCATCGAATCGACATATACGCCGTTGGGTTGTTGTCATATGAATTGTTGACGGGCGTGTCCCCGTTCACCGGTGCCTCGCCACGGGAGACGCTTGCCGCGCAACTCACCCGCGATCCGGCGCCCCTGCATGAAGTCGCTCCGGGCGTGCCGCGAAACGTCTCCACGCTCGTCATGCGGTGCCTGGCCAAGGATCCCGCGGCGCGTCCGCAGACCGCCGACGAAATCCTTCAGGAGCTCGACTCGTTGACGATGCCGTTCGGCGTGACGCCGCAGACCGGCGGCGTCGAGGCGCCGCCGCGCAAGAGCCGCTGGAGGAGCGTCGCCGCCGTGGCGATTCTCGCGATCGTGCTCGCCGGTGTCGGATACGCCGTCAGCAAACAGCGAGATCGGACGACGGTCGGCGCGTCGCGAACCGTCACGTCATCTGTGACCAAAGTCACACCCGACACCACGAGAAAGATGGCGCAGCAGGCGGCGCCTGCGCTCGCCGGACCGGTCGCACCGGCCGCGCCGCCGAAGCCATCGATCATCACCCACGAGGATTCGGTGCGCATCGCGGCCGCGGTGCAGAAGCGTGTGGCTGCCGCGAAGCTTCGCGACTCGCTCGCGAAAGCCAAACTGGCCGAAGAGACGCAGCGGAAAATGATGGACTCGATCATCGCCGCGAACTCCGGCGGCGGTGGCGGCGGAGCGACCGTCAACGCGCCGCGTCGACTGATTATCGCGGAGCCGCCGGAGATCTCGCAGTGGCCCGAAGCGGCACTGCTCGGACATGCGGTTGGCGACAGTCTGCGTCGCATGCTCCGCAGTCGCGCGAGACAGTACACGCTGGTCGATCAGGATTCGGTGCGAATGGCGCTGTCGCGATCACGGGACGTCAGCGACATCGGGCGCACGCTCGGCAGTGACCTGCTGGTGTCGATACGCCTCAATCTGCTGCCGCGCGACTCGGCGATGATGATGCTGCAGCTCTTTGACCTCGGCGCGACCAACGCCTATCGCACGCGCATGAGCGGCGGTCGCAAGGTCGCCAAGAACGAGGTACTCGCCGGCCTCGACGCCATGCTCCTCAGCACCATCACCTACCTCGACGAGATGTCGCGCGCACCTCGCCGTCCGACGCCCCCTCCTACTCCGCCGCCTAGCGCACGCTGAGCAACGGGAAGACGCGGCGCTTGCCGTCGTTGTCGGAGATGTTGATCAATCCAACCTGCGCGCCGTGGAGCTCGCGCGCGTAGTTCCAGAGGCCGATCGTGAGGCCGTGTTGTGAGCCCTTCACATAACTCACGGCGCTCAGCGAGCCGCCGTCGAAGCGGCCCTTCTCCTCGACCTTGAAGTAAGCGCCCGCGATCACGATCGCTTTCACGTCCACGCCGCCCGCGGCAATGCCGCTGAGCGCCACGCCGTTGAGCCGCGGCGCACCGACGCCGACGCCGCCGATGGCGAGGCCCTTCACCGATCCACCAGAGCCGACGCCCACACCGCCGATCAGCAGTCCCGTCGTGTTGCCGCCCGTACCAACGCCGATTCCACCGATACCGATTCCGTTGAAGTCGCCGCCGCCGCCGACACCGATGCCGCCGATGGCCAGACCGCTGACATTGCCGCCGCCGCCCACTCCGATCCCGCCGATGCTGATCCCGGTGAGATCGCCACCACCGCCGACGCCAATGCCGCCGATCTGAATTCCGCGAAGGGCGCCACCACTTCCTACTCCGATGCCGCCGATCGTCAGCCCCTCCACGCGTCCGCCTGCCCCGACACCGATGCCGCCGATGAAAATCCCCTTCATGTCATTCCCGCCGCCCAGCCCGATCCCGCCGATCCCGATCCCCGTGAACGAGCTCTCGACGCCGAGTCCGAGCACCCCGACGCCAATCCCGTTGATGCGACCCGCGCCGGTCACGGGGAGGCCCAGCGCGATACCGTTCACCGTCCCTTTCGCCGGCGAGTACGGACCCCAGAGCGTCGCGTTGATGCCGTTGATTTCCTCGAGCTGGCGGTCGCGAAAATTCAGCCGCACGCCGTTCATTCTCGGTTTGTCGCCGATGGCGAGACCGTTGCCGTTAATCGTCAGGTCGATGACCTGCGCGTCGAGCGAAGCGGCGAGGAGTGTCCAGAGCGCGACGAGGAGGCGGGTAGGGCGCATTGTGGGCAGGAGGAGGGCTGAAGCAATGTACGACGTATGAGAGTCCAGGTTTCGTGGTGGGTTGGTCTTCTGACGCTCGCCGTCTCGGCGTGCTCACGTGTGCAGGTTCCCCCGACGCCGGCAAACGCGGGCGTGAGTACCCGCGACCTCGAAGAGAGGCTGACCGCGTTCGCCCACGATTCCATGATGGGGCGAGAGGCCGGGACCATCTGGAACTCGAAAGCGACCGACTACGTCGCCGCGCAGTTCCGCTACCTCGGCGTTCAGCCGGCGGGCGAGGGCGGCGACTACTTCCAGATTGTGCCGGACATCAGGCCGGGCGATCCGACGGTGCAGGCCGCGCCCGCGCGCAACGTGATTGGAATCATTCGTGGAAGCGATCCGGCGCTGCGCGGCGAATACGTCGCGATCACTGCCCACAACGATCACATGGGGTTTACCCACCGTGCGGTGGACCACGATTCGCTTCGCGCGTCCAACCAGGTCGTTCGCCCGCTCGGCGCTGACAGTCCGAACCGGCCCGCCACGCCGGACGAAGCGACGCAGATCGCAAAGATTCTCGATTCGCTCCGGAGGGTGCACCCGCCTCGGTTCGACTCGATCCGGAACGGCGCCGACGACGACGGCAGCGGGACGATCGCGCTGATCGAGATCGCGCAGGCGCTGATGCGCTCAGGCGCGCACCCGAAGCGATCGATCCTTCTCGTTTCGCACACCGGTGAAGAGAAAGGATTGCTGGGTTCCGCTTGGTACACGGACCATGCCACTGTACCGATCGACTCGATCGTCGCCGAGTTCGACGTCGACATGATCGGGCGCGGCGCGGCGACGGACATCAAAGCCGGAGGACCGACGTATCTCGAGGTTGTCGGCCTGCGGCGGCTGTCGAAGGAATTCGGCGACTGGGTCGAGGCGGCGAACGCGCGCGAGCCGCAGCCCTTCGTGTTCAACTACGAGTACGACGCTCCGGGTCATCCCGATCAGTATTACTGCCGCGCCGATCACTACAGCTATGCGCGCTACGGAATTCCGAGCGTGTCGCTCTCACGCGGCCTGCATCGCGACTACCACCAGGTGACGGACGAGCCGCAGTACATCGACTATCCGGATTACGCGCGACTCACGCGGATGGTGCTCGACGCGGCCGTCTACGTCGCCAATGCGGCCCACCGTCCACGGCTCGACGTGCCCAAGCCGGCGGATCCGCGCGTGCCCTGCCGCCAGTAACGCATGCGACGCGTCGCGCTGGCGACTTACGAATCGGCGCCCGATCTCGCGCCCGACGATCGGCTCCTCGTTCCCGCGCTCGAGCGTGCCGGGGGGGGCATTCGCGCCGAGGCGGCGGTGTGGTCCGATCAATCGATCGACTGGGGTTCGTACGACGCGGTAGTGATCAGATCGTGCTGGGACTATCACCTGCGCGTCGCGGAATTCTTCACCTGGCTCGATCGCCTCGAGTCCGAGCGCGTTCGCGTCTGGAATCCCCCTGCGCTCGTGCGGTGGAACGCGGACAAGCGTTATCTGCTCGATCTGGCGCGGCGCGGCGTGCCAACGATTCCGACGATGATCGCGCTCCGCGGACGGGCGCGCGACGTCGAGGCGATCGTGCACGCCGAAGGGTGGCAGCGGGTCGTTGTCAAGCCGGCGATCTCGGCGAGCGGATACGAGACCCACAGCGTCGCCAGCCCGTTCGACGCCGGGGCATACGATACGATCGCGCGCGTCTCGAGTCTGTGCGATGTCCTCGTGCAGCCCTTCGTCGAGGAGATTCCGCGCGACGGAGAGCTCTCGTTCACGTTCATCGACGGGCGGTTCAGCCACGCCGCGCTCAAGCGCGCGCGGCCGGGAGGTGGGGAGTTTCGCGTGCAGACGGAGCACGGCGGCTCCGTCGAGACGACCTCCGTCGAGACCGGCCTCGTCGAGCAAGCCGCCCGCGTGCTCGCGGCGATCGACGACGTTCCCCTCTATGCGCGCGTGGACGGTGTCGTGCGCGGCGGCGATCTGCTCCTCATGGAGCTCGAGCTCATCGAACCGAATGTCTTCTTCGGCTCGCGCCCCGGCGCCGTCGACGACTTCGCCGCGGCGATTCGGGCGCGACTCGACGGCTAGAAGCGACGCGTCTCGCCGTGCGCGAAGGTCCAGTTGCGATCCGACTGGAAGCCGGCTTTTTGCCAGACCTGCGCGAAACGGCGCGGCGGCTCTTCGGCCGCTTCGTCCGTCATGCGGAAAGTGCCCCAGTGCAACGGCAAACACGGCGGCGCCGACGCGCCGGCGCGGAGCGCTCGGTAGGCTTCGATCGCGTCCTCGGGGTTCATGTGTACGCCGCGCATGAACCATCGCGGTTCGTAGGCGCCGATCGGCAACATCACGAGATCGAACGGGCCACAACGCCGCCCGATCTGCTCGAACTCGGGATGCAGCGCGGTGTCTCCGGGGAAGTAAACGCGAACGCCATCGGTCTCGAGCGCCCACCCACACCACAGCGTCTCGCCGCGATCGCCGAAGCCGCGGGCGCTGAAGTGCTGCGCCGGAACGCACGTCGCTGAGTACGAGAGTGTCGACACCGACTCCCACCAATCGCGCTCGATGAGATGGCGAACGCCAAGCGAGCGAAGCAACGATCCGAGGCCGAGTGGACAAAGCCACGCCGCGGCGGGGAACCGCTGCGCGATACGCCGCACCGTCGGCGCGTCGAGGTGGTCATAGTGATTGTGCGAGAGCAGAACGAGATCGATCTCGGGCAGCTGCTCGAAGGATACGCCGGGAGGCATCAGTCGTCGCGGTCCGATCCACGGGATCGGCGATGCGCGCTCGCTCCAGATCGGATCGGTCAGAACATTGAACGGCCCGAGTTGGAGCAGCACCGTCGAATGCCCGACCCAGGTTATCGACCGATAGCCGCGCGCGGCGCGGGGAGCGACGATCACCGGCGTTCGCGTCGGCAAGGATCCACGTGGCGGACTCGGTGGAATCGGCTTACGACGACGGTCCCGCAACCGCCAGCGCAGAAAATCGGCGAAGCCATGAAGCTCGGTGCCGGGCCACGGGTTTTGGAACCCGCCGCCCGGGCCCGGCCGGTGATGCGGGGGCGGGGGCGGGGGCGGAATCAATCCGCGCGCATGGCGATGACCGGATCGACGCGCGCCGCGCGCCGCGCGGGCAGATAGCTCGCCAACGACGCAATGCCGACGAGCACCGCGGCAACGCTGACAAAGGTGAGCGGATCGGTCGCCTGCACACCGTACAGTAGTGCCGCGAGGAGGTGGACGAGCCAGAGCGCGCCGGCCATCCCGATCGCCACACCGACGACGCTGAGCCCGACACCTTGCCCAAGAACGAGACGCAACACTCGATCGTGCGTGGCACCGAGCGCGATGCGGATGCCGAGCTCGCGTGTGCGTTGCGCGACCGAGTAAGAGATCACGCCGTAGATGCCGAGCGCGGCGAGGAGCAACGCCAGGCCTCCGAACGCGCCGAGGAGCGTCGTATAGAAGCGGGGCTGGGCGACGGATTCCGACACGACGTCCTCCATCGTGCGCAGATCGTACACGGGCATCGTCGGATCGATGGCTTGAATGGTCTCGCGGATCGCCGCCGAAAGCGTGGCGACGTCGGCCGTCGAGCGCACGAGCACCGCCATGTCGCTGATCGGGAACGTGCCCCAGCCGACGTACGTCGTCGGAGACACCTCGGAAGCCAGGCCGCGCTGCTTCACGTCGCCGACGATGCCGATGATCTCGCCGCGCGCGGTGACCTCGCTCTTCGCGTTGCCGACCGTATCGTGCGTGATTCCCAGTGTGATGCGCTTGCCGATCACGTTCTCATTCGGAAAGTACTTTTTGGCGAACGACTCGGACACGAGCACCACCTGTGGCACACCAAAATTCTCTTCCTGCGGCGTGAACGCGCGACCGCGTATCACCGGTATTCCCATGCCCGCGAAGTAATTCCATGAGACGGGATGTACGTCGGTGAGCATGCGCTTCTCTTCCGGAGTCGGCGGTTGTCCGTCGACGTCGAACGAGGTGCGCATGCCGTGTGGTTCCATCGGCCGCGAGAACGCGACGCTCACCGACTGCGTTCCCGGCAACGCCGAGAGTCGATCGCGCACCGAGTTCGTGAATGCGCGAATGTCGCGGTCGTTCGGATACTTCACCGAGGGGAGTGACACGTCGAACGACAGGACGCGCTCCGGGCGGAAGCCCGGATTCACGCGCAGCAGATTCGCGAAGCTGCGAATGAGCAGCCCGGCACCGACGAGGAGAACGACGGCGAGCGCCATCTCGGTGATCACCAACGCGCTTCTCGTCCGTTGCGCGCCTCGTTTGCTGCTCGTACCGCGCACCGCTTCCTTGAGCATCTGCCCGAGCTCGGAGCGCACGGCGTGAATGGCCGGAACGAGGCCAAAGACAACGCCTGTCAGCAGCGCGAGGCCGGCGCAAAAGAGCAGCACGCGTCCGTCGACGGCGATGTCGTCGAGACGCGGGAGTCCGCGCGGACCGAAGGCGACGATCGCGTCGACCGCCCACGAAGCCAACGCCGCGCCGAGTACCGCGCCGATCGCCGACAGCATGACGCTCTCGGTCATGAGCTGCCGAACGATCCGTCGGCGATTCGCGCCGAGCGCCGTGCGAACGGCGATCTCCGTCTCGCGACCTGCGGCGCGGACCAGCAACAGATTGGCGACGTTCGCGCACGCGATGAGGAGCACGAAACCGGTCGCACCGAGCAGGGTGAACAGAACCCTGCGTACGTCACCGACGAGATTCGTCTCGATCCGCTCGATGGATCCGCCGAAGTTGGTGTTCGACCGCGGATATTGGACGCGCAGCTGTTCGCCGATCGTCCGCATGTCGAGTTTGGCGACGTCGAAGACGACGCCCGGCTTGACTCTCGCGATCGCGCCCAGGAAGTGCGCGCCGCGATTCTCGGGATCGACCATCCACGGCTCGAGCTTGAAGGGCGTCCAGAGGTCGGGCTCTCGCGGATAGGTGAGCGCGGACGGCGCGACGCCGACGACCTTGTAGTCCTGACCATTGAGCGAGATCACGCGGCCAAGCACCGCGGGATCGGCGGAGAAGGTGTTGCGCCAAAGCTTCTCCGAGATGACGGCGACGCGCTCGGAGCCGGCCGCGTCTTCGTTCGCCAGGAATCCGCGGCCGAGTCGCATCGACACGCCGAGGAGCTCGAAGAATCGCGCGCCGACGGCCGCGGAATTCAGCCGCACGGGCGCGGCGCCGGACACGCTCAAGTTCGCGCTGTTGCCCGGCTGAACCGCCGCGATCCCGACGAAGCTGTGTGTGCGGTCGCGGTAGTCGATGAAGTCCGGCCCGGACATCGACTGGAGCTTGCCGTCGCGATTCGTCGATCCGACAACAACCACCTGATCGGCGTCGCGGAAGGGAAGCGGCTTGAGGAGCACGCCGTTCACGATGCTGAACACCGCGGTCGTCGCCCCGATGGCGAGGGCGAGTGTTATGACCGCGATCAAGGTGAAACCGGGCGTGCGAATGAGCTTGCGCGCCGCGTAGCGGATGTCCTGGCGAAGTGTGTCCATGTGGCTCGGATGTGTTTGAACGGACGGGGACAGAGGAACAATCGTGCCGTGGTCCGTTGTGCCAAGTCAACTGATTCCAACGCGTTGCGTCGCCGCCGCGCGGCCTTCGCGTTCGCTCGTGGGAACGTTCGTCCCAAAATCGGACGCGTGGCTCCATGGCTCGCCCAGTCAGACTTGGTACGATCGTATGAGCTAACGATGGAACTGCCGGACTAACGCGGACACGGACGGGCTAACGCGGTCTCAGGACGCCACGCTCTGCAACACTCGGCTCCAACGGGAG
>Ga0207661_10002555_pt1 | contig 12524 bp, 7 predicted proteins | sample KBSC713LmetaG_FD_184337 | JGI IMG/M metagenome (GOLD analysis project Ga0207661, IMG submission 184337) | Corn rhizosphere microbial communities from Kellogg Biological Station, Michigan, USA - KBS C7.1-3L metaG (SPAdes) (version 2) | ecosystem: Host-associated > Plants > Roots > Rhizosphere ... | reverse complement strand
GGCAACCAGGTCGTCACCTTTGATAATGACGTCACGGACGGAGCTTGCGGCCATGTTGAGCCGCAGCGATTGCCAGTGGTCGGCATCGTCAAACGAAACATAGACGGCCCGCTCCGTGGCGGCAAAGAGCATTCCACGGCGCACAGGATCTTCACGTACGGCATTCACGTTTTCATTCGCGGGAATTCCATTGACAGTTTCAGCCCAGGTCTTGCCGGAGTCGCGCGTGCGCAGAATGTGCGGACGCAGATCATCAAGGCGAAGCGTGTTGATGGCCGCGTATGCGGTTTGCGCATCAAAATGGCTGGCTTCGATGATCGAAACTTTCTGAAACGCCGTCATATTCGGAGGAGTGACTTCGCTCCACTTTGTGCCGCCATTGGTGGTGAGATGGATTCGGCCATCGTCGGTGCCCGCCCATATGCGGTTGATATCGAGGGGCGAAGGCGCGACAGCATAAATCACGCCGCGCGGCGTGGGCCTGGCCGTTTCCTCATTGCGATACTTGCCGACGCTCGCCGGAATTTCAAACGTCGAGCGAGTGAGGTCCGGCGAAATCTGCTGCCAGCTCTGGCCGGCGTTCATCGTCTTCCATAAAGTGTTGGTGGCGAAATAAAGAATGTGCGGATTGACCGGCGAAAACACGATAGGCTCAGTGCGCAGCATGCGATAATCCGGCGCGCGGAACGGCTTGGGCGCGACCTGCTGCGCCTGGTTGGTGCGACGATCATAGCGAGAAAGCTTGCCGCCATAGACAACGTCAGGATCGAGCGGATCAGGGACAACGTAACCGTATTCTTCCGCCGCCACGGGGTGCCAATCGCGGAAGGTAATTTCGCCGTCATTCCCGCGGCTGGAAATGCATGCCGATCCGCTTTCCTGCTGGCCGCTGCACAGGCGATAAGGGAAAGCATTATCGGCGTTCACGTGATACATCTGCGCGGTGGGCTGGTTATACCAGGAACTCCACGTCTCGCCGCCATTCACGGTAATGATGGCGCCTTGATCGCTGACGATAGCAATGATCTGAGGATTGTTGGTATTGATCCAGAGATTCTGGTAGTCGTCGCCGCCGGGAGCGCCACGGAAACCGGTCCAGGTCTTGCCGCCGTCAGTCGATTTCCAGGTGACAGTGCTGGTGACGATCACCATGTCAGCATCTTTGGGATTGAAACGCGGTACCGAAAGATCTCCCCCGCCGATTCTGCCGGCAGGACGCGCGTCCGTGGTGATCTGGGTCCAGCTGGCCCCGGCATCGTCTGAGCGATAGAGCCCGACGCTGTTCGGCTTGGACGCGACAGAAGCCATGAGGCGGTTAGGATTGCTTTCCGCGATCGCGATGTGCGCCTGGATGATATCTTTGGGCAGGCCGCCGCTGAGCTGCGTGAACGTCTGGCCGCCGTCTGTCGACTTGAAGATGCCGCCGCCTGCGCCGTTCCACGCACCGTTTTCCCACGGGCCTTCTCGTGCTTCCCACAGCGTGGCATAAACGATTTCAGGATTGCTGGGATCGATCAGGACATCCGAGGCGCCGATGTTTTCGTCGTCGGAGGAGTTTGCGGCGGCGGGTGCTGCTGTTGCGGTGCCTGCTGCTGAATTGGCGGCTGCTCCGTTTCCACTCTTTTCGTCGGCTTGCTGGGCTGGCGATTGTCCGTTTGCAGGCTGGGCAGCTCCGCCTTTGGGCAGGACTTTAGTGAAGTTCTGGCCACCGTCCGTTGAGCGATAAACGCCGCGTTCCTTATTCGGCCCATACGGATGCCCCGCCACAGCAGCAAAGACCTTATTGGGATCGCGCGGATCGACGGCGAGCTGCGGAATCTGCTGGCCGTCGCGCAGGCCAAGGTGAGTCCATGTTTTGCCCGCGTCGGTCGACTTGTAAATGCCATCGCCAACCGACAAGTCCGGCCGGTGCAGCCCCTCGCCGCTGCCGACATAGACCACATTCGGGTCAGACGCCGCTACGGCAATCGCGCCGATGGAGCCAGTGGGCTGGTCGTCAAAGATTGGCTGCCACGTGCGGCCATAGTCATTAGTCTTCCAAACCCCGCCATTGCACACGCCGATATAAAACACATTCGGCTGGCTGGGCACGCCAGCGACGCCGCGCGTACGTCCGCCACGATACGGGCCAATGGAGCGCCAGTGGAGGGAAGAGAAAAGGGCGGAGGGCACGGAGGACGATTGTGGTTGCTGGACAGGCTTTTGGGCAAGAAGCTCAATGGATATTGCAGCGATCACACTCACTAACGGCCATCGCAAAGATGAGAGCACGGTATCCTCCAGAATGACAGAGGAGGATACCGCAAACAGACAATTAAACAAACACCGAGCGCCATTTGCAGTTTCCGAATGGCATCATCCACCAAGAAAGAACATGGGACAATTTGCTGGGCTTGCCATCATCATCAAAGAGTATCTTTCCGGTTCCGCGTCGCTGTTCTGCGCACTTGGGTGCTTTACTGTCTGGCCCTGTACCGTAGCCTGCTGCAAAAGAAAAGACTGAAGTGAAACGAGGCACTTTCTTAGTGGATTAGATAGATCGAAAGGGTTTATCAGTATGACCTTTTCATTGAGCGATAGCTCGTCTGTAACGCTGAGGCCGCTGTGTTCGGGATATTTAGTTTGACCGATGGGGGTACCGGCACTTAGACCGCTATCTTTTTCATCGATTTTCAGATCAAAGCTATCGGAACTAAATAACTTTTTACTTGCAGTTGCCAAGTCGCCATTAACCTCACTGACCTGTTCGGGATTGTCAGGCTGAAAATAAATCTCAATATTGACAGTTGGAGACCAGTTGGAAATTGTAGGCAGGCTGACTGTAAAGTCATAGGTCAACACGGTCGCTACGCCGATCTGTGTCGAACACAATCTCTCGATGTGGGTCCAAACTTGTTTTTTGGGATCTTTAGTTCCCAAAAGTCGACTTGTCAGCTTTGGCCTTCCTCCTCTCCGAATAGTGTCCCAACTATTCGGCCAGGGCAGAAAAATCTTTCCTTGATCTCCAGCAAGGTTAATATTTCCCACATCTGTAGTATTTCGATTGAATTTGAACAACGTGTCAGGCACATCTCGAGGAATTCCTTCAATGAACGGAGTTACTGGTGTTCCAGGGGTAACACCCGGAATACTTTCCCAGTGAATTTCCTGGTTGTTAATGTTTTGTAAATTGCCAGGCGTGCCCATTAGTAGGTTATGTTTATCAAGCTGCGGAGCTGTAATCGCCAAGACTGAGTTGGATTTGAGCTCCAAAAAGAGTAAACCATGCACAATAATATTCAGCTTTCCCATAGTCGATTCTCCGCTACAGATAATCTAGTGTCCAAAGGCTTGAAATGACGCCCAATAAAACGGATGGGCAGTCCGGGATTGCGCACGCAATGCCCTTGCGGCTGAATTGACCGCAGCTGCTGTATCGTGTCGTTTACGGTATTCGCTGTAGAACGCCTGCGTAAACGAAAATGTACCCCTAGAATCTACATCCCATGTGCTTGCTACCACTTCTCGGGCACCCGCAGAGAGGAAGGCCTGCACCAGCCCGTTAGGGCTGCGGGCGATATCGAGGTCCGCCTCCGCCGTCGAACACGCTGAGAGCACCACTAGGTCCATGGCCCGCAAATCCATGCCGCGCACCCCTGAGGCCGACAGCGCATGATCTTTACCGGATAGCAGCAATTCGCCGCCGTGTTCACGGCTTGCGCCATGTCCGGCAAAATGAAACGAGGATGCGCGAGGAAGCCTTCGCGATAATTCATCGGTGGTTACTTCGTTTTGACGCAGGTACACTGAGCCCGGTTGCAGTTGCGCCACGTACTCAGCCTCCTCTTGGGCGTGGGGCAAAGGCGGATAGGCCCTACCTTCAAACTCGGCCGCGCCGGGATAAGCCACCAGCGGGCCTCCGACCGCCTCCCGGCGGACTTCTCCATCAGTCGTGAAAAGCAATCCCGGCGTGCTTGTGATCATATATTCTTCATTTAGGTAAGAGCCGTTTTCCGTCACCAGCGCAGGCCAGGGAACCTTGCTTAAAAAACCGTCTGCCTCGATGGCCAAACGCCGGCCCGGCGCCAGTTCCTTTTCAATCGGTTGCAGCAGTCGTTTATATAAACGTAAGCCCGCGTCTTTTACCTTTGCCAAAGAACTCTCCCTGTCCGAGCACAGGCGTAGGAACTCCTCGGCCTCATGGCGGAGCGTTTCCGAAGCCACCACCACCGTGAAGGGCCGGATTCCGCGGTCGTCCGCGACCACGACGATCATCTTTTCCGGAAAAACGATGAACGAAACCAGTATGGAGGACCGCAGCTCTTTGAGACGTGAAAGCAGGAGATCGCGGCTGAGGCTGCTTTCCCTGCTAAGGCGGGCCGGCGCGATTTCAGCCGCACGGTAAGTTTCCCAGTCGGCCAGAGCCTGCGCTGAATCGTGATTCATCTCAAGCTCAAGCTCGATCAAGCGGTGAAAAGAGTGGTCCACTTGGCGGTACCACTCCCATCGATTGTCCATTGAATTCAGTTTGAGAAAGCCGTGCTGGGCGATCTCGATGGTATTCCTGAGGTGCTTCCATTCCTCGTCCGGCCGATTTCTATGGTGATCAAGATTGGCCAAGGTGTTGTAATAGGAGAGATTGACCAGAAAATTATCCGCTTTTTTCAGATCGGGGGTCGCCGACGCTTTTTCAAGATGAGCCTGGGCGGAAGACAGGTTCCCGTGTTCGATTTCGATTTCCGCCAGTTCCACTTCAGAATTGGCGAGCAGGAATGACGGGTCCCGCATGCGGCCAAACAGGTCGTAAGCCGCGCTCAACTCCTTCTGCGCCTCCAGCGGCTCGCCCGATCTTTCAAGCGCCAAGGCGCGGAGATAATGCGCCGTGGCCTGAAAGTCGAAAAGATCCGTTCCCTCCAGCGAATCGATGGCTTCGCGCTGCAGGAGTTTCGCAAGATGCCAGAATCCGGCCTGGTTCGCCATGAGAGCGGCGTCAGAATAAAATTGAAAACCACGTCTTCCGTCATAAAGTCCCGTCCAATAGCTCTCGAGACCGGCTGCGTCCGTGGCCAAAGCGGCTTGGAACCGTCCTTCGAGGGAATCCGAACTGGAGATGAGCCCCATGACGCGAAGCTTAAGGGATGGATAATTGGCTTGTCCGGCTTCCCGGTTGGTTTGGACCGCAAGTTGCCGGCCTAAATCGAAATTGCCAAGCATTGTCTGACAATTGGAGTCCTCAAGATCGCTCAGAATTTCAAAAGAGCTGTAGCCTCGTTGTCCGATTCTCAGCTTGAGCCGAACGGTCTCTTTCAGGCAGTCGTCAGAACGAGAAAGACGCCGATTGGCATAGACAAGTTCCACCTGGCTGCGTGCCGCCCCGGCAATGTTGCCGGCTTTGAGATAGAGGTTTTCGGCGGCCCTGGCTTCGTCCAGATCGCGTCTGGCATCGCTATCCCGGTCCGCGATGGCTGCCTCGAGAAGATGATTGGCCGGACTGGAAAAAGGCGCATTCAGAAAATCCTTTAGCCATGAGTCACGGTGATTTTGTTGCAATGCCTGGGCAAGGTTCAGCAATACGTGCTTATCTGCGGGGGAGATAGGAGCAGGCGTGAGCACGCGTTTTTCAAAAAGCCCCAGGAAAGCTTCACTTTGTTGCGGGGTGATTGGTTTGCCGCTGCGCAACAATGCCCAAGCGGCTTCCGGATCCTGCAAACGAGCCAGACCTAGTGTGCGAGAGTTTTTTTTTCCCTAATTTGATTGAGATGATTACGCGCCTCAGCAGTCCACTGCGGATCTTTTTCAACCGCGAGGAGACGATTCCAATCGCTCTCTGCGCATTCGTAGGAATGGATCTTTTCACAGGCGATGGCCTGGTTGAACAAAAGAACCTGATCGCCAGGGCTCTTTTGCAGCGCTTTGTCCAGGAGATCGACGGCTTCCGAGTAGCCTTGGGTTTCCTTCAATACTTCGGATTTTTGAAAGAGCGCAAAAGCGCGGGTCATGAGGTATTCGGGAGATTGAATGGCTTGTGAATCGCTAATTTTGTCCAAACTGGACAGCGCCGCTTTGTAATTCCAGTCCCAGAGGTCAAGTCGAGCACTCAGCATTAGCCATTGGGGATTGTCCGGGTCTTTTTGCAAATGTTTTGCGATTTTATCTGCGGCCAGATTCAGACTTGGAGGCAAAGCCGAACGGGATGGGCTGTCGCCGGAGCGCTTCTGGTTGAAATCAGAATAAGCCGCGTAAGGAACCCGCATCTCGGTGGTGCGCTGCTCAGTAAACACCTGGCCCTCGAGTTTGGCGACTTTTTCCGGAGTGTCGCGCTGAAGGTACCAGATGCCCACGGCAATGAGCGCGACGGCGGGCAGCGCCGGAACCATGATCCATTTCCACGAGAAAAACCTGCGCCAGTCAGGTGATGGGATGGGCTCCGGAATTACAGGGTTTTTTTTAGGAGTCTCCGGGTTAAGCATCTCCAGGCCCTTTTGCTGGCGGAATTCCGGAGAGGCGGTGCGCAGCCGATCCAGGAACGCCTGCTCTTCCGGGCTGCTCTCGTCAGAAAAATCTTCTGTGTACTCTTGAAGTAGGGGTCTACAGTGGTCGCAAGAGGCGGCATGCTCCTTGAGTTGGGCAGCCTTTGGATCAGGGCAGAGGCCCGCAGCCAGGTTGCGAAGGTCGTCTTCGCTGGGACAGTCCGAAGTGGATGCCTTGTTCACCTTAGGATCGGGAAGCAATGCGAACCGGGTGCGCTGGAAATCGAGCACGCGGCTGCGGCAGGAAGGACAGTCGTCGAGGTGTTGTTCCACCCACGCTTCTGTTTCCGGTCCCGCAACGGAGGCTGGACTCCCGTACTCCTCAATTTGAGCATTGCTCAGATGCTCAGATTGCTGATTCACTGTACCCGTGGCTCCCTATATGTGAACGTAGACTAGGCTTGGCGCCCTTCAATTAATTTCAATCTGCGCCTGCCGCTTGAAAATACCACATTGAAACCGTCATTGCATAAATAACGTTAATACGTTGAAGCTGAATTGCTTTACGATTTCTTCAAATCCAATCCAAGGCATTGACGTAGGAATTTGATCATGCGCAGGAGCGCGCTTTCGACTCCTTTCACGCCGTTGAACCCAAGGTCGGGAATTTGGGAAATCGACTGGGCGGTGAGGCCATCACGGTAATAGAGCCAGAAAGCTTTGTGATCGCGGGGAAAGTTTGGTTTGTTCGCCAATTGTTGCAGGCAGTTCTCAATCTTCTCAATCTGCCTCTGTCGCTCCACTTCGTCGCGAAAATCGGTTTTGCCGGCCATGTCCGGATCTATAGGTTCTGGCACAATTTTGTGCTTACGAAAGTAGTCTTCTACAACGTGGGCCGCCATCACTTTCAACCAGGCACGCAAGGCATTCTCATGCCGAAATTCAAAGTTGCGTAGTACTTCGAAATTGAGTTTACAAATTTTAATAAAAGTTTCCTGGGCCAGGTCTTCCACCAGTGCGGGTTCGGCCCATCGAGTGCGGCGATAGATGCGTCGTCTGACGGTGAGCACGATCACAGGAAGGTGGAACCGGCGCCAGAATTCGACCCACAAATCGGCGCGCAGCTCTTCATCTCGGGTGGCGAGAAGAAGCCGCACCAATTCTTCGTCCGTTAGCTTTCGAGGGTCCATCGGGCAGTGGATGGTGAATTCTAACCGACTCACATTAAAGGGCAAACACTTTTTTGCGGAGATACTGCATTTACGTTCTTAGGGTATAGTTAAGAGAATTCTTATGTTATAGGTTGAATAGCGTGTTTTGGGAATACCTTCTAGGCTGACGTTGGTCGGAAGCGTTGGCGTAGTGTTCGAGTCAAGGCCTGGTTGGCAGAATCAGAGATGAGTTCCAGCGGGGAGCTGCCGTATTTCCATGCGGTCCAGAATGTGGCTACAAGAAAAAGGCCCGTGATCGCGAAGTTCTGCCAGGCATTGAGCGCCCACTGTCCATGCCATGCGAGTTGGACTGAATTGGAGAACGGCTTGAGATAGGGGATGGGCCATTGGTCGCCGTCGGGACCGCGGGCGCCGATGAGGTCACACAGCAGGTGAAGATGGAAGCTGATGAAGACCAGAAGCGCGGTGAGCCATGGATGGGTAGGCAAACGGCGGTTTGAAGGTTGTGGCTTTCGAATGGCTGGGCCGAAGGTGAAATCAGAAGAATAGCTGGAGGTAGCAAAAGTTCGGGCGGGAGCTAGCGGGCCGACGATAAGATAAGCGGCTAAAGTGCAGACTATCGCAAATGCCAGAGTATGCAGCGAATGGTGATATTGAGAAAACCACAGCAGCGGATGCGAGGTGTTGCGCGTAAGAAGTTCAGGGACAATGCCGATGCCGTCGATATCTGGGGCTACTGCTGCAGCCACGACGAGAGCTTTCTCGCGACGCGTGAGCGCGGTGGGGCGGCCCGTGGGTGAGACAGAGGCGAGCAGCCATCCGGCAAAGAAGTGGGTGACGGGACTCATAGGATCAGGAAGTTATTGCTTTCCACATACGACGCATTAAAAAAGCTCTTTACGACACGATGCATCCGAAGCGTCGGATCGTCCGAACCGAAGCACTCCATCCAGTAAGACCATTCAGCGTTGCCATTAACTTTGAAAACCTCAGCGGCTGAAGCCGGTCATTCGTTGCGGAATACCGCAGGCCTAAAAGCCTGCTCCACCCTCAGGGAATAAGCAACCGTGGAGTGCTTGCTTCTAACTAAATAACTACATCGTAAACTCAGGCTTACAAAAAAGCCTTCTTGATTAAGTCGCGACATCAAAGAACGTTGCTTCGGGCGAATCGATGCGCAGCTGCGGATGCGCTAGTATGGGTCAGCATGCAGATTTTAACAAGGTTACTGCTGGTCGTAGTATTGGTCGAGTTCGCGTTGGTCGCGAATACCGCGGCGAACGCGACCGTTTCGCAGACCGCGACTATGGCTAGAACGCCCTCGACTGTCGCACAGACCGCGACAATGCAGGCGACTGTCTTGTCCGCTGTCGCCTCATATCCCACTGTGGCTAGCAGTCTGGAGCAATCGGCTCAAGAGCCGCAGCCGGCCGCAGGGTCGCAGTCGCAAGCCACTAAAGGGCCTCAATCCAAGGCATCGAAACAGGTTCCAGCGAAAGTCACAAAAGATACCCAAGCCAAAGAGTCTGCGGGGAAGGATACCCAACCCAAGGCATCTGCGGAGTTTCGGAAGCTTGATGCGGCAACGCTGCCGATCATCAAGAAGATACCAATCGGCGGCGATGCGGACTGGCTGGCGGTCGGCTTTGGTTCGGTATGGGTTACGGTAGCAAAGAGCAATGAAGTAGTGCGTGTGGATCCGGCGCGCAATGTGGTGCAAGCCAGAATCGCTGTCGATAAAGAGCCGTGCTACGGAATTGGCATCGGCGTGGACAAGGTATGGGTGCTCAACTGTCAGAGCAAGACGCTGACGCGCATCAATCCCAAGACCAATGCGGTGGACATGCGCGTTCCGGTAAAGATTGACGATGGCGGCGAAGGGTCGATTGCCGTGGACGATCGCTATGTCTGGTACGCCAGCAATGAAGATGGCAACGCAAGCACACTGTCACAGGTTGAGGTAAAGACTGGCCGCAAGCTAAGAGTCGTTAGGGTCGGCAAAGATACCGCCGTTGTTAAGCTGGCTTTTGGGTCGGTGTGGGCGATCAGCTCTGGTGAAGGGAACGTTTATCGAGTTAATCCGGCGACGAAGAAGGTAACGGCTATGATTACCGTGGCGGAAGGCCCGCGCTTTACCACGGACGGAGCAGGGTCGCTGTGGGTGCTCACGCAATCGGATGGCAATGTGTCACGCATTGATCCGGCCACGAACAAAGTTGTGGCTGTGGTCCCGGTGCATGTTCCGGGCAAGGGCGGTGAAATCTGCTATGGCGGCGGGCTGATCTGGGTGACCATGGATGGAACCCCGGTAACGCGCATTGATCCGGCGACGAACAAAGTGATCGATCAATATGGCAATTATCCAAAGGCCGATGCTATCCGCTATGGGTTTGGATCAGTCTGGGTGAGCGATCACGGCAAGGGAGAGCTGTGGAGGATTGATCCGGGGGAAATGCGCGGGCGGTGAACCGGGTGGCCCAAAAAGCAAAACCTTTAACTGCAAAGGACGCAAGGCACGCAAAGGCGAGTAGAAAAATCACTCTACCGCGGATTAACGCGGATGGGCGCGGATAGGACAGAAAACTTTAACGATAAAGGAAGCCCCGAGGTGCTGACGGCATTTTAGTATTCGTAATTTGTTTGCTATAACAATGCAGGCTCCGTTCTCGTCAGTCTTTAAGTGACGGAATGCGGAGCCCAAGACAAATGGGCGAAGAATAGCACCGATTCGCAACGGGAACCGTTGCGTTTCATCTTTTTAAGTTGCGACCCTCTGCTGATGCTCTCAGCCTAGGGATTGGATGGGATGGGACGGGATGGGACCAACTGGGATGAACATAGGAGTAGGGGAGGGGGATCATCGCCGGAATCGCCGTGATCGCCGACATCGCGCGTGATCGGGTGATCGGAAACGGATTAACACAAAGGTCCACGACAATACGAAGTTAAATATGGAAGGAAGATAAGTATCAAAAGAAATCTGATGGCTCAAGCCAGAAGTCCAGTCAACAGGTTTGAGGGACACGCTACGTAGCGCGCCTTTCGTCCTAAGGTGAATGGCTGGAGTGTGGGCACGAAACCGAAACTGGGTAGTAACATTCAGATAGAAGCACTGGAGAAATCTGATTGTGGCAACAAACGGCACAGAATTTGAGTCGGTAAGAACGGTTTCAGTGGTGCGCCATTACAAACTGGGGCGCTCGCTCATTCCTGCAGTGGATGGCGTGAGCCTGGCTGCTGGACGCGGGGAGTTTATCGCTCTGCTGGGAGCGTCAGGATCGGGCAAGTCAACGCTGCTGAACCTGATTGCCGGACTGGATCGGCCAGATTCCGGGGCGATTGTGGTGGAAGGCTCTGACCTGGCTACGATGACGTCCGAACAACTGGCGCAATATCGGCGGCACACGGTGGGAATGGTTTTCCAGTCATTCAACCTGGTTCCGACCATGACGCTGTATGAAAACGTTGAGCTGCCCATGCGCTTTGCCGAGGTGAAACGCAAGGAACGGCGCGCGCGTGTAACTGAAGCGCTGGAGCGCGTTGGGCTGAGTGACCGTATGCAGCATCGGCCAAGCGAGATGTCCGGCGGCGAGCAGCAGCGGGCCGCGCTGGCGCGGGCACTGGTGAACCGTCCAAAGCTTTTGCTGGCGGACGAACCTACAGGCAATCTGGATTCAAAGACCGGCACTGAGATTATGGATTTGATTCGCGAACTGAACCGCACGCTGGAGATGACCGTAATCATGGTGACTCATGAGCGTTCACTGGCGGAACGCTATGCGAACCGCCTGGTCTTTCTAGCCGACGGGAAGCTGGTTGGCGAATCAATCAATGAACTGGAAAAGATTGGAGCAGCACGGTGAGAGCATACGACCTGATTGAGCTTGCCGGACGCAACCTGCGCGAAGCTGGCTTGCGAAATTCCCTGACGACGCTGGGCATTGGCGTGGGCGTGGCGTCGCTGGTGGCCATGTTGTCACTCGGGATCGGACTGCAAGGGCTGGCGACGCGGCAACTGGGACGCTCAGGATTGTTTGACACGGTGGTGGTCACGTCTCGCCAGGATACACGCGGACCGCGCTTTGCGCAGGCGGCGCCAGTTATGGCGCAGGCCAAACCTCTGGATGACGCGGCGCGGCATAGTTTTGAGCAGATGGCCAACGTAGCAGAGGTTTACCCGAACTTTAGCGCCGTGGGCGATGTGCGGCTGGAGACGGACAAAACCGGCAACCACTTTACTGTGGTCGGGACGCTGCCGCAGTCAGCCCGGACCAGTGAAGCTTTTGATGATTTCCAGGGGAATTTCTTTTCGTCAGGCACCGCGGAGGAAACCATCATCCTGGGTGATTTTGGTCGCGACCTGTTGAACCTGCCGCGAGAGCCGCGCGGTACAGACGTGAAGTTGACTCCTGACCAAGCTAGCCAGTTGCTGGGCAAATACATTGTGCTGCGCTACCACAAGCGTGAAGCGGGTGAGAGCGCGCCGCTGGCCGGCAAGACCACGAAAAAAGGCGAGGCCGATCCTGAAGACGTGGACAGCGCAGACGGTATCAAGGCAGAAGATGCGCAGTCATTCAATCTGGTGCCGAAGACGTTGAAGCTGAAAATCGTCGGCATTGTTTCCAGCGAGCCGAACCGGGGATTGCGCCAGGGACGCACGCCGATGTTCCTTCCTCTGCAACTGGCGGAGTCGCTGGACATGGTGCAGGCGGGCGAACTGTGGAGCACGCTGCGTCCGTCAGAAAACAAAACTTATATCGCGCTGATTGTGCGCGTGGCTAAAAGCAAAGCTGTCTCTCAGGTGGAAGACGAGATTCGCAAACAGGGATTCAGCACGTTTTCTATTCTTGACGCGTCCAAGGGCATCACGCGGTTCTTTACTTTTCTCGATCTGTTTCTCGGA
>Ga0207661_10002554_pt1 | contig 12525 bp, 8 predicted proteins | sample KBSC713LmetaG_FD_184337 | JGI IMG/M metagenome (GOLD analysis project Ga0207661, IMG submission 184337) | Corn rhizosphere microbial communities from Kellogg Biological Station, Michigan, USA - KBS C7.1-3L metaG (SPAdes) (version 2) | ecosystem: Host-associated > Plants > Roots > Rhizosphere ... | reverse complement strand
CCCCGCGTTTGCCCAGCAGAAGACCATCACGGTCTGGTGGGGCAAGGGCTTCTACAAGTCCGAAGACGACGCGCTGCTCGACACCATCAAGAAGTTCGAAGCCAAGACCGGCATCAAGGTCGAGCTTTCGCAATATGCCATCCAGGACATGATCCCGAAGACGGTGGCGGCGCTCGATTCCGGCACGGTGCCCGACGTCGCCTATTCCGACACCTACGACGTGCAGGCGCAGGGCAAATGGGCCTACGAAGGCAAGCTCGAGGACCTATCGGACGTCATGAAGCCGATCGAGGACCGATTCGCGCCGAACACGCTCGAGGCCTCGAAGCTCTATGACAACGTCGCCAAGAAGAAGGCCTATTACGGCTTTCCGCTGAAGCAGCAGAGCATGCACGTCAACATCTGGAACGACATGCTGGAGAAGGCGGGCTTCAAGCAGAGCGACATCCCGAACGACTGGAACGGCTATTGGTCGTTCTGGTGCGACAAGGTGCAGCCGGCGATCCGTAAAGCGACCGGCCAGCGCATCTACGCCGTCGGCCAGCCGATGGGCGTGGAATCCACCGACTCGTTCCAGTCGTTCTACACCTTCATGGACGCCTATCACGTCAAGCTGGTCGACGACGACGGCAAGCTCCTGGTCGACGACCCGAAGGTCCGCGATGGGCTGATCCACGCGCTGAAGGACTATACCGATACCTACATCAAGGGCTGCACGCCGCCCTCCTCCACCACCTGGAAGGATCCCGACAACAACGTCGCGTTCCACAACAAGACCATCGTGATGACCCACAATTTCACGATCTCGATCGCGGCGAAGTGGTACGAGGATTCCCAGAACCAGGCGCTGACGCCCGAGCAGCGCGCCGCCGGCAAGAAGGCCTATGAGCAGGACATCATCACCGCGTCCTTCCCGAAGGCGCCGGATGGCTCGACCATCAAGTACCGCTCCGACGTCAAGACCGGGCTGATCTTCGCCAGCGCCAAGAACAAGGCGGAAGGCAAGCAGTTCATCAGCTTTCTGCTGCAAGAGGAGAACGTCCGTCCCTATATCGAGGGCGCGCTCGGCCGCTGGTTTCCGGTGACCAAGGCAAGCCAGGCGAGCCCGTTCTGGCAGTCCGACAAACATCGCAAGGCGGTCTATAACCAGTTCATGGGTGGCACCGCGCCATTCGATTTCACCAAGAACTGGAAGTTCACCATCCTGAACAACGAGAACGTCTGGGCCAAGGCGATGAACCGCGTGGTCAGCGAGAAGGTCCCGGTTGACAAGGCCGTCGACGAGCTGATCGCCCGCATCAAGGAAGTCGCGGGCTAGACGCAACACAGCGCCGGCCGCCGCAAATTCACTGTCGTCCCTGCGAAAGCAGGGACCCATACGCCGCGGCGGCCGTTTTAAGAGATGCTGGTCGATGGCTTTCGCGCCGCGACTGAGGCCTGTGGTTATAGGTCCCGGCTTTCGCCGGGACGACGGCTGAGTGTATAGTAGCGAACCATGGCAATTACTCTCTCCGCATCCGACGTCGCCGGCGCGCCGCTATCGGCGCGGCTTTCGCCGCAGCAGGTGTGGGGTATCGTGCTGCTGGCACCCTATATCCTGGTGTTCCTGGCGTTCGTGATCTATCCGATCGGCTACGGACTCTGGCTGGCACGCGAGCCGGCGAGCTATGTCGCGCTGTTCAACGATCCGATCTTCACGCGCACCGCGATCAACACGCTGATCTTCCTTCTGATCGGCATCAACATCAAGATGGTGATTGCGCTGTTCCTGTCCGGCTTCTTTGTCGAACAGCGGACGTGGATCAAATGGCTGTCGGTGATTTTCATCCTGCCCTGGGCGGTGCCGTCGATCCCGACCATCCTGTCGGTGCGATTCATGCTCAATCCCGAATGGGGCATGCTCAACCAGATCATCTTCAAGCTCACCGGCGATGACGGCCCGAACTGGCTCAACGATCCGACAGTCGCGCTCGCCATGGCGATCGGCGTGCATATCTGGAAATCGCTGCCGTTCTGGACCTTGATCCTGATCACCGGACGGCTTGCGATCTCGCACGACCTGTTCGAGGCCGCCTCCGTCGACGGCGCCTCCTGGTGGCAGAAATTCCGCTACATCACCTGGCCGTCGATGCAGACGCTCTACATCACCTGCACGCTGCTCTCGATGATCTGGACGCTCGGCGACTTCAACAGCGTGTATCTCTTGACCGGCGGCGGGCCGGCCGACCTCACGCATGTGCTGTCGACGCTCGGCATCCGCTATCTCCGTCTCGACCAGCTCAACCTTGCTATGGCGTCGATCGTCTGCGCCATGCCCCTGGTGCTGCCGCTGGTCTATTTCATGATGAAACGGTTGTCGCGATGAAGCTCCCGGGCTTGGGTGAATTTTCCTGGCGCGAAGTCGGCAACGAGGCGCGGCTGCTCCTGATCGGCATCCCGGTCTTCCTCTGGACCATGATCCCGATCTACCACATGTTCCTGTTCGCGATCTCGCCGAAGGAGGACGCGTTCTCCGGCAAGATGTGGCCGGATCATCCGACCCTGCACAATTTCGAGATCGTGTTCCGCCAGCAGCACTATTACCTGCGCGATTTCTATATCCAGTTCTGGAACTCGACCGTGATCGCGGCCGCCGTCGGCGCGCTGACGCTTTTCGTCGCAACCGCCGCGGCGTTTTCGATGTCGCGGCTCAAGGTGCCGGGCGGGCGGATGGTGATGAACCTTGCGCTGTTCACCTATTTCATTCCGGCCGCCTTCCTCGCCGTGCCGATGTACCGCACCATGGGGACCTATGGACTGCTCAACAATCACTGGTCGCTGATTCTGGCGATGGTGACGATCGCTTCGCCTTACGCGATCTGGGTCCTGAAGCAGGCCTCCGACAAGCTGCCGGTCGAGCTCGACGAGGCCGCCGTGATGGACGGCGCCACCACGTTGCAGATCTTCCGCCTGGTCTATCTGCCGCTGATGATGCCGTCGCTGGTAGCGATCGGCACCTATGCCGTGCTGCTCGCCTGGAACGAATATCTCTACGCGTTCCTGCTGCTCTCGAACGACCAGGACATCACGCTGCCCGTCGCGCTCGGCAACTTCCTCGCCGCCGACGACTCGCCGTGGGAGCTGCTGATGACCACCGGCTTCATCTATGCGCTGCCGCCGGCCGCGGTCTATTACGTCTTCCGCCGCTACATGGTCGGCGGGCTGACCGCAGGCGCGGTGAAGTCCTGACACCTTCGTCATTGCGAGCGAAGCGAAGCAATCCACGCCTCAGCGTGCTGCACTATGGATTGCTTCGCTTCGCTCGCAATGACGGGGGCTATAACGACGCGTCACTCTCGTCGCGCGCGGTCAAGGACTCGATTCAATTGTCAAACATCTCGCCCGACCAAGCGGAGCGATGACATCGAAGACGACAAGCAAGTACATTCCCGCGGCATGGTCTGCCCGAGTCTTGCTTAAGTTCATCACCCTCGAGATCACGAGGGCGCAGGGAGCACCGAATGCACCAGTCGCACCCGCGGCTCGCATGCAAAAAAACGCCACAGGCACGCCGGAACACCGGCACTCCCCGCGCAATGGTTTACGGCTTATACGCGCTCTCCCCGGAGTACCGGGCTGTTAGCCTCCGTCGCCCGCAATCATCTTGCGAACTTGATCCCAGCGTCGGGGGATCAGGACCACGCGACTTCGCTCGTCCGCCCTTGCGTCGCTCGTCCGGCGACACAAACGCGTCCATCGCTCCCCGCGCTCCACGTTTGGTGACGATTGGCCGAACGTCCCTCTTGCCGAGGCGGGATGGCGCAGACAACCATATTTTTCCGAAAAACGGAAGAAGAATATCTTTCGCGACAGGGCTTGACAAAGCGGTTTCGATAAACAGAACTTGATTTGCCCGTCGTGTCGATTTCGCAACAGTTATGTCCGCATCCCGCTAAAAGCACTGGATTGGGAAAACGTTTGTCGATTTCGAATGCCCATCCAAATTCGCAGGCGCTGGCCGCAGACCAGGGCGCGTACTCATAAATCTTCGTCGATGTCCGGTTCGCCCCGACACCGACCGCCTTTGTGCAACCGCAACAAATGTGGCGATGGGCCACATCCGGACTCATGCAGCGCAGCATCATTCGGTCAGATCGTCGACGCGGTCAGCAGTCTTGGAGTGATGGAGAGGTCGGGCTGGCGTTGCCGCTTACGGCGGAAAAGGCATGTTGGTCATCCTGGTCCTAGACCAGTACAAGTGTATCGGGTGCAGTCCTGGTAAACACCCCGACACTCGAACGATGGCAACTGGTTCAGACGGCGACAGTCGCGATAACGTACACGACAGGTGTTTATACATTGCTGTTTGGTGGTCTGAGCGCGTGCCAAGGTGTCAGAGCCGCGATTTGTCTTCAGCGGCTCTTGCTGCGGCGTCGAAGGCGTGGTCTGGGCCAGCGCCGGTGCCGCCCCGCATAGCAGGAGGGCGATGATCATGCAGCCAGTTTGGTTCTTCATGATCATCGGTTCTTCATGGTCATGAGCAACTCCACTTCACCACCCAAACGCATGGGTGAGATTGGCCGTCTCTGGAAACTACTGCAGGGGTAGCGCATTCATCGCTTCACCTGTCGTGTGCGGGCGCCCCTACGGGGGCGCCGCGTGGTCGTGTTACGCGCGGTCGGCTACTGGCTCGGGTGGCCCTGACCCTTCTTGAGCTGTTCCAAGACCTGATCCAGGTTGTAGCTCGCCGGATCCTGAAGCGGGGGGAACTCCTTGTAGGATTCCAGCTCCTTCAGCCACAGCACCTGCCCGATCGGCAGCAGGTTCCAGTCGTATATGTAAGCCGTGACCGGCCCGGCGAGCGCGCCGCTGAACCAGAAACTCGCCTTTTTCTCATCGCCCCACGACGTCTCGAATGGATCGCGCTTGAGGTTAACCATGCCGGCTGCGAACTGGGTCTGGACTCCCGGCGAGAGGAAGCCCGTCGCGGTTTCGGGCGCGATCGCGAAATACATCTTCCAATTCTTGTAGCGCACAGCCGACGGATGGCTGCTGGAATAGTAGAAGAAGGTGTCGCGCGCCGACTTTTCCGAACGTCCGGAAAGGTACTCGGTCTGATCGAAGCCATCGAGCTTGGTCTTGACGATGCCCGGATAGGCGCCGGCCATGATCCGCTTGTTCAGCGCATCGCCCTTGGCTCCGCCGGCGATGTTGACAAGCGTGGGCAGCCAGTCGAGCGACGCGAAGATGTCGTTCTTGACCGTCCCGGGCTTGATGACGCCCGGCCAGCGAATGACACACGGAGCGCGCATGCCGCCTTCCCAGGTGTTCATCTTCGAGCCCTTGAACGGGGTCGTGCCGCCGTCTGGGAAGGTGAACGTCTCGGCGCCGTTGTCGGTGGTGAACACGACAATCGTATTGTCGAGCTGGCCCATGTCCTGGAGCTTCTTCAACACGTAGCCAATGTTGTCATCCATCTGCTTCATGCCGGCTTCGTTGACGCCCCAGTCCTTGCCACCCGGTTCGCCGACCATTGCCATGTACTTGTCGTTAAGCACGGTAGTCACATGCATGCGCGCCGGCTTGTACCAGACGAAGAAAGGCTTGCCCGTTGTCTTCGGGTCGTTGCGATCGATGAAGTCGATGACCTTGGCCGAGATTTCCTCGTCGACACCCTTCGATCGCTCGAGCGTCAGCGGGCCCTGGTCGATGCACTGCTGCGTCCTGCTTGTACCATCCGACTTGCACGACAGGACGTTGCGCGGAGGCGTCAGGCAAACCGTCGTTTGCGGATCGACAGCGCCCGGTACCTCTGGGATACCGGGGATCGGCGTATTCTTGCATGGTGGGGCAACCATCTGCTGGGTGGGGGTCTTGTTAATGTCCGGGAAGCTCACGCCCTGCATGGCGTCGAGATGATACAGGTAGCCCCAGAATTCCTGGAAGCCGTGCGCGGTCGGCAGTGCGTCGGTGTGGTCGCCGAGATGGTTCTTGCCGAACTCGCCGGTGTTGTAGCCGAGATCGAGCAGGAATTTGGCGAGTGCCGGCGTACCGGGCCGCAGATAAGAAGGGCTGCCCGGAAGTTGTGGAGGAATCATGCCCGTGCGCAGTGGGTTCATTCCGGTGAAGAAGGCGTTGCGGCCGGCCGTGCAACTCTGCTCGGCGTAATAGTGCATAAAGATCGCGCCTTCGTTTCCGATGCGATCGATGTTGGGCGTTTCCCCTACCATCAGGCCGCGGTGATAGATGCTCGGCCGCATCCAGCCGATGTCGTCGCCCATGATGAACAGGATATTGGGTTTCTGGGCCGGCTGCGCGGTTGCCGGCGTGCTGGCTGGCCCGGACAGCGACATCAACATCGTCGCACCAAGCAGCGAGGCGCAAGACCGCGTGTGCCAACCAGGTGTCTTGCGTGGCTTGTCGGGTAATATGGAACTCAACATGGTTACGCTCTCCTGTTTATGATGCATCAGAGGCTCCTCGCCTGACGCACCGAAAGCCAAGATGACTCGTGGAAGTATCGACCGGCTCCGCGTGTCGCGCTGCCGGCCGGTAGCGTCGGCAGTAGTTCGGCGCGCACAAATGCGAGCCACCCTTGATGACCTTTCGTGGAATTTTCACATTGGTGGTTCTGGGGTCGTAGCTGTCGGCCTCGCTGCCGCCGCGCGGGTTCTCTGGAATGCAGCAAGCCTTCGGAGCATCCGCCCGATGCTTTGACGAATACCAGTCGGCCGTCCATTCCCAGACGTTGCCAATCATGTCGTGCAACCCGTACCCGTTTGGCGGGAATGCACCGACCGGCGAGGTGCGCTCGAAGCCATCGGTATTAATATTCTCGCGAGGGAATTCACCCTGCCAGGTGTTCGCCATGTGACGGCCGGCCGGCGTGAATTCATCGCCCCACGCAAATTCGGCGTCCTCGAGCCCGCCACGCGCTGCAAATTCCCATTCCGCTTCGGTTGGTAAATCCTTGCCGGCCCATTTCGCGTAGGCGAGCGTATCGCTGAAAGCCACATGCACAACGGGATGATCGTCCAGCCCACGGATGTTGCTTCCAGGTCCATAGGGATGCCGCCAGTTCGCGCCCTTGGCAAAGGTCCACCACTGGCTGAAGTCTCGGAGACTGACAGGGTGTTCAGGCGGAGAGAACATCAGCGAGCCCGCATAAATCATATGCGGGAGCATTCCCGGATAATCCTTCGGGTCGGGTATGATTTCGGCGACGGTGACGTGCTTGGTAGCTCTTACGAATTCCTTGAATTGCCGATTTGTCACGGGATAGCGGTCCATCCAAAGGCCGTCCACGGTGACGCGGTGCGCCGGAGCCTCTTCGGGATAGTGCTTGTCCGACCCCATGCGAAAGGTGCCGCAGGGTATCCAGATCATTCTATCGATATCGGAAGGACCATCGAAAACGGCGATATCGCGCGTTAGCTCAGGCTTCGCTCTCAATGCGTTACCCCCATGTACGCCACGCTACGTGGCACAATCCTGGGTCGATGTCGGACGGTTGTCCAATATCGGTATCTGTCCGGTAGCCTTTTGTGTTTGCGGACGGCACGGCGCGGTTCAGGGCTTTCCTAAAGCGCAATCGGAAGTAATGACCGTTGAAGTAATGACCGTTCGGTAGAGACGACTTTGATCTAAATCAATGCAACAAAGCGGACATGACAATGCGTCTGTCCCCGCGTCTCCCTTTAGGAGTACCACCTTTAGGAGCGAAGGGGACACGGCGATGTCGGTGAGGTCGCCCTGTGCCCGTAAGCGCCGAGCCGGGGCCGAGCCAGAAGCGTTGCGTTTGGCCGGACTCCCGTGATTCAAACTCCCAAACTGGGGCTCGAATCATGCGCTACGAACTCGCCGACTATGAATCGACTGCGATAAGGCCGATGCTGCCGAACAAGCCGCGTGGCGTTCCTCGGGTGAACGACCGACGTGTCCTCAATGGCATCTTCTGGGTCCCCCGATCAGGAGCACCCTGGCGTGATCTGCCGGCGGCGTTTGGCCCATACACCACTTGCTACAACCGGTTCGTCCGTTGGCGGCGGGCTGGTGTCTGGGCCCCGTGGGAGCTTCTGATGACCACCGGCTTCATCTACGCGCTGCCGCCGGCCACGGTCTATTAGGTCTTCCGCCGCTACATGGTCGGCGGGCTGACCGCAGGCGCGGTGAAGTCGTAACGGCTGCTCCGTCATTGCGAGGAGCGCAGCGACGAAGCAATCCATGGCTCAGCGAGTGGCGATATGGATTGCTTCGCTCCGCTCGCAATGACAGGCGCCTCACAGCGGCGCGGCGGTCTCGCCCTTCACGCTCGTCAATTTCGTGGCGAGCGAGGCGACCACGATCACGACGGCGATCAGTCCGACCACCAGCGAGCAGATGGCGTTGATCTCGGGCTTCACGCCGAGCCGCACCTCCGAATAGATGCGGATCGGCAGCGTCGCCGAGCCTGGGCCGGTGGTGAAGCTCGCGATCACGAGATCGTCGAGCGACAGCGTAAAGGCGAGCATCCAGCCCGCGACGATGGCCGGGAGGATCAGGGGCAGCGTCACCATGACAAACGCCCGCACCGGGTCGCAGCCGAGATCCATCGCGGCCTCCTCCAGCGTGCGGTCGAGCGAGCCGAGCCGCGACTGCACCACGACCGCGACAAAGCACATGGTGAGCGTGGTATGGGCGATGGTCACCGTCCAGAAGCCACGCTCGGCGTTCAATGCCACGAACAGCAGTAGCAGCGACAGGCCGGTGATGACTTCGGGCATCACCAGCGGCGCATAGAGCATGCCGGAAAACAGCGTGCGGCCGCCAAAATTCTCGCCGCGCGACAGCGCCACCGCGGCGAGCGTGCCGAGCAAGGTCGCGATCGTCGCCGAGGTCGCCCCCACCCGCACGCTCATCCAGACCGCCTCGATCATGGCGCTGTCGTTGAAGAGCTCGCGATACCAGTGCAGCGACCAGCCGCCCCATACCGTCACCAGCCGCGAGGCGTTGAAGGAATAGATCACCAGCACCACGATCGGCAGATAGAGGAAGGCGAGCCCCAGCGTCAGCGAGGCCACGTTGAAGCGCGACATCTTTCGCTGCGCCATCACTTCGTCTCCAACTGCCGGCGCTGCAGCCGGTCGTACAGGAGCAGCGGCGCGAGCAAGAGCACCAGCAGCGCGATCGCGCTCGCGGACGCGACCGGCCAATCCTTGTTGGTGAAGAATTCGAGCCACAAGGTCTGCCCGATCATCAGCGAGTTGGAGCCGGCGAGTAGATCAGGGATCACGAACTCGCCGACGATCGGAATGAAGCAGAGCAGCACCCCGGCGCCGACGCCGGGCAGCGACAGGGGGAAGGTGACGAGCCAGAATACGTGCAGCGGCGAGGCGCCGAGATCGGCGGCCGCCTCCTCCAGCGCCGGCTCCATTTTCACAAGCGTCGCATAGAGCGGCAGGATCATGAACGGCAGATAGGAATAGACGATGCCGAGATACATGGCGCTGTCGGTCGACAGCCACACTACCGGCTGGTTGACCAGATGCAGCGCGAGCAGGATCTTGTTCAGCAGGCCGTCATGCTGGAGGATGTTGATCCAGGCATAGATGCGGATGAGGAAAGAAGTCCAGAACGGCACGATGACCAGCATCATCGCCACGCCCTGCCATCGCTTCGGCAGCCGCGCCATGCCGTAGGCGATAGGATAGCCGATCAGAAGCAGAATCAAGGTCGAGACCAACGCGACCACGACGCTGCGCAGATAGGACAGCACATAGAGATTGTCGGAGACGAGCAGCCGGAAATTGTCGATCGAGAGCGCCGCGAATGCGTCCTTGATCGCAGTCCAGCCCGCGGTGAGATCGAACACCGGCGTATAGGGCGGCTGCGCGATCGCGGTCTGCGACAGGCTGATCTTCAGCACGAAGGCGAATGGCACCAGAAAGAACAGCACCATCCAGATATAGGGCGCGATCACCGCGAAACGCGCAGGCCCTGTGAAAATCTGGCGCGCGCTCATTGCTCCAGCACCACGCAATCGTCGGGACTGAACCACGCCACCACGCGCTGGCCCAAGCTATAGGCGTCGATGTCGATCCGCGCGGTATTGGCCATCGACGAGCGCAGAAGCGCCCCGGAATCGAGCTTGACCTTGTAGGTCGTCATGCCGCCGAGATAGCTGACGTCGGTGATGACGCCTTCAAGGCGGTTGATCGCGCGCGCGCTTTCGGTGTCCGCCACCGGACCTCGACGCGCCAGTTTCACTTTTTCCGGCCGAATCGCTGCGGAGACGATGGTCTTGGTGATGGGATTTCGGGGTTCGGCGACGACAAGCGTGCCGGCGTCGCGGGTCGCGATCACCAGCCGGTTGAACTCTCGCTGCTCGACCTGGCCGTCGAACAGATTGACCTCGCCGATGAACTCGGCGATCCAGCGCGACAGCGGCGCCTCGTAGAGCTCGCGCGGGGTCGCGACCTGGTCGAGCCGACCGGCATCCATCACGCCAATTCGGCCTGCCACCGTCATCGCCTCGGCCTGATCGTGAGTGACGATGATGAAAGTCATGCCGAGGCGGCGCTGCAGTTCCATCAATTCTGCTTGCGTGCTTTCGCGCAGCTTCTTGTCGAGCGCCGCAAGCGGCTCGTCGAGCAGCAGCACCTTCGGCCGTCGCGCCAGCGAGCGCGCCAGCGCTACGCGCTGCCGCTGGCCGCCGGAGAGCTGGTCGGGCTTGCGCTTCTCCAATCCCTCGAGCTTGACGAGCGCCACCATCTCGGCGACGCGGGCATTGATGTCACCGCGCGCCATGCCGGCGCGCTTCAGGCCAAAAGCGATGTTGTCGCGCACGTCAAGATGCGGGAACAACGCGTAGTTCTGGAACATCATGTTGACGGGACGCTCATGCGGCAGCACCTGCGCGATGTCCTTGCCATCAAGCAGGATGCGGCCCTCGTCCGGCGTCTCGAAGCCGGCGAGCATGCGAAGCAACGTGGTCTTGCCGCAGCCGCTTGGGCCGAGCAGAGCAAAAAACTCGCCGGCGGCGATATCGAGCGAGACACCGTCGACGGCGCGGAAACCGCCGAATTTCTTCACCACGCCTTCGATGCGAAGCAACGGCAAATCCGGCTGCGGTTGCTGCTCGGGTTTTGCCGGCAACGCCTGCGGCTCCACCTTCGCCAGTTCCAAAGCCACTTCGATTTTTGCCTCCTCAGCCATCTTCCTCGCCCGCCCGCGCCAAGCTAGCGGCGGATCGGCGCGGGCTCAACCGCTCCCTTCGTCTTCGCTCATTGTCATCCGGCCCTCTTCATGAACGCCGCCAGCGCCGCAGTATCTTCTGCCGACATGCTCAGCCCCAATTTCGAGCGGCGCCACAGGATGTCCTCCGGAAATCGCGCCCATTCCTTGTTCATGAGATAACGCACCTCCGCTTCGGTCAGCGCCTCGCCAAAGCACTGGCCGAGATCGGCGCGGTTTTTGGCTTCGCCCAAAATCTCCGCGACCCGCGAACCATAGGCGGCGAACAGGCGCTGCGCCTCGGCCTCCGAGAGGAAACGCCAGCGATCGCGCACGGCCGCGACTTCCCAGTCGAAACGATCCCAGGCGAAATCGCCACCCGGCAGCGGCGCTTTCGCGGTCCAGCGCGGCGACATCGGATAGAACGGCGTGAGCTGCGACACCGCCCGCTCCGCGCGCCGCCGCGCGGTCGTGACATCGCCGCCGAACATCGTCAGCAGTGGCGGCTGGCCGCGGCGGCGATCGAGCAGCATCGAGACGTTGCGCGCCGCGCCCCCGGAGCGATCCGGCGCCAGATTGACGCCGGAAACGCTGCGCACCACATCGGACGGCGCAATGGACTCGCGGAAATAGCGGTTGGCCGCATCGCAGAGATAGGCGGCATCAGTGGCGCCGATCGCGACAATGGCGGGATCGCCCGTGAACGCATGGGTGATGCTGCCGATCAGCGTAAAATCGCGCTCATAGGGGCTCGCGAAGATCAGCCGGCGGTCTGCGTTCTGGAATACGTAGACATTGTCTGTTTCGAAAAGGCGGCGGACCACGATCTGGCTGACCTGGACCGCGGCCAGCTTCGGAAAAGGCATGCGCAAAATGGTCTCCGCGACGATGCCGGTCCAGCCGCCCGAAGTATTGGCGAGCGCCCGCGCCGTGATGACGCGGCGATGGCCACGGTCGATCACCGCGAGCCGCCAGAATTTTTCCCGGTCGGCGCGGACGCAGCGGGCGCCGGTGCGGATGTCAGCGCCGTGCCCGGCGGCATCGAGGGCGGTCAGCACCACCAGGCGGGAATCGTCGACCACGCAATCCGAATATTCGAAGGCGGTGCCGAACGGACGCTTCAGCGCGTTACCGACCGGATGGTGGGTGACGTCGATCGTCTCCGAGCGCGGCAATCGGCCGCGCGATCCAAGCCGGTCGTAGACCCACAGCGCGGAACGCAACAGCCAGGGCGGGCGTTCCTCGGCATGCGCGGGGATCGCAAAGCGCATCGGGCGCACCACATGGGGCGCGATCTTGAGCCAGATGTTACGCTCGGCGAGCTGGGAGCGTACG
>Ga0207661_10002552_pt1 | contig 12528 bp, 10 predicted proteins | sample KBSC713LmetaG_FD_184337 | JGI IMG/M metagenome (GOLD analysis project Ga0207661, IMG submission 184337) | Corn rhizosphere microbial communities from Kellogg Biological Station, Michigan, USA - KBS C7.1-3L metaG (SPAdes) (version 2) | ecosystem: Host-associated > Plants > Roots > Rhizosphere ... | reverse complement strand
CTCGTGATCTCGACGTATGGTCGCGGCCTGTGGATCCTCGACGACGTCACTCCGCTCCGCCAAATGCGCACGGTCGCCGCTAGCTCGGCGCCGGCGTTCTTCTTTCAGCCGGACACTGTCATTCGAGCGCGGTGGGACAACACGCAAGACACCCCGCTGCCGCCCGAGACGATCGTCGGCGAGAATCCGCCCGAGGGCGCGATCTTCGACTACTATCTCGCGGCGTCGGCAATGGCTCCGGTGACGTTGTCGATCGCCGATAGCGCCGGGCACGTCATTAGAGAATTCTCGAGTGTTGCGGCGCCGGCGGATACTGTCATGCCTAACGTGCCGGAGTATTGGCTGCAGCCGCCGACGGTGTTGTCGGCCGGAGCGGGGATGCATCGCGTGAACTGGGATCTTCGCTATCCCGATCCGCCGACCTTGAACTACGGGTATTACGGCACGCTGCTCGACTACCGTGAGTATACGCTCAACTGGCATGCGACGCCGGGCCACACGTATCGCTCGACGATCGTCGGGATGATGGTGCTACCTGGCAAGTACGTCGCGACGCTGACGGTCGACGGCCGCCGCTACACGCGACCACTCACCATCGTACGCGATCCGCGCGTCAACGTCTCGGCTGCGGCGCTCGCGGCGCAATTCCGGATGCAGCAACGAATGGTCGCGGGGCTCACCGGCAGCTACGAAGGGTTCAATCAGATTCAGGAGATCCGCTCGGTGATTGCGGCGAGAATCGGGCAGTCGAGTGGTCGGCCCGGCACCGCGGAGATCACGAGTGCCGCGAAGTCGCTCGACGCGTCGCTGGAGTCGCTCGCGACGACCGGGTTCGGCATCGTTCACCGGGATCTCGGCCGCCGCTACTCCGATCAGTTCATCGCCGACGCGGCGCCAACGCCGAGTGTGCTCGCTGGAGTGGACGAGCCATGCAAGATGCTCGACAAGGCGAATGAGAGTTTGCGAAAGTTAGAGGCAACTGATGTCGAGGCGCTGAACGGCTTGCTGCGCGAGGCAGGGCTCGCCGCGATACCGCGGCCGACGGCTCCGGACGCGCGTGCTCGTGATCGATTTCAGTCGTCGAGCACGCGAGCGAAGTAGTCCGCGAGATCCACTTCGAGTGTCGTCTCAGCTCCAGCGGGCCGCCACTCGATCCGATCCGCCAAAAGCTCCACTCGCGGATCCCTCGGCGTGCTTCGTTCAATCGCCCGCGCATCGAGGTCGACCACCCAATACTCGGGGACGCCTTCGTCGCGAAACATGTCTCTCTTCCTGATCCGATCCGCCCGCGCAGTGCTCGGCGACAGGATCTCCGCTGTGAGCAATAGCTTCCCGGCGTCCTCGAACCGGCGTGGGCGACGGCCGTTGACCAATGGAACAGCAAAGACATCCGGCTGGACCAGTCGCCTCGGAGAGAACGTCACGTCCGCGGGCGCGACGTACGCGTGGCCGACGCGTTCGCGCTGGAGATACTCCTGTAGAAGACGGCACAACTCGAACGCGGCGCTCTGATGGTTCAACGACGGCGCCGGCGTCACAAAAAGCTCGCCGTCGATGACTTCGTACCGATTTCCGTCGCTGGGCAATGCCAGAACTTGCTCGACGGTCCAAAGCTGCTCCAACTTGGGCATACGCATACGATACAGCCCTCGGCGCCGAGTGAGCAAGCGGACATGGCTGAGTGTAGGGCGATGGCGTCGACGAAGCGGCATCAATTCGATTTGCATCGAACCATTATGGAACATGAGAGATATGAGAAGACTCACATGGTCTTTGGTATTGCTTCTGATCGCCGGCGCATCGGGCGCCCAGACGACCGGTTTGCAGCGATTGCTCGACGCCGAGGTCGCGCGATTTCCGGGCCGAGCGGGGATTTGGGTCAAGCATTTGACGACTGGCGATTCCGCGGCAGTTCGCGCCGACGAAGCGTTCAACAGTGCGAGCGTCATCAAGCTTCCGGTGCTCGCGCTCGCGTTTCAGATGGCCGACGCCGGGAAGCTCTCGCTCGCGGAACGCGTCACCATCAACGCCGCTCATTTTCGCGGCGGCTCGGGGATCTTTCGCTACAATGATCCAGGGCTTCAACCGACTCTGCGGGACGTGTTGCTGCAGATGGTGATCACGAGCGACAACACCGCGACCGACATTGCGATCGGCAAAGTCGGCGGAGTCGAGCCAGTGAATGCTTGGTTGCGAGCAAACGGCTATGGTGATGCACTCGAGCTCAACATGACGACCGCGCAACTCTTTGCGCTCTACGCCGCGCTTCCGCAGGGCAGCAACCGAAACGAGAAAACGAACACTGATCGCAACTACTGGCTCGGCACCGTGACGCCGCGCGCTACCGGCCGGCTGCTCGAGTCATTTCAGCGATGCAATGACGGGGCGTCGACCGGCACGCCTCTCGCCGCGAAAGCGTCATGCGCCGACATGATCCGCATGCTTCGCGCGCAGCAGTCGGGGGATCGGCGACTGCCGCACTATCTGAACGTGCCGGTCGGCCACAAGACGGGCGATTTTCCTCCGGTGATCGCGAATGACGTCGGGATCATCTACTCGCGTTCGGGGCCGATCGTCGTCGCGTTCTTCGGCAGCGCGATCGACGGACCGTACGCCGAGGCTGAGGATCGGATCGGTCGGATTGGGCAGCTCATCGTCGAATACTTCGACGGCGCGCGATGAAACCGAGCCACGCGAGTTTGTTGCCATGACAGAGATCGCCAACGAAGCGAAGATCAACAATCCACGCCTCGATGCGTTCAAGCCGTTCATCGGCGAGTGGAAGACCGTGGGACATCACTCGATGATCTCCGGCGTGACGCTGCACGGCCGCATCGCCTTCGAATGGCACGAGGGCGGGGGATTCGTTTGCGTTCGATCCGACGTCGCCGAACACGGAATTCCGAGCGCGATCTCGATCATCGGCAGCGACGACGCGACGTCGCAGTTCTCGATGTTCTACTTCGACGAGCGCGGCGTGTCGCGACGATTCGACGTTGCGGCTGACGGAAACGAAGTGAGATGGTGGCGCACGGCGCCCGGATTCTCGCAGCGATTCGTTCTCACGATCGCGGCCGACGGGAAGACGATGCATGGCGTGAGCTCCCTGTCGAAGGACGACAAGACGTGGGAGCAGGACATGGAAGTGAGTTATACGCGGGCAAACAACTAGTCGCAGGAAAAACGCTCCGTCGGTAACTTCTCGCGCCATGATCGAATCATGGACTCGGACGCGCAAGGTGTCGACGCGTGGGTGAGACGCGCGTCGACCTTCTCCACCTCCTCGAGGATCTCGCCGACGCGTACCCCGGCGATCTCCACGAGACCGTCCTCACCGAGATCGTCGCCAACGCGCTCGACTCCGGCGCGACGCGGCTCCACATCGTCGCCGACGCGCCGTCGCAATCCGTCACCGTGATCGATGACGGTGTCGGAATGAATCGCGCCGACCTCCGCCGCTATCACGACGTCGCGACGAGCACGAAGGAGCGCGGGCAAGGCATCGGCTTCGCCGGCGTCGGGATCAAGCTCGGGTTGCTCGTGAGCGAAGAGGTGATCACCGAATCGCGCCGCGGTACGACGCACATCAGCACAACGTGGACGCTCACCTCACGAAAGCGCGCGCCGTGGCAGTGGATTGCTCCGCTCGGCCTCGTCGCCGAGCGGGGAACGGCCGTGCGTCTTCGCATGAGTGACGTTCTTTCGCCGCTCCTCGACGTCGGCTTTCTCGAGGCAACTCTGCGACGCCACTTCGAGCCGCTGTTGGATCCGTCGTTCGACGAGATCCTTGGGCCGCACTACCCGAAGGGCGTCGCATTCCAGGTGAACGATCGCGTGCTCGAGCGCGCCGCCCCGGATACTCTTCTCGTCGCGCCGGTGACACTCCGGCTTGCGCGCAAACGAAAACCGTCGGCCGCGGGCTATCTGACTCAAGCGTCGTCGCCGGTCGCCGAGGACAGACGCGGAATCGCTATTAGTACTTATGGAAAGGTCATCAAGCGTGGGTGGGACTGGCTCGGTGTCACACCGGCGGCTGCCGCAGCGGATCGTGTCAGCGGTTTGATCGAAGCACCGGCGCTCGCGGGGGCGCTGACACTCAACAAAGCTGACTTCCTTCGGTCCGGGCCGCGTGGCGCGTTGTTTCTGACGTACCGCAAGGCGTTGCAAGAAGTCGTATCGCAGCAGCTCGCGCGCTGGGGCGACGCCGATACGCCTGACGCTCCAGCGCATCGTCGCGTCGCGCGACCGATCGAGCGCGACATGGAGCAGGTGCTCGCGGATCTCGCGGACGATTTTCCGTTGCTCGCGATGCTCGTCGAGCGGCGCGCTGGCGGCAAACGAAAGCTTCCGACGGGTCGTTCACTTGCCGGCGGCGGGGTGTCGCGAGACATGATGGACCTCTTCGCGCCGCCCGAGCCGGAACCGGTCGCGCCAGAGAGCGATGAGCCGCCGAGTGCGTCTGAGTCTGAGTCTATCGACGCTGCATCGCCGCCTGTCGAACAGCCTCCGCGCGAGTCGCGACCGCCCGACGTCGGCGTCGACACTCCTGAGCAACGCCGCCCGCGCCGGCCCACTCGGCTCGGTCTCAGCATTCAGTTCGAGTCGCGCCCGGATGACGCGGAGCTCGGGCGGTTGGTGGAGACGACGATCTGGGTGAACGACGCGCATCCCGCGTATCGTCGCGCGGCGGCGTCGCGTTCCGAGGGCTATCACGTCGCGCTTGCGGTTGGGATGGCGCTGGCGAAGGTCGCAGTCGACGCGGCGCAAGAACACGAGTTCGTGCTCGAGTTCCTCGCGCGATGGGGTGAGGCACGCGAGGGGACGTCGCGTCGAAAGAAGCGGCGACACACGTAACGAGGCGTTACCCGCCGTTCGACGATTCATTACGAGTTCTGAATTTGCCCATTCGTGCCTTGCGAGACGCAAGTCCCGGCGCAGTATCCAGTTGCATGATTGGCCCGCGCCCGGCGCGATCCTTGGTATGTCCCTGAGTCATTCTTCCTCAGGGATTTCCTCCATGCGTCGCCAACTTCGTCTCGTTTCGTTTGCCCTCGTCTGTCTCGCGGTCACCCGCGCCGCCGCGCAGAAAGGATCGCCGTTTGTTCCCGCTTCGATTCTCCCGGTCGATGCGCCGATGGATGAATACGCCGTCACGGCCGATCGCAATCGTGTCTACTATTCGAGCCTCAGGGGCGAGGTCCTCCTTTACGATAGGAAGTCGTCGAAGACGACGCACATCGCCGATGGCGGCGTGATCTGGGACATCGCGGTCGCTAACAACGGTTCGGCGGTTGCGTTCACGAGAAGCGGGGAGGGTGGCAAGGATTATTTCATCTGGACCGTTCCGCTCGATTCGGTGACCGGACTGGCAAAAGGGCCGCAGCGCCGCGCGAGCATGATGCCCGGAGACGACGCTGCATTCTCACACGACGGCCGCTCATTGGCGTTCGCGCGAGAGGATTCGGCCGGTACCAGTCTCGTGGTGCTGCCAACGCTGGGAGGACCGGAGCACGTCCTCGGCTCGTTCCCGTCATTCATCGACAATATTCGATGGACACCGGATGGCAAAAGCCTCGTCTTTCTCGTCCACCCGCCTCGTCGAGACCCGTCCGGCAAAGCCACAATTCAAGAAATCTCATTGAGCGGCGGGCCGCCGAAGACGCTGGGTCAAGCTCGTCGCGGGTGGTCTGGCCTCTCGCCGGACGGATCATTGATTGCGTTCGGCGACTCGGGCTCGCGACGATCGTTCGTGCTCGCGGACAGAACCGGACACCCCGTCGGTGCGTTTACTCCGCCGCCGGGGTTCGACATCGACACGTGGACGAACGGCGGCATCGTCGCGTCCCGCATTCGAAATGTCTTTCGAACACACTCGTATAGCCTCGTCGATGGGACGTCGCGCGTTGTCGTCGATTCGATCGGAGGAGCCTCGTGGCCGTTGTGGTCGCCCGACGGAAAGCGAATTGCATTCGCCGTGACCGAAGGCTCGAACGAAGTGATCGTGACGAGTCCGGACGGATCGTCCAGCCGCTCCATCCGCCTCGAACGCCCGTTCGGTCACAGTGTGTCCTGGTCGCCCGATGGGCGTTGGATACTCTACTCGACTAACGGGCTCCCGACGACTGCCGTTGCAATCGAGATGGCGACGGGAAAGCAGGTTCCTCTCGCGACGTCGGATCGCGACATCTTTACGCGCTGGACAGATGACTCCCGCGGCGTGTTCGTCGTCATCGGCGGGCAGAACGGAACGACGCGCACGCTCTCGCTTCGAGAGGTCGATCTGACCGGCGCGTCCAAGGAATTGCTGCAGATACCGGGCGGGCCAGGCTCGTACCTTTTTCCGTTCGATCGGAAATCCGCCCTGGTGCGCCGAGGCGTCGATCGGCCCATGATGCTCGAGTCGTTGTCTGGCGGTCGAGACGTGGAGATTATGCCGGCGACTCCGGGATTCTCGTCCGGTCCGATTCTCTCGCCCAGCGGCCAATGGATCGCGTTTCGGCGGAACCCGCAGGGCAATACCAACGCAGTCTTCTCCACGCTCGACATCGCGAGGATGGATGGCTCGAGCCACAGGTCGATCGAGCTGCCGTTCAACATCTCGCCGGGAGCCGCGGCGTTTCTTCCAGGAGACCAGCAGTTGCTCGTCAGCGAACGAGCGTCGCCAAACGCAAAAGATTTTCAGTTTACGGGTGGCGCGTACCTCGTGACGCTGGGCAGTCGCGAGACCAAGAAGCTGTTCACGTTCCGGACCTTCAAAACGGCCTTTGCTCAGCTCTCGCTCTCACCCGACGGAAAGAGCATTGTCTATACGAGTCGCGACTCACTGCCTGCAGGCTACGCGACGCTCGACGTCTCATCCGTCCTGAAGTCGAAACCATAGTCTATCAGCTGTAGAGCCGCTCAATGCCGCGCCGTGTGCTCATCGTCGACGACGATCCACTGATTCGACGCTCTCTCGAGGAGACGCTTCGCGAGCGGGGTATCGAAGTCACCATCGCCGAGAACGGTGAGCACGCGCTGGCGCTGTTTCATGCGGCATCACCGGAGGTCGTTCTCTCCGACGTTCGTATGCCGAAGATGGACGGCCTCGCGCTGCTCAACACGATCCGCGAACGCGCGCCGTCGGTCGATGTGATCCTCATGACGGCCTACGACGACATGCCAACCGTCGTCTCCGCGATGCGCGGCGGCGCTGTCGAGTTTCTCGTCAAGCCGGTCGATCTTCACCAATTGCGTGACACCATCGATCGTGTGTTCGAAGACCGGCGCGCGAGACGCGGCGCGATTTCCGGCTCGGTCGAGCCGGATTCCGCCAAGGGCGACGCGTTGATCGGACGAGACCCGCGGATGATCGCGGTGTACAAGCTCGTCGGCCAAGCCGCTGCGACGCGCGCGACAGTACTCATTCGCGGCGAGAGTGGAACGGGGAAGGAGCTCGTCGCGCGCGCGATTCACAACCATGGAGACACAGCTCGCGAGCCGTTCGTACCGGTCAACTGCGCCGCGCTGCCGAGCACTCTTCTCGAGTCGGAGCTCTTCGGCCACACGCGTGGTGCGTTCACCGGCGCGGTCGACTCGCGCCGCGGCCGATTCGCGCTCGCCGGACGCGGAACTATCTTCCTCGACGAGATCGGGGACACGTCGCTCGACTTTCAGACGAAACTCCTCCGCGTCATTCAAGATCGCGAATTCCAGCCAGTCGGCGCCGAGCGGACCGAGCACACCGACGCTCGCGTCATCGCCGCGACGCATCAGGATCTCGAGGGGATGATCGTCGATCGTCGGTTTCGCGAGGATCTCTACTATCGCCTTCGCGTCGTCGAGATCGTCATTCCCCCGCTGCGAGAACGCGTCGCGGACATCCCGCTGCTCGCGCGACACATGATTCGGCGCGCAAGCTCGCTCCTCGGAACGCCGGAAGCGGTGTTGTCAGATGACGCACTCGATCTGCTCATCAGGCATCAGTGGCCCGGCAACGTCCGCGAGCTCGAGAATTGTGTCATGCGCGCGGTCGTCATCGCGTCGGGGAATGTCGTGCGCCCGGAGCACATATCAATTGCCTCGCCGCGCTCGGCGTCGAGCGGCTCGCTTCCGTCGCTCGAGCATCTCGAGCGAGAGCACGTGACGCGGGTCCTCGCCGCGACGAACGGACAGAAGGGACGAGCCGCGGAAATCCTCGGCGTTTCTCGGCCGCGGCTCAATCGTTTGATCGAGAAGTACGGCATCCGCGATCAAGCGCCGTGATCCTCCGCGGACGATCGATTCGCGCCCACATCCTCCTCATCGTCCTCTCGGGCGGCATTCTTCCGTTGACGTTAATCGGCGTGTGGCTCACCGCCAGCGCTGTCCGATCCGGGAAAGCGTTGCTCCGCGAGCAACTCAACGCGTCGCTGAGCGCGATCACGAAATCCGTCCAGGACAAATGGGCGCTCCGGCAGGGCGATCTCCTCCTCCTCGCCGACAATCTCTCGGCTCGGCACGCAGTAGACACGACGGGCAGTCGGCTCACCGCGGATGATTCAGTGTATCTCGCGAACCTGTACCGGCATGTCTCTCGAACCGTCCCCTCGTTCGCGTATGTGGATGTGAACGGGAGAGAACGATGGTCGTCTGCGCCCATTGCCTTCAGCGACCAGCCGGCCACGCGGGCCGCGACCGCGGCGCTGACGACGATTCGCGTCGTTCTTCCGACGCACGACGACTCCGGACGCATGATTGGTCACCTCGATGCGCGGCTCGCCGTGAACGCGATCTTGTCGGCCGATTCCACGAACATCGGAATTCCCGGCGCTGTGTTGGCTGTCCGAGACAGTGCCACGCGAACTGCGTTGAGCGCTCAAGCGAGAGACAGTGCGTTCAATCACGACGGCGAAGTCCGCTCTGGCGACACGACATGGCTGGTCGTCCGAGGACGCGTCGCGATGCCGCCGCTGCAGATCGCGATCGGTGCGCCGACGGCGGCCTTCGTGTCGCCGTTCGAAAGCGCCGCTCGCGCGGGGCTCATTGCGCTGCTGATCGTTGCCGCAATCGCACTCGCGACCAGTGCGTATCTCACGACGCGCCTCACGCGCCCGATCGATCGGCTCGTCGACGCGGCGTCAAACGTTGCGCGCGGCGATCTCGCCAGACGTGTCGAGATCGCGGGCCCGCGCGAGATCGACACGCTCGCGTCGTCGTTCAACGCGATGACCGACAGCCTGCAACGCATGATGAGCGAACTGTCGCGTCGCTCCGCGCTGGCTGCCGTCGGCGAATTCGCCGCGTCGCTCGCGCACGAAGTGCGGAACGCGCTCACCGCGATCAAGCTCGATCTGCAGCGCGCTGAGGAGCGTTTGCCAGAAGACACATCGAGTCGGGAGCTCGTGACCCGATCGCTGGACGCTGTCACGCGCCTCGACTCGGCGGTGACCGGCGCTCTCCGAATCGGGCGGAGTGGAACGGTGGTGCTCAGACCACTCGATCTCGGCGATGTGCTGTCGACGGCCGCGTGCCGAACCGCGCCGATGTTTGTCGCGAGCAATTCGAGCCTCGACGTCGAGCCGATCGCCGCTGACGCGCGCAATGTGAATGGCGATCCCGCGGCATTGCAGGAGTTGTTCGTGAATCTGTTTACGAACGCCGCGCAGGCTCTTTCATCCGGCGGGAAAGTCCGGGCTTCTTCGCATGCGGAGGATGGTTCCGTTGTCGTGACGGTGGCGGACAACGGCAATGGAATCGATGCCGCGATTCTCGAGAGCGTGCTAGAGCCTTTTTATACGACGCGGACTGGCGGAACGGGCCTCGGTCTTCCGATTGCCCGTCAGCTCGCGCTCGCGCACGGCGGGGATCTCAGCATAGAGAGCGTTGTCGGCGCCGGGACGACCGTGTTCGTTCGCCTGCCGTTGCTGGCCGCGAGTCACGTCGAGGTCACGCTTTCTCCTGCGGCTCGGCCGGCCGTAGCATCTCCTTAGCGATCCGCCGCGCCTTCCCATCGGACGCTCGCGCGACCGTCGCGAGGTCCGCCGCAAAGAACGCTTCTTTGAGAGCCCTGGGACTCATCTCCTCTTCGGCGAATCGCGCGACGTCGATGCGGAGCAACCGGTGAACGTCATTGAGCGCTGAGTCATCGCCCGCGTAGTTGGCGATCCGTCGAGCCGTGTGCTCGAGGACCCGTCGCGCCGCCGCGTAGTTGTGATGACGATTCGCCTCCGTCGCTTCGGCGCGCGCGCGAGCAGCGTACAAGTTTGCCACCTCGCGATCGACCTCGACATCTCGCGGCTGCGTTTCATTCTCGGCGGCGAGTGCGTACGTCCACTCGATGTTGTGAGACCGTTCATCGATGCCGCGACCTTCGAGCATGATTCGCGCGCGAGCGATGTCTCCGAGCTCGCCCGGCGGAAGCTCCACCCGAACGACGACCTGAACGTCTTGAGCAGATACTAAATCGCCGAGCTCGATCCGGAGCTCGTTTTGATTGAACAGCTCCGCGCCGGTGCGCGAATGGCGATGGCTGTTGAGCGGCTCGGCGTTGGCGCCGACCGGGAGCATGACGCGAAGCGCGGCGTCACGCGCGACGATCTCGAGCGCTTCACCGAGCTCGCTGGTGAGGAGGTCGGGGATCTGAGCCGGACTATCGATGAAGTAGAAGTTGCCGCCGCCGTTCCTGGCGATATCGCGGAGCAGACGCTCGTCGAAGTCCGAGCCGACGCCGAAGGTCGACGTCGCGATACCGCGACGTTTGAGCTCCAGCGCGTGATGCACGAGTGTCGCGCGATCGCGAGTGCCGCTGTTCGCGAGTCCGTCGGTGAGAAGCAGCGCGCGATTCACGCCGTCGGCGTCGAGATGCTCGGCGATCTGTTCGCATCCGCGCATCCATCCAGCGCAGAGATCGGTCGATCCACGAGGCCCGATCTCGCTCAGGGCTTGGAGCGCGCGACGTTTCGCCGACGGCATGGCGAAGCTCGACGGATGCAGAAGATCCACCAAATCATCATAGACGATCAGCGCGAAGCGATCGTCGGAGTGCAGCATCTTGAGCGATTGCTCGACCGCCTCGCGTGCGAGGTCGAACTTGCGCTCACCGCTCATCGATCCCGAACGATCCAACACCAGCGCGACATTCACCGGCAACCGCTCGGCGCGGTGCGGCGCCTCGGGCGCGGCGTAACTCACGAGGATGTATCGCTCGCTGCGCGCGTCGGTGCGAATGAAACGCCGGTCGGTGCGGACTGAGATCGTCATGGCTCGTTCTCCTTATAGATGGCTCGAGCGGCTTCGAGAAGTCGCTCGACCTTGCGGTTCTGTTCGCGTGCAAGCGGCCGGCGCACATGGAGCTCGACGTCAGGCGCCAGAGTGATTCGTTCCCATTGTGATCGCGACGCCGCGTTTGGCTCAGCGAGCGACCTCGCAACAACATTGTGCGGGGCCTCTGACAACACGCCGCGGATGTATGCCGCGGCGCTCGACGTTGCCCGCTTGGCCGAGCGGGTTAAGAGACGTCGAATGTCGTCGGGCGAGAGGGCGTCGATGCGGCGACGTATCTCGGCCAGCGGGAGGTGCTCGCGCTGGAGCTGCCGAATGAGGTTGAGGCGATCGAGGTGCTCGGGGCCATAGTGGGCGCCCGGTCCCCGAGACTCGGGCTCTGGAAGGAGCCCTTGCTGGATGTAATAGCGCACGGTGCGCGGACTGACGTCCGCGCGCGTGCTGAGCTCAGTGAGGTCGAGAGAGGTGTCATCGGTCACGCGGAGCAATGTGACAGTTGGACGTCTCACTGTCAAGTTCAGGTGACCTAGGGTCGATTCGACCGGCTAGCCGTCGAGCACCCGCGCGAAATAGTCCGGGACGTTCAGAACGAACGAAGCGCTCGCGCCCTCCGGCGTCCATTCGAGTTCTTGGACGACGATTTCGACGCTGGTGTCTGTCGCAGTCGATCGTTCGATTGCTCGCGCATCGAGATCGACGATCCAGTATTCGGGCACTCCCTCCTCGCGATACACGACCCGTTTGCTCAACCGATCTCTCCGCCGGGTCGATGGCGAGAGCACCTCGGTCGCGAGGAGGAGTCGTCCAGCGTCCGCGAACTTGTTCGGTCGTCTGCCGTTGACGAGCGGAATGACGAAGAGATCGGGCTCGAGGACTCGTTCGTCAGAAAACGCGACATCGGCGGGCGCGATCACGACCTCGCCGATCGGCTGAGTCGCCAAATAATCATCAAGCAATCGAGCGAGAAGCTTGACGGCACGTTGATGTGCCAATGACGGAGCGGGCGTCACAAACAGCTCCCCGTCGACGACTTCGTACCGATTGCCGTCGTTCGGCAGGTCGAGGAGATCGCTGGCGGTCCACCGCCGTCTGAGATTCGGCATACGCATACGCTACCATCCTCGGCGCCGAGTGAGCAAGCGAGGATCCGGCACGATAGGGCAGAGTGGCGACGGGACCATCACCGTTCGAGCGCGGAGTGGTGCGTTGACATGCAGGCCCGCCCCGCTAGCATGATGTCGTCGCACTCTCTCAGCGATCCCTACCGCAAACAACCTCCTCCACTTT
>Ga0207661_10002549_pt1 | contig 12544 bp, 7 predicted proteins | sample KBSC713LmetaG_FD_184337 | JGI IMG/M metagenome (GOLD analysis project Ga0207661, IMG submission 184337) | Corn rhizosphere microbial communities from Kellogg Biological Station, Michigan, USA - KBS C7.1-3L metaG (SPAdes) (version 2) | ecosystem: Host-associated > Plants > Roots > Rhizosphere ... | reverse complement strand
TGCGGGAGTTGGTGTGCGTGAGATGCGCGCCGACTGCTCTGGCCGCGCACCTAAAGCTACTCGCGCAGCGAGGTCCTTTGCACTACCGTTTGCAGGATGGCAGATCCGCTCTTCGCCGAGACTCCATCGTCGTCGACTGTCAACGGCGACTCTAGCTTTGCGCGCGCGTCGTCGCTGCCGCGGCGGCTCGGAATGTGGAGCGCCGTCGCAGTGCTCGTCGGTTCTACCATCGGCTCCGGGATTTTCCGGTCCCCAGCCGGGATTGCCGACAAGCTTCCCGGTCCGCTGCCGCTGCTCGCCATCTGGGTTACCGGTGGAATCTTCGTCTTATGCGGTGCGCTGACGCTGGCGGAAGTCGCGGGGGCGTTTCCCCGCACCGGCGGCGTCTACGTCTTCATTCGCGAATCGTGGGGAAGGCTGCCGGCATTTCTGTTTGGGTGGTCCGAGCTGGTGATCATCCGCGCCGCGGCACTCGGCGCCATCGCCACGACTTTCTCGGAGTATTTCCTGCGCGTGCTCGGCCATGACCCGCGTATCGCCCCGTATAGCGCGTACGTCCACTACATCGCGGCGGCCGCGATCCTCATCACCGCCTTGTTCAATTACGTCGGCATCCGGTGGGGCTCCCTGGTGCAGAACATCACCACCGTGGCGAAAGTCGGCGCGCTGCTGATCATCGTGCTGTTCGCGCTCGCGATCGGATTGCCGCGCACTGGCGGCTATTACACGCCGGCCGTGCCAGCGGGGAGCTTCGACATGGCCCGCTTCGGACTCGCGCTGGTGTCGGTGCTCTGGGTGTACGACGGTTGGGCGGATGTCAGCTTCGTCGGCGGGGAAGTGAAAGACCCCGAGCGCAATCTGCCGAGGGTGCTGATACTCGGCACACTGATCATCATCGGGCTTTACGCGCTGGCGAACCTTGCGTACCTGGCGGTGCTGCCGGTCGGCGAGATCAGAAATTCGAAGCTCGTCGCCGCCGACGTCGCGGACCGCGTGATCGGACCGGTTGGCGTCACCTTCGTCTCGATCGCGGTGATGATCTCGACCTTTGGCACGTTGAACGGTTCGGTGATGACCGGATCCCGGATTCTTTTCGCCACCGCCGCCGACGGCCTCTTGTTCAAGCCGATCGCCCACGTCGATCGAAAGTACCAGACGCCCGGCGTCGCGATCTGGCTCAGCGCCACCCTCGGCGTGGTTTTCGTGCTGGCGGGAACCTTCGAGCAGCTGGCCGACACTTTCGTGACTGCCATCGTGCCGTTCTACGCGCTGGCGGTCGCGGCCATCTTCGTGCTCCGTCGCCGCGCGGACTACCATCCGCCCTTCCGGGTTCCGGGTTATCCCGTGGTGCCGACGATTTTCATCGTCGCCACCGTCCTTCTTCTTGGGAACGCCATCGTCGATCCCGCGAGCCGGCTGCCGACGCTCGCCGTGATCGGTGTGATTCTCCTCGGAATCCCGGTTTTCTACCTTACAAAAACAGGTCGCTCGGCAAACGACATCCGGTAAACGGCGAGCGTTCGAGCCGTTGCGTAGTGACGTCAGAATTCTCTTGCCGGACCCAAGTTCGGGACGCTACCTTGTGGCCTTCCTTCCCACCTTTTTTTTCAGAGACTTCATGCTCAAGACACGTCTATTTCTGACTGTCGCTACGGCCCTGGCAATGGTGACTGGAGCTTCGGCTCGTCTCGCAGCCCAGGGGGTCACGACTGGTGCAGTCAGCGGCACCGTAACTGATCCGAGCGGCGCGCCGATCGAAGGCGCCCAGGTTCAGATCAGAAATCCCAGAACAGGAGCCAGCGCGGGCGGAATGACTCGCTCCAACGGCCAATTCAATATCCAGGGCATCGAGCCCGACCCAGGCTACTCGATAACCGTTCGCCGCATCGGTTTCGAGCCGGCGACCCAGAACAACGTTCTGGTCAGCCTCGGCCAGACGACTCGCTCTGACTTTCAGCTGAAGCAACAGAGCGCCGTCCTCGAGACGGTGAGCATCACCGCGGAAGCGACTCCAGTTATCAACCCGAGCAAGACCGGCACGGGAACGACCGTTGGCGACTCGCTCCTCCGTCGGCTGCCGACCCTCAATCGGAACTTCGCCGATTTCGTCCAGCTCGTGCCGCAGGTCTCGACGTCGACCGGCGGACTTTCCGGCGGTGGCGTCAATCTGCGTCAGAACGCGATCCAGATCGACGGTGCGGCGTCGGGCGATCTCTTCGGACTGGGCACCACTGGTCAGCCGGGCGCGCAGGCCAACGCCAAGTCGATTCCTCTCGACGCGGTGAAGGAGTACCAGGTGCTGCTCTCGCCCTTTGATGTTCGTCAGGGCAACTTCGGCGGGCTGTTGATCAATGCTGTCACCAAGAGCGGCACCAATGAATTTCACGGCACGGCTTACGGCTACACCCGCAATGAGAACCTGACCCGCAGCCAGCCTTACCTCGCCGAGTTCAAGCAGAATCAGTATGGCTTTTCGGTTGGCGGCCCGATCATCAAGGACCGGCTCTTCTTCTTCGTGAACCCCGAGTGGCAGAAGCTGAGCACCCCGGCGACCGGCTCGTACGTCGGTAGCTCCGACAATCTGGTGACTGCTCAGACGGTCACTGATTTCGCCAATGTGCTTAAAAACCAGTATGGCCTTTCCGATCCGGGAACCGGCGACCGAGTGGTGAAGCAGAATCCGCTCACCAACATCTTCGGCCGCATTGATGCCTATCTGCCTGGCTATACACGTCTCGTTCTCCGCCACAACTATGCGGCGGCTGACAACCAGAGCTTCGGCCGCAGCTCGTCGACGTCGTCGAACCCGCTGTTCGGCCTGACCTCGAACTCGTATCTCTTCAGCTCGAAGACGCATTCCACGGTGGGTGAGTTCCTCACCAACCTGCCCAACGGAGTTTTCAACGAGCTCCTGCTGAACCTGACCAAGACGAGCGACTTCCGCACCGTTCCCGTCACGTTCCCTATGGTTACGGTTCGCGGTTTCGCGCGTGCAGACGGTTCAGCGAATGACGTCGCAATGGTCGCTGGAACCGAGAACTCCTCGCAGGGCAACTCGCTCGATCAGCGCACCTTCGAGCTCACCGAAAACCTTACCATTCCGGTTGGGCTTCATCACGTCACCTTCGGCACCAAGAATCTGTTCTACCGGCCGGTCAACCTGTTCGGGCAGAACTCGATGGGCAACTGGACTTTCGCGAATCTTGATTCGCTCAAGAATGGCGCGCCTCTGAGCTATCAGGTCAGCGCTCCTTCGCCGAGCGACCCCGCCAACGGGCTCGCGGTGTTCCGCGCCAACATGTACTCGTTCTACATCCAGGACGCGTGGCAGAAGTCGGACAGGCTGCTCATCACCGCCGGAATCCGGATGGAGAAGCCCTCGTTCCTCGATACACCGCCCGAAAATCCGTCGGTGCTCCAGAACTATGGACGCAGCACCGCCGCGGTTCCGAGCCGGCGGACATGGTCGCCCCGCTTCTCCTTCAACTGGGATGCGACCGGTGATCAGCGCAATCAGGTCCGCGGTGGACTCGGCTACTTCACCGGCACTCCGCCGTTCGTGTATCTCTCCAACGCCTTCGGCAACTCGGGCTTGAGCGGATATGCGTCGTTGACCTGCTCCGGCACGCTCACCAACCAGGGCAACAACGCGACGTCGAACATTCCGCCGGCGTTCAACGCGGCCAACATCGCGAGCCCGCCGACATCGTGCGCTCCGTTCCAACCCGCGACTGGCCCGCTTCGTCCGGGTGCTTCGACGGCAGCGAGCGCCAACATCGCTACCATCGATCCGAACTTCCGCTTCCCGCAGTACCAGAAGATCACCCTCGGCTACGACCATCGGTTTGCGAATGGTCTGGTCGGAACCCTCGAGGGACTTTACACCAAGGCGCTGTCGAACCCGTTCTACACCAACCTCGCTCTGGCTGGACCGCAGGGCAAAGACAGGAACGGCCGCGTTCTCTACGGAACGCTGAACGCGAATGGTGGTACGGCGGCCCTCGTCGGCGGTCGGTCGCAGGTTATCGATGTCACCGATGTACATGGCGACTACACCTACTCGATCACGGGCCAGCTACAGAAGACTTTCTTCGACAACTTCCAGGGCTCGCTCGCCTACAGCTACATGCAGGTGCGTGACGTCGCCGCGACGACGAGCAGCACTCAGGGCTCGAACTACCGTTATCAGCGCGACGTGAGCGGCTATCTCGAGGATCGCAGCCTCACCCGCGGCAAGGAAGACATGCCCCACCGTATCGTTGCGACCGGTACGTGGAGACTCAAGACGCTGACCGATTTCTCCGTCATCTACGTCGGAAACTCCGGTGCACCGTTCGACTATGTCTATGCAGCTGGCGGCGGATCAGGCTCAGGTGATGCAAACGCGGACGGCCAGACCCAGAACGATCTCGTCTACGTTCCGAGGAACGCGCACGATCCCAATGAGATTTTGTTCAAGGGTTTCGATCAGCCGGCCGGTTCACCAGCGCAGCTAGAGGCGGCGGCAGAGGCCGATGCCTTCGATCGCTACATCGATCGGGTACCCTGCCTGAGAAAGAGCCGCGGCAAGCTCCTCAGCCGCAACGCCTGCCGCAACCCGTGGCAGAACGACGTGGATGTAAGCGTCGGTCAGTCGCTCCAGGCGTTCGGGCAGCAGAACCTGCAGCTGCGTCTCGATGTCATCAACTTCCTCAACCTGCTCAACCCGAGATGGGGCGCGCAGAACTTCTCGGACCAGAACAACACCTGCGGCCCGATCTGCAGCGCGACGACCCTGCTCAGCCACACCGGCAACTTCACCACCGGTCGCAACCAGCAGACCATCCAGGGCATCTACACTTTCAACAAGAACATGAAGCCGTGGAACGCGGACAACGCATCGTCCAACTACCGCATGCAGCTCTCGATGCGCTACAGCTTCTAGGGCCTGCGACAGATCTCAGCGGTCGCTTGGTTCAGTTCGTAAGAATGCCGGCGGGAGAAATCCCGCCGGCATTTTTTCTGACCACCGTTCGACCTGATTCCCGCGAACGCCTTTTTTTGACATGACCGCGATCGAGCTCTCGAGCTACGCCGGCCTCACCGCCATGACGTTGCTCACCCTCAACATCCTGATCGGGCTCCTCATGTCGGTGAAGTACAATCCGGTCCGAAACTGGCCGCACCGCCGCGTCAATACTTTCAAGATTCACAACTGGACCGGGTACATCGCCCTTGCGGTTGCGGCCTTGCATCCGGTGATCATTCTCTTTTCATCGACCGCGAAGTTCCGGCTGATCGACATCATCTATCCGGTCAACGCGCCCAGGCAGCCGTGGATCAACGTCTTTGGCGCCCTCGCTCTCTACTCGCTGTGCCTGGTGGTGGTGACGTCCTACTTCCGACTCGAGCTGGGCCGGAAAACCTGGAAGAAACTCCACTTCACCGCCTACGCCACCGCGCTCCTCTTCTACATCCACGGAATTCTTACCGACCCCAACCTCAAGGACAACCCGATCGATTTCCTCGACGCCGAGAAGGTCTACGTGGAATTGTGCGCGTTGATCGTGCTCGTAGCTATCGTGCTAAGAATCCGCTGGCAACTAAAGCAGCCACCCGCCCGCGTACACCGCCCCAAGCCCGCCAAAACAAAACGCCACGCAGTAAGCGCGGCGTCGCCTGTATCCTGATCGCCAACGGTAACGTCCCGACGTCGTGAACTAAACCCTGGCGCCTATGCTCCTCTGACGCCTCGCACCCGTTCAGTTGCAGTTCCCAATCTCAATGAGCTACTGAAGACGACCAGCGCATCGCTTCGGGCCGAGCAGCTCGCCCCTCTGAGCTCGGTTTTGATTTTTTCAAACAACGGCTCGGCGCCCCGAGCTGCTCCGCGGAGGGCCCTTAGCTGGTCGTCTTCAGTTCCGCTTTAAAGCAGTGGCGGTTCTCCGCGATCCAGGTTAGAAGATTTTCACGTTGATGTATCGTTTCGGATTCTTCTTGATGTCCGCAATCAACGAATCCATCCTCTGCAGCAGCTGCCGGACGTCATTGTAAGCCCCCGGATCGTTCAGCAGCTTGCCCACCGACCCCGGCCCGCTGTCGACCTTCGCGAGGATCGCGTCCAGCTTCCCCGACGTCTCCTTCAGCTCGGCACTCATCTCCGCCATGTTCGCGCTCGCCGTCCGGAAATTCGCGATCGTCGAATCGACCTTTACCGGATCGATGGCCCCAGTCGCCCTTCTCAGCGACGCCATCGTCGCACTCAGCTGTCGCGACTGCTCCGCCGCGATCGACGCGAACTCGTTCACCAGGCGGTTCGTCGCGCCGATGGTGTTGCGCAGGTCGCGAATCCCGCCCGTCGCCACCATCTCGTGCTCGAGCGCCGTCGTCACCGAATTGACGGAGCGCATCACCGAGTCGGCCTTGCTGGTGAGATCCGCAATGCCGGGTGTCGACGGCCCGATCGGAACCGTGTCGCCGGGTTGAAAGGAGCGCGCGTCCGGCTTTGACGGCGTCAGCGCGATCGCCATGTCCCCGAAGATTCCATTCGGCACCACCGTCGCGCGGCTGGTGCGCGGCACCTGGTAATTCTTCTGGATCCTCAGCGTCGTGACGAGAGTGCCGTCCTGATGCAAGTCGACTTCGTCCACGTAGCCGGCGGCCACGCCCACCAGCAGCACGGGCTGGCCCTGCTTGAGGCCCGCCCCCCACGGGAATTTCGCGTACAGCGGATATCCCTTCGACAGCCCGCCGCGCGCGAGCCACAGAGAGCCGAGCACAGTGAGAACTATCGCAACCGTAACGACCAGACCTACTAGTACTTCGTCTCTTGTCTTCATGCCTGGAGGTATGGGGCCAGCAGGAGCGCGGTGAGCGCATCCAGCACCAGAATGGCAACCGACGTCACGACAACAGCCTGCGCGGTGCTCCGTCCGACGCCCTCGGCGCCGACGTTCGCGGTGTAGCCTTCGTAGGAGCAGAAGAAGGCGATCGCGCCCCCGAATATAGTCGCCTTGATGATGCTATACACTATCTGGAACGGCGTGAACGACAGCCGAAGGCCCGCCGTGAAATCCGCGCTCGTGACGTCGGTCGCCGTGATCGCCGTCACCATCGCCGTGATCACGCCCACCGAGTTGGCAATCACCGTCAGCACCGGCAGCATCACCAGCGCCGCCAGCACCCTCGGCACGACCAGATACGCGATCGGATCGTAGGCGAGTGTCTCCAGCGCATCGATCTGCTCGGTCACCCGCATCGTCCCGATCTCGGCGGTGATGCGCGCTCCAACGCGGCCCGTCAGCACGAGTCCGGTGAGCAACGGGCCGAGCTCGAGGATGATCGATTGCCGTGAGATCAGCCCCACCACCGACAGCTGCACGCCGCCGAACAACTGGTATCGGGTCTGAAACGCGGTCACCGCGCCGATGAACGCGGCGACGATCGCCGCCAGGGGTACGGAGTCGACGCCGATGTTCCGCATCTGTCGGATCGTCTCGCCGCCGTAAGTCCGGAAATCCGGGAGCGCGCGGCCAATGTCGCGCAGGAAATACGTCCACGCTCCGACTTTCCGGAATGGACGCAGCGGATCCCTGATCAAGTTCTGACGCGTGCGAAGAGGATGGCTCCCACTATCCCGAATATGATGCTTGGCAGCCACGCTGCCAGATCCGCCGGTATGAATCCCTTGCCGCCGATGCCCTTCGTCAGCTGAATCAGCATCAGAAAAATCACCGTCGTCGCCAGGCTGAGCCCGACACCGTAGGCGGCGCCACCGCGCTGCGTGCTAGTCGCGAGCGGGGCCCCGAACAACAGGATCACGATGCACGTCACGGGGATGGCGATCTTGAGCATCCGCTCGACCCTCAGCTCGTTGACCTCCGCGCCCGAGCGCTCCATCGAGGTGATGAACCGCCCGAGCTCGCGAAATCCCATGTCGGCCGGCGCCTTCTGCGTCAGCGTCAGCTGCTTCGGCGCCTCCGTAAAATGCCGATCGATCAGCGAATCGAAGCTGATGGTGATGTTGTGAAGGCTGTCGGGAATGATGTGCATCGCTCCTTTCCCGAGCACCCAGCCGCGACCGGGATTGTATCGCGCCGCGTTGGCGCTGATCAGGTACGACGGATAATCGGGTCCATTGCCCTTGCGCTCGATCACCATTCCCTCGATCGAGGGTGTCATCAAGTGCAGCGCGCCGACCTTGTAGACGCGCCCGCGATCGGCGGCGTAGGCAAAGTTGTAGCGATCGTTGCTCATGGTGACCCGATTCGCCTGCAAAATCTCCAATCTCTTCTTGTTGGTGACCGGCGCGAGCTCGCCGAGTCCGAGCCCGAGCACCGTGGCAATCAGCGCGCCCACGAAGATCGGCGCGATGAATCTGTAGAAGCTGATCCCCGATGCCTTGGCGGCGGTGATCTCCGAGTGCCGCGTCAGCGCGCCGATCGCGAATACCGTCGCAAACAGCACCGCCGCCGGCAACACCATGAACATCGAGTCGGGCAGCCAGTACAGATAGCTGAGCGCGATGCGGCCGCCCGAAAGATGCTGACCAAGATATTTGTCGAGGTTGTCCGTCAGATCGATGATGTTGACCAGAATCGGAAAGCCGATCGCGGTCGTGACGAAGATCTTCCAGAACTCGACGAATACGTAGCGGTCCAGGGCCCGCACGACTTTGCTCAAGTCACGATGCCTTCGCGGCGGACGCGCCGGTTTTTCCAGCCCGTCTTGGTGCGGATCCAACCCTTGATCGCTCCGATCATCTCCTTCGCATCGCCGCCGCGCGCAGTGCTGGTTTCCTTCCCGAGCTTCGTCATCATCCAGAGCGCGACGATGGCGAAGACGACGTTCGCCATCCACATCGAGACCACCGCCGGCATCATCCCGCGCTTGGCGATCGATTCGCCCGCGATCAGGCAGACGTAGTACAGGGCGAAGACGAACAGGCTCACGCCGATGGTCAGCCCGACACCGCCCCGCGGGAATCGCAGCGCGATCGGTGCGCCGAGCAGCACGAAAACGAAGCAGGCGACGGCGAGCGCGAACTTCTTGTGAATCTCGACGCCGTAAGAATTCATGAGTTGCGACGTGTCCGCCAGCCGGATCCGCACCGCTTCCAGCTGCGATAGCTTGGTCGCGTCGATCATCTGGCCCGGCTTGGGCGTCGCGCGATCGGGTCCACGGGTCGTAGCAGTCGACGACGCTGTCGACGATGCGGTCGCCGCCGTCGACGATGCGGTCGACGATGCTCCGGCCCTTGCCGATGGAGTCGTCGACGCCGGCAGCGGCAGACGGCGGCTGCCCACCCCCTGTGCCTCTGCTTGTTTCGGGAGGATCAGCGCCAGAGCCTTGCAGTACATCCGACCGAGCCCGACATCCCACGGGGCGTTGGTGTTCACGTCCCGGATGTCCTGGGGCAGCTTCGTCTTCGATTTGCTGAGCTCGGCCATCGCGCCGTCGAACGATTTTTTCGCCAGGTCGTGGTCCTTTCGCGCGCGGTCCTGCGCCTCCTGCATCTCGCACACCGTCATCTCGCGGTCGCTCTTGTAGGAGTCCGAGGTCGTCTTCTGGAACTGGTTTCCAACACCGCGCACTCGAATGAGATCGGTGACGAAGTAGAGCCGCTGCAGCTCGTCGGGATTGGCGGTGGGAACATCCTCCATGTTCCCGTCGTAGAGAGTGAGCTCGAGGTCGGTGAGTCCCTTGCTCAGGCTCATGTTGCCGCTGTCGGCGTAGATGGTCCGGCGTCGGGTCGGATCCGCCATGTCGTAGATGGTCACCTCGCGCATCAGGTTCGTTGCTTCGTCGATGTGACCGGCGCGGAGGTAGAATTTGCCCGGACTGACTTCGTTGATTACCTGCTCCCGCAACCCGAAGGTCGGCTTCTTCTGCGCTATGTCCCGCTGCAGCACGGCGAGCCTGTGATTCGATCGCGGCAGCACCTGATCGTTGAAGCCGATCATCACGACGGTGACACCCAGCGCCGCCCACAGAACCGGCTTGAGCACGCTCACCAGGCTCACACCACTCGCCTTGAGAGCGGTGATCTCGTTTTCGGCGGCCAACCGACTGAACGCGTAGAGCGTTGCTACCAGCACCGCCATCGGCAGCGTCAGCGCCACTGTCAACGGGATCGACAAACCGAAGAATTCCGCGATCACAAAGGAGGGAAGCCCCTTTCCGACCAGCTCACCAAAGTGCTTGCCGATGTACTGCAGCAGCAGTATCGAAGTGAGCGCCGTCAGGGCGAAAGTGAGCGGCCCCAGATGTTCCTTTAGAACGTAGCGGTGGAGTATCTTCACGAGGTGAAATATACCGTGCGCTCGTGGGTAAGCGACACGCAGACAACGAGTTCCGCGCATCCGTCACCGCGCTTGCACCGCACCTCGTCGCTCTTTTTTCTGGCGATGGGATTGCTGCTCTTTGCAAGCTCGGCAGCGAGCGCTCAGGACCCGCGCGACACGACCCGCAAGGTGACGCCCACACCGCCGGTGACACCTCCCTCCGGAACCCCGGGTACTCCGGGGATCAGGCTCCGGCTCGGCCGCGACACTTTGCCGCTCACGCTTCCTTCGGTGATGTCGCTGGGCGAGCGCGAGTCTTTTCTCCAGGCCCAGGCGCAGATCGATGCCGCGCGCGCGACGGCATTCCAGCAGAACATGCGCACCATCATGGAAGCCGTGTGGGGCCAGGTCGCAACCAGCAACTTCGCGACATCGACGCCCTCTCCGTCCTACCCCGGCGATCTCCCGCCCAAGGAAAAGCCAACTCCAACGCGGCCGATCCCCATCCTCGGCGAGTTCGCCGATCTCGGTCTCCAGCTCGATGGCCGACTCGAGTTTCGCGATGAAAAAAATGAGAGCGCGCTCTGCACCTCGTCGTTTCTGATCGACCCGGCCTCGAATTGCCGGAGCGCTTTCGAGCCACTGCCGCAGGTGGACTTCCAGTTCGCGGCGAAATCGGGAGGCATCATCGCCGATCGGGTGCACGTCAATCTCGATTACGACACCCAGCGCGAGTTCGACGCATCCAACAACATCTCGATTTACTACGAGGGGAAGGGGAGCGAGTTCATCCAGCGCCTCGAGATCGGCAACGTCACCTTCCAGCCGCCGCCATCGCGCTACATCACCGCCGGCATCGCCAGCGGCAACTACGGCGTCCAGGCGGTTACCAAGCTCGGCTCGATGCGGTTCAGAACGATCTTCGCCCAGCAGAAGGGCAACATCGTGCGCGACCGCGTCTTCACCGTCGGCGACCGCACCCTCCAGGCGATCGATCGAAAAATCGAGGACTATCAGTTCGAGCCGCGACGCTTTTTCTTCACTGTCGATCCGCGTCTGTTCGGCGCCGCCTATCCGAATATCGACATTCTGGACACCCGCAGGATGGCTGCACTCGCCGCGTCGCTGCCCGACACCTTGCGGCCGACCAAGATCTTTCTTTACCGCCTGTTGATCGGCGGGCAGCCGCCCAATCCCAACGGCCCGCAATTCCGCATCATCGGCAATCCGCGCTCCCGCCGCGGGCAGGTCTACGAGTATCTGCGCGAAGGCGTCGACTATTACGCGGATCCTTCGCTGCTGTGGATCGCGCTCGTGCGACCGCTCGCCCTCAACAACGAGCGACTCGTCGTCGCCTACCGTGTGCGCATCAACGGCCGCGACACCGTTTACACCTCCACCGGCGGCACCCCCGATCTCTCGCTTACCCAGCGCGACCAGTTCGCAAATCTGATCTGGGATCCCGATGTGCAACCGGGTGATCCCGCCTTCGATCGGGAGATCAGAAGCGTCTACCGGCTCGGCGGTCCCGATCTGCGGCGGCAGAGTGTCACTCTCAAAGTCGTGACGGGCAGCAGCGAAGATCAGGAGAAGCCCGTCGCCGGAAACGCCGACACCTACCTCAAGCTTTTCGGGCTCGCGCAATCCACCAACAGCTCGAGCTTCGATCTCGAGAATCGCATCTGGCCGCGGCCAAGCGATCCCAACTTCGAGCTGAGTCTGGGATCGCCGGGCGCCCACACCATCCGCGATCAGTTCCTGATTTTCCCATCGGCAAAACCGTTCGCGTCAAACGGCCTGGCGACCGCCGGGAATCCGTCGAACGACACGATCTACACGACGCCGCCCGAGTACGTCCGGTCGTCGCAGCGCCCCGAAGCGGTGTATCACATTCGCATGCGCGCCCAGGCGGAGGGTGGCGGCGACGGCGGGGCGCTGATGCTCGGCACCGTGCAGATTCGCCCCAATTCCGAGCGGCTGCTGGTCGACGGAATCCCCCTCACCCGCGGCACCGACTACTCGGTCGACTACGATCTGGGTCGCGTTTCATTCAACCGTCCTGATACGCTCTTTCCGCGTCCGCGACAAGTGACGGTCCAGTACGAGGAGAATCCGGTCTTCGAGGAGACTCCCACCAACATCTTCGGCGCCACCGCCGAGTTTCCACTCACCAACGGTCAAATCAATTTCACCGCCATCTCCCAGAGCCAGCGCACCAACTTCACGCGACCGCCACTGGGGTTCGAGCCCGCGGCCTCACTGGTCGCGGGTGTCAGCGCACT
>Ga0207661_10002546_pt1 | contig 12550 bp, 11 predicted proteins | sample KBSC713LmetaG_FD_184337 | JGI IMG/M metagenome (GOLD analysis project Ga0207661, IMG submission 184337) | Corn rhizosphere microbial communities from Kellogg Biological Station, Michigan, USA - KBS C7.1-3L metaG (SPAdes) (version 2) | ecosystem: Host-associated > Plants > Roots > Rhizosphere ... | reverse complement strand
TCGAGAGGGCCGGCAGGTGAGTTGTGGCCACGCCGGCCCTCGCATGCCCGGTCGTTCCGCGGCTGCGACTGGGCGCCCGGGCAGGGTGACCGGCTAGGAGGACGTCATCTGCGCTCGGCGCGCCGCCTTGTGGGCGCGCTTGGTGGCTCACAAGAGCCTGAAGGTGCAAATAGCCACGCTCGCTGCGACAACCGACGGTCACCGCTACATACCCGCCGGTGCGCTCGATCCGACAGATGCCGAGAGCCTCGCCGGGCGTCACGGTGGGCACCGTGCCGACGTGGCTCAGATCTTGGCGCCCTAGCCGACGGACGCCGACCGGACGGTGGCTCCGTCCGGAGGCCGCGTCATGACCCGCTACGAAGGTCGGGCTCGAGCGTCTGAGACCATCAGCTGCCGCAGCCGGCAGCGCTCGCGAACCACGCAGGGCGTGTCGTGGGCCTCGAGCATGGGCATTGCCTCGGTGGGCAGCCGTCGCTCCTTGGTTGCGAAGTCCGCCACAAGGTCGCGCCCCGTCGCGTAATGCTTCCGCACGTCGTGGTCGTCGACGCCTTGCTCGACCAACTCGCCGGTTCGGATCAGAGCGTCGATCGCCGCGACCGCGGCGTCGGCCTGGGCGAAGAGCCGGCCGCCCCTGATGTCGCAGACGACTCGGCCGTCGATCTCGACGACGGGATTGGGGCGGATCACCTGCAGATCAAGAACGAGGCCTGACGGACGAACGGCATCGACCATGGTGTGCAGGACGTGCACGACGTCCTCCGGCACGACGCATCAGAGCGCCCACGAAAAGACTACGAGGTCGAACCCGTGGCGTGGTACGTCGATCTCTGTCGCCGAGGCAACCTCGAAGGTCACTCGGTCGGCGAGTTCCGGAGACAGCGCCCTGCGGGCGCGTTGGACAGCATCGTCGTCCGGGTCGAACGCGTGGACGTGGTGGGCGTCGCGCGCGATGAGCGCGGTGAGTCGGCCGTCGCCGCAACCCATTTCGAGGACGCGCTTGTCGCCGAAGTCGGCGAGGCGTCGCAAGGCTGCGATATGAGCCTCTTCGGGGTCGAGGACCCAAGACCGATCGCTCATCCGCCTGGTTTGTATGCCTTCAGCGTCGTCCCGTAGGCGCCGTACTTCTTGGCCTTGCGGCGGGTGTCCTCGAAGGTCGACCGGGAATACGTGTCGACCAGCTGCCCGGTCTCGATTCGCTCGAAACCGTGTCTTTCGAGGAACCTGGCGTACGCTGCCTCCAGCAGCGCCCCGGCAATTCAGCCGGTCCAGAGGTCGATGTTCCGTCGTCCCTCGTCGCTGACCGGGTTCTGGATCGTCACATCCGCGATCTGGATGCGCCCACCCGGCTCGAGCACCCGGAAGAGCTCGGCAAACACGGCGTCCTTGTCGGGGATCAGGTCGATGACGCCGTTCGAGATGACGACGTCGAAGCTCGCGTCGTCGAACGGCAGATGCTCGGCTTCGGCCTCGACGAACTCGACGTTGCTCGCGCCCATCTCGGATGCAGCGGTGCGCGCCTTGGCCAGCATCTCGGGCGTCATGTCGATCCCGGTCACGCGGCCCTCAGAACCGACCATCTGGCAGGCGATGAGGGTGTCGGTGCCCGCGCCGGATCCGAGGTCGAGCACGCGCTCCCCATGCGCGAGGCGACCGAGGCTCCATGGGTTCGCCACCCCGGCGAAGGAGGCGACGGCGCCCTCGGGTACGTTCGCCAGCTCGGCTGGGTAGCCGAGGTCCTCGGCCCATGCGCGCCCCGTGGGGAAGATGAAGCCGCGCTCCGGCTCCTCGGATACGCAGGCGTACGTCTTCTTGATCTCGCTCTTCAGCAGCGAGACGTCGATCTCTACCTCAGTGGACATCGCCCGCTCCTCAGTAGCTGAACACCGTTGCGCCGTCACCGATCCACTCCCAGAGGGGGGTCGCCCCACCGAGCTCTGCGTTTGCCACGAGTTGATTCTTGTCGAGCTTACGCGCGTCGAAGCAGATCGGGCAAACCATCAGCCGGCCACCGTTGTCGGCGTACTGCTGGAACAGTCGCGCGAGCGGCGGGCAGCCCTCGCAAGCGACCGCGTCGGCGTAGCCCGGCAGGCCGAGCCGGACCGCCTCCTTCGTGAGGAACATCGTTACCTGCTTGCCGTGCTCTGCAGCGGCTCCCGCGACGAGGAACGCGATCATCACGCGCTCCGCGTCCTCCAGTCCGGTCGCAAGGTTTACGACGACCTTGGTGTTGTCGGGCATCTCGGTCCTCCTTCGCGCACGATGGTGGTGTTGTCCGTCAGCTCGTGACGGCGGGTCGGAGTGCCTGGCGTGCTTGCCACGACGTGCCGGCGACCAGGAGTCCACTCGCGGCGGTGAGCACGGCGACGATCACGATTGCCGCCCGGGGGGAAGCTGCGTCCGCGGCGACCCCCGCGACGATCGCGCCGGCGACGAAGCCGAAGTCGCGCCAGAATCGGTACACGCCGATGACCCGCGCGCGATCGCGGGGCTGGGTTGCATCCGAGACGGCGGCGATCAGAGTCGGGTAGACCATCGCCGTCCCGGCGCCGAGAATGAGGGCAGCAGCGAGCGACGGAGCGAAGGCGCCGCCGCCCGCAACGAGGAGCGCCAGCGCAGCTGCCTGCAGGAGCATCCCGCCGACGATCAGCTGCTTGCGCCCGATGTGGTCCGAGAGCCAGCCGGTGAGGAGCTGCCCGGCCCCCCAGACGACCGGATAGGCGGCTGCGACGATGGCGATCTCCCGAACACTCGCGCCCCTGGCGGCCAGATACAGGGGCACCAGGCCCCACGCCAGCGCGTCGTTGAGGTTGTTGACCAGCCCGGCCTGGTTGCAGGCGCGGAGCACAGGGTCGCGCAGGGTGGCGTATGCAAAGGCGCCGCGCAGACCGGTGTGTGCGCCCCCCGCGTGGTCGCCCTGCTCGAGGGCAACGTGCTCCGCCGTGTCCCGGACCGCGAGAACGCTGACGACGAGGCCCGTCAGGGCGATCACCGCCGCCCCGACCCAAACGATCGTGCGCGGCGCGTAGCTCGCGGCGAGCGCTCCTGTGCCGAATGCGGCGACTGCGACTCCGAGATACCCCGCCGCCTCGTTCAGCCCAAGCGCGAGCCCGCGGCGGGCGGGACCCGCGAGGTCGATCTTCATCACCACGGTCATCGACCACGCGAAGCCCTGGTTGACGCCGAGGAGGAGGTTCGCGACGACCACGTACCACCACGACGGCGCCAGGCCGATTAGCACGGGTACCGGGAGCGCGATCAGCCAGCCGAGGACGAGCAGCCGCTTGCGCCCGAGTCGCTCGGCAAGCTCGCCGGAGACGAGGTTGGCGAGCGACTTCGCGGCGCCGAAGGCGACGACGAAGGCAAGGATCGACGTTGTGGACTCGATCCCGAACTCGTCCGACCCGACGAGCGGAAGCACGCTGCGCTCGAGCCCGACCATCGCCCCGACCAGTGCGTTGAGCCCGACGAGCAGCACGAACTGACCGGCGTTGGCGCGCAGGCCCAGGACGGGTGCTGCCATCAGGGTGTCGCTACCTCGACGACCCCGGCGCGATTCGCGGCGACGATCCGCGACTGGTCTGCCGGTGGAGGCGGTGCATCGGCCAGCACTGCATCAGCGAAGGCGTCGGGGTCGGAGAGCGCGAGGAGCGGGTTGTGCGCGCGCTCGAAGCCAATCGAGGAGATCGGATTCCCCGAGAGCCCGCGTCCGCAAACCGAGCCACCGTAGTGACTCGGGTACAGGACCACGTGGTCAGGCATCTCGAGAAGCCGGCGCAGGCTCGACTGCAGGGCGAAAGCCTGACCGCGGGCGTCATCGGCGACGTGCAGGTCCGGGCGACCGACGTCGCCAATCAGCAGCGAGTCGCCGCTGAACACCAGCCAGGGCTCGAGCGTGCCGCGCCGCTCGTCGGCGACCGTATACGCGAGGTGGGCCGGCGCATGGCCCGGTGTCGAGATCGCCGTCACGAGCGTATTCCCGAGTCGCACCGTTGCTCCGTCGACGAGGGGCTCGTGCTTGAACTCGACCCCCGCACCTGCGGGGAGGTACGCCGTCGCACCCGCACACTCGACGAGCGCGGGAAGACCGGAGACGTGGTCCGCCTGAACATGCGTCTCGAACACCGCCACGATCGGTGAGCCGATCGCGTCGGCCGCCGCGAGGTAGTCGTCGACGAGCTCGGCATGGGGATCGACAACCGCAAGCTTCCCGCGTGACGTGCAACCGAGGAGGTAGCTCGCACACGAAGTCGAGTCGTTCAAGAAGGGGCGGAGCAGCATCGGATCTCCTCTCAGGCGGCCGCCTCGACGGGCAGACCGGCTCGGCGCCATTCGGGGTAGCCCACGTCGAGCCGTCGGGCTTTCAGGCCGCGAGAGCGCAGCAGGCGGACGGCGTCGTCGGCGTACACGCAATACGGGCCGCGGCAGTACGCAACGATCTCCCGCCGCCGGGGCAGGGTCGCTGCGACGGCGTCGAGCGCGGAAAGCGGCACCGATCGCGCCCCTGCGATGTGGCCCGCGCGGAACTCGGTCTCCGGGCGCACGTCGAGCACAACGACGTCGCCCCGCGCCAGCCGGAGCTCGAGCTCGGCAGTCGAGACCTGCTCGAGCCCGGCTCGCTCGCCGAGGTACTCGTCGGCGAGCACGCTCACCTCCGCGACGTGCCGCACCGCCACCTCGCGGACCGTGGCCCACAGCTCGCCGACCGTGTCGCTCGCGAGCCGATAGAAGACGCGCGTGCCGTCGCGGCGCGTTCGCACAAGCCCGCCACGCGACAGGACCCGCAGGTGTTGGGACGTGTTCGCGGCGCTCTGGCCAATCTCGCTGGCGATCTCCTCGACCGAGCGCTCTCCCTGCGCTAGAAGATCCACGATCTCCGCGCGCCGACCGCTACCGAGCGCCTGCGCGACAGATGCCAGCGCATCGAACAGCGCGGTCTTTGCCGGGTTTCCCGCCACAACTACAAGCTATCAATTGAATACTTGAAGTCAAGGTCGAATTCTGGGATCGCCGCTCCGCCTCACGGAGGGCGCCCCGGACGCGCCCCGCCTCGCGCGGTATGCGCATGCGAATCGAACGCCCTGGCGACGCAAGGCGGCGATCGGAACACGGTTATAGGACGTACGGCCCCGCGTATCTGATCTGGGCGCTGAGGGAGCAGGCGATCAAGGGGGCTCCCGGGCGGAATGAGCGGCTAAGAGGAACTCACCTGCGCTCGGCGCGCCGCCTTGTGGGCGCGCTTCGCCGCCTGGTATTCGTGGAGCGCCTCGACCGAGTCGACGTCGCCGAGCGTGGGGAAGTCCGGCGCGAGCGGACGCGCAGCCTCGACGCCGAGGCGCTTCCAGAGAACCGCGCTCAGCGAGAGGAGCTTCATGTCGCCGAAGCCGGGCAGCGCGCGGATGCGCCGCTCGAGCTCCTTCGCGTCGGTCGCCTCGCTCCAGAGCCGCGACGCGTCGCCGCCGTACTCGGAGGCGACGAGCGCGCAGAGCTCCTGCACCCGCCTGGCCATCGAGCCGGGGAAGCGATGGATCGCCGGAGGCTGCCGGAACAGCGCCTCGAGCTCGGCAGGGTCGGTCTCGGCGATCGTCGCCGGATCGAGCGTGCCGAGTCGCTGCTTCAGCTTCAGAGGCCCCGCGAACGCAGTCGGCACCGTGATCTGCTGGTCGAGCGCGAACCCGATCAGAAGCGCGAGCGGGTCGTGCGCGATGAGCTCGTCGGCCTCGGGATCGCCGGTGAAGTGCAGCGCGTCGGGCACGGCCATGGCTCGATCGTACTCGTACCGACGCCTCAGTCGCCCGCGCCCGAGAGTCGTTCGGGCGACGTGCTCGGAGACCGCCGCGGTCGCGAGATTCGTGTTCACGCGCGGCCCCTCGGGCCAGCGATCGTCCTCGAACGAGCGATCGCGACGTCGTACGTCACCCGCGGAGGAAACGACCCTCGGTTACGGGCCTGGCGGCGGCGACCACACGTAGGGCGTGGTCGTCGTCACGGGTCGGAAGCCGAGGCGCTCGAGGATCGGACGGCTGTCGTCCGACGCGTCCACCTCGAGGTAGCGGAAGCCGCGTTCGGCGGCGAGGTTCGCGCGATGGGCGACGGTGGCCCGGTAGATCCCTCGACGCCGCCACTCCGGGAGGGTCGCGCCGCCCCAGAGGGTCGCGAACTCGGTGCCAAGCTCGAAGCGGATCCACGCGGCGCAGACGACGGTTGGGCCGGCCTCCGCCACCACGATCGTGATCGCGTCGGGATCGACCGCGCGCTCCGACTCGAGCATCTCGACGAGCCAGGTCTCCTGGCCGTGGTGCCCCCACACCGCTTGCTCGAGCCCGGCGATTCGCTCGTAGTCGGCGCGTGTCGTGGCTTCACGCAGCGACACGTCCTCTGGAAGTTGCACGCCTGCGGCGAACGCGGCGACGGGCGTGATCACGACCGTCTCCGTCTCCTCGGGCTCGAAACCGGCCGCGAGTAGGCGCTGCGGCAGGTCGTCGGGCCGATCGTGGCCGTGCAGCTTCCACTCGAACGACTCACGACGCTCGGCGAACACGCGCACTTGGCGCCCGATCAACTCGTCGAGCTCGTCACCCTCGAACCCCCCGAGGTCGCGGTAGACGACGAAGCCGCGCCCCGCGAGGCCGAGGAAGCGAACGAGGGGCCCGTCCCGCTCGACCGTCACACCTTTTGGCAACGGGTCGGGAACGCGGTCGCGCACCTGCGCGTCGTAGGCGGCCAGCAGCTCCGAGACACGGGACACGAGCCAAGCGTAGAGCCGGCGCAGACGCCCATTCTCCCGTTCGTGGCACGTCGATTCGCGAGGGCATAAGGTTCTGTGCCGGTGCGTAGACGCGCAGCGAGCTGATCGGAAGGAGTGCAATGCCCACCGTCATTGGCTACCACGACGTCAAGGACAAGGACCACTGGCTCGCCTCGCCCAAGCGTGAGGAGTTCTTCGGGCCTCTCGGTGTGACAAACATCCGGACGTTCGTCGATCCACAGAACTCCACGAGAGTCGGCTTGCTGATGGACGTTCCGGACATGGACGCCGTCATGGCCGCGATGGAGACGGAGGCTGCCGCCGAGGCGATGGCGCACGACGGCGTCGTCCCGGAGACGCTCGTGATTCTCGTCGAGGCCTGAACGACCTGAAATGAAGGCCCCGCTGGATCATGCGGTCGCGATGAGGCGCCTGTACGACCGCTGGATAGAACACTCGTCCCGGCGAGCGTACGGTCGCCCGTACGCTCGGGGCGGGACCTCGTGGCTACGCTCGCGTGGTGGATGCGCTCGCCTCGCTCTCGCCTGCGACGAGGTCGTGGTTCGAGCGCGCCTTTGGCAGCCCGACGCCCGCGCAGGAGCTCGCCTGGCCCGCGATCGCGACCGGTGCGCACGTGCTCGTGCAGGCGCCGACCGGCTCCGGCAAGACGCTCGCGGCGTTCCTCCAGGGGATCGACCGGCTGAACGACACGCCGGGTGAGGGGCTGCGGCTCCTCTACGTCTCCCCACTGAAGGCGCTCAACTACGACATCGAGCGAAACCTCCGCGGCCCGCTCGCCGGCCTTCGTTCCGAGCTCGCGATCGGCGTGCGCACCGGCGACACGGCCCAGCGCGACCGCGCGCGGATGCTCCGTCAGCCGCCGGACGTCCTGATCACGACGCCCGAGTCGCTCTACCTGCTGCTCACCTCGCAGGGGCGGGAGATGCTCCGCAGCGTCGAGACGGTGATCCTCGACGAGGTGCATGCGGTCGCGGGCACGAAGCGCGGCGCCCATCTCGCCGTCTCGCTCGAGCGCCTCGCGCGCATCACGTCGAAGCCCTTCCAGCGGATCGGCCTCTCCGCCACACAACGGCCGCTCGCGGAGATCGGCCGGTGGGTCGTCGGCTCCGGTGGCGAGATCACGCTCGTCGACGCCGGTCAGCGGAAGGAGCTCGACCTCGAGGTCGTGATCCCGGTCGAGGACCTGCGCGACCTCGACGCGCGCAACCAGCTCGCGCAGCCGGTCGTGCAGGACGGCGTCGAGATGGACTCGGGCTACGAGGCCAACTCGCGCTCGATCTGGCCGTCGATCTACCCGGCCCTGCTCGAGCTGGTGCGCGCGCACCGCTCGACGATCGTGTTCGTCAACAACCGCCGTCTTGCCGAGCGTCTCGCGCTCAGGATCAACGAGCTCGCCGAGGAAGAAGTGGCACGGGCACATCACGGCTCGCTGGCGCGCGAGCAGCGCGTGCTGATCGAGGAGGACCTCAAGGCGGGCCGGATCCCCTGCCTCGTCGCCACGTCGAGCCTCGAGCTGGGGATCGACATGGGGGCCGTCGACCTCGTCGTGCAGGTCGAGAGCCCGAAGTCGGTCGCGCGTGGCCTCCAGCGGGTCGGCCGGGCGGGCCACGAGCTCGGCGCGGTCTCGAAGGGCCGCATCTTTCCGAAGTTCCGCGCCGACCTGCTCGAGTGCGCCGTCGTCGCGAAGGCGATGCGCGAGGGGGCGATCGAGGAGACGGCGATCCCGCGGAACCCGCTCGACGTGCTCGCGCAGCAGGTCGTCGCGATCTGCGCGGACGACGAGATCGCCGTCGACGAGCTGCACGCGCTCGTGCGGGGCGCCTATCCGTTCGCCGACCTCTCGCGCGAGCAGCTCGACAACGTGCTCGACATGCTCGCGGGCCGCTATCCCTCCGACGAGTTCGCCGAGCTGCGGCCGCGGATCGTCTGGGACCGCGCCGCCGGCGTGATCCGCGGCCGCCAGGGCGCGCGTCGGCTTGCGGTGACGAACGCGGGCACGATCCCGGACCGCGGGCTCTACGGCGTGTTCCAGGTCGGGGACGGCGGCCGGGTGGGGGAGCTCGACGAGGAGATGGTCTACGAGGCCCGCGAGGGCCAGACGTTCATGCTCGGCGCCTCGACATGGCGGATCGAGGAGATCACGCGCGATCGCGTCCTCGTCTCGCCTGCGCCCGGCGTGCCCGGCGCGGTGCCGTTCTGGAAGGGCGAGGGCGTCGGCCGGCCATATGAGCTGGGCAGCAAGATCGGCGAGGCCTCCCGCACGCTCTCCGCGCTGTCCGACGCACGCGCGACCACGCGGCTCCGCGAGGAGTACCACCTCGACGAGCGCGCGGCGAAGAACCTGCTGGCGTTCCTCCGCGACCAGCAGCGGCTGAGCGCGCTCCCCACCGACCGGACCGTCGTGATCGAGCGGTTCCGCGACGAGATCGGAGACTGGCGGATCTGCGTGCTGACGCCGTTCGGCGGCCGCGTCCATGCACCGTGGGCGATGGCGCTCCAGGCGAAGCTCCGCGACACGCTCGCGCTCGAGGTGCACTCGCTCTGGTCGGACGACGGGATCGCACTCCACCTCCCTGATGCCGACCAGCCGCCCTCGCTCGCCGACCTCCTCGTCGAGCCGGAGGAGCTCGAGGACCTCGTCGTGCAGGAGGTCGGCCGCACGGCGCTCTTCGGCTCGCGGTTCCGCGAGAACGCGGGGCGCGCCCTGCTGATCCCGCGCCGGCGCCCCGGGCAGCGCACGCCGCTCTGGCAGCAGCGGCTCAAGGCCCAGAGCCTGCTCGAGGTGGCGCGGCCGTACGGATCGTTCCCGATCATCCTGGAGACGTATCGGGAGTGCCTGCAGGACGTCTTCGACCTGCCTGCGCTCCGTGGGATCCTCCACGGGCTGCGGTCGCGTGAGCTCGACCTCGTCGAGCTCGAGACGCCGTCCGCGTCGCCGATGGCGTCGTCGCTCCTCTTCGACTACGTCGCGACCTACATGTACGAGGACGACACGCCTGCGGCCGAGCGCCGGGCCCAGGCGCTGTCGCTCGATCGCGACCTGCTCCGGGAGCTGCTCGGCCAGGAGGAGCTGCGCGACCTGCTCGATCCCGGCGCGATGGCCGAGGTCGAGGCCTCGCTCCGACCCGTCGCGCGCAACGCCGACGAGCTCCACGACCTGCTTCGCCGAGTGGGAGAGCTGCGTCACGCAGAGATCGATACCGCGTTCGCCGAGACGCTTCTGCGCGAGCGGCGCGCGTTCCGGGCCCAGGTCGGCGCCGCCGAGGCGCTGCTCGCGGCCGAGGACGCGGGCCTCTACCGCGACGCGTTCGGCGTGATGCCGCCGGGCGGCCTGCCCGACGCCTTCCTCGAGCCGGTCGAGGGCGCCCTCGAGCGCGTCGTCCTTCGCTTCGCGCGCTCGCGCGGCCCGTTCACGACAGGCGAGCTCGCGCGGAGGTATGCAATGGAGCCGCACGAGGCGGAGTCGCTGCTGGTCGGTCTGGAGGCGCGTGACCTGCTCGTCCGCGGCGAGCTGCGCCCCGGGGGCATCGAGCGTGAGTGGTGTGACCCGGACGTGCTGCGGCGGATCCGCCGCGCAACGCTCGCGACGCTCCGCCGCGAGATCGAGCCTGCCGAGCAGGCCGCCCTCGGGCGGTTCCTGCCAGGGTGGCACGGGATCGACAGGAGGGCGACCCTCCGCGAGGCCCTCGTCCCGCTCCAGGGACTGGCGCTCCCGGTCTCTCTGTGGGAGTCGGAGCTCCTGCCCCGCCGCGTGCCCGGGTACCAGCCTGCCGCCCTCGACCAGATCTGCGCCTCCGGCGAGGTCGTCTGGGTGGGCGCGGGGCTCGATCGCGTCGCGCTCTACTACCGCGAGGACGCACCCCTGCTCGGCCCTCCGGCAGTCTCGGAGCCTCTCTCCGGGACGGCCCACGACGCTCTTCGCGCCGCGCTCGGGCGGAGCGCAGAGTTCTGGCTCGACCTCCTCGCGTCGGCCGAGCTCGACCCGGCCGACGCGCTGCCCGCGCTGTGGGAGCTCGTCTGGGCGGGCGAGGTGACGAACGACGCGTGGGCGCCGCTCCGCGCGAAACGTCGCTACGGGGTGCCGACCGCGGAGCGCCGCCCACGGCGTTTCTCCCGCTCGCGCGGCTCCGGCGAGGTCGCGACGGCGGGCCGCTGGTCGCTCACCTCGCGCCTGTTCACACCGGGCGGGACGCCCCCCGATCGCCGGCCGTTGGCCGAGCTCCTGCTCGAGCGCCAGGGAATCGTCACGCGCGACGGGGTCCGTGCGGAGGGGATCGCCGGCGGCTACGGAGCCGTCTACGGCGAGCTCAGGGCGCTCGAGACCGTCGGCGCCTGCCGGCGCGGCTACTTCGTCGAGGGACTCGGCGGCGCGCAGTTCGCGCTGCCCGGCGCGGTCGAGCGGCTCCGCGAGCTGCGCAGCGGAGCGGGTGTCGGACTGAAGTCCGACACCCGCACAGATGTCCCTGAGCCGCTCGTGCTCGCCGCAGCCGATCCGGCCCAGCCCTACGGTGGCGTCCTGCCGTGGCCAAGGCGCGCCGCTGCCCGCGCGGCGCGCGTCGCCGGCGCGCACGTCGTGCTCCTCGGCGGCGAGGCGGCGCTGTATGTCGAGCGGGGAGGACGGTCGCTCCTCCCGCTGCGCGACCCGGACCCCGAGTGGCTGCGGCCCGCGCTCGAGGCTCTCGTCGCGTGGGTACGGGCCGACCGCGGCCGGCGACTCTCCGTCGAGCGCTTCGACGGGCGTCCCGTGGTCGAGAGCGACGTGCTGCCGATGCTCGTCGACGTGGGCTTCCTGGCCGGCCCGAAGCGTGCCGTCCTGCGCCCCTGAGCTCTGAGCGTCACGCCCACTCGACCGGCAGCCCATGCGCCGGCGCACGACCGAGGACCCGCTCGACTCCTCCCGGCCAGGTCCACGCGGTCACCACGAACCCGATGTCCTCTCCGTGCGCCAGGCGCCGCGGTTCGAAGGCGATGCGCGCAAGCGGAGCCTCGTCGGCTCCGGCCGCGCCGAGGCGCTCGAGGTGCGCAACAACCGCGTCCTGCTCCGCCTCGTGGAGGTACTGCCACATGACGGAGTGCCAGAGCACGGTCCAGGTCCCCGGCTCCCTCCTCAGCTCCCCGACGAAGTCCGCAGCGCTCTGGGCAATCACGGTGACGGGGTTCGTGCGCGCAAGGTCTAGCGCCCCCCGTAGGCGGGAGAGACGCTCGGCCTGATCCGGCCAGACGTACGAGGTGAGCGTCAGGGCGCCCTCGTCGGTCGAGGCGTCCACCGGGTCGCGGTCGCAGCCGAGGCGCTCGACGACGTCGAGCACGGGGCGCGTCGGTGGGACGCTGCCGAGCCATGCGTCCTCGAAGACCACCGGCGAATCGGCCGGACCCGTCGCGCCTGCGCCCTCGAAGCGAAAGCGGTCGGCGAGGAGGTTCAGCCCACCGCTCGCGCCGATCTCGAACAGCCTCACCGGCAGCTGCGCGATCGACTGAAGGTGCCAGAGCGCGCCGACGAGCGGCGCGGCACGACCCACCTCGTTGGTCTGCGGTGGCCGGGCGAGCACTCCGCGAAGCTCGGCCACGCTCGCATCGAGCGCGTCGAGGAAAGGCTCGAGCGCAGCCTCGGCGTCGCCGTCCCCGCCCGTGCTCGGGTAGTGCGCCGCGAGGAGGGGCTCGAGACCGAGGAGCACGCGACGGTGAACGCCGCCCAGCAGCCGGAGCGCGACCAGGGAGTCGACCGGGTCCTCCTCGTGACCGGCGAGGACGCGCGCGGTCGGCCCGTTTGCCTCGGCGTCG
>Ga0207661_10002545_pt1 | contig 12555 bp, 10 predicted proteins | sample KBSC713LmetaG_FD_184337 | JGI IMG/M metagenome (GOLD analysis project Ga0207661, IMG submission 184337) | Corn rhizosphere microbial communities from Kellogg Biological Station, Michigan, USA - KBS C7.1-3L metaG (SPAdes) (version 2) | ecosystem: Host-associated > Plants > Roots > Rhizosphere ... | reverse complement strand
CTCGAATTGGGGACACAGTAGCGCTTGCTGAACACGGTCGCGCCGGTCTGACCCTGCACGCCGCTGATGCTCGGGCCGCCAGTGACCGCCGCGCCCAGGTAGAAGAAGTCGGGGTGGCCGCCGCTATCGCGCTCGCTCTTGAAGTCGCGATAGATGATCGGCAGCTCGACGCATTTCCCGCCCCCGCCGCCATTCGCCGGATCCGTGCAGGCCACGCTGTCGTCCTGCGACGTCGCGCTGCACGTGAAGCCCGTCTCGACGGTGCACGACCGCGAGCAGCCGTCGCCCGCGTTGTTGTTCCCGTCGTCGCAAGCCTCGCCCGTCTCGATCGCGCCGTTGCCACAGCTCGTCTCGCAGGCCTGCGTCTTCCCGGACGCATCACGACAGCTCGGCTCTTTCGTGCAGACTTTCGAGCAGCCGGTGGCGTCGCCGAAGAACAACCCGTTCGGGCCATTGCAGCCGGACGGCCACGGGCCGACATTGCTGGTGCCGCAGTCGCAAGCCTCGTTCGCTTCCTTCACGCCGTTGCCACAGGAGAACGTGCAGGTGCTCTTGCCGTTCGCGGGTCCCGTGCAGGTCGCGCCGCTCTCGACCGTGCAGACGGCCGAGCAGCCGTCGCCGTTGGTCCGGTTGCCGTCGTCGCAGCCTTCGCCGGCGATCTTCATTCCGTCGCCACACCACGGAACGCAGCGCCGGCCGGGCACGCGGCACTCGTAGCCGGGATCGATAGTCTGGCAGTCGGCCGAGCAACCGTCGCCGCTCGCAGTGTTGCCGTCGTCGCACACCTCGCGCGATGCGAGCACGCCATCGCCGCAGACGGCGCGCAGCGTGCACAGGGTGCCGACGGTCGGACAGACCCAGTCGGCCTCCACCTGGCAGAGCACGGTGCAACCGTCACCGGAGGCTCTGTTGTGGTCGTCGCAGCCCTCGCCCGTATCGAGCGTGCCGTTGCCGCATGCGTTGGTGCCGCCGAAGCCGCCGATGCCCACGGCGGCCGCCCCGCCCTTCGCGCCGCCGCCGGTCCCGCCGATCGATCCACCGGTCGAACCGCTGCTGCCAGCGGTCGCACCGCCACGTCCCGCGGCAGCGCTCGCGCCGGTCGCACCGCCGGTTGCACCAATGCCGCCGGTCGCGCCCGCGCCACCGGCGCCCGTGTCGCCGCCGCTCCCCACGTTGCCGTCCGTTCCACCGCGGCCACCGCTCGACACGGAGCCAGCCATTCCGCCGCTGCCCGTCGTTCCCGAGCCGCCGCTGCCGCCTCGCCCGCCCGCGCCGCCCGTCGCCGGCTTCACGCAGATATCGCTCAGGCAGGTCAGCCCGTCGTTACATGAGTGGTTCGGGTAGCAGTGCTGCTGCTCGCCGCCCTGTGGGCTCGCCGCGCCGCCGCCGCAGCCCGCGAGCGCCGCGACAGCCACCAACGCCCGCCACTTCCCCAGCCCCGAACAGCCACGCAACACGTCGCCCCATCGTTTCATCAGTGGGGAACGCTATCGGCCCGCGACGATCGTTGTCAAACACTCGCCGCCGACGCGCGCGGACGCGCCAGCAACCTACGCGGCCTTCGAGACGGCGTGCTCCTCGAGGAAGCCGATCAGTTTTTCGCGCAGCACGTAGTAGTCGGGGTGTTCCAGCACGGCGGCGCGCGTGCGCGGCCGCGGGAACGGCACCTCGAGCACGCCGCCCAGGCGCGCGGCCGGGCCGTTGGTCATCAGCGCGATCCGGTCCGACAAGAAGAGCGCCTCGTCGACGTCGTGCGTGACCATCAGCGCCGTCTTCCGGTCAGCCGCCCAGGTTTCGACCAGGACCTCCTGCAGCTCGAAGCGCGTCAGCGAGTCGAGCATGCCGAACGGCTCGTCGAGCAGCAGCACCTTCGGATCCAGCGCGAACGCGCGCGCGAGGCCGACGCGCTGGCGCATCCCCTGCGACAGCTCGGCGGGCTTCTTGTGCATCGCGCTGCCCAGGCCGACGCGTTCGAGGTAGCGGCTCACGATCGCCGCGCGCTCGGCGCGCGGCGCGTTGGGCTTCACCGCCTCGACGCCGAGCAGGACGTTGTCGAACGCCGTCATCCATGGCAGCAGGCAAGGCGACTGGAACACGACGCCGCGGTCTGGTCCCGGCCCCGGAATCTCCCGGTCATCGACCAGCACCCCACCCTCCGTTGGCGGCAGCAACCCCGCCGCGATGGACAGCACCGTCGACTTCCCGCAGCCAGAATGACCGATCAGACAGACGAACTCGCCCTTGGCGATCGCGAAGTCGAAGTCGCGCACGATGACCGCCTCGCCACCGTCGGGCTTCGGGTACACCTTCGTCAGGTGCGAGATCTCCAGGTACTTGCTGTCGCTTCTCACGCGGCCACCACGGCGTCGCCCGAATCGGACGCGTTCGCCAGGGCGACGGGGGCGGCGGCCCTGTCCGCGGCGCCTCGCCGTCGCCCTGGTCCCAGCAAATACTCGATGACCTGATTGCGCACCGCCTTGAAGCGGTCGTCGTGGTTCATCGTCTTGCGGTCGCGCGGCCGCGGGATCGGCACCGCCACCGCCGGGCCAAACGTCGCCGCTGGTCCGATCGACAGCGGGATGATCCGGTCGGCCAGCAGCAGCGCCTCGTCGACGTCGTTGGTGATCAGCACGACCGTCTTCTTGCTCTGCTCCCAGATGCGCGCGATCTCGTCCTGCAGCGTCGCCCGCGTCAGCGCGTCCAGCGCCGACAGCGGCTCGTCCATCAGCAGCACTTCGGGATCGGCGGCCAGCGCGCGCGCGAGCGCCACCCGCTGGCGCATGCCGCCCGAAAGCTCGGACGGGCGCTTATCCCGCGCCGCCGCCAGGTTCACCATCGCCAGATGCTGCTCGGTGTGCGCGCGCTTCTTCTCGCGCGGCCAGTCGGCGAAGCGCTGGTCGACGGCGAGGTGCACGTTCTCGTACGCGGTCAGCCACGGCAGCAGCGAGTAGTTCTGGAAGACGACGCCGCGGTCGGCGCCCGGCCCCGTCACCGGCTTGCCGTCGACGGTGATCGTCCCGCGATCGGGCGCGGCCAGCCCCGCCATCAGGCTGACCAGCGTCGTCTTGCCCGCGCCCGAATAGCCGACCACGCACACCAGCTCGCCGCGCGCGACCGACAGGTTGATGTCCGCCAGCACCTCGCTGCGCGCCGCGCCCTTCCCGTAGCCCTTGCAGACGCCGCGAAGCTCGAGGAAGCCCACGTCAGGCCGCCTTCAACTTGTGCTCGACCGCGCTCATCAGCCGATCCAGCACGAAGCCGACGATTCCAATGGTGAGGATGCACAGGATGATGTGCTCGTAGATCAGGCTGTTGTACTCCTGCCAGAGGAAGCCTCCGATGCCGGGCGTCCCGGTCAGCATCTCGACCGCCACGATCACCAGCCACGCGATGCCCAGTGACAGTCGAAACCCCGTGAACATGTAGGGCAGCGCCGCCGGCAGCAGCACCTTGAAGAACGTCTTCGCCGGTGACAGCTGCAGCACGCGCGCGACGTTCAGGTAGTCCTGCGGGATCGACCGCACGCCCAGCGCCGTGTTCAGCACCGTCGGCCACATCGAGCAGATCGCGATCGTGAACAGCGCCGCCGGGTGCGACTTCTCGAACAGCACCAGCCCCAGCGGCAGCCACGCCAGCGGCGATACCGGGCGCAGCACCTGGATGATCGGGTCGAAGCTCTTCGCGAACAGCTTCGACCACCCGAGGATGAACCCCAGCGGCGCGCCCAGCAGCAACGCGATCGCGTAGCCCTTCGCGACCAAGATCAATGAGTACCAGGCGAAGCGCGCGACGCCCTGATCCAGCTCGCCGCGCTTCTCGAACGGCGCGGTCACGAACGGCTTCGACACCTCCCAGGTCTTCGCCGGCGACGGCAGATTCTTCGAGAGCGTGCTGCTGGTGATCGCCCACAGCAGCAGCAACAGCAGCCCGCCCAGGGCCGGGAGGATGAACGCGGCGGCGTCGAAGCGCAGCTTGGTCTTGGCCATCGATCTAGATTCCGCCTTTCACGCCTTGAGGTTCTTCACCTGGAACGACTGCGCGTACTCCTCGGGCTTGGCCGGGTTGAACGTGACGCCGTCGAACAGCGTCTCCGGCTTGTTGTCGAGGCCGCCGTGCTTCACGCCCATCTCCTTCATCGCCGTCTCGTAGATGTCGTGGCGCATGACCTGCTTCGCCACGCCCTTGTAGTCGGGCGCGGACGGCAACATCCCCCAGCGGCGGAACTGCGTGAGCCACCAGACCGCGTACTTCGGCTGCGGGAAGTTGCAGTTGCGGCTGTTGAAGATCATGAAGTTCGGATCTTCCTTCTTGCGGCCGTCGCCGAAGTCGTAATGACCCTGCATGCGCCCGAGGATCAGCTCCTTGGGGCAATTGATGTACGTCGCCTTGGACACGATCTCCGCCTGCTCGGGGCGGTTCTTCATGTCGTCCAGCCAGGCGCCCGCCTCCTGCAGCGCCTTGCACACCGCGATCACCGTGCGCGGGTTCTTGTCGGCGAACTCCCCGAGGAACGCGCACACCTTCTCGGGGTGGTCCTTCCAGATGTCCTGCGTGTTGGTAGCGGTGTAGCCGATGCCGTCCGCGATCACGCGGGCGTTCCACGGCTCGCCGACGCAGAAGCCGTCCATCTTGCCCACCTTCATGTTCGCGACCATCTGCGCGGGTGGCACGACGATCAGCGCGACGTCCTTGTCCGGGTTGATGCCGCCCGCCGCCAGCCAGTAGCGGATCCACATCGCGTGCGTCCCCGGCGGAAACGTCATCGCGAACGTCAGCGGCGTGCCCGCCGCCTTCGCTTCATTGACAAAGGGCAACAGCGCCTTCGGATCTGCCTGCACCTTGCCCTTGAACTTGGTCGCGAGCGAGATGGACTGCCCGTTGCGGTTCAGCATCCACGGGATCACCATCGGCTTCTTCGGAGATCCGAGCAGGCCCATCGTCGACGCGATCGGCATGCCGGTCAGCATGTGCGTCGCCTGGATGTCGCCGTTCGACAGCGAGTCGCGGATCGCGGCCCAGCTGGCGCCCTTCACGACAGTCGAGTTGATGCCGTACTTCTTGAACAGCCCCTTCTCGTGGGCGACGACGATCGGCGAGTTGTCGGTCAGCGCGATGATGCCGAAGCGCATGTCCGCGACCTCGGGCGCCGTGTTGGTCGCGCCCCAGCTCGCGCGCGCCCGCAGCAGGCCCATGCTGCTAAACAGCGCGGCCGCGCCGCCGATGATCTTGCGGCGCGAAGGCCTCTCATCCGGTTGCTCACGACCCTTGCGAGGACCGTCATTGCGAAGCGTTTTCTTTTCCATGCCCATCGTTCTAGGCCGGCCGGCGTTTCCGACGTTTTTCGCTGTTCCACGTTGGTCGTAAATCTTGAAGACGCGCGTGGAAGACCATCTGGAAACGCCGTCTCGACGATACGAGGGCGTCGGTCAAGAACAGGTAACTTGTCGGTCAAGACACGTGGACGAATGATTTACCGACCGCTCACAATCGCGAGAAGCATCCGAAATTGGCGCCGGCTTATTTGAAAGGGATGAAGCCCTCCGCGCGCGTCCTCATCCTCTCCACGATCTCCTTCACGCTGCTGTTCGCCGTCTGGCTGATGTTCGGCGTCCTCGGCGTACCCATAAAGGAAGAGCTGCACCTCGACACGGTGCAGTTCTCCTGGTTGACCGCGATCGCCGTGCTCAGCGGATCGATCTGGCGGCTGCCGCTCGGCATCTGGACGGATCGCGTCGGAGGCCGCCGCCTGATGACGCTGCTGCTGATCGCGACCGCGATCCCGACGTTGCTGGTCTCGCACGCGACGACCTTCAGTCAGCTGATGGTCTGCGCGTTCCTGTTCGGGATCGCGGGCAACTCGTTCTCGGTGGGCATCGCGTGGAACGCCGCCTGGGCGGATCGCGACCGCCAGGGGTTCGCGCTGGGCGTGTTCGGCGCGGGCAACGTCGGCGCGTCGATCACCAAGCTGATCGGGCCGGCGCTGATCGCGCTGGTGCCCGCGGGCGGCATCGGGCTGCTCCCGGGCGGCTGGCGCGGCGTGCCCGTGCTTTACGCGGCGCTGCTGGTCGTGATGGCGGCGGTGCTGTGGGTGGCGACGCCGACGCCGGATCGCCACCCCGGTTCGGGGCGTCCGCTGAGCGCGCTGCTCGCGCCGCTGCGTGAGGTCCGCACCTGGCGGTTCGGCCTGTACTACGTCGTCGTGTTCGGCGCGTACGTCGCGCTGTCACTGTGGTTGCCCGCCTACTACAAGCGGGTGTTCGGGCTGCCGCTCGCGAAGGCGGCGCTGCTGACCGCGCTGTTCATCTTCCCGGCCAGCCTGCTGCGCCCGCTGGGCGGCTGGCTGTCGGATCGTTTCGGCGCGCGACCGGTCACGTACGCCGTGTTCATCGGGATGCTGCTCGCGTGCGTGCCGCTTGCGGCGCCCGACGGCGCGCTGGGGTTCCACGTCGGGCTGGCGCAGTTCATCGCGCTGATCGAGGTGCTCGGGATCGGGATGGGTCTCGGCAAGGCGTCCGTCTACAAGTACATCGCCGAGTACTTCCCGAACGAGGTCGGCGCGGCGGGCGGCCTGGTCGGCACGCTGGGCGCGCTCGGCGGCTTCGTCCTGCCGCTCGGCTTCGGCTACCTCGACAAGTCCAGCGGCCGCCCCGAGAGTTGCTTCTGGATCATGGGCGCGCTCGTGCTCGCCTGCCTGGTCTGGCTGCACACGGTCGTCAGCGGCATGCGCCGCCGAAACACGATGCGCGTGAGGACGCTGGTCGTCGACGCCGCCGCGGATCAGGTCGGCGCCGGCGCGTAGGTTCCTTTCAGATCCCCTCGCCCCGCGAAGCGGGGAGAGGGTTAGGGTGAGGGGTCCGGCGCGCTACACTTCGGGCGCATGCGCGCGCCGGCCCACGACCTCTACGAGGTGCTCGGCGTTGCGCCGTCGGCTACGACGGCCGAGCTGCGGCGCGCCTATCGGCGGCTCGCGCTCGAGCACCACCCGGATCGCGCCGGGCCGCAGAGCGCGCCGCGCTTCGCGCAGATCGCGGAGGCTTACCGGATGCTGTCCGATCCGACCGCGCGCACCGCGTACGACGCGCACCGATTCGAGCGCGCCGCCACGCGCCCCCAGACGCCCGACGATCTTCGCGGCGACCAGGGATGGACCTTCGGCTTCAACAACTGGTCCGCGTCCTGGCGACGCGGGATCGTCGACCTCCTGTCGCGTGTCTCCGGCCCGCTCGAGACGCTGGTCGCCTCGGGGATCGCGGCCGTCGGCACCGACGGCACCGTGGAGCTGCGGCTGTCCGCGGCGGAGGCTGCGCTGGGTGGAACCGCCGTCGTGACGATGCCGCTCGTCGTGCCCTGCCCGACCTGCGGCGGCATCGCGCGCCGCGGTGGCGTCTGGTGCCGCCGCTGCGAATATGCCGGCGAGACCACGGCCGACGTGAAGGTCCGCATCCAGATCCCGCCCGAGGTGCGCCACGGCGCGGTCACGGTCGGCATCTCGGACGCCGGCGGCCGGCCGCCGCCGGTGCGGCTAACGATCGCGGGCTGAATCGGCGGATCGCCTGCGCTCGCGACTCAGCAGCCGGAGCAGTGCCCGGGCGAATCGACGCCGATGCCGACGCACGGGCCGAACGCCCCGCAGGCGGTGTTGTTGAAGCAAGACGACGGACAGGAAGATCCGCCCGTCCCGCCGCCGCCGCCCGCACCGCCGCCGCCACCGCCCGCGACACCGCCCGAACCACCGGTGCTTGCGCCGCCCGCGCCGCCGCCGCCCGCGCCCGCCGCGCCGCCCGCACCCGGGGTTCCGCCGCCGCTCCCACTCGCGCCCGCGGCGGCGCCGGCGGCGCCCCCGCTGCCTCCCGCGCCCGTCGTACCACCGGCGCCCGCGGTTCCGCCGCCGCTGCCGCCCGCGCCTGCCACACCACCGGCGCCCGCGGTTCCGCCACCGCCGCCGCGGCCCGCGCTGCCACCAGCCTGCCCCGCCGAACCGCCGCCGGTCCCCGCGCCGCCGCTTGTCCCCGCCGTCGCACCACCGGTCGCGCCACCATTGCTGCCGCCGCCACCGCCCGAACCACCGCGTCCGCCACCGCCGCCTTTGCCCGCCGTCGCCGAGCCACCCGCGGCCCCGCCGTTTCCGCCGCTACCGCCGGTGCCGCCGCTTCGATCGCCGTTGCAGGCGCCGACGAGCAACACGATTCCAGACAACAGGACGACCCCCGAGGACCACCGCGATGCGCGCGTCATGTTCGTTCGCCTTCAACGAACGTCGTAGGCGATCTTCCCCCTGACCCGCTCGAACGACAGCGTCCGCCCCGGCACGTGCCGCGATGTTGATGCCGAGTGAAACGCGTGCCGCTTCAGGCGCACGCGCACCGCGACCAGCATCGCAACGAGGACGCCGGCCGCTTCATCGCGACCTAGTGTATGAGAGCAACGTCGTCGATCCAGAAATCGTATTGCTCGGTCTTGTCACGCCCCTGGATCTGAAGCGACGTCACGTGCTGTGGGTTCCAGGGAAACGGGGCGCCCCACCCTTCTTGCTGGAAGGACGGGTCGTTGAACCGCACCGTGACCTGCTTCCAGTTGCCGTTGGTCGGCAGCGAGAACGCCTCGCCCCAGTTGTCGCTGCACTTGTTCGTGCTCGTGTCGTTGCAGTTGCCGCCGTCGACGATCGCCGTCTCGTCGGTCATCGGAAACTTGATGCGGAGCTGCACGTCGCTGCCCGGCATCGCCATCGCCCAGAACATCACGCCCGTGTACGGCGTGAGATCATAGGGCACCTTGGGCCCGCTGTAGATGCCGCCGGCGGGCGACAGCGGCACGTTGAGATCCGCGCCGATGCCGGCGCCCCACGTGCTGCAATCGACCCACGTCGCGCGCAACGCCAGCGACCCGGTCGTTCCAGGGGCTTGCAACGGCGGAGCGGCGCCGACGTAGCTGCCAGCCCCAAGCGTCGGAAGCTGCGCGCAGCTCGGGCTCATGTCGTTGTACTCGTACCAGAACCCGTTCCGCGGCGGCGATCCGGTCCGGACGATCGTCGCGGCGGCGAGGTCTTCGAAGTCGCTGAGCAAGCCGTCCATGCACAGGTCGCAGTCCGGACCGGTCGTGCCGCCCGTCCCGGTGCCGCCGTCCGTAACCAGGCTGCGCGCGTCGCACGCGCCGACAGCCGCCGCCAGCATCACCAGCGCCCATCGCCCCATCGCGAACCTCCTAACGTAAGAGATAGATGTCGTCGATCCAGAAGTCATAAAGTCCCGCCGCCGCCGACGATTGAAACTGTATCCCGAAAACGTCCGCCGGATTCCACGCGAACGGCTGCCCCCAGCCCTCGGGCTTGAAGCCCGCGTCGTTGAACCGCACCGTCACCGCTTTCCACGTGCCGTCCGTCGGCAGCGAGATGAACTCGCCCCATTCGTCGCCGCAGCGGTCCATGCCCAGGACGGCTTCGTCGCAGGTGCCGCTATCCTGGATCTGGCTCGACGCGCGCATCACCATCTTCACGCGCACGCTGGGGTCGGTGCCGGCCGACGCCATCGCCCAGAACGCCACGCCGGTGTACGGCTGCAAGTCGTAAGGCGTCCGCGGCGCTCCCGGCCCCACGCCACCGTCGGTGGCCGGGGAGTTGAAGTCGGCGCCCACGCCGGCCCCCCACGTCGCGCAGTTGATCCAGTTGGCGTGCAGCGCGTGGCCGCGGCTGGGCCCAGGCGGCGCCGCGGCCGGCGTGCTCGGGTAGTAGCGGGCGCCGTGCGCCGGGCTCTGCAGGCACCCCGCCGACCCGTCGTTGTACGAGTACCAGGTGCCGCTCCGCGCGGGCGTTCCACGCGCCAGGATGAGCGCCGGGCCCTCCTCGAAGTCGCTCAGCAGGTCTTCCGGACGGACGTTCGCCGGCGGCATCCCGGCGCCGCCGGTCCCTGTTCCCCCGTCGGGCGTGGCGTTTCCGGACCCGCAGCCCAGTCCCACCAGGGGGGCTGCGAGCACCGCCGCCAGCGCCATCAGGCCGCTCCGCGATAGCCTCATCGCGCCCGCTATTATACGCTCGGTCCCCGATGCGCTTTTTGGGACTCGATTCGAGCACGCAAAGCCTCACCGCCCTGCTTGTCGACACCGACACGGGAGAGGTCATCGACCGCAGCATCGCGTTCGGGCCGCGGCTGCCGCAGTACCGGTCGCCCAACGGCTTCCTGGCCAACGCCGATCCCCGCATCAAGCACAGCGATCCGCTGATGTGGGTCGAGGCGCTGGACCTGCTGCTGGGCGAGCTGCGCGAATCCGGGGTCGACCTTTCGACCGTCCGCGGCGTCAGCGGCGCCGGCCAGCAGCACGGGTCGGTCTACCTCGAGCGCTCGATCGACGAGGCCGGCCAGTGGGATTCCAGCATGCCGCTCGTCGATCAGGTGCGCCCGCTGCTGTCGCGCAAGACCGCGCCGATCTGGATGGACGCGTCGACCGGCGCCGAGTGCGCCGAGATCACGAAGGCCGCCGGTGGCCCCGAGCGGATGGTGGCGATCACCGGTTCGATCGCCATCGAACGCTTCACCGGCCCGCAGATCCGCAAGTACGCGAAGGACGATCCGCGGGGCTACGAGGCGACGGCCGAGATTCACCTGGTGTCGTCGTTCATCGCGTCGCTGCTGACGGGGACCAGCGTCCCGATCGACCTCGGCGACGGCGCGGGCATGAACCTGCTCGAGCTGGCGACCGCGGCCTGGAGCCCGATGCTTCTCGACGCCACCGCGCCCGGCCTGGGACGGAAGCTGAAGGCGCCTGTTCCGGGCGCGACGTACGCGGGCACCGTCGCCGACTACTTCATCAAGCGCTACGGCTTCGCGCCGAACACGCCGGTCATCGCGTTCACGGGCGACAACCCGTCCAGCCTCGTCGGCATGGGCGCCAGCGAGCCGGGCACCGCCGTGGTCAGCCTGGGCACCAGCGACACGATGTTCGCGGCGATGACCGCCCCGCGCACCGACCCGAAGGGGTATGGCAACGTGTTCGGGAACCCGGCCGGCGGCTTCATGGCGCTGTGCTGCTTCTCGAACGGGTCGCTCGCCCGCGAGGAGGTCGCGAAGCGTTGCAAGCTGGGATGGGAGGACTTCGCCGCCGCCATCCTGCAGCGGACGCAGCCCGGCAACGGCGGCAACATGCTGCTGCCGTACTTCGTCCCGGAGATCACCCCCCGCCTCTCCGCCCCCGCCGAGCGCTGGTTCGGCACGCCCGAATTCGTCGCCGGCAAGGACGCCGCCGCCGCGGCGCGCGCCGTGGTCGAGGCGCAGGCGCTGTCGATGCGCATCCACTCGGCCTTCATCGGCCAGCCGCCCTCGCGCATCCTGGTCACGGGCGGTGCGTCGAAGAACCCGGGCATCCTGCGCGTCCTGGCCGACGTCTTCCAGGCGGAGATCGTGCCGCTGCGCGTGTCCAACTCATCCGCGCTGGGCGGCGCCCTGCGGGCCGCCCAGGCCGTCGAGGGCCAGGCCTGGAGAGACCTTTACGCCCGTTTTGCCGCCCCCGACATCGACCGACGCGTCACGCCCGATCAGGGATCAAAAGTGACCTACGAGGGCCTTAAAGCGCAACTTCAAGACCGCCTGAAAGACCTGCTGGCCCAAACGCCCGCAACACGATAAGGAACGAAGCATGTCCAAGCCCGCCTTCCCCGGAATCGAGCCCATCCGTTACCAGCCCGACGCGCCGGCCAACGCCCTGGCGTTCCGCTACTACGACAAGGACAAGACGGTCCGCGGCAAGCGCATGGAAGACCACCTGCGCATGGCCGTCTGCTACTGGCACACGTTCGTGTGGAACGGCTTCGACGTGTTCGGCGCCGGGACGTTCGGGCGCCCCTGGCACCGGGAAGGCGTCGACGCGGTCGAGCTGGCGCAGGAGAAGGCGGCGGTCGCGTTCGAGCTGTTCACCAAGCTGGGCGTTCCGTTCTTCTGCTTCCACGATCGCGACGTCGCGCCGGAAGGGAAGTCGCTCGCCGAGACGAACAGCATCCTCGACAAGATCACGGACGTCCTCGAAGCGCAGATGAAGCAGACGGGCGTCAAGCTGCTGTGGGGCACGGCGAACCTGTTCTCGCACCCGCGCTACATGGGCGGCGCGGCGACAAACCCGGATCCGGAGGTGTTCACCTACGCAGCGGCGCAGGTGAAGAAGGCCCTCGACATCACCAAACGGCTCGGCGGCGAGAACTACGTCCTGTGGGGCGGCCGCGAGGGCTACGAGACGCTGCTGAACACCGACATGAAGAAGGAGGTCGATCAGCTCGGCCGCTTCATGAACATGGTCGTCGACTACAAGCACAAGATCGGCTTCAAGGGTCCGCTGCTGATCGAGCCGAAGCCCCGTGAGCCCACGAAGCACCAGTACGACTACGACACCGCGACGGTGCACGCGTTCTTCCAGAAGTACGGCCTCAAGCCGGAAGACTTCCAGGTGAACATCGAGGCGAACCACGCCACGCTGGCGGGCCACAGCTTCGAGCACGAGGTCGCCTACGCGCTCTCGGCCGGCATCTTCGGCAGCATCGACATGAACCGCGGCGATCCGCAGCTGGGCTGGGAC
>Ga0207661_10002544_pt1 | contig 12559 bp, 10 predicted proteins | sample KBSC713LmetaG_FD_184337 | JGI IMG/M metagenome (GOLD analysis project Ga0207661, IMG submission 184337) | Corn rhizosphere microbial communities from Kellogg Biological Station, Michigan, USA - KBS C7.1-3L metaG (SPAdes) (version 2) | ecosystem: Host-associated > Plants > Roots > Rhizosphere ... | reverse complement strand
AACCCGATCTTCTTCATTCTAATGGTCTGTTGATATCGGGATCGATTCCAGCTCGTGTGGCCCGAACGGCAATCCCTTCGTGGTGAAGCGCTGCATCCTGCCGGCGCGGCGCAACGGTCGTCGCGCGCCGCCAAGATGTGGCCGGTCAAGATATCTGCAACTTCAATCGCCCTTCAAATGTTGTGAGGGAGTTCTGTACAACTTGTCACAGCGGCTGCATAGGTGGCGCCGAACCGCCTGGATGCGCAAGCAGGTGCGGTCCAAGCTCATGGACACGGCTCACGCCCAACAGGCCGATCCCGTCCAGCGCTTCGCTCTTGAGTATCTGCACCTGGTCGGCGCGGTAGCCGCGCGGGTGACTTCCCGCAAACTGATTTGCCCGACAGGCGGATTTTCCGAATCCTTGTCAAGTCCAGTCGACAAAAATATTTTTGTTTCTTTTTTCCAGAAATAATGTTAACTGCCAAACCATCCTGCTCCTCCAAGAGGGACGCTTCGGCCGATCGTCACGAAACGTGGAGCAGGTTGCGATGGACGTGGGCTGCGCGCTTTGAAGACGACGCGTGCGGCTTGCGGACGGCGAAGTCGTGTGGTCCTGACGCCCCGACGCTGGCGTCAAGCCTTGCGGTGATGATCCGTGGGGCGACGGTGGCTATCAAGCCCGGACACCGGGGAGAGCACGTATAAACCGTAAACCATTGCGCAGGGAATGCCGGATCGCTCGGCTGAACCTGTGGTAACTGCCGCCTGCGTTTTTTGTTGCAGGCGGGCCATGGGTGCGGCCTGCGCCCGGCATTCCCTGCGCCCTCTTGCTTTCGAGGGACGCAAACGATGCATCACTCGGGCAAATCCTGCCGCGGGAATGCGGAATCATGTCCCCACGTCATTGCGAGCGAAGCGAAGCAATCCATGTTGCCGCTTGCGGCGCTATGGATTGCTTCGTCGCTTCGCTCCTCGCAATGACGACGGAGGTGCTGTTGGCGTGAACCTCCCTGGCCTTTGGTTCGACGCAAGAGGCGGCGCGCCTTGGTGCCGTTCAGGAGACGAAATGACATTGCGAAAAGGCCTACTCGCCGGCATCGTAGGCAGTACTGCTTTTCTCGGCTCCCTCTGCACTTCCGCGCACGCGGAAGACTGCAGGGAGCCGAAGACCGGTACGAAAGACGTCCCGCTTTTCTCTCCGCCGCTCGCCAATGTAGTGATCGGCACGGGTCGGCTGCAATTCTATTCCGCGCCGAGCCTGCGTTGCCCGATCGACGGCGTCTTCGTGATCCCCAGGGATGAGCTGATCGCCTACGCCGAGACCAGCGATGGCTGGTCGTCGGTGATGTACACGAACCCGAAGACGGGCGATGTCGCGTCCGGCTGGGTCCGCTCGGCGCGATTGAAGCAGACGGGAACGGTTGGGCCGAGACAGTAATATTCCTTCCGGCACCGCCGATATGCGCCAGCCGGCATGGACAGGCGGCGCGCGGGGCGGCAGCATGGCAAGCCTCATGGCCGGTCCAACAGGCTCACCTGCGCGTCGGCCCATCACCATCACGAAATTGACGCGAGCGTCTTTCCGGAAAATGAGCGAAGATCTGTGTTTCCTGTCGGCGGTCGAGCTGCGCGCACGCATCGGCCGCAAGCAAGCCTCTCCCGTCGAAGTCACGCGCGCGACATTGGCGCGAGCCGAGCGATTGCAGGGCAAGCTGAACTGCTTCATCACGCTGTGCGGCGATCAGGCGATGGCGGAGGCGCAGGCCGCCGAGCGCAAAATCATGGCAGGCGAGCCACTGGGCCTGCTCCACGGCATTCCGCTCACGGTCAAGGACATCGTCAACACCAGGGGCGTGCGCACCACCTTCGGCGCAGTGCCTTACAAGGACAACGTGCCCGACCACGATGCGGTCGCGGTCCAAAGATTGCGGGCGCAAGGTGCGATCCTGATCGGCAAGACCACGACGCCGGAGTTCGGCAGCAAATGCCTGACGGATTCGCCGCTGTTCGGCCGCACCCGCAACGCCTGGATCGCGAGTCGCTCCACCGGCGGCTCGAGCGGCGGCGCGGCGGCCGCGGTGGCGAGCGGCATCGCGCCGCTGGCGGTCGCAACCGATGGCGGCGGCTCGACCCGGATTCCGGCCGCCTGCAACGGCGTGGTCGGGCTGAAGCAGAGCAATGGCGTGATCCCGCACAGCCAGGTGCAGGATGCGTTCGGCAACCAGACCTATGTGACGCCGATGACGCGCACCGTTGCCGATACGGCGCTGATGATGCAGGCCATGGCCGGCGAGGACGCTTCCGATCCCTGGTCGATCGGCATCCCCCCGTTGGACTTCATCGAGGGTGCCGCGCCGCGCGGCGATTTGCGCGGGCGCAAAGTTCTGTTCTGCCTGTCGCCGCCGGGCCGTCCGGTGAGCGCGGAGGTGGCAGCCAGTTTCAAGGCGAGTCTCGATCGGCTCGCGGCGCTCGGCGCGGAGCTCGAGGAGTTTTCCAGCGAAGGTTTTGATATCGAGCCGATCTGGCGCGCCATCAACCATACCGCCTGGCGCACGCGCTTCGAAAAACTCGCGGCCGATCACCGGGACGAGCTCAGCGCGACCTTCCTGAGACAACTCGCTCTCGCCGAAAAGGTCAGCGGCGTGGATTTCCAGCAGGCCATGTTCGACCGCACGGCGCTGTTCCGCCGCGTGCAGGCGCTGCTTGCGCGTGCCGACCTCCTGGCGATGCCGACCCTGACCCGCACCGCGCTGCCGATCGAGCAGGATTTGTTCGATGGCATCGATATCGACGGAAAGCATTTTGACAATCTCCGGCCGCACTGGTTCCCCTGGACCATGTTGTTCAACATGACCGGCCATCCTGCCGTCAGCATGCCCTGCGGTTTCGATTCCGCCGGCCTGCCGATCGGCCTGCAGCTGGTCGGCCGCTTCCGCGGCGACGCGGAACTGTTGCGCGCGGCCGCGCTCTTCGAGGCGTCGCAGGATCTGCTCAAGCGCTGGCCGGATTGACGGGCGGCGCATGATCCGGAAAAGTGTGTAGCGGTTTTCCGAGAAAGATGATGCGCAAACAAAGAGCCAAAGCCGTGCAGCGTGGGGACACCACCAAATCCGGAAACTCGGCGTGAGCGTCTTCGTCCTGCGGCGGCTTTTGACCTTGATCGCGACGCTGATCGGCGCCTCGATCATCATCTTCCTGGTGCTGGACGCGTTGCCCGGCAACGCCGCGCAAACGCTGATGGGCGCCGACGCCTCGCCCGACGCCGTGCGCGCGCTCACCGTCAAGCTCGGGCTCGATCAGCCGCTCCTCATGCGCTACTGGCACTGGATCGCGGGCATGGCGGTCGGCGATCTCGGCAACAGCTATGTCTATGGCACGTCGGTTGCCTCGCTGATATCAGAGCGGATGTGGCTCACCATCCCGCTCGCGATCATGTCGATGGCGATCACGGTAGTGCTGGCGCTCTCCGCCGGCATCTACACCGCCGCCAATCACAACAAGCTCGGCGACGTCGGTGTGATATCGCTAACGCAGGTCGGCATCGCGCTGCCGAATTTCTGGTTCGCCATTTTGCTGATCCTCTTGTTTGCGGTGAAGCTGCAATGGCTTTCCGCCGGAGGATTTGCCGGCTGGGACGACGGCATATGGCCGGGAGTAAAATCCCTGCTGCTGCCGGCGATCTCGCTCGCGGTCGTGCAGGCCGCGATTCTCGCACGCGTCACCCGCTCGGCGGTGCTGGAAGTGCTGCGCGAGGACTTTGTGCGGACCGCGCGCGCCAAGGGCCTCTCCCGGCGCGAGGCGCTGTGGCGCCATGTGCTGCGCAACGCCATGATCCCGGTCATGACGGTGATGGGCCTGCAATTCGCCAACCTGCTCGCGGGCACCATCGTGATCGAGAACGTCTATTACCTGCCGGGTCTCGGCCGGCTGATCTTCCAGTCGATCGCCAATCGCGACCTGATCGTGGTGCGCAACTGCGTGATGCTGCTGGCGGCCATGGTGGTAACAGTCAATTTCGTGGTCGATGTGCTCTATGCCTTCATCGATCCGCGCATCAAGGTTCATAACCTGTGACCGCGCAGCTTTCTCCTTCCGTTGATCTTGCACCGGCAATCGCGCCTCCGCGACGGGCGAATGGCTTCTGGCGCCGCGCATTACGCCATCGCAGTTTTGTTGTCGGCGGCGTGCTCGTGCTGATGGTTCTTGCGGCTGCGCTGCTCTCGCTGGTCTGGACCCCGTGGTCGGCCTATGACATCGACATCGCAGCCAAGCTGCGGCCGCCATCCGCGGCGCACTGGCTCGGCACCGATGTGCTCGGTCGCGACATCGTCTCGCTGCTTCTGGTCGGCGCGCGATCCACTATCCTGGTCGGCATCATCGCGGTCGGCATCGGTCTCTCCTTCGGCGTCATGCTCGGCCTGCTCGCAGCCGCAAGGAAAGGATGGGTGGCCGAGCTCGTCATGCGGCTCAGCGATTTCACTTTCGCCTTTCCCGCCGTGCTGTCGGCGATCATGCTGGCCGCGGCGGTCGGACCGGGCATGGTGACCTCGATCACCGCCATTGGCATCTTCCAGATCCCGATCTTTGTGCGGGTGACGCGGGCCTCGGCCAATGAGATCTGGGCGCGGGAATTCGTGCTGGCCGCGCGCGCCGCCGGCAAGGGCGCCTTCAGCATCACCATCGAGCATGTGCTGCCGAACATCCTTTCGGTGCTGATCGTGCAGGCGACGATCCAGTTCGCGCTCGCGATCCTCGCTGAAGCCGCGCTGTCCTATCTCGGGCTCGGCACGCAGCCGCCGCAACCATCCTGGGGCCGCATGCTGAACGAAGCGCAGAGCTTGCTTTTTCAGTCGCCGAGCCTTGCGGTCTATCCGGGCGCCGCGATCGCGCTCGCGGTGCTCGGCCTCAATCTGCTCGGCGACGGCTTGCGCGATCTGCTCGATCCGCGGCTGGCGCGGGAGCGTTGAGGATGAGCGCGCCCCTGATCGAAGTCGAAAATCTCTCGGTTCGGCTCAACACCAGTCGCGGCCCGGCCGAGGCCATTCGCGGCGTGAGCTTTTCGCTCGCGCGCGGCGAGACGCTCGGTCTCGTCGGCGAATCCGGCTGCGGCAAGTCGATCACCGCGCTGGCGCTGATGGGCCTGTTGCCGGACAGCGCCGTCACCTCTGGCAGCATCTGCTTCGACGGTCGCGAGCTCGTGGGGCTTTCCGACCGGGACTACTGCGAGCTCCGGGGCAATCGCATCAGCATGATTTTCCAGGAGCCGATGACGGCGCTCAATCCCATGCACACGATCGGCCATCAGGTGGCCGAGCCGCTGCGGCGTCACACGGGCTGCTCGGCCGCGGAAGCGCGTGTGCAGGCGGTCGCCTTGCTCGACCGGGTCGGGCTTCCCGATGCGGCGAAGCGCGTCGATGCCTATCCGCACCAGTTTTCCGGCGGCCAGCGCCAGCGCGTCACGATCGCCATGGCGCTCGCCTGCCAGCCCGACGTGCTGCTCGCCGACGAGCCGACCACGGCGCTCGATGTCACCATCCAGCGCCAGATCCTCGATCTCATCGCCGATCTCGTTGCCGAGCGCGGCATGTCGATGATCCTGATCTCGCACGATCTGGGCCTCATCGGCGAGAACGTGCAGCGGATGATGGTGATGTATGGCGGCACGGTGGTGGAGAGCGGCCCGACCGATGCCGTGTTCACGCGGATGGGGCATCCCTATACCCAAGGGTTGTTTCGCGCGCGCCCGCGCCTTGGCGCGAAAAAGGGAACGCGGCTCAAGACCATTGCCGGCACGGTGCCCGAGCTTGCCGATCTGCCCAGGGGCTGCGCCTTTGCCGATCGCTGCGCGCTGGTCGAGGATCGTTGCCGCGCGGCGTTGCCTGAATCGGTCGAAGTATCTGTCGGCCATCGCGTGCGTTGCGTGAGGACGGATGTTTCGATGGCCGATGCAGTCGGAGTTTTGCCCGCATGAATCGGCCCGAACCAGCGTCATCCGCGGGCGCCGTGCCACTCGTCGAGGTAAAGGACCTCGTGCAGCGCTACACCCTGCCGCGTGAAAACATATTCCGTCCGCCGGGGCAGGTGCTCGCGCTCAATGGCGTGAGTGCGACCGTCATGCCGGGGAAGAGTCTGGGCATCGTCGGCGAGTCCGGCTCCGGTAAGTCGACGCTTGCGCGGCTGGTGATGGCGCTGGAGCGGCCGTCGTCCGGCTCGGTGTCGCTGCTTGGGCGCGATCTTTTCGCTCTGCCCCCTGACGAGTTGCGCCGCGCCCGGCGCGATTTCCAGATGGTGTTCCAGGACCCCTATGGATCGCTCGATCCACGTCAGACCATCGCGCGGATCGTCGCCGAGCCATTGACGGCGCTGCTGCGGCTCGATCGTGCGGCCCAGCGCGAGCGCGTCGCCGCCGTGCTGCGGCAGGTCGGTCTGCGCGATGCCGACATGGACAAATTCCCGCATGAATTTTCCGGCGGGCAGCGGCAACGCATCGCGATTGCGCGGGCGCTGATCACGCAGCCAAAGCTGATCGTGGCGGACGAGCCGGTCAGCGCGCTTGATGTGTCCGTGCAGGCGCAGGTGCTGAACCTGCTGCAGGATTTGCAGGGAGAGTTCGGCCTGAGCTACATCCTGATCAGCCACGATCTCGCGGTGGTGGATTATCTCTGCGACGAGATTGCGGTGATGTATCTGGGCCGGATCGTCGAGCAGGGCCGGCCTGAAGATCTGTTCGAGCATTGCGCCCATCCCTATACCCGGGCGCTGCTGGAAGCCGTGCCGCAGGCCCGACCGGGTAGCGCACGCCGGCGTGGAACGCCTGCTCCGACCGCCTCGCAATCGGCGAGATCGGCCGGCTGTCCCTATGCCGCACGCTGTCCGCTGGCCGATCGGCACTGCTGGGAGGCGTTGCCTTCATTGCGCGACGTGGGCCCAGCGCATCTGGCCGCCTGCCACAAGGCCGAGACCGTGATGTCGCAGCCGTTTCCGTATGCCAGTGAGCCTCTTGTGCGCGGGATGGGCGTGGATTAGCAACGCGTGTCGTCCGGGGAGTACAACGCATGTTCAAGAAACCGTTTCTGATCGCTGCCGCAGTGCTGATCGCAGCAGCGCCATCGCCGAGTTCGGCACAAGGCAAGAAGGACAGCGTCGTCATGGCCATGACGCTGGAGCCGCCCGGGCTCGATCCGACCACGGCCGCGGCTGCGGCGATCGCCGAGGTCACGCTCTATAACATCTATGAGACCCTGACCAAGATCAACGAGGATGGCTCGGTGTCGCCATTGCTCGCCGAGAGCTGGCAGGCGTCGCCTGATCTGAAGACCTATACGTTCAAGCTGCGCAAGGGCGTCAAATTCCAGAACGGCGAGCCATTCGATTCCGCAGCGGTGAAATTCTCGTTCGAACGCAACGCGGCGCCAACCAGCACCAACAAGGACAAGAGCCTGTTCCAGAGCTTTGAATCGGTGACCGCGCCCGACGCGGACACGATCGTGCTCAAGCTGAAATATTCCGAGCCGAATCTGCCGTTCCTGATGGGGCAGGCGACCGCCTCGATCGTCGAGCCGAAGAGCGCGCCGACCGATGCCACCAAGCCGGTCGGAACCGGGCCTTACACGCTCGGCGCCTGGGCCAAGGGCTCCTCGATCACGCTCAACAAATGGGCCGATTACCGCAATGCTTCGGCGATCAAGCTCGGCAAGGTGACCATCCGCTTCATCAGCGATCCTTCGGCGCAGGTCGCGGCTCTTTTGTCGGGCGATGTCGACGTGTTCCCGCGCGTCGCGGCGGCGCGCAGCCTTGCACAGTTCAAGGCGGATCCGCGCTTCGTCGTGCTGATCGGCGGCTCGCGCGCCAAGACCGTCGTCGGCATCAACGAGCGCAAGAAGCCGCTCGACGATGTCAGGGTTCGCCGCGCCATTCTGGCGGCGATCGACCGCAAGGCGATGATCGATGGCGCCGTCGATGGTTTCGGCACGCCGATCGGCAGTTTCTACACGCCGGGCTCGCTCGGCTATGTCGATACGACCGGCATCAATCCCTATGACCCGGACAAGGCGAAGAAGCTGCTTGCGGAGGCCGGCGTCACCACGCCGCTGGAGCTGAGCCTGAAGCTGCCGCCGCCGCCTTATGCGCGGCAGGGCGGGGAAATCCTCGCGGCGCAGCTCGCCAAGGTCGGCATCGTCGCCAAGATCGAGAACGTGGAATGGGCGCAGTGGCTGTCGCAGGTATTCACCGGCCCGCACAATTACGATCTCACTATCGTCTCCCATGTCGAGCCGTTCGATCTCGTGAAGCTGACCGAGAGCGACTACTATCTCGGCTACAATTCGCCTGCGTTCAACGATCTCTACAGAAAAATCATGGCAACACCGGCGGAAGCCGATCGCGCCAAGCTGCTTGGCGATGCGCAGCGCATGCTCGCCACCGACGCGGTCGCCGGCTTCCTGTTCCAGCCGCAATGGATCACGATCGCCAACAAGAAGCTGAAAGGCGTGTGGAAGGAGGTTCCGCAGTTCGAGAACGATTTCTCGGGCTGGTCCTGGGAGTAGTCTTGGGAGTAGCCAGGCGCGAGTGAGGCGATTATCGCGCGGCCAGCGACAGGTCGGCGCGGGCGTCGTTCTTGCTCACGCTGCAGGTGATGCGCAGCGCCGAGCCGGGCGAGCGGAACAGGCCCTGGCGCAGGCGGGCGTTCTCGATGCAGTTGCGCGCCTCAAGCATGATGGATGCGGGCTTGATACCGGTGAGGATCGCGCCGGAGCGGCCGACGAAGTCGTACCATTTGGCGCCGGGCGAGGGCGGGCTGAGATAGCGCAGCGTCATGCCGAGCGGCCCCTTGCAGAGGAGATAGGCGCCGTAATCGTCCTCCTCGTCGGTGCGGGCGCTCAGCGCGATGGAATTGTCGGCGGCGGCGCGCGGGCCGGCATCGAGGCCGATCCTGCCGGCGATTTCCGCGGCCTTTGCCTCGCACTCGTCGGCGCGGACGTTGGAGGCCGAGAGGGCCGACAGCACGAGCACGGTTACGACAAGCCAACGCATCGGTCTTCCACATGGGAGCGCAGAATCAATGCCGGTGATCTTACGCGGTGCCGTCCGAATAGGCATCCGGCGCCGGTTTGAAGTGGACAGATAGCGCCTGGCCTCAAGAAAATTCTTGCGTCCGATCGCACGGATTTGCTTCCCTTGAGCGGGCAGCAATGGGGGAGCCAGTGAGCATCAGCCAGGCCACAGTCGCGTCCGAGATGAACGCCGCAGCCTCCGAGACCGGCGCGAGGCGCGCCCGCCGCAACGCGATCCTCGGATCGGCCATCGGCTATGGCACCGATGGCTTCGACCTGCTCATCCTCGGCTTCATGCTGCGGCCGATCTCCGCCGATCTCGGCTTGACACAGGCGCAGGGCGCTTCGCTGGTCACGGCTACGCTGGTTGGGGCCGTGCTCGGCGGTTTCGGCTTCGGCTGGCTGTCGGACCGGCTCGGCCGAGTGCGCGTGCTGGCCTGGACCATCATCCTGTTCGCCGTGTTCACCGGCCTGTGCGCACTGGCACAGGGCTATTACGACCTGCTGTTCTACCGCACCGTTGCCGGCCTCGGTCTCGGCGGCGAATTCGGGATCGGCATGGCGCTGGTGGCGGAAGCCTGTCCCGCGGCGGAGCGGGCGCGGGTGTCGTCCTATGTCGGGCTCGGCTGGCAGGGCGGCGTGCTGGCGGCCGCGATCGTCACGCCGCTGCTGCTGCCCGTGATCGGCTGGCGCGGCATGTTCCTGGTCGGCATTTTCCCGGCGGTTGTCGCCTGGTTCATCCGCCGCACGCTTGACGAGCCCGAGCTGTTCCTGAACCGCGCGAAATCGGGTGTGCGGCAATCCTCTTTCCGGCTGCTGGTAAAGGATGCCGAGACCACGAAACTGTCGTTCGGCATGGCGATCCTCTGCTCGGTGCAGAACTTTGGCTATTACGGCGTCATGATCTGGCTGCCGAACTATCTCTCGACCCGGTTCGGCCTCGCGCTGACGCAGACCGCGGTCTGGACCACGGCGACCATCGCCGGCATGGCGATCGGCATTTTCGTGTTCGGCCAGGTCGCCGATCGCGTCGGCCGGCGCGCCGCCTTCTTCATCTACATGGCGGGCGCGGCAGTCATGGTGCTTGTCTATTCGCGCCTCTCCGACCCGACCGTGCTGTTGTTCGCCGGCATGGTCATGGGCTTCTTCGTCAACGGCATGCTCGGCGGCTATGGCGCCCTCATGAGCGAGCTTTATCCGACCGCGGCGCGGGCGACGGCGCAAAACGTGCTGTTCAACATCGGCCGCGCCGTCGGCGGTTTCGGCCCGCTCCTGGTCGGCCTGGTCGCTTCCGCCAAGGGTTTTGAGTTCGCCATCACGCTGTTGGCGGTGCTTTATATCGTCGATCTCGTCACCATGTGGCTCCTGATACCTGAGCGGTGCGGCGCCGAGCTGACATAGGCAGTCTGCGACGGCTCGGCCATCTCCTGCGCGCCGCCGAGCAGCTTCACGTTGAGCCGCCCGCCGGCGAACAGCATGTCATTCAGCGCTTCGTCGATGTCGGCCGAATTGACCGAATGGCCCTCGTCGCGGATGATCGCGCTCTGCGCGATGCGCCGCATCAGCTCTTTGATGAAGGCGGCGCTGACGCCTTCCGTCCGCCGTACGGCTTCATCGACGACCGCGGTGTTGAGCGGCAGGCCTTTGCCATAGAGGCGAACGAGCTTGCCGCGGCCGATGTCGTCGGGCAGCGGCACCTCGATCGCCTGGTCGACGCGGCCGGGCCGGCCGGCGAGCGCACCTTCCAGCTCCTCCGGCCGGTTGGTGGTGAGAACGAACAGGATGTCCGCGTCCTCTTTCAGCCCATCCATCTCGTTGAGCAGCTTATTGAGCAGCGACTCTTCGCAGGGGCTGTCCATGTCGTTGCGATCGCGCGCGATCAAATCGACGTCCTCGATCACCACCATCGCCGGCTGCAGCAGACGCGCCAAGCTCATATAGGCGCCAAGGATCGCCACCTGCTCGGCGGTGATGATCAGTGTGGTATGACCGGGCAGATTGGTCGCGAGATAGCGGATGGTGTGGGTCTTGCCGGTGCCCGGCGGTCCATAGAGCAAGATGCCTTTGCGCGTCGACTGGCCCAGACGGCGCAGGGCATCGCGGCTGCCGACGAAAGTGAGCACGTTGCGATCGAGCAGCCTCAAGGTCTGCTCGGGCAGGATCACCGCATCGCGATCGACCGGAGAAAGCCGATGCACCATGATGCCGGCCGAACGTCCGCCATAGTCGTCGTCGCTGTCGAAGGAGAGGATCTTGCCGCGATAGGAACGCGCTGTGCGGACCGCCTCTTCCAGTTCGGCGAAACAGCGCTCGGCGAAGATCTCGCCGACGGATCCCGCGGGCACCGCGATTTCGATGCGGAGCAAAGGCCGCCGGCTATATTCCCGGAAGCGCGACAGGACGACGGCATAGCGGAGCCCGCCATGGACGCACAGCCACAATCCGTTGCGCAGGCATTTCACCGGCGTCGTTTCGCCAACGTCCACGTCAAGATATTGCGGCGGTGCGAGCGCCACCGCGCGCCGATCGGTTCGCATCAGCTGCGCAAATTCAAGCTCGTTGTGATATTCCTCGTGGAGGCCAAAGAAGCCGACGGGCGGAGAGAACAATTTGTCGAGGGCGACCTGGACATCGGCGACCATATGCAGGGGAAACTGCCGCACCATCGTCACGAGCGCGCTCGGCGCCGTGCCGGTAAAATGCCAGGCGAGAGTCTCGTAAGCATGAGTGAATGGGATGTCCTCGTCCTCTTCGACATCATCATTTGCGGCGCTCTCGCAGGTAACCCGCAAGGGATGACCCGCCTCGCGAATGCGCAGCTCGGCTTCCTCGAAGAGAGCCTTGCCGACCGAAGCCGGATAGGGACCGCAACCACATTGCCCCTGCTCCTGGACCTCGACGGTCGCCAAACGGGCGTCGCGCTCGGACTTGCCGAACACCGTCCGGAGCATTGAAATGACGAACTCCACCGGAGTTTCGTCGTCGTTGTGAAAAATCAGGCGGACCGGCTCGGCTACTGCGTCGTCCTGCATGAAAACCCCCTTCACGCAACCAAAGCTTGAAAGAACAAAAAGAGAACATCATGAAATGTGGACCGCGTCAAGCGGGGCGTGATTGCCGATCGCTCACAGCGAGGCTAGGAAGCCGGCGTCGATCGCCGAGGCTTCTCCATGACTACTCTCGTCACGCCCCACGACATCCGTTCTGCGCTGTTGTTGCGCCATGAAATCGCGCTCCTGGATGTGCGGCACGAGGCGGCATTTGCCACCGGCCACCCGCTGTTTGCCGCCAACATGGCGACTAACCGGATCGCGATCGAAGCCGAGGTGAGGCTGCCGTGCAAAGATGTGTTGATCGTCTTGTATGACGACGGCGAAGGGCTGGTTGCGCACGCGAGCGCGCGCTTCGCCACGCTCGGCTACACCAACGTTCGCGCCCTCGACGGCGGGCTCGCAGCCTGGCGCAACGCCGGCTATGAAATCTTCCAGGACGTCAATTCCTATGCCAAGGCCTTCGGCGAGCTG
>Ga0207661_10002543_pt1 | contig 12560 bp, 11 predicted proteins | sample KBSC713LmetaG_FD_184337 | JGI IMG/M metagenome (GOLD analysis project Ga0207661, IMG submission 184337) | Corn rhizosphere microbial communities from Kellogg Biological Station, Michigan, USA - KBS C7.1-3L metaG (SPAdes) (version 2) | ecosystem: Host-associated > Plants > Roots > Rhizosphere ... | reverse complement strand
CGCAGGGTTCGTCGGCTTCGCGATCCTCGTCGTCGTGCTCTTCGCCGTCTGGGTGCAGGGCTGCGCGGGCGACGACACGCAGACGACGTACGAGAACTACATGGCGGACATCGGCGCGGTCGGCCTCGACTCGCAGAAGATCGGCAACGACCTGGCCACGGTCCTGACCACGCCGGGGCTCACCCAGACCGAGCTGGAGACACGGCTCGGCGGGCTGATCCAGCAGCAGCAGCTCGACGTCACGCGGGCGCAGGACATCGACGCGCCTGGCCCCCTCACCCCGGCGAACGCGAGCGCGATCGAGGCGTTGAACTTCCGGGTGAGCGGACTCCAGGGGCTGCTCGACACGTTCCGGGCGACGAAGTCCACGGACGACGCGACGGTCGCCGGCGAGCAGCTCGCCGCGCAGGGCCAGCGGCTCGAGGCGAGCGACGTCGTCTGGAAGGACGAGTTCCAGGGGGTCGCCACCGAGACGATGGCCTCGGAGGGCGTCCAGGACGTGAAGGCGCCCCCCTCGGTCTTCGTCCAGAGCTCGGACCTCTACACGGCACGGTCGATGAGCGCGATCTGGCAGCGCGTGCACGGCGCGTCCACCGGCGGCACGTCCCCCGGCGCCCACGGCAGCGCGCTCGCGTACACGAAGGTGCAGCCGGCCAACATCCAGCTCTCGACGACGAACGAGACGAAGATCGACATCTCGACCGACCTCTCGTTCGAGGTGGGCGTGCAGAACTCCGGCGAGAACCAGGAGGTCGGGGTCAAGGTGACCCTGACGATCCCGGCGCAGCCGACGCCGATCGTGAAGAACGGCACGATCGACGTGATCGACCCGGGTGAGACGAAGATCGTGACGTTCGCCGACTTCCCGGACTTCCCGTTCGGCGAGAACACGACGGTCCAGGTGAGCGTGAAACCGGTTCAGGGGGAGACGAACACCGGCAACAACTCGGCCGAGTATCCGGTCGTGTTCTCGCTCGAGCCGTCGTGAGCCTGGCGCTCGGGGTCGCGGTCGCGGGCTGTGCCGTCGCGGCGCTGGCGCTGCTCGTCAGCCTGGCCGTCTGGCGGCGGCTGCGCGACGTGCGTCGCGGCCAGCAGGCGATCCTCGGCGGGTCGAGCGCGGACGTCGTCGAGTTCGCCGTCTCCCTGCAGGGGAGGATCGAGGACCTGCACCGCGCCGTCGATGAGGTCGCGGCCGGGCTGACCCGGGTCGACCGGCGGATCGACGGCTCCGTGACGAACACGTCCGTCGTGCGCTACGACGCGTACGACGACGCGGGCGGCCAGCAGTCCGCGTCGTTCGCGTTCCTCGACGCCCATCGCACCGGCACGGTCGTCACCGCGATCCAGGGCCGCGACTACGCCCGGGTCTACGTGAAGGAGCTCGAGCGCGGCCGGCCGTCTCTCGCCCTCTCACCCGAGGAGGCCGAGGCCGTCGAAAGGGCCATGGCCCGCTAAGCGTCGGGGACCATGTTCCCCCCCACGAGCCACCTGCTTCACCGCTGCGCCCGGGTCCCCCTCTGCCGGCTTCCGGCCGTCTCGGTCTGCATCACGACCGGCGTGAAACGCAGGCGTGGCCCGCTGCTACATTCGCCGAGATGCAGCATGTCCTCGTGTTGAATGCCAGTTACGAGCCGCTCAACGTGTGCTCGACGCGGCGCGCGCACGTGCTCGTCTGGAAGGGCAAGGCCGAGGTCGTCGAGCGGCTCGAGGAGCCGCTCCGGACCGCGACGAACACCTACGTCCGTCCTCACGTGATCCGGCTCGTGACGTACGTGCGGGTCCCCCAGTCGGTGAAGCGGCGCATCTCGCGACGCGCGCTCTTCGCCCGCGACGGCTGGCGCTGCGCGTACTGCGGCGACAGCTCCGCGCGGCTCACGCTCGACCACGTCGTGCCGCGCTCGCGTGGCGGGGACTCGGTCTGGGAGAACGTCGTCACTGCCTGCGCAGCGTGCAACCTCCGCAAGGCCGACCGCCTACTCGAGGAGACGCACATGCGCCTGCTGCGGCCGCCTCGCGCGCCTGCTCCCGTGCTCTTCATCAGCCTCGCACTCCACGCCGTGCCCGACACCTGGCGGCAGTATCTCCCTGGGCTCGACGACGCGGCGTCGACCGCCAGCGCGGCCGCCTGACTCATACGGGTGCTTGGACCCAGTCGCGTGCCTGTTGGGTGTGGTGGGCCCTGCGCATCGTGACGCCGAACGGTGTCCTATGCGGCGACGGTCTCCCAGCCCTCCTCGCGGTCGGCGCGGTAGGAGCCGAAGACGCGAAGCCGGGCGGTCTCCTCGCGGAGCTCCGCGAGCGCAGCGGCGACGTCCTCGTCCAGCGGGTGGCCGCCGAGCACGCAGTCGAAGCGGTAGTCGAACGGCCGCGTCGGGATCGGGCGGGAGACGAGCTGGACCATGTCGATCCCCCGTCGCGCCAGAGGGCCGATCGCCCGGTGCAGCGCGCCCGGACGATGGTGCGTCTCGAACGTCAGCGCCGTACGCCACTCCCCGTCGCGCCGGTCGAGCCGCGTGTACGGCGCGAGGGCGGCGAACCGCGTGTACGCGTCGTGGTCGCCGACGTCGTCGGCGAGGGAGACCAGGCCGTGCATCCGGGCGGCGCGCGCGCTCGCGATCGCCGCCACGGAGGGATCGCCGAGCTCGGCGACGGCCGCGGCTGCGTCTCCCGTCGTTGCGGAGACGACCGCTGTCGCCCAGGGCAGCGAGGCGAGGAGGCCGCGGCACTGGTCGAGGGCGACGGGATGGGAGCGGATCTCGCGGACCTCCTCGAGCGGGACGGCCATCGGGCCGACGAGGCAGTGGCGGATCGGCAGGATCGCCTCGGCCACGATCGAGAGCGCGGAGTCGTAGAGCAGGTCGTGCGTCTCGTTGACGGGGCCGACGAGGGAGCTCTCGATGGGGAGGACGCCGTAGGTGGACAGTCCGGACGTGACCGCCTCGACGACGTCGAAGAAGGAGGCCTGGGGAACGACACGGGCGGCGGGGAACAGCCGGTCGCAGGCCGCGGCGCTGTGAGCGCCCTCGCGCCCGGGGTAGGCGACGGTGATGTCGTTCGAGCTCACGGATCCGTTTCCCGTCAGGCGGCGAGTCGCCGCAACACTGCGTCGCCCATCTCGCGGGTGCCGGACGAGCCGCCGAGGTCGAGAGTCGGCGCCGCGCGCAGCGCACCGTCGACGGCGCGCTCGAGCGCGACCGCCTCGTCCTCGAGACCGAGGCCGTACCGGAGCAGGAGCGCGGTCGAGCGCAGCATCCCGGCCGGGTTGGCGATGCCCTGGCCCGCGATCTGCGGGGCCGATCCGTGCACGGGCTCGAACAGCCCGGGCCCCTCGTCGCCGAGTGACGCCGACGCGGCAAGGCCGAGCCCGCCCGTCATCGCGGCCGCGACGTCGGAGAGGATGTCGCCGAAGGTGTTCTCCGTGAGGACGACGTCGATCGACTCGGGCGCGTTCACGACGGTCATCGCGAAGGAGTCGACGAGGGCGTGGTCGAGCGGGACGTCAGGGTATTCGGTCGCGCCGAGCTCGGTGACGACGTCGCGCCAGAGCCGCGACGTGTGCATGACGTTCACCTTGTCGACGGACGTCACGCGACCCTTCCGCTCGCGCGCGAGCGCGAATGCGCGGTGCGCGACTCGCTCGACCTCGAGCCGCGTGTACTCGCAGGTGTCGAACCACGTGCCGTCGTCGCGCGTGCCCTTCGCGCCGAAGTAGAGGCCGCCGACGAGCTCGCGCACGACGATGAGGTCGATTCCAGGGGCGCGCGCCGGGCGAAGGTTCGCGTAGACCCCGAGCTCCTTCCGCAACCCGAGAAGCCCCTGCTCGGGCCTGAGCGGCTTTCCCTCGAGCTCCGGCAGGCCGACTGCGGCGAGCAGAATGGCATCGCTCTCGCGGCAGGCCGCGAGGGTCTCGTCGGGCAGCGGCGTCCCCGCCGAGAGGATCGCGCCGCCGCCGAAGGAGTGCTCGGCGTGCTCGATGCCGAGCGCGTCCAGGACGCGGATCGCCTCGGCCGCGACCTCGGGCCCGATCCCGTCCCCCGGCAGGACGGCGACCGTCACGCGATCGCGTGTGCGGTCTCGTATGCCGCGATCGCGTCCTCGTGCCGGAGCGTCAGCGCGATGTCGTCGAGACCGTTCAGCAGGCGGTGCCTCGTGTCCTCGTCGAACTCGAAGGGAACCTCGCGCCCGTCGGGACCGACCACGACGCGCCGTTCGAGGTCGACGGTCATCTCCGATCCGGTGTCGAGGTCGACGGACTCCATCAGGCGATCGACCTCGTCGGGCGGGAGGACGATTGCGAGGAGGCCGTTCTTGCCTGCGTTCGTCCGGAAGATGTCGCCGAACGACGGCGCCACGATCGCCCCGAAGCCGTAGTCGGAGAGCGCCCAGGCGGCATGCTCCCGCGACGAGCCGCAGCCGAAGTTCCGGCCCGCGAGGAGCACGCAGGCGCCGTCGAACTGCGGCCGGTTGAGCTCGAACTCGGGCCGCTCCTCACCGTCCTCGTCGTAGCGCCAGTCGAAGAACGCGAACGGGCCGTAGCCGGTGCGCTCGATCCGCTTGAGGAACTGCTTGGGGATGATCTGGTCGGTGTCGACGTCGGGCCGGTCGAGCACGGCGACGCGGCCGCTCACGACGCGAACCGGGTTCACGCCGCCACCGGCTCGTGCTCGAGCGTGCGGACGTCGACGAAGCGCCCGTGGAGCGCGGCCGCGGCGGCCATCTGCGGGCTGACCAGGTGCGTGCGCCCGCCGCGCCCCTGCCGCCCCTCGAAGTTGCGGTTCGAGGTCGAGGCGCACCGCTCGCCGGGCCGGAGGATGTCGGGGTTCATGCCGAGGCACATCGAGCAGCCGGCGAGCCGCCAGTCGAATCCTGCATCGAGGAAGACACGGTCGAGTCCCTCCCGCTCGGCCTGTCGGCGAACCGAGGCCGATCCGGGGACGACAAGCGCCTCGACCCGCGGGTCGACGGTGCGGCCCGCGACGACCGCGGCCGCGGCCCGCAGATCCTCGATCCGCGCGTTCGTACAGGAGCCGATGAACACGCGGTCGATCGCGAGGCCCTCGATCCGTTGGCCGGGGCGCAGGCCCATGTACGCGAGCGCGCGCTCGGCGGCAGCGCGGTCGTCCGCCGACTCGTAGCTCGCCGGGTCGGGGACGCTGCCCGTGACGGGCACGACCATCCCGGGGTTCGTGCCCCACGTGACCTGCGGGACGAGGTCGTCGACGTCGACCACCACGTGGGTGTCATAGGTCGCGCCCGGGTCGGAGGCCAGTGCACGCCAGTCCTCGACGGCACGTTTCCATTCCGCCGCCTGCGGGGCGTGCGGCCTGCCCTCGAGGTACGCGAAGGTCGTGTCGTCCGGAGCGACCATCCCGGCTCGCGCGCCCCATTCGATGGACATGTTGCAGACCGTCATGCGCTGCTCCATCGAGAGGCTGCGGATCGCCTCGCCCGCGTACTCGACGGCGTACCCGACGCCGCCGCTCACCCCCACCTGCCCGATCGCGCCGAGGATCAGGTCCTTCGCGGTCAGCGCCTGCGGCAGCGTGCCGCTGATCTCGAGCAGCATCGTCCTCGGCTTCTGCTGCAGGAGGGTCTGCGTCGCCAGCACGTGTTCGACCTCGGACGTCCCGATGCCGAACGCGAGCGCCCCGAACGCCCCGTGGGTCGAGGTGTGGCTGTCGCCGCAGACGATCAACTTCCCCGGCTGCGTGAGCCCGAGCTCGGGTCCGATCACGTGGACGATCCCCTCGTGCCCGGAGCCCGTCGCGTGCAGGGTGATCCCGAACTCCTCGCAGTTCGCGCGCAGCGCCTCGAGCTGGGCCCGTGCGAGGTCGTCGCTGATCGGCCCGGGCAGGGTCGGGACGTTGTGATCCATCGTCGCCACCGTCAACTCCGGTCGGCGGACGCGCCGTCCACCGAGGCGGAGGCCCTCGAACGCCTGCGCCGAGGTGACCTCGTGCACGAGATGGAGGTCGACGTAGAGCAGGGTCGGCTCGCCGGCCTCCTCGCAGACGACGTGGCGCTTCCAGAGCTTCTCGAAGAGCGTCTCGGGCATCGGCTCCAAGCGTACGTCCTAGCCGGTCGCCAGAACCTCGTCGAGGAACGCATCCGCATCCGCGGCGATTGCCACGGGCTCGTACGTGAACGAGACCGGCCCGAGGGTCTTGAGGCCGTCCCCGGTGACGAGCAGCACGACGCGGTCCGTGCCGCCCACCTCGCCGGCCGCGACGGCAGCGCGCAGCGCGCCGAGCGTCACCCCGGCCGCGGTCTCGCCGAACACGCCGGTCGTCCGCGCGAGCAGCGCCATGTTCTCGCCCACCTCGTCCTCCGGCACGGCATGGATCGAGCCGCCCGTCTCGCGTGCGGTCGACACGGCGAACTCGCCGTCCGCGGGCGAGCCGATCGCGAGCGAGCGAGCGATCGAGCTCGGTCGCACCGGTTTGACCGGAGTGTTCTCCCGGAAGCCGGTCGCGACCGGCTGGCAGCCCTCCGCCTGACCGCCGATCAGCCTCGTCTCCGAGCCGTCGATCAGGCCGAGCGTACGCAGCTCCGAGAGCCCCTGCCCGACCTTGTGGAACAGCGCACCGGAGGCGATCGGGATCGCGATCACGTCGGGGGCCGCCCAGTCGAGCTGCTCGGCGACCTCGTACGCGAGGGTTTTCGACCCCTCGGCGTAGTAGGAGCGGAGGTTGACGTTGACGAAGCCCCAGGGCAGCTCGAAGGACAGCTCGACGGAGAGTCGCGAGCAGTGGTCGTAGTGGCCGTCGACGGCGTAGAGCTTCGGCCCGTACACCGCGGCCGCGGCGAGCTTCTCGGGCTCGAGGTCGGCGGGCACGAACACGGCCGCGTCGAGGCCCTCGGCCGCGGCGCGTGCGGCGACGGCGCCCGCGAGATTGCCGGTCGAGGAGCAGGACAGCGTCGTCAGACCGAGCTCCTGCGCCTTCCGGGCGGCGACCGCGACGACCCGGTCCTTGAACGAGTGCGTGGGGTTGGCCGTGTCCAGCTTCAGCCAGAGCTCGCCCACGCCGATCTCGTCGGCGAGGCGCGGCGCGGGCACGAGCGGCGTGAGGCCTGGCGCGAGCCGAGGCTCGTCGGGTGGGGCGACGGGAAGGAGCGGCGCATAGCGCCAGAGCGAGGGCGGCCCCTGCGCGATCCGCCCGCGCGTGAACTCGCGCCGTACGCGTTCCCAGTCGTAGACCGGGTCGAGCGGGCCGAAGCAGCGGCTGCAGCTGCCGATCGCCTCGAGGGGGTGCTCGGTCTCGCAGACCCGACAGGAGAGGGAGAGGGCTGACACGGGGAAACCTCCTTCGTCGCTCGACACATCCGTCCGGGTTTGGCACCGTGCCCTCCGGGGAGGGGGGTTGCCGAGGCGTCACAGGGCCGGTCCCTCAGCCTCTCTCGATGTGGAGCGGGACGAGTCCCGCGCCGGAGCTCAGCCTACACGCGCGGCGCCGCCTCGCCATCCCCTCCGTTTGACAGCGCCGTCGGCCGCGACGTAGGCTCGCTGACATGTCACGTTCGTCCGTGACAGGTGGGGAGGGATCGACGCGGGTTGTCCGACGCGCGCTTGCTGCGCTCGGAGTCGTGGCGGTCGCCGCGGCCACCGCCGTCTTCGCAGCGTCGGCTGCGCCGCCTGCCAACCCCGGATCTGGCGCGCCCGGCAATGCGAACGGTCAGCTCGGGCTCGTCGGGATGGATCACGTCGGCATCACGGTGCCCGACATCGACGAGGCGGTCTCGTGGTTCGAGGACGTCATGGGCTGCGTCGCACCGCTCACGTTCGGGCCGTTCTCGGGCGTTCAGGACCTGCTCGACGTCGATCCGCTGGCGGTCGTCCAGCAGATCACGATGGTGCGTTGCGGTCGGAGCGCGAACATCGAGCTGTTCCACTACACGGCACCCGACCAGCGGTCGGATCCCCCGAAGAACTCCGACTGGGCCGGCTACCACATCGCGTTCTACGTGACCGACATCGACGCGGCCGTCCAGTACATGGTCGCGCACGGCGCCGAGAAGCTCGCAGGACCGCTGCCGATCACGGAGGGGCCGGCGGCGGGTCAGACGATCAACTACTTCAAGACGCCGTTCGGGACGTACGTCGAGCTGATCAGCTACCCGAACGGGATGGCGTACGAGCGCGATCCCAGCCGTCCGCTCTGGTCACCGAAGCGCAACGGGACCGATCCCGTCGTGACGAGCGTCCCGGGCCTGCTCGGGATCGATCACATCGGCATCACCGTGCCGGACGTCGCAGCGGCCGTCTCGTGGTTCGAGAACGCCCTCGGCTGCACGTCGCCTCTCGCGTTCGGGCCGTTCTCGGGCGTCGGCGCCGTGGTCGACGTCGACCCCGCAGCGGTCATCGAGCACATCCAGCACGTGCGTTGCGGCAACGGCCCGAGCGTCGAGCTGTTCGAGTACACGGCTCCGGGGCAGGACCAGAGCTTCCGCAGGAACTCCGATATCGGAGGCAAGCACCTCGCGTTCTACGTGCGTCACATCGACAAGGCCGTCGCGCGCTTGACCGCCCTCGGGGCGGAGAAGCTCGCCGGCCCGCTGCCCGTCACCGAAGGGCCGGCGGCGGGCCAGACGATCAACTACTTCAAGACGCCGTTCGGGACGTACGTCGAGCTGATCAGCTATCCGCAAGGCGAGGCATACGCCGCCACCGCCCCGATCCCGCTCTGGGATCCGCGCGACAACCGGCCCTAGCCCGCCGTCGTTACGGCACCCTCCGAGGCCGACGAGACGAGCGCGGCGTACTTCGCGAGCACCCCGCTCGTGACCTTCGGGACGAACGGCGCGAGCTCGCGCCGCCGGGCCGCCAGCTCGTCGTCGGGGACGTCGACGTCGATCGAGCGGCGCTCGACGTCGATCGTGATCGTCTCGCCCTCGCGCACGACGGCGAGCGGCCCGCCGTTCGCCGCCTCGGGGCAGACGTGGCCGACCATGAACCCGTGCGTTGCGCCCGAGAACCGGCCGTCCGTGACGAGCGCGATCTCCTCCGACAGGCCCTCGCCGACGATCGCGGCCGTCACGTGGAGCATCTCCCGCATCCCCGGCCCGCCGACGGGGCCCTCGTAGCGGATCACGACCACGTCGCCCGCCCGAATCTTCCCCGCCTTCACGGCCGCGAACGTGTCCTCCTCGGAGTCGAAGACGCGGGCCGGCCCGCGGTGCAGCAGACGGTCGTTGCCGGCGAGCTTCACCACGCAGCCTTCGGGGGCGAGGTTCCCGCGGAGGATCGCGAGCCCGCCGCGCGGCTTGATCGGCGTCTCGATCGGGACGACGACCTGCTGGCCCTCGCTCTCCTCCACCGAGGCGGCGATCTCGGCGAGCGTTCGGCCGTCGACGTTCGGCGTCTCCGGATCGACGAGCCCGGCCTTCACCAGCTCCCGGGCGACAAGCGCGACGCCGCCGGCGGCGTGGACATCGGTCGCGACATAACGCCCGAACGGCTTCAGGTCGGCGACGATCGGCGTGCGCGCCGAGATCGCGTCGAAGTCGTCGATCGTGAAGTCGATGTCGAGCTCCCTCGCGATCGCGACGAGATGGAGCACGCCGTTGGTCGAGCCGCCGGTCGCGGCGACCGACGCGGCCGCGTTCTCGATCGACGCCTTGGTGACGATCTGCGACGGCCGGACGTCGCGGCGGACGAGGTCGACGACGAGGCGGCCCGCGTCCTCCGACGCGCCCTCCCTGGACTGGTCGACCGCGGGAATGTCGTTCTGGCCGGCGGGGCTGATCCCGAGGAACTCGAGCGCGGTCGCCATCGTGTTCGCGGTGAACTGACCCCCGCACGCCCCGGCCGCCGGGCACGCGACGCTCTCCAGCTCGTGGAGCTCCTCGGCGGTGATCTTCCCCGCCGCATACGCCCCGATTTGCTCGTAGACGTCCTGGATCGTGACGTCCTTCCCGCGCCAACGGCCCGGGGCAATCGACCCCGTGTAGAGCACGAGCCCGGGGATGTCGAGCCGCGCGAGCGCCATCACCGCCGCCGGGATCGTCTTGTCGCAGGCGATCAGGCAGACGAGCCCGTCGAACAGGTGTCCTCGCGCGACGAGCTCGATCGAGTCCGCGATCGTCTCCCGCGAGACGAGCGAGGCCTTCATCCCGGAGGTGCCCATCGAGACCCCGTCCGAGACCGCGATCGTGTTGAACTCCATCGGCGTCCCGCCGGCCTCGCGGACCCCGCGCTTGACGTGCGGCGCGAGTGCACGCTGGTTGAGGTTGCACGGCATCGTCTCGATCCAGGTCGTGCAGACGCCGATCAGCGGTTTCGCGAGGTCGGCGTCGTCGAAGCCGACCGCCTTCAGCATCGCGCGTGCGCCGGCGCGGTCGGGCCCGTCGGTGAGCGCGGCGCTGTGGCGCTTGGCGGGGTCGGAAGGGACGTCGTACGGGGTCGTCACGTCGCGGGACCTCTCTCGATCGGGTTGGACGGGTCGCGGCACCATTCGCTGAACGAGCCGGGGTACAGCCTCACATCGTCCCGACCGGCGAGCACGAGTCGCTGGACGACCGGCGCGGCGCTGACGCCCGAGCCGCAGTAGACGACGAGCTCCGGCGCCTCGAGCACGTCCTCCGGCAGCGGCTCGAGGAAGTATGCGTTGCGGGCGCCGGGGATCCGCCCGGCGACCGGGTCGAGCGGCTCGGTGTCGCCGCGCCACCGCTCGGGCGCGCGGGCGTCGAGGAGCACGAGCCGAGAGTCGCCGAGGCGGGCACGGAGCTCTGCCATCTCGACGAGATCGTCCTCGCGGACCCGGGCGACGAACGGCGCCCGCTCGAGCCGCGGCTCTTCGGTCGTGAGCGGCCCCTCGTAGGCACGCACGTCGAACGTCCCCGCCTCGTCGTGCCCGAGGTGGCGGAGGAGCCACCAGCAGCGGGCCGCCCAGCCCGAGCCGTCGTCGTACGCGAGCACGAACGTGTCGGGCCCGATCCCGGCGCGCGCGAAGAGCGCTCCGAGCGCATGGGGGTCGGGCAGCGGATGCCGCCCGCCGTCGGCCGGGTCGATCGGCGGCGTCGACAGGTCGGTCTCAGGATCGAGGTGGACGGCGTCCGGGAGGTGTCCCGCCTCGTACGTCTCGCGCGGGCGGCAGTCGACGAGGTGGATCGTCACAGCGCACCTCGTCGGGCGACAGCGAGGACGAGAACGTCGTCGGCCGGGAAGCGCTGGGCGAGCGCCGCGGCGCACCCGTCCGCGTCGTCGGCCCAGACGATCACCGTGGGCCCGGACCCGGACAGGGTCGCGCCGCGCGCGCCCGGAGGAGGATCGTCCCGAACCTGCTCGAGCACCGACGAGGGGCGGTACGGCTCGTGCAGGCGGTCGTCGAGCCCCGCCGCGAAGAGCGCTGCGTCCCCCGCCGTCGCACCGGCGGCGAGGAGGGCCGCGTGTGCCGCGTTCGCCGCCGCGTCCGCGTGGGCGACGGTCGACGGAAGCGAGCGCCTCGACGCCTCGGTGGACGTCCGCTCACGCGGCACGACGGCCACGGCCGAGAGCGGCAGGGTCTCCGCGATCCGAGCGATTCGCCCGTCCCAGGCGAGCGTGACGCCGCCGAGGAGCGCGGCGGCGAGGTTGTCCGCGTGGCCCTCGAGCGTCCGGCCCGCGGCGAGCAGCTCCTCCGCGTTCGTGCCGGGCGCCGCTGCGGCAAGGCCCAGCGCGATCGCGGCGGCCGACGAGCCGAGCCCTCGCTCGAGCGGGATCCGGTTGACGAAGCGGAACTGCTTTCCGACCGGGTCGCCGACGAGCGCGAACGCGCGGACGGCGAGGTTCGTCTCGTCCGCGGGGAGCTCCCCGGCGCCCTCGCCCTCGACCACGACCCCGTCGCCGTGTGTCACCTCGAGCTCGTTCCAGAGGTCCAGCGCCACGGCCGCGGAATCGAAGACGGGGCCGAGGTTGGCGCTGGTCGCGGGCGCGCGTACGACCATGTTTCCTTCTAGCGCTTTCGCCCGGCGAACGCGCTGGCGATCGCGTCGGGATCGGGAGCGACCAGGGTCGGCCGCGGCGCGTGCAGCTCCGCCGCGGCGGGGTCCTTGAGGCCGTGGCCGGTGATCGTGACGACGATGCGGTCACCCTCGACGTCGCCGCGTAGCACCGCGGCGAGCCCGGCCGCAGACGAGGGCTCGCAGAAGAGACCCTCCTCCTCCGCCAGGGCGCGCCACGCTGCCACGAGCTCGTCGTCGGAGACGTCGAGAACGCGGGCGCCTGCGTCGCGGACAGAGGCTGCGTGGACGGGCTCGCCGATCCGGATCGCAGTCGCGAGCGTCCCGCGGCGGTCAGCCGCCTCGACGGAGACGATCGGCGTCTCGAGACCGAGCTCCGACAGCGCCTGTGCGTACGAGGACGTGTTGCCCCCTCCGCCGTAGGGCAGGACGAACACGTCGGGTGCCTCCCCGAGCTCCTCGACGACCTCGAAGACGGCCGTCTTCTGACCCTCGCGCCGGTGCGCGTTGAGCGAGTTGACGAGGACATGCGCGCCACGCTCGGCGAGCTCCTGCGCCGCGCGCAGCGCGTCGTCGAAGCTTCCCTGCACTTCGAGGATGGTCGCGCCGCGCATCCTGGTCTG
>Ga0207661_10002541_pt1 | contig 12563 bp, 8 predicted proteins | sample KBSC713LmetaG_FD_184337 | JGI IMG/M metagenome (GOLD analysis project Ga0207661, IMG submission 184337) | Corn rhizosphere microbial communities from Kellogg Biological Station, Michigan, USA - KBS C7.1-3L metaG (SPAdes) (version 2) | ecosystem: Host-associated > Plants > Roots > Rhizosphere ... | reverse complement strand
CCGTTTCGCCAATCGGGTACGAACGCGAGATCGACGGCGAGATGTCGGGCGGTGCACCAATCCCTGACTCGCCACCGCCGAAGCCCGCGCGCGAGCAGATCGCGCACGCGCTGGCGGCCATCTCGTGGCCGCCGTTCCTTGCTACGACGGCGGCGTTCGCGATTCTCTTCGCCAAACCGATCACGCTCCTCGTATATGATTGGTGGAGACTTCCCGAAGCCGGCCACGGGCTACTTCTCGCTCCTGTCGCCCTCTTCCTGGGTTGGCGGAGCGGCCTCCGCCCCGACCCCAAGCCGCAGCGCGCGCTCGGGCTGACGCTTCTCGTCATCGCGGTGCTCATCCGCTGCGCCGCCGGACTCGCCGCCGAGCTATTCACGATGCGCGCGTCGGTGATCATGGCCCTCGGCGCGATCACGATTTACCAATTCGGGTTTCGGCAGCTTTTGCACTGGTGGCTGCCATTCGCGCTGCTCTGTCTGTCGATTCCGCTTCCTGAGTTGGTGACTCAGGCGCTGGCGCTGCCGCTTCAGTTCAAGGCGTCGCAGATGGGTGCCGCGCTGCTCGAGATGCGCAACGTTCCGGTGCGACTCAGCGGCAACGTCATTCTGCTGCCGGGCCGCCAGCTCTTCGTGACCGAGGCGTGCAGCGGCCTTCGCTCGCTCACCGCGCTGCTATCGATGGCGGTGTTGCTCGGCGCGCTCATGCTCAAGACGCCCGTCAGCCGCGTCGCGCTCGTCTTGCTCGCGATTCCGGTCGCCATCGTCATCAACGGCATTCGTGTTTTTCTCACGGGCTTCCTCGTGTTCTTCGTGAGCCCGGCCTTCGGCGAGGGATTCATGCACGTCTCCGAGGGATGGCTACTCTTCCTCGTATCACTGGCCGTGCTCGCCGCATTCACGTGGGTTGGTGGTCTCGTCGAGCGCCTCGTGGCGAATCGGGGTAAAGCCCATGCCTGACGCGCGCCGGACGGCCACGAAATTCCTGCCTGCCGCCGTCCTGCTTCTTGGCTGCGGGTTCATTTGGCAGACACGAAGTCAGACTCCGATGCCATTGAGCGCTCCGCTCCAGACGACGGTGCCGCGGGTGCCAGGCTACAACGCCATCGACCAGACCGTCACCGACGAAGAGCGACGGGTCGCCGGCATGACAGACTACTCGGCGCGGGTATACACGCGCGACTCGATCGCCGAGTTCTTTACCCTTGTTTCCTATTACGAGCGGCAGGGACAGGGCAAGACGATCCATTCCCCGCGCAACTGTCTCCCCGGCGCGGGGTGGGAAGTTCTTCGCGGCGACACGCGTACGCTCGACGTGGACGGAACGAAGCACGTCGTCAATCACTATATTCTAAAAAATGGCGCTGCCACGACCGTCGTGTACTACTGGTATCAGGGGCGGGGGCGTGTGGTGGCGAATGAGTACACCGTGAAGTGGAACCTGCTGCGTGACGCGGCGCTGCTCGGCCACACCGAAGAAGCGCTCGTCCGCGTTCAGATTCCGGTCAAGGCACAGATCTCGTCGCTCGAGGACAGCACGGCGATGGCGGCGATCGCGAAAGCTGACGCGTTCGGCGCAACGATCTCGGCCGGCCTGCTCCGCGATGTCTCGCGCATTCTGCCGAAGCGCGACGGCTGAAACCGGCGAATTAGTAGCGAAACGCGTACTGCAGCTTCACCAGAAGCTGATTCGAGTCGAAACCAACCGTCCGTCGCAGCGTGACCGGGTCCCTCGTGCGAAGACTATGGTTGTAGACGACAAACAGGTCGCCAAGCGGGTTGAACGTCCATCGTAGCCGGGTATTCGTTCCGAAATTGTGCGCGTCATCGGAGTACTGGACGAAGCTCGTGAGTTGCAGGTCGGGCGAGAAGTTGACGCGAAACCGCGTCCCGATCACGTCCTGAACGAACCGTCCCTCCGGCATGCGCCCAACGTCGCGCTCCCCGGTGACTTCGACAATAAACAAGGACCACGGCTTCCATGCCCCGGTCAGCTCGTACTGGTTCAAGTATCCGTCGTAGAATGACCCGAACCACCAAGTCGCCTGGGCCGTGAACCGACGCTTCTGCGCCAACCCGCCTTCCAGTCGAAAGCGGTTGAAGTGGTACGACCCGCTCGGGATGGTGACCCCGTCCGCGATCTCGAACGGCTCGGTGAACTGCTCGCCCGTTGGAACGATGTTGAACTCGAACCGATCGCCGCTTTCGAGGCGACAGTTGATTGGCGCCATGAAGTAGCGGTAGCTCTGCCAGCCGCCTTCGAGGCCGCTCACATAGCTCAACTCATTCTCCCAAAAGCACTGGCGGACGTGCAGCGGTCCGATGGGTCGCGTCGGTCGTGGCTGCCAGTTCGCGCTCGCGTTGGCGATATGCACGCCAGCTCTCGGCACGAAGCCGAGTGATGGATCGAACGCTTCGCCGATCCGCTTGTAGTTGAGGGCAACGTCCCAGAGATCATTCGGGTAGTCGATCTTGAATCCGGCGGCCGAGCGATCGCCGTGCAGATCGGAGCGACCGGTTCCCATCCCCCAGACGCCGACGAGGAAATTCTTGTCACCCTGGAAGTGCGACGTCTGATAGGTAAAATCCGGTCCGACGAGCCAACCACCTCCGCGTCCCAGCGGATCGCCCGTCGTGGCGATCAGGCCGACGGACGATTCGGACAGCACGTTCTGCCGGAGGCGAATCACGCCCATGGTGCTGGCGCTGTGCAGCGTATCGACGTCGCGAGTGTTCACCGCGAGTGCGCCGAAGTTCAATCCACCCACGCGCCCAGTGATTTTGCCTCCGGCGTTGATCGGCACCTGCTCGCTCTCGATCAGCCCCAGCCTGCGACTGAAGAACGGCACGACGTCCTCTTCGAGGCCGAGGCCGAAGTCGAAGATGTCCGCACCTTCGAGGAAGAAGGTGCGCTTCTCGGGAAAAAAAAGGGAAAACCGAGTGAGGTTGATCCGTCGCGTATCGACGTCGGTCTCAGCGAAGTCTGTGTTTGCCGTGAACGAGGCGATGGTGTTCGCCCCAATCCGTTGTGTCACGTCGAGGCTGGCGTGACTGCGGTTCCGCAGCGGTGCCAACGCGCTGTCATGCGCCCCGCCTCCAGTGAGCGCCGGCCGAATGCTCATCCCGAGGCCGAGGTTGAACATCGGGATTCCAGTGAGAAGCCCGGCCCGGCTCGTCTGCGTCACCTTGATGTCTTGCGACGCGCTGGCCCACCGCACAGTCTCCTGCCGGGCCTGAATCCGACGCTGGACGTTGAACCCCCAGTCCGTGAGACCGGGGTGGAAGAGGAGACTCTTCACCGGAATCCGGATCTCGACGGTCCAACCTGTCTCCGTTCGAGCGGTCGCGGCCTCCCACGGCGCGTCCCAGTTGCTGTTCTCATCGTCGCCGTTGCCGCTCACCAGTGCGTCGTACCGGGCTCCGTTCGCGTTGACCGCGAACACATAGCCAGAACGTCCGTCGCGAAAGGTGTCGAGTACCAACCGGACATGATCTTCGTTCGTCAACGCCGCGTCTCGCTCGCGCGCGAAGGTGACGATGTTGACGCCGGGGGAGTAATCGCATCGGATCGCGAAGACCAGCGCGTCTCTCGACACGATGGCACGAACGACGATTCGATTCGTGGACTCCGCGCCCTCGTCCGGCTCGACCTGGAGAAAGGCGCTGCTCGAATCGGCTGAGGCCCACGCAGTGTCGTCGAGACGGCCGTCGATACGAATGTCGGCGGTGGTCGTCGCAACTCGAAGCGATGGTCGCGCCGGATCGCTCGCTGCGACACCAAGCATCAAGAACGACAAGTATGCCAACCGCGTCACGGGAATGGCTCGTAGATACGCAGGACTGGATGCCCACCGACGTTCTCGAGGGGCACGTATATCAAGTGCGTCCGCGGATCGACTGAGACCGTGTGGGCGTGCGGCGCTCGAATCTCGCCAAGAGGCTTGAGTGTCGAGCCGTCGAGCCAGAACGCGGAGACCGCTCCGGATTCCGCCGCGACATAGAGCCGTCGCCAGCCAGGATCCCAGGCGAGCACGTCGGGATCGTCGGGCACCTTGAGTTGCTGCACTGGTTTCATCGTTCGGAGATCGAGAACGATCAACGCTGCGTTGCCCTCGCACGAGATGAAGGCGAGGCGATCCAGTTCGTCGATGATAAAGCCGTGCGGATGGTCCGACCCCGGCAGCTCGTAACGCTGCACGATTTTCTCGCTGATCGGGTCGATCGCGACCATCTGGTTCTTCGTCTGGACCGCGACGAGGATGCAGTGAGAAATGGAGTCATAGTGCGTGTTGCCCGCTTCGCCACCGAGCGCGATCGTCGCCCGTTTGGCGAGCGTCTTGGCGTCGATCACGACGTCGGCGTCTCCCGACTCGTCGGACACGAACACCTTGTCGGCGTTTAGCGCGTAGGCGATGCCGTCCGGGAACCGGATGCCGCCGACGCGAGCGACAACCTTCAGTGTTCTGTCGTCGACGACGGCGACCTCGTGGTTGCCGGCGGCGGAGATGTAAACGTGGTGGTGCTCGGGTACCGCCCACACGCCGGTTGCGCGCGGAACGTCAAGAATCTCCGCCAACACACGACCGCTGTCCGTGTCGAACACTATGGTTCGGCCGGCGTTCATGTGATTCATGTAGAGGCGGCCACTCGACGGGACGAGGCTTTGGTAGTCGAATCGGTTGGCAGGGCCGGGAAGAGCGACTTCCCGCACCATCTTGAGCCCCGAAGTCGGGGACTTGGCGGCGACAATTGCGGGCGCGCGCCAGCCAGCTGACGTCATCGCCGACGGACTCGCGGAGCATGCCTGCGCACCGAGGCTGGACCACGGCGCAGTTAGTGCGACGAGCGCCACGACTGTTTTGAAGGTCGCGTCAAGACGAAACCAGGTCACAACCGGCACTCCGTTTAGGCCACGACTACGTTAATGGCCAACGCACTGGACACCAGACTACGCCAGAAACATCGTTTCTCGAACGGAGCGACAGACTGAAAGAGCCATTTGACGAAACCGCGCGCTCGGGGACTGTGTTCTTCGTGTGTCTTCACGGTTCAGCGAAGAGCCTCATCGCGGCACAGCACTTCAACCGACTGGCGCGGGATCGGCGACTCGAGCTCCGGGCCGAATCGGTGGGCGTGGAGCCCGACGCGAGCGTGCCCGAGCCAGTCATCGCGGGGCTCGCGCGCGACGGCTTTGATGTCCGATCATACGTCCCGCGCGCTGTCCAGCCTGACTCGCTCATCAGTGCCGCTTACGTCGTAAGCTTCGGATGTGACGTGCCGATCGCGGACGAAACTCCATCCGCTCAGTGGAACGACATGCCGCTCGTGAGTGACGGATTTGATCAAGCGCGCGATGCGATTGTTGCGCGTGTGGAGCAGCTCGTCGACGAGCTCACGCGGGCCGCACTCGACAAAACGAAATCTCCGATGTCACCGTGACGACAGGTGGATGACACCGAGGGCCTCCGGCCACGCCGCGAGCGTGCGGTCGAGTACTTCGGCCTCACGCCGGAAATCGTGGCCGTTTCGGCGAGCATGTTCCTGCTCGGTTGTGGGGAGAATCTTTGGCGCCGTTTTCTCCCCAAGTATCTGGAATCGCTCGGCGCTCCAATCACGGCAATTGGCGCGTTCGGCACGACGGAAGACTTTCTCGACGGCGTGTACCAGTATCCGGGCGGATGGATCGCTGACCGCTACGGACGCCGGTTCGCACTGATTGCCTTCATATCGCTCGCCGCGATCGGATACGCGGTGTACTGGGTCCTCCCATCGTGGCCGCTCGCGTTCCTTGCGCTTGCGCTGATCATGGCGTGGGACGCCATGGCGAGTCCGACGCTTTTCGCTGTCGTGGGCGACTCGCTGCCGACGGCGAAGCGTACCATGGGCTTCACGGTGCAGTCGATCCTGCGGCGGATCCCGATAGTGATCGCGCCGACGATCGGCGGAGTCGCCATCGCCTCTTACGGATTGCGCGGCGGCGTGAGGCTCGGTCTCTCGATCTCGATCGTGATGGCGGCGGTGACGATCGCGGTCGTCTCCCGCATACGGATTCCCGTGATTCCGGACGCAGAGCCGACGACGGTGCGTCACGTCTGGCGATCGTTTCCGCGCTCGCTGCGCTGGCTTCTCGTGTCCGACGTCTTCATCCGGACGTGCGAGGGACTCGTTGACGTCTTTCTCGTGCTGTACGCGCTGAACGTCATTGGCATCGGCTCACCAGCGTTCGGCGTTCTCGTAGCGGTTCAAGCGCTCACAACGATCGTGGTCCAGATTCCGGCTGCGCGGCTCGCCGTTCGAGTAGGAAAGAAGCCGTTTGTCACGGCGACTTTCCTTGCGTTCGCGCTCTTTCCACTCGCTGTCGTGCTCGCGCACAGTCTGCCGTGGCTGGTGCTCGCGTTCATCGTTGGCGGACTTCGCGAACTCGGCGAACCGGCGCGGAAGGCACTCATCGTCGACTTCGCCGCCCCGGCGATGCGTGGGCGGGTCGTGGGCCTCTATTACCTGTGCCGGAGCGTCGCGATCGCGCCTGCTGCGTTCATCGGCGGCCTGCTCTGGCGTGTAAGCCCGTCGTTCCCGTTCTACGTTGCCACGGCGACTGGCCTTGCCGGCGTTGTGGCGTTCGTTGTCACCGTCGATGAGTAGGCTGAGCCGGGCAACGGAGGGCGAGGGATTCGAACCCCCAAGTCCTTGCGGACGCCGGTTTTCAAGACCGGTGCATTAGCCATTCTGCCAGCCCTCCCAACAATCGAAAGATCGCCGAACGCCTTCCGTCGCGCTATCGGACGGCGCTCTGGCGTCAAAAGGCTGCGGCCAGCAGGTGCGCGATGCGACGCATCAGTGACGATCCCTTCGGGTTGAACGACTGAAGCTCTGCTTCCGTCGTGATCCACGTGCTACGCGCCATCAAGAAGTAAAGGTCGACCAATCCCGCGGACGCAGCGACGCCTGACACGATCAGCGTCGTTTCACCATCGGACACGATGCCACGATCGTCCTGGTTCTGACTGCCGAGACTGAAATAGAAGCTCACCCGACGCCGGTCGCTCTCCGGCAGGGAGCGCTCATATCCTCGCAGCATGGCGTCGGTGCTTCGTGTTGCCGTCGTGTCTACATTTGGCGTTGAATAACCGAGCTGCTCCGCGAAGCGCGCAGTTTGCTCGGCGCGAGCGCGGATGTTCTGGGCGAGGATGACGTCCCAGCCCGGCTGGCCGACGAGTGCGGAGATAGCGCCGGGTCGAGCGATGAACTGTGATTTCTGGTGCAATTGCGGCGCGCGCGGCTGCGCATCGTGCGCGAGGGCCGTCGCGTTGGGCGAGTTCGCCGACGCCACTTCCGCTCGCTCGAGCACGGCGCGTGTCTGGCTGTCGAACGGAACGAGGCGATGAATCCATGGCGCGCGCTGGAGTCCCTGACGAATCTCACGCAATCGCCCGGTCGCGTCGGTGATCTCGGCGCCCGCGGCGAAGATGCCGACGCGAAGCTCGCCGTCCGATGCGTCGATGCGCGGGGCGAGCGAGGTTCGGAGCGCGAGTAGCCGCGACAATACGTCGTGCTGGAGAGCCATCAGCGGCGCCTGCGGGCTTGGCGCATTCGCCGTGGCCGGCGCCACAACGACGACGCGACAGCCGCGCGCCGCCGCTCCGGCGAGCATGCCGGCCCATGTGCGGCTCATCCACATCGGGTCGGGAACGATGATCTCGCTCCCTGGTGGAGCGAGGTTGTACAACATCGCCCTCGCGACGGACGACTCCTTCACCGCGAACCCGACCTCGTTGTTCACCTGCATGGCGCGTCCGACGTAGTCGCCGGCGTTCGTGCGCCGTTCGGTGTTCAGCACATTCGCCACGGCGCGGAGCGGCGGCGGGATGTGATCCTCGCGCAAGCCGTTTCTCAGCAGAGCCTGACGCACCGCGTTGCGCGCCTCGAGGGTCGCCGGACCGCGAACGCGATAGCCGCGATCCTCCCACGTCGCGCTCGCGTAGTGTTCGCCGATCCCGATGCCCATGACCAGCATCGCGCCGCGATACGGGTCGGCTTCGTTCACGTCATACACGACCAGCTTGCGATGATCGCGCTCGATGTTGTCCGGCGTGAACTGAATTCCGGGGATCGAGTGACTGCTGCGAAAGGAGAAGTCGGTCGGCTCGACGATGTTGACGTGGACCTTCACCATGCGCCGGATCCAGTCGTCAGGATCGCCGCTCGATCGCGCATCGCGCTGGAGTCGGCTCGAGGCGGCCACCGCGACGCGAAGCTCGTCGCGTCGCCGGCGCAACTGTGACTCCCGCGTCGTCGTGTCGCCGCGCAGGCGAATCGACGCGTGCAACGGGTCCTCGAGAATGTCCATCCAGAGACGATTGTCTCGCGGCTCGTAGAAGAACTCGTCCTGTAGAATCACGTACGTCGGCAGAACGCCGGTGCTGTCATAGCGGTTCACGGCCGCGGTCAGCGCGGGCAGGTAGGCGTCGGCCACCATGCTGAAGCCGATATTGTCGATCGCGCCGGTCGCCGTTCTTCCCGTGAAATCATGCGTCCAGAGGGCGTGGTAGTCTCGCGCGGCGTAGATGGAACGCGCGATCTCGAGCGGCAAATCGGAGCTGCGCAAATACGTCAGCGCGTTCTGGTCGCTGAACGGGTGGCCAACGGCTCTCGCGAGCAGCGAGTCGACCTGGCCTTGGTCGGCGAATTGATCGGCAGTCAGTGAGAGCTCGAGCGGAAGCCAGACGAGACGCGAATCACCGACGTCCCCGAACATCTCGGCGTTGACGTGCTCGATGATGTCGAGCCACGACGCATACGCGCGAGCAACCGCGTCCCGATGCTCGCCGCCAAGCGCGGTCGAGTCGCGCAGCCAGCGTATCATGCGCGCGACCGAGGGGCGGATCAGCGGGCCGAGATCGCGCGGATTCTCTTTCGCCTGGCCGAAAAGCGAGTCAATCGGCATCAGGACATCGTCGAGGAGGGTGGCCCGCGCGTGTCGGGCGATCCATAGGCCGGATGCGGAGTCCGCGGCCGCAGTCCCAAACATTTTGCGGAGCGCCGCGTCGTATCGCTTCAGCGCATTGCGATAGCTACCCGTGGACCGCGCGACGATTGTTTCCGCGCGCGCCGAGTAGGCGTTCGAGAAGGCGGCGATCTCACTCGCCGCCGTGCTCAAATCACGTAGGGCAATCGTTGACGGCTCCGGTGATGAAGGAGCAGCGTTCGACGCCGCCGTCCGAACGTCGTCGAGGTCGACGTGTGTTCGTCGGGGACGCGTGCGACCGGCGAGGGGTTGGAACGTCGGAACAGAGAGCCCGAGCGCGACGGTCTGCGATCGAGTCGGAAGCCAATCGACGCGCACCATGGTACCGCGGCCGACCACACCGCCGCGTCGAACGGCAGTCTGGAAACTCAACAGTGGTGAGAAACGCGTCTGTGGCGCGTTCCAGTCAACGCCGGCCGAGACGCCGAGCGCCTTCACCTCACCGAACAGCCGGGCGCCATAACTGTTGCCGCCGACGGCGGCGTAGCCCTCGCCGGTCAGTCCGAACAGCCCAGTGACCGGATTGACGAGCGCTCGATGGACGCCGTATGCAAGCCACACCGCGCCGGTCGATGCGTCACCACCGACCGGCGCGAGGAGCGCGGCGTGCTGAGGCCAGAGCGATGGCTGTCCGATCGAGAATGCTGGTCGTGCGGGCGCGGGCTGCGCGCCGAGGGCGCCGGCCGTGATCGCGGCCACGGCGACTCCGCACCGTGCGAGCCGACTCACGCGGCGGCGAGTGTTAAAACCAGCTTGTTGAGTTGGGCGGCAGGCATCGAGCCATCGTCGAGGTTGCTCTGGCCCTAACAAGCACATCCAATGCCGCGACCACCCATAACAGAACGTCGCCGGGAGCTATTGCCCCCGGCGACGCCAATTCAGTTCGCCGCGATTAGTTCTTCGTAGCCTTGGCCGTGAAGATCACCGAGCTACCGCCACTGATGCTCGCGCGCACCGAGTCGGTGCCCGCGATGTTGCCCAGCGTCCAATTCACGAACGTAGACCCGGCTTGATCCGTAACAGTATTAGCAGCGCTCACGGAACCACCCGCACCGAGGACTTCCCAAGTAACGGGGATGCCCGCCTGCGGAGCGGCGCTGCCGTTGACGACCGTTACCGCGATCGGAAAGGGAAGCGTGGCGCCGGCTGCGGCCGTCTGCCCGCTTGAATTTGCCGCGATCACGATGTTTAGCGGGCCCGTGTTCTGCGAGGGTGCCGTCGAGTCGTCGCTGCCACCACAGGCGCCGAGCGCGACAAGCGATATGAGTGCAAGCAAATGCCGTGTGCGTCCCAGCTGAAGCATGACTCGTCCTCCGAGTAGTCGTTTTTTTTAACTTGCCTTAGGCGAACACATGCCCGCCGTCGAGAAAACGTCAGCGATCACGCGATCGCTGCGCCGTGGAACGATTTGCGCGGGAAGTTGTTCCGAATGGTAGGATCTCTGTCGTGAATAGCAGTCGACCAATTCGCGTTCTCATCGCCGCCGATGACGATTGTCGGCACCATAAACTGCGCAGCTGGCTGGATACCAAGCCCGATGTGTCGATCGTCGGACGAACGACGCAAGCCTCCGAGCTGAGCGAAGCAGTGCGCCGATTCCGACCGCACATCGTCGTCGCCGACGCCCAGCTCCTCGACGAGGAGCCGCCGGCCTATCGCGAGCGGCTCATGGTGCGCGTCGGCAAGCGGCTCGTCGCGGTCAACGTCGAGGACATCGACCTGATCCGCGCCAGCGGCGCGTACGCGGACATTTCGGCGAAAGGCCGCCAGTACACGATGCGCGCATCGTTACGCGTGCTCGAGACGCGGCTGGATCCGGAACGTTTCGTCCGCGTGCATCGCTCGGTGATCGTACCGGTCGATCGCATCGAGTGGTTCCGACGCCTCGGCAACGGCGACGGCGAGCTCCAGACGGTCACCGGTCAGCGCGCGCCGGTCAGCCGTGCGCGACGACCGGCGCTCGAGCGGAAGCTCGGGTTGAAGTAGAGGCGAGGCGCGCTGGCCGGCGCGCTACTTCTTCTTCGTCGCCGCCGGTGGGGCTTTCGTCGCCGCCGGCGCCTTCGCTCCAGGCTTGCTCAAGGAATCGGTCTTCGGCGTTGCCGGCGGCAGCGGGATGGCGCGTGCCGTATCGCCCGCGCTCGGTGCCTGGTTGAATTCCGCTTCGGCAGCGCGGACCAGATCGTCGAGCCGCACCGTCGTGGCGATCTGCCGCGCCGTGTCGAACACATTCTTCGCGTCGGCGGCCTTGCCTTGCTGCTTCAACGCTTCCGCGAGCTCGATTCCGGTCGCGACATAGAGATACGGAATGCCGACCGACGGACGGTCGATCCAATCGCCGCTTTTGATGACCGATTGCGGGCCGACGAACACGGAGTGCCAGAGCGCATCGCTGCGCGCCACGTCCAGCCAGCCGTCGCCCTGGAGATAGATCGTGTCCTTCGTCGCCGCGGCCGGCGGCATGAACAACTTCGCCGCGAGCCCCTGCGTGACGACGGCATCGCCCATGCCGAGGGAGCGCGCGTAACTGCCGGACGTGCGGGCGAAATAAATCGGACGCTGCGGCCACGAGTCCTGAATCATCCGCAACACGAAGAGATCCGCGCGCTGCAGCACGCCGTGATCGAGATTGCGCGGGTCGATCGTTGACTTGAGCGAGCCGGACGTGAAGCTCATCGGTCCGTTCAATGGGAGATATGCTGGAACTGAGTCCGCATCCATCATCGTCATGTGCAACGGCGGCGTCGTCGGCTTGGCCCATTGCTGGTTGCGATAGATCGCCGGTCCTTTCGCCGCGTCGTACTCGAAGATCGGCCGGCGAATCAGCTGCCGCACGTACCAGTCGGTATTGAGCAGCGACGTGTTGGCGATGACGACGTCCTTGCGAATGCCTTCGACTTCCTGGGCGTACCAGAGCGGGAAGGTGTCGTTGTCGCCGACGGTGACGAGCACGCCGTACGGCTCGACGGAATTCAACAGATCCGCGGCGAAATCGCGCGTGTCGCGATGGCCGGCGCGCGATGCCCACTGCCAGTTCGCAAAGAGCGGGATCAGCGCGAACGCGAGCACCGGTGAGCTGAGGCGCCAGCTGCGGCTCGTCGGCAGCGTGACGCTCTCGCGGCCGACTTTCACGGTCTGTTCGCCGAGCAGCGACGCGACGGACTCCCACACGAAGACCAGTCCGAGCGCGGCCCACACGCCCCACGCCGAGAAGCTCCACAGGAAGAAGTAGTCGCGGTCGCGTACCTCGTGCGGCGCTTGCGACGCGGGATCCTGCGACGCTCCGAGCTTGAAGTTCAGATAGTAGATGAGCAACAGCGTCATCGTGAACATCAGCGAGCCGAAATACCAGAAGCTTCGCCTGTCACGCTGGAAGTGCACCCAGCCGCCGAACAATCCGAGGACGAGGAAGGCCGCGGCGAGAAGCGCTTGCGGGAATGGATGCTCACCATGCGCGTCGCGCAGCCACTGCCACTTGAAGTACATCCACCACATGCCGATCTGCTCGCCAAACGATGCCTGACGATCGCTCAGCTCCGGCTTGC
>Ga0207661_10002534_pt1 | contig 12567 bp, 9 predicted proteins | sample KBSC713LmetaG_FD_184337 | JGI IMG/M metagenome (GOLD analysis project Ga0207661, IMG submission 184337) | Corn rhizosphere microbial communities from Kellogg Biological Station, Michigan, USA - KBS C7.1-3L metaG (SPAdes) (version 2) | ecosystem: Host-associated > Plants > Roots > Rhizosphere ... | reverse complement strand
GGACTTCGGCTTCCAGGCGATCCTGGCCCCGTCCTTCGCCGACCTCTTCTACTCCAACTGCACCAAGATCGGGCTGCTGCCGGCGGTCCTGGACGAGGAGCACTGCCGCGCGGTCGCCGAGGCGGGAGAGGCCCGCATCGACCTCGACGACGAGACCGTCAACTGCGCCGCCGGCGTCTTCCAGTTCCAGATCGAGCCGGAGGTCAAGCACCGGTTGCTGAACGGCCTCGACGACATCGGCATCACGCTCGAAAACGATGGCGCGATCGACCGCTTCGAGGCCGAGCCGGCTGCCGGCTTCGGCCCGGTGACTACGAGCCTATAGGGGTCGGGATGGGCGACGAGCTCGGCAAGGCGATGAACAGCAGCTCCCGAGAGTGGGACGCGGAGACCTACGACAAGGTCTCCGATCCTCAGTTCAACTGGGGCATCGAGGTCCTCGAGCGGCTCGAGCTCCGTGGCGACGAGGACGTCGTCGACGCCGGCTGCGGCTCGGGTCGCGTCACCGAGAGACTGGCCGACCGGCTGCCCGACGGCTCTGTTCTGGCGGTCGACGGCTCTGAAACGATGATCGCCAAGGCCCGCGAGCGGCTTGGCGACCGAGCCTCCTACCTCGTCGCCGACCTCTCCGAGCTGGCGCTGTCCGAGCGGGTCGATCTCGTTTTTTCGACCGCGACGTTCCACTGGATCCTCGACCACGATCGGCTCTTCGACCGCATCCACGAGGCGTTGCGCACCGGGGGACGGCTGGTGGCCCAATGCGGCGGCGAAGGCAACGTCGCCAACCACGCGGTGGCGATCGCCACCGCCGCCTCGAACCCCAATTACGCGCAGCACTTCGGTGCCGCGAACGCCCTCTGGAACTTCGCCGGGCCCGAGGAGACGGAAGCCCGCCTGCGGGCCGCCGGCTTCGACGGTGTGCGCTGCTGGCTCGAGCCGAAGCCCTTCCAGCCGCCGGATCCGGTCGCTTTCACCTCCACGGTCACGCTTGGCCCGCTGTTGGCGCAGCTCCCTGAGGAGAAACGCCGGCCCTTTGTCGACGCCGTTCTCGCCGAGGCGGAGCAGCCGCTCGTCCTCGACTACGTTCGTCTCAACATCGAGGCCGTCGCCGCCTGAACCGGACGCATAGAGTCCCCTGACCTTGAACGGCACTCCCCGCATAGTCGTCCTCCCCGGCGACGGGATCGGGCCCGAGATCGTCGCCGCCGCGCGGCGGGTCCTCGACGCCCTCGGCGAGTTTTCCTACGACGAGCGCCTGATGGGCGGCTGCTCGATCGACGAGCACGGAACCGCGCTCACCGACGAGGTCCTCGGCGCCTGCCGGGGCGCCGACGCCGTCCTGCTCGGAGCCGTCGGTGGGCCGAAGTGGGACACGACCGACCCGAACGCCCCGCGCCCCGAGCAGGGCCTGCTCGGCCTGCGGAAGGGGATGGGCCTATTCGCCAACCTGCGCCCGGTTCGGCCCAGTCCTGCCCTGGTCGGCGCCAGTCCGCTGCGCGAGGAGCGGATCGCCGGCACCGACCTGCTGGTCGTCCGCGAGCTGACCGGCGGCATCTATTTCGGCGACTCCGGACGCGACGGCGACATCGCCCACGACACCTGCGAGTACTCGGCCGAGGAGATCGATCGCATCGCCCGCACCGCCTTCGACGCCGCCCGCCGCCGCGCCGAGAGCTCGGGCCGCAATCCGAAGGTGACCTCGGTCGACAAGGCCAACGTGCTCGAGACCTCCCGCCTCTGGCGCGAGGTGGTCGGCCGCGTCGCCGACGACTACGAGGACGTCGAGCTCGAACACCTCCTGGTCGACAACGCGGCGATGCAGCTCGTCTCCCGTCCCGCCGACTTCGACGTCGTCCTCGCCGAGAACCTCTTCGGCGACATCCTCAGCGACGAGGCGGCGATGCTGACCGGCTCGCTGGGGATGTTGCCCAGCGCCAGCCTCGGTGCCGAGGACGCCCCCGGCCTCTTCGAGCCGGTCCACGGCTCCGCCCCCGACATCGCCGGCCAGGGCGTCGCCAACCCGCTCGCGACCTTCCTCTCGGCGGCGATGATGCTGCGCCACGGCCTCGACCGCGGCGACGACGCCGCCCGCGTCGAGGCCGCCGTCGACGCCGTCCTCGAGCAGGGCCTCCGCACTCCCGACCTCGCCTCGGGGACGCTCGCCCGCCCGCCGCTGCCAGGGGAAACCGCGCCCGCGGAGACCGAAGTCGGAACCGACGAGATGACCGCGGCGGTACTGGAGCAGCTCGGCGCGCAGTCGCCGCCGCTGCCGCTGCGCGAGTAGAAGCGCAGCCGTCCATCGGGCATAATCCCCCGTCATGGATCCGGTCGAGCTGATCTGGCGCAACGGCGAGTTCCTTCCCTGGGAGGAGGCGCAGACCCACGTGCTAAGCCACGGGCTGCACTACGGGACCGGCGTCTTCGAGGGAATTCGCTGCTACGAGACCGCCCGCGGGCCGGCGGTCTTCCGCCACCTCGACCACCTCGACAGGCTCGAGAAGTCGGCCGAGCTCTACTACCTGGAGCTGCCGTACTCGGCCGAGGAGATCCGCCAGGCCACCCACGAGCTGCTGCGCCGCAACGGACTCAGCAGCGCCTACATCCGGCCGCTCGCCTACCGCGGCTACGGCTCGCTCGGCCTCTACGCCAAGGACGCGCCGGTCGACGTCATCGTCGCCGCCTTCCCCTGGGGCGCCTACCTCGGCGAGGAGAGCAAGAACGGCGGCATCCGCGCCAAGGTCTCGAGCTGGCGCCGGATCAGCCCCGGCGGCTCGATCCCGCACGCCAAGGCCTCCGGCTCCTACCTCAACTCGATCCTCGCCAAGACGGAGTCCACGAACGCCGGTTACGACGAGGCGATCCTGCTCGACGAACGCGGCTTCGTCTGCGAGGGCTCGGGCGAGAACATCTTCGTCGTCCGCGACGGCCAGATCGTCACCCCGCCGCAGGTCGCCTCGATCCTCGATGGGATCAACCGCAAGTCGGTGATCCAGATCGCTCGCGACCTCGGCTACACCGTGGTCGAGCGGGACATCGCTCGCGCCGAGCTCTACCTGGCCGAGGAGGTCTTCCTCACCGGCACCGCGGCCGAGCTGGTGCCGGTCCGCGAGATCGACGACCACCCCCTCGGCCAGCCGGGCGAGATCACCCGCCACGTGCAGGCGAAGTTCGAAGACGCGCTGACTGGCAAGGCGGAGGAGTACCTGGAGTGGCTCGACTTCGTCGAGGCCCCCGCCGACAGTGGCGCCAACGGCTCCGCCGAGGCTTCCGGCTCGGAGTCGATCGGGCGAATTACCCCCGCCGCATAAGCGGCCGGCGCGGCGCGCCCGCGCACCCGGGCCCTCGGCCCACCCGATCTTCTTCGACTCGAAAGGCAGCAAACAGATGGAACAGGTGAAGCTCTACGACACCACCTTGCGCGACGGGATGGGCGGCCGCGGGATGTCGCTCTCGGTCGGCGAGAAGCTCAAGGTCGCCCAAGGCCTCGACGCCCTTGGCGTCCAGTTCATCGAGGCCGGGTTCCCGAGCAGCAACCCGAAGGAAGCCGAGTTCTTCGAGCGGCTCGCCGAGGTCGAGCTGGTGAACGCGACGATCGTCGCCTTCGGAATGACCCGCCGCCGCGACCGCGCCGCCGCCGAGGACGAGGCCCTGGGAGTTCTCACCTCCTCCTTCGCGCCCGCGATCTGCCTCGTCGGCAAGAGCTCGCCGCTCCACGTCGAGAAGGTGATCCGCGTCAGCCGCGAGGAGAACCTGGCGATGATCGCCGACTCGATCGGCTTCTGTCGCGACCAGGGCAAGCGGGCGATCTTCGACGCCGAGCACTTCTTCGACGGCTACCGCGAAGACCGCGCCTACGCGCTGGAGTGCGCCGCCGCCGCGGCGGACGCCGGGGCCGAGAACGTGACCCTCTGCGACACCAACGGCGGCAGCCTGCCGAGCTTCGTCGCCGAGGCGACGGCGGCGGTCAGGGAGGCTCTCAGCGGCTCGGTCGAGCTCGGTATCCACACCCACGACGACGCCGGCTGCGGGGTCGCCAACTCGCTCGCCGCGGTGGAAGCCGGCGCCCGCCTCGTCCAGGGCTGCGTCAACGGCTACGGCGAGCGCTGCGGCAACGCCAACCTGGCGACGATCCTTCCCGCCCTGCAGCTGAAGATGGGATATGAGGTGGTCAGGCCCGAGCAGCTTGCGAGCCTGACCTCGACCGCGCACTACCTCGACGAGATCTGCAACCTCGCCTCCGACCCGGACCGTCCCTACGTCGGCCGCAACGCCTTCGCCCACAAGGCGGGGATGCACGCGGCCGGGGTCGCCGCCGACGCCAGCACCTTCGAGCACCTCGACCCGGCCCTGGTCGGCAACGAGCGCGACATCGTCGCCTCCGAGCTGGCGGGCAAGGCGACGATCCGCAGCCAGGCCGAGCACGCCGGCATCGAGCTCGACGACGCGGCGGCGACGCGGGCGGTGCAGCGGCTGAAGGAGCTCGAGCACCGCGGCTACCACTACGAGGCCGCTCCGGCGTCCTTCGAGCTGCTGCTGCGCCGCGAGGCTGGCACATACAAGCCGCTCTTCCGGCTCGAGAGCTTCCGCGTCGTGGTCGAAAAACACGCCGACGGCGAGGTGACGACCGAGGCGACGATCAAAGTCGAGGTCGATGGCAAGCGCTACTTCCAGGCCTCCGAGGGCAACGGTCCGGTCAATGCGCTCGACCGCGCCCTGCGCGCGGCGATCGCCGACCGCTACCCGCACCTCGCCGACGTCGAGCTGACCAACTACAAGGTGCGGATCCTCGACGAAGCCCACGGCACCGGCGCAGTCACCCGCGTCCTCCTCGACTCCGCCGACGGCGAGCGCGAGTGGGGGACGACGGGCGTCTCGGAGAACATCATCGAGGCCTCCTGGGAGGCGCTGGTCGACTCCCTGGAGTACGCGTTTCAGTGATCCCCCTCGCGCAGCCCGACCTCGGCGCCCGCGAGGAGGAGCTGGTCCTCGAGGTGCTGCGCTCCGGCCAGCTCTCGCTGGGGCCGATGGGGGAGCGCTTCGAGCGCGAGTTCGCCGCCTGGCTCGGGGTCGAGGACGCGGTGATGACCTCCAGCGGCACCACCGCGCTCCACCTCGGGGTGCGGGCGCTGGGATGGGGCGAGGGCGACGAGGTGGTGACCAGCCCCTTCAGCTTCGTCGCCTCGGCCAACTGCCTGCTCTACGAGGGCGCCAAGCCGGTCTTCGTCGACGTCGAGGAGGAGACGCTCGACCTCGACCCCGGCGCCGCCGCGGATGCCGTTGGCGAGCGCACGGTCGGCCTGCTGCCGGTCCACATCTTCGGTTTCCCGGCCGCGATGCCGGAGCTGGAGCGGCTGGCCGAGCGGCAGGGCCTCGGCATCCTCGAGGACGCCTGCGAGGCCCTCGGCGCCGTCGACTCGGAGGGAGCGAAGGTCGGCGCCCGCGGCAACCTCGCCAGTTTCGCCTTCTATGCCAACAAGCAGATGACGACGGGGGAGGGGGGGATGATCGTCCCCCGCGATCCCGGCGAGGCCGCCCGCCTGCGCTCCGAGCGCAACCAGGGCCGCGCCGTCGACATGGGCTGGCTCGACCACGACCGGCTCGGCTTCAACTACCGCCTCTCCGACCTCGCCGCCGCCCTCGGCGTCGCCCAGGTCGAGAAGCTCGACTCGCTGCTGGAGCGGCGGGCGAGCGTGGCGCGGATGTACGAGGAGCGGCTGGCCGGGCTCGAGGGGGTGCGGACGCCCCTCGCCGCCCACGGCTCGGAGCTGCGCAGCTGGTTCGTCTACACGGTCCGTCTGCCGCAGGATGTCAACCGCGACGAGGTCATCCGCCGCCTCGTCGAGCGCGGCGTCGCCAGCAAGGCCTACCTGCCCTGCATCCACCTCTTCCCGCACCTGCGCGAGCTGGGCTACCGCGAGGGGCAGTTCCCGGTCGCCGAAGCCGCCGCGGCCGACTCGCTGGCGCTGCCGTTCTTCCCGGCGATGGCCGAGGAGCAGGTGGAGCGTGTCTGCCAAGAGCTCGCCGCGGCGCTCGGCCAGGGCTCCTGACGGCATAATCGCCCGCCTCATGTCTCGATTCCGCAAAGAGCCCGACCCGCGCTTCTGGCGCCTCAACCGCTCGCTCGCCTTCGACGCCTGGCTGGCGCCGTACGACATCGATCAGTCGAAGGCGCACGCCCGCGGCCTCTGCGAGATCGGCGTCCTCGCCGCCGATGAGCTGGCGCAGATCGAGGCGGGCCTCGACCGCGTCCGCGCCCGCATGGCCGAGCACGGCTTTGAGTTCGAGGCCGCCGACGAGGACATCCACATGGCGATCGAGCGCCTGCTCGGCGAGGAGATCGGGCCGCTGGCCGGCAAGCTCCACACCGGTCGCTCGCGCAACGACCAGGTCGCCACCGACGTGGCAATGGTCGTGCAGGCACACTCACTGCGGGCGATCGAGCTCTGCGGCGCGGCGATGGAGCGGCTGTTGACGCTCGCCGAGTCCCACAGGGACTGGAGGATGCCCGGCTATACCCACCTGCAGCGGGCCCAGCCGGTATATCTCGGCCACCACCTGCTCGCCTACTTCTGGATGCTCGCCCGCGACGTCCTCCGGTTCCAGTTCGCCCTCGACAGCGCTTCGGTGATGCCGCTCGGCTCGGGCGCCTTGGCAGGCGTCAACTGGGAGATCGACCGCGAGTCTGTCGCCGCCGACCTCGGCTTCGCCCACGTCAGCCACAACTCGATCGACGGCTCCTCCAACCGCGACTTCGTCCTCGACTACCTGAACGCGGCCTCGACCTGCGCGATGCACCTCTCGCGCCTGGGCTCGGAAATCGTCATCTGGAGCTCCTCGGAGTTCGGCTTCTGCGAGCTCGACGAGTCCTTCTCCTCGGGCTCCTCGATCATGCCGCAGAAGAAGAACCCCGACTCGGCCGAGCTGCTGCGGGCGAAGAGCCCGCGCGTCGCCGCCTCCTACCAGACCCTGCTGGGGGTGATGCACGCGCTGCCGCTCACCTACGGCAAGGACATGCAGGAGGACAAGGAGCCGCTCTTCGACGCGATCGACACGGTCGAGGCGCTGCTCGACGCCACCGCGGGAATGATCGACGGGATCGAGTTCGACCGCGAGCGGATGCTCGAGGCCTCCGGCGACGAGATGCTGGCGGCGACCGAGGTCGCCGACCTGCTGGTTCGCCGCGGCGTCCCCTTCCGCGAGGCGCACGGTGTCGTCGGCGGCCTCGTCCGCGACGCGGTCGAGCGCGGCAAGAGCCTTTCGCAGCTGACCCCGGAGGAGCTGCGGGAGCGGTCCGAGCACCTCGACGACTCCTACTACGAGGTCCTGCAGCAGAGCAGCTGGCTGGAGTCGAAGCGGATCGCCGGCGGCACCGGCTCGGCCCCGCTGGCGCTGCAGATCGAGGAGGCGCGGCAGACGCTGAAAGCGGTGCAGGCACGGGTCGCGGAGGAGCGGGGCTGACCCGGGCGCCCTCAGGGTCCGGCCGCCGGGCCCAACCGCTCGGAGGGCCGTTGGGGGCTGACTTCTTCGATCGCTCCGTCCATGAGGTCGCCCGCGACCTGATCGGTTGCACCCTCCTCTACGAAGGCCGTGGCGGCACCATCGTCGAGACCGAGAGCTACGAGGCCGACGATCCCGCCTGCCACGCCTTCGTCGGCCTCACCGAGCGCACCCGGGTCCTCTTCGGGCCGCCCGGCTACGCCTATGTCTACCTCTCCTATGGGATCCACAGCCTCCTCAACGCGGTCGCCGAACCCGAGGGCGAGGCGGCGGCGGTGCTGATCCGCGCCCTCGAGCCGACGCACGGGGTGGAGGAGATGCGGGCACGGCGCGGCGGCAAGGCCGACCTCGAACTCTGCTCCGGCCCCGGCAAGCTGACCGAGGCGCTGGGGATCGAGCTCGGCGACAACGAGCGCGACCTCAGCCGCGAGCCGTTCCGGCTGACGCTTCCGGAGGGCGAGCACCCGGCGATCGTCACCGGTCCCCGCATCGGCATCACCAAAGCGGTCGAGCGCCCCTGGCGCTTCTGCGCCGCCGGCAGCCCCTACGTCTCGCGCCCACGGCCGACCGCGTAGCTGGCGCTGCTACCCCGCGGTGATGCCGCCGGCACCGCCGCCGGATTCCGGCGCGGCTTCGGGGGCCGCTTCCGGCGTTTCGGGGGTGACTTCGGTTTCCGGCGCCGGTTCGACTGCTTCGGGTTCGGGTTCCGGGGTGCCTTCGGCTTCGCCTTCGGGTGCCACGTAGCCTTCGCTGACCGGCGGGACGTAGCCTTCGGTTTCGCCCCGTTCGTAGGCTTCGCCCGCTTCCTTGGCGGCCTTGCGCGCTTTGCGTTCGGCGGCGTGTTCGGCCTGGATTTCCTGCCAGGCGGAGATCACCCGCGCCCAGATCAGGGCCGGGAAGGTGCCGCCCATCACCGGGCCGCCGTTGTAGAGCGTGGTCATCGGCGTCGTCGTGTCCGGATAGCCGACCCACACGCACGCGGTCACTTCGTCGCCGATGCCGCCGCAGAACCATGCGTCGCCGTTTTCCTCGGTCGTCCCGGTCTTGCCCCACTGGCCTTCGGCGCCGATCTGGGCGTTGGTGCCGGTGCCGCTGGAGACGACGGTTTCGAGGATGCTCTTCTCCTCTTCCACGTTTCCCTGGTCGAAGACCTGGTCGTGCATGGAGTCGTTGTCGCCGCCCTTGATCGTGGCGCCGTTGTCGTCGGTCACCTGCGTGTAGGCGACGGGGCTGTCGCCGGGCCGGGGCGCGAGGGTGCCGCTGACGCGGTCGCCGTTGTTGCCGATCGTGCTGTAGGCGTAGGCCCAGCCCAGGGGAGTCACGCCCTCCGTGAGGCCGCCGAGGACCATCGCCGGGTTGGTCGAAATCGGGTCCTCGTAGCCGGCCTTGTGGATGGTCCCGGCGATCGCGCCGGTCTTGTCGCGGACGGTCTTTCCTTCCAGCCCTTCCAGCGCCAGCGCCGCGTAGATCGAGTTGTCGGAGTAGGTCGTCGCGCAGATGATCGAGCAGGAGCCGAGATAGGAGCCCTCGTCGTTGGTCACGCGGAACGTTTCCTGGCCCTTTTTCCCGAAGTGGAAGAAGCGTTCTTCGGAGGGGTACACGGTTTCCGGCGAGATTCCCTGTTCGAGCGCCGTCAGCAGGGTGAAGGGCTTGATCGAGGAGCCCGGCTGGCGGTGTCCCTGGGTCGCCAGGTTGAACGGCTTGGTGGCGAAGTCGGGGCCGCCGACCATCGCCTTGATGCCGGCGTTGCGGTTGTCGATCACGACCACCGAGGCGGTCGCCGGCGAGTAGCCGAGGTAGGAGTTGACCGCTTCTTCGGCCGCTTCCTGCAGCCGCAGGTCGAGCGTCGACTTCACGGTCAGGCCGCCGAAGAACGCTTTCGAAGGGCCGTAGCGGTCGACCAGCTGCTGGCGCAGGTAGGCGGTGAAGTAGGGCGCGCGGGAGTCGAGGGTGGGGGGTTCGATGTCCTGCTTGGAGGGCAGCGCCTGCTCCTGGTCTTCGCGCAGCTGGTCTTCGGAGATGTAGCCCTGTTCGGCCATCTTTTCCAGAACCACGTTGCGACGGAAGAGGGCGTTTTCGGGGTAGATCTTGGGGTCGTAGGCGGAGGGCGACTGGATGATCCCGGCCAGCATCGCCGCCTCCCAGGGCTCGAGCACCGAGGCGCAGGGCTCCGCTTCGGTGCCGCAGCCGGGGTGGGCGCTGCCGAAGTAGGTCCGCGCTGCGGCCTCGATCCCGTAGGCCCCCTCGCCGAAGTAGATCGTGTTCAGGTACTCGGTGAGGATCTTGTCCTTGCTCCAGTGGTGCTCGAGCCGGTAGGCGAGTGCCGCCTCCTTGAACTTGACGAAGAGGGTGCGGTCGCCCTGCGCTTCCAGCGCGTTCTTGACGAACTGCTGGGTGATCGTCGAGGCGCCCTCGGCGGCGCTGGCGCTGAGGATGTCTTTGACCAGAGCGCGGCCGATGCCCTTGAAGTCGACGCCGTTGTGTTCGTAGAAGCGTGCGTCCTCGATCGAGACCACCGCGTTCTTGATGTTGGGGGAGATCTGGCCGGAGCTGAGCAGGATCTTGTTCTGGTCGCTGCTCAGCGTCCCGATTTCTTCGCCGGTGTCGTCGACGACGACGCTGTTCTTCGATGCCTTGTACTGGGCGAAGTTGTAGATCGCCGGCAGGTCCTGCGAGACCGCGGCCATCATCCCGAAGACCATCGAGACCACCGCCAGCACTCCGAGCCCGAGCAGCACGAAGAGCACGCGCAGCTTCTTCAGGCGCGGTTTGCTCTTTGGCGGTGCGGCCGGGGGGGCGGGCGGAAGCTCGCCGCTGCCCTGCCGGCGCTTTAGTCCTAGGACGGCCATCTAGAAGGAACCGCTGCACCCGGGCAGTGCCCGTTGCGCGGAGGCGGCAGTCTAGCATTGCGCGGATGCCGGATCTGACGCGAAACGCGGTCGACGTCCTGCCCGAGGGGCGGCTCGCGGAGCAGTTGCAGGAGGATCGTCCGCTGCGGGTCAAGCTGGGGATCGATCCGACGACCGCCGACATCCACCTCGGCCACACGGTCGCGCTGGAGAAGCTGGCCGAGTTCCAGCGGGCCGGCCACCAGGTCGTCCTCATCATCGGCGACTTCACCGCGCGGGTGGGGGACCCGAGCGGGCGTTCGGCGACGCGGCCGGTGCCGACGGCGGCGGAGGTCGAGGCCAACGCCGCCACCTACCAGGAGCAGGCCTTCAAGATCCTCGACCGCGAGCAGACCGAGGTGCGGCGCAACAGCGAGTGGCTGCGGATGGAGCCGGAGGCGCTGCTGGGCCTGCTGGCGCAGACCACCGTGGCGCGCCTGCTCGAGCGCGACGACTTCCAGAAGCGGATGGCGGCGGGGCGGCCGATCGCGGCGCTGGAGCTGCTCTACCCGCTGCTGCAGGGCTACGACTCGGTCGCGATCGAGGCCGACGTCGAGCTCGGCGGCACCGACCAGAAGTTCAACCTGCTGTTCGGACGCGACGTCCAGGGCGCCTACGGGCAGAAGCCGCAGTCGATCGTGACCATGCCGATCCTGGTCGGCACCGACGGGGTCCAGAAGATGAGCAAGTCGCTGGGCAACTACGTCGGCGTCACCGACCCGCCGGAGGAGATGTTCGGGCGGCTGATGAGCATCCCCGACGAGGCGATGGCCGAGTACTACCGGCTGCTGCTCGGGTCCGAGCTGCCCGCGGGGCCGCCGAACGAGGCGAAGCGGCAGCTGGGACGACGGATCGTCGACCGCTTCCACGGCGAGGGCACGGGAGCACGGGCGGAGGAGCACTTCAACCGCATCCACGTCGAGCATGCGGCCCCCGACGAGATCCCCGAGGTGGGACTCGCCGAATACCGCGCCGACGGCAACGGCCTCGTCCACCTGCCTCGCCTTATCGCCGGTGCCTTCGACCTCAGCAGCAGCGAAGGGCGGCGCCTGCTGGCACAGGGGGCGGTCAAGCTCGACGGCGAGCCGATGGCCGCAGAGCCCCTCGACCTGGAGATCGATAGTCTTGACGGGCACGTGCTGCAGGTGGGGAAGCGACGCTTCTGCCGCCTGAGGGCCACCCCCTAGGCAAGCAGTCTCGGCAGTGCTATATTTCTTTGCCCTCTTGGGGCTGCCTGTGGCGGCCCCAAGCGCTGAGAGCGGCGAGACCCGTCGCGGAGGCGCAGTGGTCTTTGAAAACTGAGCAGCGTGCACTCCGTGGACCTGAGCAACTGGTCTGCGGAATGTTTAAGCCCGACCCATTCGGTGCGCCAGCGCGCCGGATGGTCTTGATTTACCTCGTCATGTCGGTCGTCGTACTTGTGTACTCGGCGGCCACTGAGATATGACAGGCTCTCTGTAGAAGTACATTTCACGGAGAGTTTGATCCTGGCTCAGGACGAACGCTGGCGGCGTGCTTAACACATGCAAGTGGTGCGACGAACCAGGGCTTGCCCTGGGGCAAAGCCGCGAACGGGTGAGTAACACGTGAGTAACCTGCCCCGATGACCGGGACAACCCGAGGAAACTCGGGCTAATACCGGATGTGGCGCACAGGCATAAGCCTGTTCGCTAAAGGAAGCTTCGGCCTCCGCATTGGGAGGGGCTCGCGGCCCATTAGCTTGTTGGTGGGGTCATGGCCTACCAAGGCGACGATGGGTAGCTGGTCTGAGAGGACGATCAGCCACACTGGGACTGAGACACGGCCCAGACTCCTACGGGAGGCAGCAGTGGGGAATCTTGCGCAATGCGCGAAAGCGTGACGCAGCAACGCCGCGTGGGGGAAGACGGCCTTCGGGTTGTAAACCCCTTTCAGGAGGGACGAAGGTTCACCGGTGAATAGCCGTGTGGATTGACGGTACCTCCAGAAGAAGCTCCGGCTAACTACGTGCCAGCAGCCGCGGTAATACGTAGGGAGCAAGCGTTGTCCGGAATCATTGGGCGTAAAGCGCGCGTAGGCGGCCCCGTAAGTCCGCTGTGAAAGTCAAAGGCTCAACCTTTGAAAGCCGGTGGATACTGTGGGGCTAGAGTCCGGAAGAGGCGAGTGGAATTCCTGGTGTAGCGGTGGAATGCGCAGATATCAG
>Ga0207661_10002532_pt1 | contig 12574 bp, 16 predicted proteins | sample KBSC713LmetaG_FD_184337 | JGI IMG/M metagenome (GOLD analysis project Ga0207661, IMG submission 184337) | Corn rhizosphere microbial communities from Kellogg Biological Station, Michigan, USA - KBS C7.1-3L metaG (SPAdes) (version 2) | ecosystem: Host-associated > Plants > Roots > Rhizosphere ... | reverse complement strand
TGCGTGTCCTGTGCGCACCGAGTGCCTCGCGGAGGCTCTCGACAACCAGATCGAGTGGGGCGTCTGGGGCGGGATGACCGAGCGTGAGCGCCGAGCCCTTCTTCGCCGTCGTCCGAACGCATCGTGGCGGGCCGTTCTCGAAACGGCTCGCGAGCAGCACACGGGTGTCGTCGTCAGCGCCTGAGCCGCGCTGACGAGAACAACCACATCCGGCACCGTCGGGCCACACGCGTCAGGTCGGCCGCTCCCCCGCTAAGAGCGCGCCGACCTGGCGCAACCCCGCCAGGTCGTGGACGTCGCCCGCCAGGGCCGGCACCACCGCGATCGGCACCTGCGGGTGCGCCGCCTCGAAGCGGTGCCGCAGCAGGGTCTCCCGCTCCACCATCCGCATGTGGTCGGCGTGCAGCCGCAGCAGTCCGGCGGTGAGCGAGTCCGCGCCGTCCTTGCGCAGCCGTTGGGCCGCGGCCATCGCCTCCTCCGCCGTGATGTCGCCGTGCTGCTCCGGGCTGGCTCGGTTGACCACGAGCCCCGCCACCGGCATGTCGTCCTCGCCGAGGCGCTCCACGAAGTACGCCGCCTCGCGCAGGGCGTCGGGCTCCGGCGCCGCCACCACGAGGAACGCCGTCCCGTCGGCCTGCAACAGCTCGAAGGTCTTCTGGGCGCGCTGGCGGAAGCCTCCGAACAGCGTGTCGAACGCCGCCACGAAGGTCTGCATGTCACGCAGCACCTGGGCGCCCAGCACCTTGGTGAGCGCGTTGGTCACCATCCCGAGGCCGGCGGACATCAGCCGCGCGGGACCCTTGGCCGGCGCGAGCAGCAGCCTGATGAAGCGGCCGTCGAGGAAGCTGGAGAGCCGTTCGGGGGCGTCGAGGAAGTCCAGCGCCGACCGTGAGGGCGGGGTGTCGACCACGATCAGGTCGTAGGTGCCGTCGCGCCGGGCGTCGGCGTGGATCTGTCCGAGCTTCTCCATCGCCATGTACTCCTGCGTGCCGGCGAACGAGCTCGACAACGCGATGTAGAACGGGTTGCGCAGGATCTGCTGGGCCTTCTCGGGGCTGGCCTGGCTCTCCACCACCTCGTCGAAGGTGCGCTTCATGTCGAGCATCATGGCGTCGAGCGAGCCGCCGCTGGCGGTCGTCGAGACCCCCGCCACCGGCCGCGGCGTGTTGTCGAGGACCTCGATCCCCATCGACTGGGCGAGTCGGCGCGCCGGGTCGATGGTGAGGACGACGACCGTCCGGCCGCGCTCGGCGGCGCGCAGCGCCAGCGCGGCCGACGTCGTCGTCTTGCCGACCCCGCCGGAGCCGCAGCACACGATGATCCCCGTGGCCGGGTCGTCGAGGAGGCGGTCGACGTCGAGGGGGTGGCCGCCGTCCAGCGACTGCGGGCCGACGCGGCTGCGGAGGCGGGTCATGGCCTGCTCATCCCCGGCTCACGCAAGTCCCTGCTCGCGGAGCAGGCCGGCCAACTCGTACAGACCGCCCAGGTCGACGCCGCCGACCAGCCGCGGCAGCTCGTAGGTCGGCACGTCCAGGCCCGCGACAAGACCCCGCTGGGCGTCCTCCAGCGCCCGGCGCTCGGCGTGGTCGCAGGCCTCGGTGAACAGGCCCAGGACCAGCTCGGCGCTGCCGGTCAGGCCGACCCGGTTGAGGTCGGCGGCGAGCTTGCGCTTGGTGAGCTTCCCGGCGCGCACCGCGACCAGGTCCTTCTCGCCGAGGTCGCGGGGCCTCACCTGGTTGACGATGACGCCGCCGACCGGCAGGTCGTGGGCCCGGAGCTGGGCGATCCCGTCGGCGGTCTCCTGCACCGGCATCTCCTCCAGGACGGTGACCAGGTGCACGGCGGTGCGCCCGGACCGGAACAGGGAGGTCACCGAGTCGGCCTGGTTCTTGATCGGCCCCATCCTGGCCAGCCCGGCGAGCTCCTGGTTGACGCCGAGGAACTGCGCGATCCGGCCGGTCGGCGGGGCGTCGAGCACGACGGCGTCGTAGGTGATGGCGTGCTTGTTGCGGGCGTTGCGCTTGGTTGCCTCGTAGACCTTCCCCGTCAGCAGGACGTCGCGGACCCCCGGCGCGATCGTGGTCGCGAACTCGACCACCCCGAAGCGGTCCAGGGCCTTTCCCGCACGGCCGAGCTTGTAGTACATCGAGAGGTACTCCAGGAGCGCCGACTCGGGGTCGACGTGCAGTGCGTGCACGATGCCGCCCCGCCCGCCGTCCGCTCCGGGCAGGCCGGTCGCGATCCGGCGCTCGGCGTACGGCAGCGGTTCCACGTCGAACATCCGGGCGATGCCCTGGCGCCCCTCGACCTCGCAGAGCAGCACATGGGTGCCGGTCGAGGCGAGCCCGAGAGCCAGCCCGGCGGCGACCGTCGACTTCCCGGTGCCACCTTTGCCCGTGACGATGTGCAGGCGGACCTGCGGGAAGTCGCGGCTCGGCACCTCATCAAGCCTAGTGGCACGCAAGGTGAAGGTTTGGCGAGTCCCCTGCAGGTCCGGCCCGCGACCCCTACCGTCTTCCCCGGGGGAGTACCGATGGACTGGACCAGACTGGAGGTCGCCGGGCGGGTCACCACACTCGCACGCGGCCTGTGCGCCGGGATCGGCGCCGACGGCAACGCGTTCGTCGTGCCCTTGCGACTGCCCCACTCCACTGCGCGGACGTACGACGGACTGCTGATCGACTCCTTCGGGGTGCTCGGTGTCGCCCAGGGCGAGCAGACCTGGTTGACCGGGCGCGGCGCGGACGGACGGCTGCACCTGTGGGCGGCGTACACCGACGGCAGCATGTTCGTGCCGCACTCGCTCGACGCGGTCGACGCAGCGTGGGCCGCGCCCCTCCTCGATGCCCATGCCGACCAGATCCTCTCCGCGGTGCTCGACGGGGGCACCTGGCGGGTGCGCGTCCACCAGCGCGAACGGGCGATCCTCGGCGGCCAGCCGCGTGTGCGCGACCTCGACCTCGACGGCGACCCCGCAACCCGTCTGGCGTACTCGTTCTACGAGCGGGAGTCCGTGGTCGTGGCCGGGCCACTCGGCGAGTCCGGGGCGGCGCAGGCCCTGTCTCTGGGCGCGGCCGACAGTGACTGGCGGCGCATCCATCTCACGCCGTCACCGAGCGCCCTGTGCTCGGTGGCCACCGGCCAGTTCGGCCGGCACACGTGGATCGCCGGCCACCTCGACGGGCGCGTGGTGGTCTACCAGGTGCTGCCGCTCCCGTTCCGCGGGCTGCTGCGCACCACCAACGTCGACCTGCCGGCGCTCGACCTGGCGCCCGACTCGCTGGACGGCCGCCCGGTCGTCCTGGTCGAGGAGGCCCAGCGCGACAGCCCCTTGCTCATCGCCGCGCTGGAGCGGGGCAACCGGCTCTGCTGGCACGACGGCAACGAATGGAAGGCCCATCCCGTGCCAGACGGACGGGTGCAGGGCGCGTGTGTCGGCGGAGGAGCCGTACACGTGCTGGTGGAGGGTGCCGTCTGGTCGCTCCCGGACCCGACCTGACGCACCGGCCCCGCGGTCCGGCGTACGGCCCCCGTGGCAGGATGCGGACCAGGAGGTGGGTGCATGGACAAGGTCGTGGCGAGCGCCGCCGATGCGGTGGCCGACGTCTCGTCGGGATCCACGCTGGCGGTCGGCGGGTTCGGTCTGTGTGGGGTGCCCTCGGTGCTGATCGAGGCGATCCTCGAACAAGGCGCGGACGAGCTGGAGGCGGTCTCGAACAACTGCGGCGTCGACGAGTGGGGGCTGGGCAGGCTGCTGATGTCGAAGCGGCTGCGGCGGATGATCGCCTCCTACGTCGGCGAGAACAAGGAGTTCGCCCGCCAGTACCTCTCCGGTGAGCTGGAGGTCGAGCTGACCCCCCAGGGCACGCTCGCGGAGCGGATGAGGGCCGGCGGGTCCGGGATCCCGGCGTTCTTCACCGCGACCGGCGGCGGCACCCAGGTGGCAGAGGGCGGGCTGCCGTGGCGCTACGACGCGGAGGGGAACGTCGTCGTCAGCTCCCCGCCCAAGGAGACCCGCTCCTTCGAGGTCGAGGGGGAGACCCGCGAGTACGTCCTCGAGGAGTCGATCGTCGCCGACTACGGGCTGGTCCGGGCGTGGATGGGCGACCGGCACGGCAACCTCGTCTACCGCGAGTCCGCACGCAACTTCAACCCGCTCGCCGCGATGTGCGGCCGGGTCACCATCGCAGAGGTCGAGCACCTGGTGGAGCCCGGCGCGATCAAACCGGAGGACGTGCACACGCCGGGCGTCTACGTGCAACGGGTGGTCGCGCTGACCCCGGAGCAGGCCGCCGACAAGAGGATCGAGAAGCGGACGACGCGTCCGCGACCCTCGTCGGTCGAGCCTGGCGAGACCACGGGAGGGAACTGACATGGCCTGGACGCGTGAGGAGATGGCCGCGCGGGCGGCCTCGGAGCTGACCGACGGCTCCTACGTGAACCTGGGCATCGGGCTGCCCACGCTGGTGCCCAACTACGTCGCCGACGACGTCGAGCTGGTCCTGCAGTCGGAGAACGGCATCCTCGGGGTCGGTGCCTACCCCTACGAGGGCGACGAGGACCCCGACCTGATCAACGCCGGCAAGGAGACCGTCACCTTGCGCAAGGGCGCGTCGTTCTTCGACTCCGCCACCTCGTTCGGGATGATCCGCGGCGGCAAGATCGACGCCGCGATCCTCGGCGCGATGCAGGTCTCGGCGAAGGGCGACATCTCGAACTGGATGATCCCCGGGAAGATGGTCAAGGGGATGGGCGGCGCGATGGACCTCGTCCACGGCGCCAAGCGCGTGATCGTGCTGATGGAGCACGTCGCCAAGGACGGCTCGAAGAAGATCCTGAACGAGTGCGCCCTGCCGTACACCGGGCGCGGCGTCGTCCAACGGATCATCACCGACCTGTGCGTCCTCGACGTCACCGAGGACGGACTCCGGCTGGTCGAGCTCGCCCCCGATGTCACCCTCGACGAGGTCCGGGCGAAGACCGAGCCGGAGATCCTCACCCCCGCCTAGCCGGCGGTCTCAGGGCCACCCATCCGGGCGTCCGAGCGCTCCGAATCCGGTGTGGCGCGCCTCACCTGGAGGTCGCGCATCACAGGGAGGCTCTGATGAGCGACACCAGTAGAAGGAAGCTCCTGGCCGCCGGTGGCGCCGGAGTGGCGGCCGGTGCGGTCGGGCTGACGCTCCCGTCGGCGCAGGCGGCCGGGGCACCGCGTACGACGTCGAGCGCTCGGGAGGCGGTCGTGGCCTACGTGCACGACCACCGGTCCAGCGAGGTCCGCCTCATGGTCGGCGAGCGGGAGGTCGTGGTCCACGACCGCGACCTCGCGACGCGGATCCTCAACGCAGCGGGAGGCAACTGACATGTCGTCGCACCGCGAAGCACCCGAGATGGCCAAGGACCCGGTAGCCGACAGCACCGACGTCTACGCCTTCGTCAGCCCCGACCGTCCCAGCACGGTCACGCTGATCGCGAACTACATCCCGTTCCAGGCTCCCGACGGCGGCCCGAACTTCTACGAGTTCGGCGACGACGTCGCCTACGACATCAACATCTCGAACAAGGGCAAGGGGCAGGCCGACCTCACCTACCGCTTCCGGTTCCACACCAAGGTGCGGGACCCCAAGACCTTCCTCTACAACACCGGCCCGATCACCGGCATCCACGACACCACGTGGAACCGGCCGCAGTTCTACTCCGTGACCCGGATCAGGAACGGCCGGGCGAAGACGCTGGCGTCGCACCTCCCGTGCCCGCCGGTCAACGTCGGCCCGCGCAGCACGCCGGACTACCCGCACCTCGCCGACCAGGGCGTGCACAAGATCGGCCGCCGCCGGGTCTTCGCCGGCCAGCGCGTCGACGCGTTCCACGTCGACCTCGGCAGCGTCTTCGATCTCGGGACCCTGCGCCCGTTCCAGCATCTGCACCTGATCCCGATGGCCGATGCGCCGGGTCGCAACTCGTTGCAGGCCTTCAACGTGCACTCGATCGCGCTCCAGGTGCCGATCAGCGAGATCACCCGCGCCGGGACCGTCCCCACGAACCCGGCCAAGCCCGGTGCCGTCGTCGGCGTCTGGGCCTCGGCCAGCCGCCGCAAGTCGCGGATGTTCGACAAGTCCGAGGGTCGGTACGTCGGGCACGGGCCCTGGGAGCAGGTCTCCCGGTTGGGCAACCCGCTGTTCAACGAGGTCATCACCCCGATGGCCCACAAGGACGTGTGGAACGCCCGGCACCCCCGGGGTGACGCCATGTTCGCCAAGTACGTCGACCACCCGGAGCTGGCCCGGCTGCTGCCGGTCCTCTACCCCGGCGTCTTCCCCCACCTGGCGGCTTACCACAAGGCGCGCGCCGACCTCCACGCCATCCTGCTCACCGGCATCCCGTCGGGAGTCGTGCCCGGGTTCCAGAACTACACCGGCACCGTGGAGTCCGACATGCTACGACTGAACGTGGCGGTTCCGCCCTCGAGCAGTCCCGACAGCATGGGCCTGCTCGGCGGCGACGCTGCCGGGTTCCCGAACGGGCGCCGTATCGGCGACGACGTGGTGGCCATCGAGCTGCGCGCCGTCGCCGGCGTGACGATCCCGCTCGTCGACCCGTCGTTCACCCCGGACGGCGCCGCCGGCGTCCTGACCGACGGCACGAGCGAGGTCGCCGGCGGGAGCACGGGGACGTTCCCCTACCTGGGCAACCCCAACGGAGGCTTCCAGACGGAGCCCGGGACGAGCGCCGTGTCATGACGGTGGCGGCGGAGCCGGAGAACGCCTGGGCCGGGCAGGGCGCCGTCCTGCTCGACATCGGCGGGGACGTCGGCGCGCTCGTGGTCGCCATGCCGGCGGTGACGGTCGGGCTGGAGGTCGAGATCCGTCCGCTGGACGGCCAGCACGTCGGTGGCGCCCACGCGCACCACCGCAGGCAGGAGCACTCGCACGACCACCTGGCCCATGTCGCGGTCGTCGCGCGGCCGGTGCCCGGGGGTCACCTGCCGTCACTGGTCTTCCCCGAGCTGGAGGCCGGTCGCTACGAGCTGTTCGAGATGGGACGACCGGAGGCCGTGGCCCTGCGGACCGAGGTTCGGGGAGGGGCCGTCACCAGCGTCGACTGGCCGGCCCGGCCTCGGTGACGGGTGTGCGCCCATGGGGGATGGGCGCACACCCGGGCTCGGGCCCAGGCCCTCGGCGAGCCGGGAGTAGGGTCGCGATCATGGCTGAGATCCAGAGGTGGGAGTACCTCACGGCGCCGATCCTCGTGCACGCGGCGAAGCAGATCCTCGACAACTTCGGGGCCGACGGCTGGGAGCTCGTGCAGGTGGCGCCGGGGATGAACCCGGAGAACACGGTCGGCTACTTCAAGCGGCCGGTCGCCGACTGATGGGAGCGGTGGAAGACCGCCTCGCCGAGCTCGGGCTGGCGGTCCCCGACGTCGCCGCGCCGGTCGCGTCGTACGTCCCGGCCGTGCGCTCGGGCTCCTACGTCTACACCTCCGGTCAGCTGCCGATGCGGTCCGGGGAGCTGATGACCACCGGGAAGGTCGGCGGCGGGGTGTCGCCGGAGGATGCCGCTGCCTGCGCCGAGCAGTGCGCGCTCAACGCGATCGCCGCCGTCAAGGCGGAGATCGGAGATCTCGACGCCGTCAGGCGCGTGGTCAAGGTCGTCTGCTTCGTCGCCTCAGAGGTGGACTTCACCGGCCAGCCGAAGGTCGCCAACGGCGCCTCGGACCTGCTCGGCAGGGCCTTCGGCGACGCGGGCGTGCACGCCCGGTCGGCGGTGGGCGTCCCGGTGCTGCCACTGGACGCACCCGTCGAGCTGGAGATCGTCGTCGAGGTCTCGTCCCCGCCCGACCAGCAGTCCTGAGCCGATGCGGGTGTCGTTGCCGGCCCCGGTGGCTGAGCACGCGCGTGAGTTCGCCGAGGGACGGCGCACGCCGGCCGAGCCGCGCGACGCGGCGACCGTCGTCCTGATGCGTCCGGGCGTCTCCGGGCCGGATCTGTACCTGCTCCGGCGGCAGACCTCGATGGCCTTCGCCGGCGGCATGTGTGTGTTCCCGGGCGGTGGCGTCGACCCGCGCGACTTCGACAGCTCGGTGGCATGGGCCGGCCCTGCGCCGTCGGTCTGGGCCGGGCAGCTGCAGACCTCGGAGGAGATGGCGCGGGCGCTGGTGTGCGCCGCCGTCCGTGAGACCTTCGAGGAGTCCGGTGTGCTGCTGGCCGGGCCGTCAGCCCACGAGGTCGTCGCCGACACCACCGGCGACGACTGGGAGTCCGACCGGTTGGCCCTCGAGGGCAAGACCACCTCCTTCACCTCCTTCCTCGACCGGCGCGGACTGGTGCTGCGCACCGACCTTCTCGGCGCCTGGTCGGCGTGGTGCACCCCCGAGTTCGAGCCCCGGCGCTTCCGCACGTGGTTCTTCGCCGCAGCGCTCCCGCCCGGTCAGTTGACACGCGACGTGTCGTCGGAGTCGTCGTCGGTGACCTGGATGTCGGCGCTCGGCGCCTGCGACGCGGTCGACGCCGAGGAGCTCGCGATGATGCCGCCGACCTACGTCACCTGCCTCGAGATCGGGCAGTACGCCGACCCCGGCGACGTGCTCGAGGCCGCGCCGGGGCGGGACCTGACGATGTTCACGCCGGCGATCGAGGGTCAGGGGGACGCCGTCACGATGTCGATCCCCGCGGGCGCACGGGGACTGCTGGAGGCACGCCTTGGCTGACCCGGCCTGGGCCGGTGGGGCGTTCGGGTCGGCGGGCCGGTGCGTGCTGGCGCCCAACGCCTCGCCGATGACCCTCGACGGCACCAACACGTGGGTGCTGCGCGCCCCGGGCTCGCAGCGCTCGGTGGTGGTCGACCCGGGCCCCCCCGACGCCGGCCACCTCGACGCCGTCGCCGAGGCCGGCGGCGACGTCGCCGCCGTGCTGCTGACCCACCACCACCTCGACCACTCCGAGGCCGCGCGCGCCTTCGCCGAGCGGGTCGGGTGCGGCGTACGGGCGCTGGACCCGGCGTACCGGCTGGGCTCCGAGGGCCTGGGCGAGGGTGACGTCGTCGCCGTCGACGACCTGGAGATCCACGTGGTCGCGACGCCGGGGCACACCGCGGACTCGCTGTCGTTCGTGATCCCCTCGGAGCGCGCGGTGCTGACCGGGGACACGGTGCTGGGCCGAGGCACCACGGTCGTGGCCCACCCGGACGGCCGGCTCGGGGCCTACCTGGACTCGCTGGACCGTCTGCACGCGCTGGCGTCCGCGCACGAGATCGCCATGATCTGGCCGGGCCACGGGCCGGTGATCGAGTCAGCGTTGCCCGTGCTCGACCACTACCTCGCCCACCGCCGCGAGCGGTTGGACCAGGTCCGCGACGCCCTCCGTACCCTCCACGCCTCCGCCCGCGACGGCGTACCCCTCGACCACGACACGATCCCCCACCGGATCGTCGAGATCGTGTACGCCGACGTGGACCCCGTCCTCTGGCCCGCCGCCGAGCTCTCCGTGCAGGCGCAGCTGGACTACCTGCGCGCCTGACCCGCGGAGTCCGGCCCGGTGGTCGAGCGGCTCAGCGGGCCCGGCGGCGGAGGCGGTCGACCTCCATGATCACCACGGAGCGGGGCTCGAGACGGAGCCAGCCGCGGGAGGCGAAGTCGGCCAGGGCCTTGTTGACCGTCTCGCGGGAGGCGCCTACCAGCTGGGCGAGCTCCTCCTGGGTGAGGTCGTGGTGGACGTGCACCCCGTCGTCTGCGGTGCGGCCGAAGCGGTCGGCGAGGTCGAGCAGCGCCTTCGCGACCCGGCCCGGTACGTCGGAGAACACCAGGTCGGCGTTGACGTCGTTGGCCTTGCGGAGCCGCGAGGCGATCTGGGCCAACAGCCCGCGTGCGACCTGGGGCCGGCCGTCGAGCCACTTGAGCAGGTCCTCGTGGGAGAGGGAGACGAACGTCGCGTCGGTCACCGCGGTCACGGTCGCCGAGCGCGGGCCGGGGTCGAACAGCGACAGCTCACCGAACATCTGGCCGGGGCCGAGGATCGCCAGGAGGTTCTCCCGGCCGTCGCTGGAGGTGCGGCCCAGCTTCACCTTGCCGTCCATCACGATGTAGAGGCGGTCGCCGCCGTCTCCCTCGTGGAAGAGCACGTCGCCTCGACGCAGCTTGGTGTCGCTCATCGAGCCGCGCAGGGCGGTGGCGGCCTCGTCGTCGAGAGCGCTGAAGAGCGGCGCCTGACGCAGTACCTCGTTGTCCACGACGTCCTCCATCCCCCGCTGCACGCCGTCGGTCGGTCGCCGCGCGTGGGTCGTGCCGATCCTAGCCAGTGGCGTGGGTCACACGAACGACGTGGGCGGAACGGGAAGGGTCGGCGGCCCACCGTAGGCTGTCGGCGTGCCCGAGGTGTCCGTCTCCGAGACCCGCACCTCTCGGGTGCGGAGGGCGCGCAAGATCGACCGGGTGCTGGCCTCGCACTATCCCGACGCCCACATCGAGCTCGACTTCGACGGCCCCTTCCAGCTGCTCGTGGTCACGGTCCTGAGCGCCCAGACCACCGACCGGCGGGTCAACGCGGTGCGGCCGACCCTGTTCGCGGCGTACCCCGACCCGGCGGCGATGGCGGCCGCGCCGCGCGAGCGCCTCGAGGAGATCGTCGGTCCGCTCGGCTTCTTCCGGGCCAAGACCGATGCGCTGCTCAAGCTGAGCGCCGATCTCGTCGAGCGCTACGACGGGGTGGTGCCTCATCGGCTCGACGACCTGGTGACGCTGCCCGGGGTCGGCCGCAAGACCGCCAACGTCGTGCTGGGCAACGCCTTCGGCGTCCCCGGCATCACGGTCGACACCCACGTCGGGCGGCTGGCCCGCCGGTTCGGCTGGACCGACGAGACCGACCCGGTCAAGGTCGAGCACGCGATCGGATCGCTGTTCGCCAAGCGGGACTGGGTGATGCTGTGCCATCACCTGATCTGGCACGGCCGCCGCATCTGCCACGCCAAGAAGCCTGCCTGTGGCGCCTGCCCGGTGGCGCGTTGGTGCCCGTCGTACGGCGAGGGGCCGGTCGACCCGGTGGTCGCGGCCACGCTGGTCAGGACGGAGGGGCCGGCATGAGGCGGCTGCCGGTCGCACTGGCGACCGGCTTCGCGGTGGCGGTGCTGACCGCTTGCTCCGGTGCCCAGCCCGGAGACCTGGTGGTCGGCACGTCCCGGGTGAAGGTCGACTCGCCCGACCTGGTCGCCTTCAAGGAGCACACCGACATCCCCGACTGTCCCCGAGTCTCCTCGACGGGCGTCGACGGCGGGTTGCCGTCGTTGACCGTGCCCTGCCTGGGAGGCGGGCGCGCGGTCGACCTCGCCGGCCTGCGCGGGCCGATGATCGTGAACTTCTGGCAGTCCACCTGCCACCCGTGCCGCAAGGAGATGCCCGCGCTCGCGGCGTACGCGCGCCATCAGTCGGCGGTGCGGGTGCTCGGCATCGACATCCTCGACGCCCAGCCCGGGGCCGCCCTCCAGCTGGCTCGCGACAGCAAGGTCGGCTATCCGCTGGTCGCCGACCCGGCCGGCAACCTGGTCGGACGTACGCCGATCCCGCGCAACCTCGGTCTCCCGTTCACGATGTTCGTCGACTCGACGGGTCACGTCGTCCACGTCGAGGCGGGAGCCATGGACACCGAGCAGGACGTCGCCGACGCTGCTGCCACCTACCTCGGAGCAGGCGGGTGATCCCCGACTGGCTGGAGCCGGTCGAGCGGGCCGCTCGCGAGATCAGCGCCCGCGACCTCACGGCGTTCGTCGCCCCCGACGACCTGGTCGCCCGTCGCGGCGCGGTCCTGATGCTGTTCGGACCGGACCGCGACCTCCTGCTGACCGAGCGGGCCCACGACATGCGGTCCCACCCCGGGCAGGTGTCTTTCCCCGGCGGCTCGATCGAACCCGGCGAGAGCCCCCGTCAGGCGGCGCTGCGCGAGGCGGAGGAGGAGACCGGCCTGCGTCCCGAGGGCGTCGAGGTGTTCGCCGAGCTGCCCAGCCTCTGGCTGCCGCCCAGCAACTTCGACGTGACCCCCGTGCTGGGCTGGTGGGCGGAGGAGAGTCCGGTCGGCGTCGTCGACCCCGCCGAGGTGCACGCGGTCTACCGCGTTCCGATCGAGGAGCTGCTCGACCCCGCCCACCGCGTCTCGGTGCGGCACCCGAGCGGCTGGACGGCCCCCGCGTTCCTGATCGGGCCCGGCCACGACCTCGTGCTCTGGGGCTTCACCGCCGGGATCATCTCCCGGCTGCTGGACTTCCTGACCTGGACGCGCCCGTGGGACGACCGCGTCGTGCGTGACCTGCCGGCGTACATGCTGCAAGGTGGTCCGCGCCCGGCGGCACCCCCGTCGGCGGTCCGACCCGCCGCGGGGTCCGCACCCCCTGTCCGGTCCCAGGAGCGCCCGTGAACCTGCTCGACTGGGCGCTCGTCGTGATCGTCGTGCTGTACGCCGTCTCGGGGTACTGGCAGGGCTTCATCACCGGGGCGTTCGCGACGGTGGGGCTGCTGATCGGCGGCCTGGTCGGCGTGTGGCTCGCACCGACGGTGCTCGGCGACGCGAGCCCGTCGATCCTGGTGTCGCTGG
>Ga0207661_10002530_pt1 | contig 12583 bp, 7 predicted proteins | sample KBSC713LmetaG_FD_184337 | JGI IMG/M metagenome (GOLD analysis project Ga0207661, IMG submission 184337) | Corn rhizosphere microbial communities from Kellogg Biological Station, Michigan, USA - KBS C7.1-3L metaG (SPAdes) (version 2) | ecosystem: Host-associated > Plants > Roots > Rhizosphere ... | reverse complement strand
GAATGACCGCGCCCGCCAGCATCCCATCCTGAGTGATCGCTCGGTGCGCCGCGCGCTCGCCATGGCGGTGGACCGTGGCAAGCTTGTCCGGAGCGTGTTCGACACACTGGCCAGCGTCTCGCTCGGGCCGGTCACGCGCGCCATGTCCACGTGGGACTCCACGCTGGCGCAGTTGCCGTTCAGCCCGGACAGTGCGCGCGTGCTGCTCGACGCCGCCGGCTGGCGCGCCGCCAGTCCGGGCGCCGTCCGCAGCAGGAATGGCGTGCCGCTGCGCTTCACGATCATCGTGCCGAGCTCCAGCACTCCACGCATGCGCATGGCGGTGCTGCTCCAGTCCATGATGCGGGAGGCGGGGGCCGAGGTGACGCTGGAGCCGCTGGATTTCCCGACCTGGGTGCAGCGCATGACCACGCGCCACTTCGACGCCTCCATGGCCGGCATGCAGCTCGACCCGTCACCGAGTGGCATCACCCAGAACTGGAGTTCCGCGGCGGCGCACGTGAAGGATGGCAACAACTTTGGTTCGTACAGCAGTGCGGCGTTCGACGCCCTGCTGGACAGCGCCGCCTCGCGCACCGACACGGCCAGCGCCAACCGGTTCTACCGCGAGGCGTACACGATGCTCATTGGTGATGCGCCCGCGATCTGGCTGTACGAACCGGTGAACTTCGCCGCAGTGCAGCGCCGCATCCATCCGGTTGGCCTGCGCGCCGACGCCTGGTGGGCGAATCTGGATCGCTGGTACATTCCTCGAGCCGAGCGCATTGCGCGGGACCGGATCGGACCCGGTGCGTCGCCGTCGATGGTCGCGGCCCGGCCGTAGCGTCAGCTCGCGGCGCGCCGCGGCTCCTGCGCCTCGGGAGCCGGCCAGGTGGGGCCGCCCCGGTCGCAGCGAATCCCCAGTCGCTCGAACCGGGCGAAGAGCTCGGGGTCGAGCGTGTTACCGACTTCCTCGCGCAGAATCTGCATGGCGCGCTCGTGCGGATGCGCGCTGCGATAGCTCCGGGCCGACGTGAGCGCATCGTAGATATCGGCTACCGTGAGAATGCGCGCCGCCAGGGGAATCGCGTCTCCGGCGAGACCGTCCGGGTATCCGCCGCCACCAAAGCGCTCGTGGTGATGGCGCACCATGGGCCGAATGTTCCAGGGGAATTCGATGCCGGCCAGCATGGACTCACCGGTGGCCGGATGCCGCTCGATGATCCTGCGCTCCTCGTCGGTGAGCCGCCCGGGTTTGTTCAGGATCTCGTCGGGAACCGCGATCTTGCCGACGTCGTGCAACAGCGCACCCATACGGAACCAGAACAGCGTGTGTTCATCGAGGCCCACGTCCGCGGCGAGTGCGCAGGCGTAGTCCGCCACGCGGCGGCAGTGGCCCTGGGTGTAGAGGTCCTTCGTTTCGATGGACTCGCCCCAGCGCCGCACAATCACGAGAAACATGTCTTCGAGGCGCGACATGCGCCGGGCGACGTCGGCCAGTTCCAGTGACGCGCGCAGTCTGGTGAAGATGGCGTGCGCCTCGTTCAACGCCTGCAGCGTCTCGCGATGCCGCTCCTGGCGCCAGTACAGGTCCGCGAGTTCGCGCGCCACTTCGGCGGCGAGCAGCGGGTCCTGCCGCTCGGCCGCGATACGCGCGGCGCCCGTCAGCCGCGACTCTGCCAGCGAAAAATCGCCCGTCTCCCGCGCGATCACGCCATAATGCTTCTCGATCTCGCCGAGGGCATGATGGCCGCGCAGGCGAACGGCGAGCGCACGCGCCGCATCGCACGCCACGCGCGCACGGTCGAACTGTCGTCGCGCAATCCAGAGCTCCACGCGATTCACCTGCACCATGATCTGCGCCTGGCGGTCATCGCTGGCGACACAATGCTCCAGCGCATCCACGAAGGCGCGCTCCGCCTGCGCCCAGCGCCGCAGATCGGTGTACACCATGCCCAGATTGTTGAGCAGCGGCCCGACGTACTGGGTGAGTCCCAGCGCTTGATAGCGCTTGAGACTCGCGCGATAGCGGCGCAGCGCCGCGTGCAGGTCGCCGCGAATGTTCGCAATGGTGCCGCGGTTCTGCTCGATCATGGCGGCGAGCTGCCCCTCGCCAGCGGCGCGCGCGCCGGCCAGTGCTCGCGCGTAGAGCAACTCGGCTTCCTCGAGCTCTCCGCGCCGCTGCCGCGTGATGGCCGTCAGATTGAGCGCGTGCGCGCAGGCCGCGGCATCACCGTGTGCGTCCCCCACGGCATGGGCGGCGACGAGACAGTCCAGCGCGGCATCCAGATTTCCTTCGCCCAGGTGCGTCCGGCCGATCCAGCGCAGCAGCGACGAGGCGGACGCGCCCTCTCCGGCGCGATCGGGCAGGCGAAGCGCGCGCTCGTACTCCTCGCGCGCACGGGGCAGCTCGCCACGACGCTCCGCCGACTCGGCCGCGCGCACCAGCGCCGCGCGCGTGCGCCCGCGTGGCTGCGCACGGGCGACGGCACCAGACGCCACAGTCGTCATGCAGCGTCCGATGCGACCCGAGAAGGGATTCCCGCGTCGCGGAGAATTCGGTTCAGTGTCGGACGGGAAATGCCGAGCATGCGGGCCGCGGCCGTGCGATTGCCGCCCGTGATGCGCAGCGTGAGGCGAGCGGCCTCCCGCTCGATTTCCTCGAGCCGCTTACCAATTGTCGGGATGCGGATCTCGCCCGCGCTGGCGAGCACCCCATCACCGGACGCCGGCAGCCGCGTGCGTCGCTGCAGCAACAGGTGCTCGGGCCGGATGACGCTGCCCTCGGCCAGAATGGCTGCGTGTTCAATGACGTTCTTGAGCTCACGCACGTTGCCGGGCCAGCGATGCGACCGGAGCGCCGCTTCCGCCTCCGCGGAAAGCGATGTCGCGGAGTCCTCGCGCCCGCGGGCGATCGCATCCAGCAGGTGCCGCGCAATCGGGATGATGTCGTCCAGCCGGTCGCGCAGGGGAGGAATGGTCAGGCGGACCGTCGTGAGCCGGTAGTACAGATCGGCGCGAAACTCGTTGCGCGCGATGGCCTCGTCGAGATCGCGGTTGGTGGCGGCAATGACGCGGCACTGGACTCTGATTTCCTCCAGGCCGCCGATGCGCCGGATGGAGCGCTCCTCGAGCGCGCGGAGCAGCTTGGGCTGAAGCTGGATCGGGAGCTCGCCGAGCTCGTCAAGGAAGAGGGTGCCGCGCCCGGCGATCTCCATGAGTCCGCGCTTCTGCGTTCTGGCGTCGGTGAACGCGCCGCGTTCGTGACCGAACAGTTCGGATTCCAGCAGCGTCTCGGGAATCGCCGCACAATTGATCGCCACGAAGGGTTCGCCCGCCATGGCGCTGGCGTTGTGCATGGCACGTGCAAAGAGTTCCTTCCCCGTGCCGGTCTCACCGATGATCACGGCAGATGCCACCTGGCTTGCCGCGACCTTGGCGGCAATCCGGATGGTCTCCTGCAGTCCGTCGCTGTTGCCGATTATCGTCTCGAACGCTTGATGCACGCGGCGATCTCCCCGGGGCGCGACTCACGGGCACGCTGCGCCCTCGCCCCCTGGCGCGCAGCTCTCTACGCAGAGGGACGCGGAGAGGAGTGTGGGCGCAACAGATGGCGCCCGGACGCACGACAATCGGGGCCAGACACCAGTGGCATCTGACCCCGACTGTCCCGTGTTCCCGTCTTCCAACGTCCAGCGGTGCTGCTACCGCGCGGTGTGCCCGGATGCGAGGAGGTATCCCGAAAAGTGCGGCACCGTGAACACCGCCGTCGTGCCGAGCCGTACCTGTACAGCGAGAAGATCCTGCACGGTCTCGAGGCCGGTTTGCTGCGCGCCCGACAGGTCGTCGGTGAAGTAGCCGGCCTGGAGAATCGACAAGAGGGTTGAATTGCCATAGGCGGTGGTGTTGCGCAGGTCCACCGTCGCGATCGCCGGCACGAGGAACTTGAGTCCGTGTGGCGCGAACGTGTAGGCCACGAGTTTGCCCGCGGGTGCCGTCACGGTGATCTTCGTGTTTCCCAGCACGGCGCCCGGTGGCACGATGAACGACAGTCCCGCTGACGGGAGCGCGATGACTCCACCCAGCAGGCCGATGGTGCGCGATGCCGTGACGTCATTGCTGAGTGCCACGGTGCGCTGGAGGACGACGACCTGTGTGCCAGTCGTCGTCGAGGGCGAGCCTATGACGATGGGCCCGAGTTGCAGCGGTGATGCCTGCACCGCTGTGTCGGAGCTCGTTGCCACCTGACTCGGTGCCACACTGTCGGGACCGACGGGGTTTGGTCCGTCGCCGCAACCGGTGGCGAATCCCACCAGACCGATCGCCAGTGTCGCGAGTTTGAGAGCACGCTGATGCATGGACGTTCTCCAGAGGAAGTGCGGGACGGTGTTGCTTGCGGCGCGCTGAAAAGCAACCGTCGTGCCGCTGGCACATCTCGCGCGAAGGCAAGCAGTTGAGCGAATTGTGAGGGTGCCGTGCGAGGCGCAGCGACGACAGGATTCTTTACGTTCGTCAAGGATTTTTACGCGGGAACCGCGAGCGCGGTACCGCCGGTTTCAATCGGGCTCACCGAGTGAGAATCGGCGTGTGATGGCGCCGTTACACGGACAGGCAATCACATGCGGCGCCCCCTGGCCGCACCGGTGATTCCGGAGGCGACTCAGCGCGAAGCGACACGCTGCGGAGACTGTCACGAGCACAGGTGGGATGCATGCGTCCGCTTGATTCACTGGCCATTTGCATTGGGGCATGTGCGCTGTTCGCCGGCTGCATGATCGTGGGCTTTCGGGCGGCCCCGCATCTGAGCGCGCGAGTGATTGTGGTGCCGCACACCGCAACCGCCGGTGCTGGCGACCGCGGGGCACTCGGGCCAGTATTGAGCGACTGCGCCGGCAGCGCGGCTCCTTCGCTTGCCGGAGCGCGGGACTCGAGCGCCGGCGTGCCCGGAGCGCCCCTCAACGCGACAGTGCCCCTGTGCCGACCCCACGGTTCCACTACGTTCTCGCGCTTCTCTTCACCCCTGACCGGCGGCAAGTAGTCCTCATGCGAAAGTCCCGCCCTGCATGGCAGGCGGGAAAGACGAATGCGCTGGGTGGGAAGATGCAGCCGGACGAAGCTCCCTCGGAGGCTGCACGGCGCGAGGTTCGCGAAGAGGCCGGCGTGGACGTCGCGCCATGGGAGGAGTTCCTCGTCTGGGACGATCCGTTCTACCGCATGCATGCGCTCCGCGCATTTCATGATGCGGCCCGGCGTGCACACACCGCGGAGGATCAGGAGGTGTTCCTCGCCGACGCGCGCGTGCTGCCGCCCAACGTCATTGAGAATCTGCGCTGGTTGGTGCCGCTCGCGCTGGACACGGACGTCGCGATACCGGTTGTCGTTCGCAGCGCAGCGCCCGGGGGATCAGGTCTCACAGAGCCGGCTGCCGATGTGCCCGATCCTCGCGAATAGTGCGTCGCGCGAACTGGTATTCGTGTCCGTCGTCGTACTGTGCCCGTGGCCGGTCGTGGCAGCAGCGTGCCAGAGCCCGCCACCGGACAGTGGGCGGCAGTGGGCGGTGGAAGCGACATTCGCGACAGGCTCGCCCGGCGGGTGGATACAGGTTCGCGAGAATCAGGTGCGCGGCACTCGCCTGAACTTCCGACAGGATCTCGGCGTGGGATCGTTGCAGACCGTCGCGCTTGACGCCGAGCTGCACCCGGGGCGCCGCACCGAGTGGAACATTCTGATAGAGAGTTACTCGCTGCGCGGCAGGGCCGTGCTCTCCCGGGACGTGAACTTCAACGGCGCGACGCTGGCTGCCAACAGCAGGCTCCTCACCCGGACGGACTTTCCCTCGTTCCTGCAGGGGACCGTAACCGTGCGGCGGCGGCTCGCATCATTGGCGAATGGAGGAATGCTTCGCTGGGACGCGGGGCTGACGTTCGTGGCGCTGGAGTTCAGGTTGAGCGGGACGCTCGCGGCCGCGAGCATCGGAAGCGAGACGAAGGAGGATTTCGTGTCGCAGGAGCTGCCAATTCCGGTAGCTGGTGCGTCACTCGAACAGCCGGTGGCTGGGCCGCTCACGTTGCGCGCCGCCATTGATGGTGGCTACCTGCCCAGCATCAGCAGTCTGCGACGCGAGGGGGGTGAGGTGATGCTTCAGCAGAGCCATTTCGCCGCCTCGCTGGCAATGCTTTACCGCGTTCACATGCGGTGGAATGTGAGGCTGGGATACGAGTTCACTGGCTTTGCGCAGCACGAACGGAGCCGCGAAGATGGCAACGACATTCACGTCGACTCCAGCGCCCTCTTGCTTGGACTTGGGTGTCTGTTCTGACGGAACAGCGCGCGAGTTCTGCGCGCCGAACGGGCTCGCGCATGCTGTTAATGTGGATTCGGAGGTGCGCCGTAACCTATTGCTGGAAGTGGTAGTTATGCGGCGTGCTGAAAGTAATGCACAAAGTTTCCCACAGCATTTTTTCGTTGGATTGCGCGAGCGACTGTGTGCGCCGGATCAGTGCTCCGCCGAGAGCCGCGCCATCCGAGCGCGTACATCGCGCACGATGGGCTGGAGCTCGGGATCGGCGGTCTTCCAGAGGTCCACGAAGCGGCCGTAATAGTCGAGCGCCTTCGCGCGATCGCCGCGCGCCTCGTACAGCTCGCCGAGTCGCTGGTACGTCGCGGCGAGATCGAAGGCATCGCCAAAGACCCGGTTCCAGGCCTTCGCGTTGACCGCCCGCTCGTAGTACGCGATGGCCGAGTCGGGCTGATTGGCCTTCTGGAAGGCCTGGCCCATGCCGAAGAAGCCACACCACACACAACCGCTCTCATCGTGCCAGCTTCGGAAGCTGGCAATGGCATCCTGCGTGCGCCCTTCCGCCAGCGCGACGGCTCCTTCAGCGCCGAAGCGATCGAAATCTGCCTTCCGCCGCCCGGCGGGAACAACGCGGTCGTTTTCCGACAGCAGGCGGCGTGCTTCGTCGGGTTTCCCGGCTTCCGCATACAGCATGGCCAGTTGCGAATAGGGCCGGTCCAGGGGATCCATCGACGCGAGCGGGAAGCGGCTCAACGCGCTGGTGATGCGTGCGAGTGCGGCGGCGGGTTGATTCCGATAGCGCAGATCGATTCTGGCCAGTTGGCTCGAGAAGAGGAGGTAGTCGCCCGGCTGCTGCCGCTCCACCGCTGCGCTGAGCGCGACCGCCGCATAGGTCGATGCCGCGGCGAGCCTGCCCTGCGTGAGGCTCAGTGCCGCGAGGTCCCCGTTCAGTTGCTCGCGCAGGCCCGGCTTCGTTGACGCCACATCCTTCAACGAGTTCCAGCTTTGCTCGGCGGCGGGGTAGTCCATTTGCGCGGTGCTGAGGTATCCCGCGAACAACGGTGCGCCGGGGTCGCCGCGGCCCGCATGCTCGTAGCGCTGCACCGTGGATTCCGCCGCGGCAATGCGCCCCTGATAGATCTGATTCGTGATGAGATTCACGAAAATGGTACCGCCCTGCCCGAGCGAGACCGCATGTGTCAACAGGCTGTCGGCCGCTGCGTACTGACCCTGGCCCTGGTAGATGATGGACAGATTGTTCAGCGCGATCTCAGAGCCTGGATCCAGCTCGAGCGCGGCGCGATTCGCCGCAATGGCGCGCGCCGGGTCGAAATCCCCGGTTACGTAGTAATACGCTTCGGTCAAATCCCGCTCGAGCTCGGGGAGGCGGCTGCGATTGGCGAAGGCGTGCGTGGCGGAGGCGACAATCTGAGACGTGTTGGCGCCCATGTTGTTTTCCATGGCCGCACGCTTGCGCCAGGCCATCGCGAAACCCGTGTCGATGGTGGTCGCGGCCTTGAGCAACTGCTCGGCGGCCTCGAAGCTGCCGGCATCGGCCAGGCGCACGGCCTGCGTATACTGGCGCAGCGCTTCGAGCGAGCCGGTGGTGACCTTCTCCAGCGGGTCGTTCGCGCGAATGGTGACGAGCGACTCGCCGATCCGCTCGCGCAACGCGCGCGACAGGCGGTCGAGTGCCGGGATGAGTTCCGCTTCGTTCGCCGCGGTTTCGCGGACCGCGGCGAGCGTCGCGCCGTCCGCGACGGAAACGACCCGGGCAGAGAGCAGGTAGCTTTTCCCAACGGGATCGATCTGGCCATCCACGACCGCCTTGACGCCGTCGCGTTGCGCGATCTCTCGCGCCAGTTCCGGCGTGAGTGGCGCGGGTACGGCGTGCTGCATGCGCAGCAGCGCAGCCGCAATCGCCTGGCTGGTCACGAGTTGAACCGTGGGCGACTGCGAGAGGTCAACCCGGAACGCTTCCGTGAGGGTCACGCCGAGCGTGGAGTCCGCGGCGCGATTATCGAAGTCAGCCAGAATGATCGGTTGACGTTCTTTGAGTACGCCGGACGCCACCAGGGTACCGACCGGGCCGATGCCGAGCAGCCGCATGGCAGTGTACGCGATGGCCACGATCGCGAGCGCGGCGAAGGCGGCGCCGCCGCCGCCGAGCGCCCGGCGCCAGGTAAAGAGACGCGCCATGCCGCGTGGCGGCGACAGCGATGTGCCCGTGGCGTGCGCCCGCGCCCGCTCCCGCTCCTTGATGCCCGTGAGGATGATGATCGGCAGGCCGATCACGAGCAGTGTGACGGCCGCTGCGAAAACCCATGTCGGCAATCCCAGCTTGATCATGAGCAGATACACTAGCGCCAGCATCACGAGCGAAGCCGCCGTGAACAGCGCCAGCACGCGAACCGGGTGCGTGCGGCGCAGCGCTGTCTCCGTGCCCGACGAGACCGCGGAGACGGTGCCACTGGGCGCCATTCCGCCGCTCGTCTGCGGTCTGCACGCGGTCCGCAGGCTTCTTCTCCAGGCAGCGCATGACGAGCGCGTTGAGCGCCGGCGACACGGCGGAGCGGTGTGCCGTGACCGGATCCGGCGTCTGCATGACGTGCGCGGCGAGCACCTGCTGCGGAGCCATGCCCGTGAATGGCGGACGGCCGCAGAGCATCTCGTACGCGAGTACGCCCACGGAATAGATGTCAGCACGCTGGTCCACGTGCGGATCGGCCACGGCCTGCTCCGGCGCCATGTAGGCCGGTGTGCCGAGTGCCACGCCCAGTGACGTGAGCGAAGACGCGCCGCCGCTGGCCGCGCTCACGGCCTTGGCCACGCCGAAGTCGGTGACCACGGCGTGGTGGCCCGAGATCAGGATGTTGTCGGGCTTGATGTCACGGTGCACCACGCCGTGCGCGTGCGCGTACGCCAGCGCGTCCACGACGTCCTTGAGAATGCGGAGCGCGTCGGCCACGGGCAGCTCGCCCTCGCGGGCAAGCTTGGCGCGCAGCGATTCCCCCTCCACCAGCGGCATCGTGTAGTAGAACAGATCGCCGGCCTGGCCGGCGGCATGCAGCGGCACGATGTGCGGGTGCTGCAGCGACGCGGCGAGCTGGATCTCGCGCCGGAAGCGCTCGATGTTCACGCCGGCGGCCATTTCCGGTGGCAGCACTTTCACTACGACGCGGCGCCCCAGCGCGACTTCGTGCGCGAGAAACACGCGCGACATGCCGCCGCCACCCAGCTCCCGATCGAGCGTGTAACTGCCGCTGAGGGCACCCTGCAGCTGGTCCTGCAGCTCCGAGGTCACCGCGTCATTTCCGTGGGAAAAGTCGCCTGATAATAGGCGCCCGCCGGGCAAACGGCCAGCAGACGCCGGGCAGGAGCACGGGACACGTCGGCCATTCGGTTGTGCGTGCCGGATGCGCAGCCGGCATGATGTCTACCGCGTGCGCAGCCGGCATGATGTCTACGGCTTGCGCACCGGTGTGCTCGTCGGGTACGGCGGTGGCGGCGGCACCGGTTGCGGGTGCGCCTTGATGTCCGCCAGCAGCAGCTTTACCGCCGCGGCAAGCTGTGCATCATCTCCTTCGAACGTATCGTGCGGCAGGTTGTCCACCACCGTGTCGGGATCGACGCCATGTCCCTCGATGAGCCATTCCCCCTGGGGACCGTACACGCCCATTTCGGCCGCCGTGGCGATGCCGCGATCCACGAGCACGTTCGACGAGCTGAGCCAGACTTCGCCACCCCAGGTACGCGTGCCGAGCACCTTTCCGAGGCCGAGTGCATGGAAGCCGTACGCGAACGCTTCGCCGTCCGAGGCGGTGTGCTCGTTTACCAGCGTGATCATGGGGCCGCGCAAGGCATCCTGCATGTTCCAGTAGGGCGCGCCGACGCGCGGCTGCCAGTACATCCAGCTCCGGCGCATCAGCTTCTCGAGGATCCACGAGTCAATGTTTCCACCGCGGTTGTTGCGATCGTCGAAGATGAGTCCCGCGCGGTTGAACACCGGATAGAAGTCGCGCTCCCACTGCGCGATGTCGCCGGGGCCCATGGCGCGCAAATGGACGTAGCCGATCGTGCCGTGACTCAGGCTGTCCACCAGCAGACGACGCGTGTACTCCCACTCGTCGTAGCGCAGGTTGATGTCCTCCGCGCTCGTGATCGGTTCGACGATCACGTCACGCGTCGCGCCGCCGGCGCCCGCGCGGACCGCGAGACGGACCTGCTTCCCCGCCTGATTCCGCAGCAGGGCAGAGATGTTGGGCGCATCGAGCGTGGCGCTGCCGTTGATGTCGACGATGACATCGCCGTCGTGAACGCCCACGCCAGGGCGGGCCAGCGGCGAGCGATCATCGGGGCGATCGGGATCGTTGCGATAGATGTGCGCCACGCGATAGCCGCCCGCCTTCACATCGCGCTCGAGCGCCGCGCCGAGCGACGCCGGCTCGATGGTCGTGACGGCGTTCCGCATGTCGCCGCCATAGACGAACATGTGCAGTGTGGACAGCTCGGCGATCATCTGCCCCAGCACGTCGGACAGCTCGTCGCGATCGGTGACGCGGTCCGCCAGCGGCTGGTACTTCCGCAGAATGGCGCTCCAGTCGAGACCGTGCATGTGCCGGTCGTAGAAGTAATCGCGTTCGAGCCGCCAGGCTTCGCGGTACATCTGCGCCCACTCCTCACGGGGCTCCACGGTGAGATCCCAGTCGCCGAGGTCCACCTTGGAGTCGGCCAGCTTCTCGGGTGGACGCGTGCCGGCCGGAATCACGTAGAGATCCGGTCCCTTGCGGACGAGCAGCTTCCTGCCGTCCAGAGAGAGCTCGTAGTCGCGCACGCCGTCGACGAGCGTCTTCACGTCCGGCTTCTCGTGCGTCAACTCCACGGCGCGCAGCGTCTGACCGCGCGGCATGGTGGCGTTGCGCGACAGGAAGTACAGCCGCTTGCCATCCGTCGAGAGCGATGCGTAGTTGCCCGCCTCGAGCGGCGCGCGGTACAACCGCGTGGCGAGCCCGCTGGTGTCGATGCGCACGATGGTCGAACTGTCGTGGGACGCGTGCTCGGCGGTCGCGCCGGCGCGGCCGCTGCGCGCGCCGGTGTGCGCGCCGCTGTGCGCGCCGGTACCGGTGCCACTTCGCGCCGATTCCGGCGTGTTCGGCTTCGGCGGCGCTTCGCTCGTGTCCGGGTGCAGCTCGTCGGCGTGTGTGAATGGAAACCGGGAATCCGGCTCGAGTGCCACGGCGTAGATCTCCGTCTGCTCGTCGAAGTAGGGCTCCGGCTGGCGCGATCCCCACGGCGAGCCCACGAGCGAGCGGAAGTGGCGGTCGGAGAGAAACCAGAGCCACTTGCCATCGGGACTCCACGCGGGCGAGCCCGAATCGTAGCGATCGCTCGTGACCGGCGTGATGGCGCCGCCGCGGGTGTCGTACACGAACAGCTGCTGGAACTGGTTCGCGCTGCTGCTCACCGCGTAGGCCAGCCAACGCGAATCGGGCGACCAGGCGAGATCGCTGAACCCGCCGTACTGCGACACCGCAATGCGCCGCGAGCTGCGGCTCGCCACGTCGTAGATCCAGAGCTGCTGGTTCTTGTCATAGTGCGCGATGAGCTTGCCGTTGGGGGCGGGAATGGCATCCCAGCGCAGCACTGTGCCATCGCGCGTGAGCTGCCGTGGCGCGCCAATGCCGTTCGCGGCCAGCGTCCAGAGCTCGACCTCGCCCGACTCATCCGAGAGCGTGAGCAGGGAATCGCCATCGGGCATGAACCGTCCCTCGCGATAGCGTACGCCCGGGTGGCGCGTGGCTTCCACGAGGCGTCCCTGATCCTTGCGCACCGGCGCCACGAAGAGCTGGCCGCGCGCGGTGAGGACGATGCGGCGGCCGTGGGGTGAGAGGTGCACGGTCGTCACCCATTTCATGGACGAGTCGATCCACTTCTCGCGCGCGTGGTCGAAGTCGCTGGCGAGCTGGATCGGAATGCGCGCGTCCTGCCCCGTGCGCAGGTCCAGCATCCAGATGTCGGCGCCGAGCTGATAGACGATGCGGCCGTTGGAGAGCGACGGCGACTGGAGGTCGAAGTCCGTGTGCTGCGTGAGCTGCTTGAGATCGTGGCCGCTTTCGTCCATGGACCAGAGGTTCATGACGCCGCTGCGATCGCTGGCGAAGTACACGCGCCCGTCCCACACCATGGGCGCCTTGCTGGTGCCCGCGTAGTCCGTGGTGAGTGGCGCGGCCTCGGTCATGGACGGATTCCACTTCCAGAGCTGCTGCGCTGTACCGCCCTGGTAGCGGCGCGTATGGCTGGGCTGCG
>Ga0207661_10002519_pt1 | contig 12605 bp, 11 predicted proteins | sample KBSC713LmetaG_FD_184337 | JGI IMG/M metagenome (GOLD analysis project Ga0207661, IMG submission 184337) | Corn rhizosphere microbial communities from Kellogg Biological Station, Michigan, USA - KBS C7.1-3L metaG (SPAdes) (version 2) | ecosystem: Host-associated > Plants > Roots > Rhizosphere ... | reverse complement strand
GCCGATGGCCAGCCGCTCGCAGACGTGACGCATCGCGCGCGTCAGCAGGGGGAGGCCGCTCTCGTCGATGGCGACGCCGCTGGCGCCGTTGGCGAGCGCGAACACGCAGTCGTTGGTCGAGCACTCCCCATCGACGGTGATGGCGTTGAAGGTAACGTCGGTGACCTCGGCCAGGGCGCGCTGCAGCAGCTCGGGCGCGACCTGCGCGTCGGTCGTGACCACCGCGAGCATGGTGGCCATCAGCGGCTCGATCATCCCCGAGCCCTTGGCGATGCCGCCGACGCGGAAGCGGCCGGCGCTCGTCGTCACCTCGACCGCCGCTTCCTTCGGGAAGGGGTCGGTGGTCATGATCGCGCGCGCGGCGGCCGGACCGCCGCCGTGCGACAGTCCAGCGAACGCGGCGGTGATCCCGGCCAGCAGCGCCTGCCGCGGCAGCGACACGCCGATGACGCCGGTGGAGGCCACGAGGACCTCGTTGCGCCCGGCGCCGGCGCCGCGCGCGGTGGCGTCGGCCATCGCCTCCGCGGTCTCCATGCCGTCGGGGCCGGTGCAGGCGTTGGCGCAGCCGCTGTTGATCGCGACCGCGCGGGCACGGCCGCCCGACGCGGCGAGCCGGGCGCGCGACACGAGCACCGGCGCCGCCTGCGCCTTGTTCGTGGTGAAGACCGCCGCGGCGGACGCCGCCCGGTCCGACACGATGAGAGCCAGATCGGGGTTGCCGTTCTTCTTGATCCCGCAGGCGATGCCGGCGGCGCGGAACCCTTCGGGCGCCGAAACGCTGCCCTCGACGTCGGCGAGCACGATGTCGGTCGCGCGTGCGATCGTCATGCGGGGATCTGGATGAGGCGCAGCCGCTCGACGCTGGTGCGCGGCGCGGCGACGGCCCGCGCGGGAGGCGCGGTGGCTTCGAGGCGCAGCCCCGAGCCGGCGCGCAGCGACAGCGACACCGCGTACTGGCCGCAGTGGCGGAACAGGCTGCAGCCGACGCAGTCGTGGGCGATCTTCTCGGGCACCCAGACGTGCGGCACGATCGAGAAGCCCAGGCGGATGAAGTGCGCCGGCTGGTGCGTGAAGGCGCACAGCGTGACGTAGCCAAGCTCGCGCGCGCGGTCGGCGAGCGCGTTGACCAGCGCCACGCCGGTGCGCTGGCCGCGATGCGCCGCGTCGACGACGAGCGAGCGCACCTCGGCGACTTCGCCGCTGAGCGGCGCCAGCTCGCCGCAGCCGATGACGGCGCCGTCGAGCACGGCGACGACGAACCGCTGCACGTGCGCGTCGATGTCGTCGAAGGTGCGCGGCAGCAGGTGGCCGACGCTGAGGTTCGCGGTGATCAGCGCGTGGATGGCGGCGGCGTCTTCGCCGACGCCGGTGCGCAGCTCGACCGACAAGGACGTCTGGTTCACTGTCGTGGCGCCTCCACCGCGGCGGCGATCGCCGCTTCGAGCAGCGGCAGGGCCTCGTCGATCTCGCGCTCGGTGATCACGTAGGGCGGCAGCAGCCGGATCACCGTGTCGGACGTGCGGTTGACGAGCAGGCGGCGCTCGCGCGCCGCGTCGACGACCGCCGCCGCCGGGCGATCGAGATCGAGGCCCCACATCAGGCCGGCGCCGCGCACGTCGCGGATGGCCGGCAGGCGCGCCGCCATGGCGCGCAACCCGCGCTCGAGGTGGGCGCCGGCGCGCCCGACGTGCGCCAGCAGGCCGCCGTCGAGCTCGTCGAGGAACGTCAACGCGGCGCGGCAGGCGAGCAGGTTGCCGCCGTAGGTGCTGCCATGATCGCCAGGCCGGGCGGCGGCGGCGACGCGATCGGAGAACATCGCCGCGCCGATCGGCACGCCGGCGCCGAGCGCCTTGCCGAGCGCCATCAGATCCGGAGCGAGCCCGAGGACCGGCGCATAGAGCGGGTGTCCGGTGCGGCCGAGGCCGCACTGCACTTCGTCGGCGATGAGCAGGGCCCCCGTGCGCCGGCACGCGGCGGTGATGGCCTCGGCGGCGGCGCGCGGGATCGGGCGCACGCCCCCCTCACCCTGGATCGGCTCCACGATGACCGCCGCCGTCGCGTCGGTGATCGCGGCGGCGATCGCCGCCGCGTCGTTGGGGCTGACGAAGGTCACGCCGGGCACGAGCGGCTGGAAGGGCTCGCGGTAGTGCGGATCCCACGTCACCGAGACGGCGCCCATCGTGCGCCCGTGGAACGAATGCTCGAAGGCGACCAACCCGGCGCGCGGCGTCCCCTGCGTGTACCAGAAGCGGCGCGCGAACTTCAGGCACGCCTCGACCGCTTCAGCGCCGCTGTTGCAGAAGAAGGCGCGGGGCAGGCCGGTCAGTGACGACAGACGCGTGGCCAGCTCCGCCTGCAGCGGATGGTGGAACAGGTTCGACGTGTGCAGCAGCGTCGAGGCCTGATCGGCGATGGCGCGGGCGAGCCCCGGATGGGCGTGGCCGAGCGCGGCGACGCCGACGCCGGAAATCAGATCCAGGTAGCGCTCGCCGGATCGGGTGAAGAGCGCGCAGCCTTTGCCCGATTCGAACACGATCGGCGCGCGCTTGTAGACCTGCAGCACGTGCTGCTGGTCGAGGGCAATGGGATCAGAAGTCGTCGTCAGCATAAGACCGTTCCTGGGGCGTTCTCGTACTCGCCCGTCCGTCCGTCCACGATGCGCACCTGCGCGACTCCGCCGCTCATCGCGTCGAGGCACGCGCCGAGCTTGGCGACCATGCCGTCGCGCGCGGTGCCGGCGGCGACCATCGACCGCGCGGCCTCTTCGTCGAGCTGTCCGCAGGTGTGGCCGGCGGCGTCGAACACCCCGGCCGTCTTGCCGCCGATGATCAGGCGGCCGGCGCCGACGGCGCGCGCCAGGTGCGCGGCGAGCACGTCGGCGTTGACGTTGAGCAGCTCGCCCGCGGCGGTCAGGCCGATGCTGGCCACGACCGGCACGTAGCCGAGCGCGAGCAGGTCGCTCAGCAGCTGCGCCGGCGCCGCGGCCGACGGCAGTCCGACAAGACCGAGATCCGCCGTCGCCCCCGTTGTCGTCTGCAGCGGCGGCGCGAGCGTCGAGAGGCCGATGCCGGCGTCGGCACCCGTGAGGCCGATGGCGCGAACGCCGGCGGCGTTGAGCGCGGCGACGAAGGTGGTGTTGATGCGGCCGGCCAGCACCGCGACCACGGTGTCGAGCGTGTCGGCGTCGGTGACGCGCAGCCCGTCGACGAATCGCGGGGCCTTGCCGCGCGCCCTGAGGTCGGCGTCGATCGCACGGCCGCCGCCGTGGACCACGGCCACCGGACCCGACGCGCGCAGCGCCGCAATCCCCGCCGCCGCGGTGCGCATCGCCGCCGCGTCCTCGAGCAGCTCGCCGCCGAGCTTGAGCACCGTCGTCAATTCAGCCCCAACCCTTCGTCGAAGCCGAAGGCGACGTTGAAGTTCTGCACCGCCTGGCCGGCCGCCCCCTTGACCAGGTTGTCGATGCAGGCGACGAGCACGAGCTGCCGCCTCTCGGCGTTCACGCGCCAGCCGATGTCGCAGAAATTCGTGTGCGCGACGTGCTTGATCTCCGGCAGATCGCGCCCGGTGAGCCGCACGAACGGCGACTGATCGTAGGCGGCGTGCAGCGCCGCGGCGACGTCGGATTCGCCGACGCCCGGTTTCAGCACCGGATAGATCGTCTCGAGGATGCCGCGATCGATCGGCAGCAGGTGCGGCACGAACGTGACCGCGGTGCCCAGTTCCTGCTCGATCTCGACGGCGTGTCGATGCTCGAAGACGCCGTAGGCCGAGAGCGATCCGTGGCACTCGCTGAAGTGCGTGCGCTCGGTCGGCGTCTTGCCCGCGCCCGATACGCCCGACTTGGCGTCGATGACGATGGGCGCCGCGGTCTCGAGCAGGCCGGCGGCGAGCAGCGGCTTGAGCGACAGGATCGCGGCGGTCGGATAACATCCGGCGCAGGCGACGAGCGTCGAGTCGCGCAGCCGGTCGCGGTTGTGCTCGGTCAGCCCGTAGACCACCGGGCGCGACGGCTCCGGCGTCTTGGGATACCAGCGCTTGCGCAGCTCCGCATCGCGCAGGCGGAAGGCGCCGGAGAGATCGAACACACGCTTGCCCCCCTCGACGAGTGGCGGCGCCACCTCCGCGGCGGCGTGGTCGGGCAGCGCCAGGAACACGGCATCGGTCGACGCAATCAGCGTGTCGAGATCGAGGCCGGTGACCGGCGCGTCCCACACGCGGCGGAGGGCGGGCACGTGCCGCGGCTCGGCCCCCGCGGTACCCATGGCGGCGACCAGGTCGGCCCCGGGATGGCGGGACAGCAGCCGGAGCAGCTCGACCCCGGAATATCCGGTTGCGCCCGCCACGCCGACCCTGATTTGCGAATAACTATTCATCGAAAAGTTTGAATATACGGATCCGCGAGCCACCAGTCAATAACAAAATCATAGCTTTACGTTATGCATCGTGTGTATAATCGTGCGTCTTGGCTGAATAGTTATGAAGGCATATCGGCAATCGCTTGTCGTCGAGCTGGTGGACCGGGAGGCGATTACCAGCCAGGAGCAGCTGCGCGAGCGGCTCCTGGCCCGCGGCATCGACGTGACGCAGGCGACGCTGTCGCGCGACATCCGCGATCTTGGCCTCGTCAAGCGCAGCAGCGACGGAGCGTATCGTCGCTCAGGTCCGGGCGACTCGGCCGTCGCCGTCGACCGTACCGCCACCCTGCGGCGCACGGTGGCCAGCTCGCTCAAGCGTTTCGAGGTGAGCCAGCAGCTCGTCGTGCTGCGGACGGAGTCGGCGCAGGCGCATCCGCTGGCCGAGGCCATCGACCGGGCCGAGCTGCCGGAAGTGGCGGGGACGATCGGCGGCGAGAACACGATCCTCGTCATCTGCCGTGGCGAGCGCGAAGCGCAGTCGTTCACGCGGCAGCTCGAGCAATGGGTCAAAGGGTAGGAACAGGAATCAGGGGCAGGCATGGAAAAAGGACGCATCGTGCTCGCCTACTCGGGCGGCCTCGACACTTCGGTGGCGATCGCGTGGCTGGCCGAGCAGTACGCGGCTGAAGTGATCGCGGTGACGCTCGACTTCGGGCAGGGGCGCGAGCTGACCGACGTGCGCGAGCGCGCGCTGGCCGTCGGCGCCACGCGTGCGCACGTGCTCGACGTCCGCGACGAGTTCGCCGCCGACTACATCGTTCCCGCGCTGCAGGCGGGAGCGCTCTACGAGGATCGCTATCCGCTCGCCACCGCGCTCAGCCGCCCGCTGCTGGCGCGCAAGCTCGTCGACGTCGCACGGATGGAAGGCGCCGGCGTCGTCGCGCACGGCTGCAACGGCAAAGCGAACGACGAGCTGCGCATCGAGCTCGGCGTGCGCGCGCTCGATCCGTCGCTCACCGTGCTCGCCCCGGCGCGCATCTGGGGCATGTCGCGCGAGGCTCTCGTCGCCTACGCCAAAGCGCGGCGCATTCCCATCCCCACCGACGATCCCTACACCGTCGACACGAACCTCTGGGGCCGCTCGATCGAGAAAGGCGTCCTCGAGGATCCGTGGGAGGAGTCGCCCGAGGAGATCTACACGCTGACGCGGGCGCCGCGCGACTGCCCCGCCGAACCGGCCTACGTCGAGATCGAGTTCGACGAAGGCGTGCCGCGCCGTGCCAACGGCGTCGAGATGCCGCTCGTCGAGCTGATCGAGAGTCTCGAGACGATCGCCGGCGCCCATGGGGTGGGACGGATCGACATGATCGAGAACGCCGCCGCGGGGGGCAAATCGCGCGAGATCTACGAAGCGCCGGCGGCCGTGCTGCTGCACACCGCGCACACCGAGCTGGAAAAGCTGGTGGTCCCTCGCGATCTGGAGCGCCTCGGGCACGAGCTCGGGCGCGCCTACGCCGATCTCGTCTACAACGGCCGGTGGTTCTCGGTGACGCGCGAGGCGATCGACGCCTTCATGCGCACGATCCAGCCGCGGGTCACCGGTGCGGTGCGGCTCAAGCTGTTCAAGGGCGACTGCCGCGTCGTCGGCCGCCGCTCGCCGCTCGCGCTGAAAGCGGAGATCCCCAACTCCAACCTGCAACCGCCAACCCCGGAAGGCTCCGTTCACTGATGGCGCATCTCTGGTCGGGACGTTTCGCCGGCGATCCGGACGCGGAGCTGTTCGCGTTCGGCTCGTCCTTCCGCTTCGACAAGCGGCTGTTCCAAGACGACGTACGCGGCAGCCTGGCGTGGGCCGGAGGGCTGGCCCGCGCCGGCGTGCTCTCGGCGGCCGACGCCGAGGCGATCGCGCGCGGCCTGCGCACGATCCTGGAGCGCGGCGTGGGCGATCCCGACTGGGTCGACGAGACGCGCGGCGACGAGGACGTCCACGCCTTCGTCGAGCGCGAGCTGGTCGCCCTGGTCGGCGACGCAGGCCGGCGCCTGCATACCGGGCGATCGCGCAACGAGCAGGTCGCCGTCGATCTTCGTCTGTACCTGAAGCGCCGTATCCCGATGGTCGTCGGCGCGATCGCCGGCACCGTCGAGGCGCTGGTCGATCTCGCGGCGCGCGCCGGCGATGCGCTGATGCCGTCGTACACGCACCTGCGCCGCGCCCAGCCGGTGCTCGTCGCGCACTTCCTGCTGTCGCACTGCGCCGCGCTGCGGCGCGACGTGGCGCGGCTCGAGGCGGTGCTCGCCGAGATCGACGAGCTGCCGCTCGGCTCCGGCGCCATCGCGGGAACCGCCTATGCCATCGACGTGCGCGCGCTGGCCGACGCGCTCGGCTTCACGCGCATCGCGCGCAACAGCATCGACGTCAGCGGCGACCGCGATTTCGTCGCATCGTTCCTGCACGCCGCGTCGCTCGGGATGGTGCACCTGAGCCGCATCGCCGAGGATTTCATCCTGTTCACGTCCGAGGAATTCGGCTTCTTCGAGCTCGACGACCGCGCCGCGACCGGCAGCAGCCTGATGCCGCAGAAGAAGAATCCGGACCCGCTGGAGCTGGTCCGCGGCAAGAGCGGACGCGTCATCGGCCATCTCACCGGCTGGCTGGTGTCGATGAAGGGGCTGGCCGCCGGCTACAACAAAGACCTTCAGGAAGACAAAGAAGCGTTGTTCGACGCGGAAGACACGTGGCTCGGCTGTCTCCGCGCCACGGCTGCGGTCATTGGCGGGCTGACGCCGAACCCGGCCGTGACGGCCCGCGCCGCTGCGGGGCTGTTGCTGGCGACCGACGTCGCCGACTATCTCGTGGCCAAAGGATTACCGTTCCGCGACGCGCACGAGGTCGTCGGCGCGCTCGTGCGCCGGCTGGTCGACGAGAAGCGCAGCTTCGACGACCTGTCGCTCGAGGAGTGGCGGCAGCACTCGCCGCTCTTTGGCGAAGACGTCCGTCACGCCGTCACCGCGCTCGCGTCGGTCGAGAAAAAGCGAACGCCGCAGTCGACGCACCCGAAGGCCGTCGCCGCGGCGCTCGCCGAAACCCGCGCGTGGCTGAAAGGCACGGAGGCTGGAGGTTAGGTTGTGGAGGTTGGTTTCCGGGAGGCTGGTCACGTGCAGATCACGATCTGAGTGCCTCCAGCCTTTCCGAGACCAACCTCCACAACCCAACCTCCGACCCCCGCAGCGTCAGAACTTGAACGCGACGCCGACCGAGGTACGCCAGTAGCTGAAGTTGCCCAGCGCCAGGCCCGTCGTGTTGTCGCTCACGCCGCGGAAACCGCGGAAGTAGCGCACGTCGCCGCGCAGCCCGACGTTCTGGCTCAGGAAGCCCATCACGCCGCCGCCGACGTCGAACCCGAAGTCGTTCTTCGTCGTCACGTCGAACAACCCGCCGACGTCGCGCACGTTGCTGCGGATGAGGCCGACGCCGCCGACCGCGTACGGACGCACCTGCGCGCCGTGACCGCCGACCGGGACGCCGACGATCAGGTTCCCGGTCAGCGTCGTCACGTTGCTGTTGCTCGAGAACTGGAAGCCGTCGCTGGTGGTCGTGTTGCCGAAGAAGTTCGGCGAATAGCCGAAGTCGATTTCTCCGCCGATGACGCCGGCGCCCATGCCGGTCACCGACACGCCATAGTCGGCCTTGTGCTCGAACTTGCTGGATACGGTTGTGCCGTTGCCGCCGCTGACGTCCGCCGACCCGCCGGTGTTCCAGCCGACAAACGGGGTAATCGTCCAATCAGCCGAAGCCGAGCCCGGCACCGCCAGACAAGCGGCCGCGACCACTGCTGCGGAGAGAAGTCCCTTGCGTACTGACATCACATTTCTCCTCCAGAAAACATCCGCGCCCGACAGTGCAAGCGCGATGCCCCGGGGGAGCCGTTGAGGTGTCTATGACAGCTCGTGCGCGGCTGAACCGAGCAGTTCCCACGCGCGGCGGACGTGCGCCTCGGCCGTATGCAGGTTGCCGATGGCCAGGCGCAGCACGTAGCGCCCTTCGAGCTTGGTGTGGGAGAGGAAGACGTCACCGGATGCATTGACCGCGTCGAGCACGCGCGCGTGTTCGCGCTCGCCGCGCTCGCCGCGCAGGCGAAAGCACACGACGCTGAACGGATAGGGCGCGGCGATCTCGAAGGTATCGCTCGCCTCGACCCACGAGGCGAACAGGCGCGCCAGCCGCATGTGCTCGGCAAGCCGCGCGCGCAGCCCTTCGGCGCCGAAGTGGCGCAGGATCATCCACAGCTTCAGGGCGCGAAAGCGGCGCCCCAGCTGAATCCCGGTGTCCATCAGGTTGCGCACGCCCGCGTCCCCTTCGCTGGTCTGCAGGTACTCGGGCGTCAGCGAAAACGCCTGGCGCAGCACGTCCATGCGGCGGCAGTACAGCGCGCTGAGATCGAACGGCGTGAACAGCCACTTGTGCGGATTGACGACCAGCGAGTCGGCGCGCGCCGCGCCGTCGAGCACCCACTCGTACCCGGGGACCATCGCCGCCACGCCGGCGTAGGCGGCATCGACGTGCAGCCACACGCCCTCCGTTTCGCAGATCGACGCGATTGCCGCGACCGGATCGACGCTCGTGCTCGACGTCGTGCCCACGGTCGCGACGACCGCGATGGGGAGGAGCCCCGCGGCGCGATCGGCGCCAAGGCGCGCGGCGAGAAGCGCGGGCTGCATGCGGAACTCGCGATCGGCGGGAATGCGGACGAGCGCCTCGTGCCCGAGCCCGAGCAGGATGACCGCCTTGTCGACCGACGAATGCGCGTGCTCGGAGCAGTAGACGCGAACGCCGTTCACATCGGCGCGCCCGGCCAGTCCGGCGCGGCGGACGTCGGGCACCGCGCCCTCGCGCGCGGCGGCGAGCGCGTGCAGCGTCGAAACCGACGCGGTGTCGTAGATGACCCCTTCGAACGAGTCGGGCAGATGGAGCAGCTGCCGCAGCCATCCGAGCGCGACCTCTTCGAGCTCGGTCGCCGCCGGCGACGTGCGCCACAGCATCGCCTGCTGGTTGAGCGCCGCCGAGAGGAATTCCGCCAGCACCCCCGGCTCGCTTGCGCTGATCGCGAAGTAGGCGAAGAACCCCGGATGGTTCCAGTGCGTCAGGGCGGGGACGATGACGCGTTCGAAGTCCGCGAAGACGGCGTCGAACGATTCGCCGCGCTCCGGCGGATGCGGCGGCAGCGCGCCGCGGACGTCGCCCGGCTGCACGCGCGACAGCACCGGGTACCGCGACGGATCGTCGAGGTAGGCCGCGATCCAATCAGTTAAGAGGCGGGCGTTCTCTCTGAAGTCCGACAAATCGGGAGATCTCTGGATCGGGTGATCGGATGATCGAAGAATGTCGGAATACTAGATCAGATCACCCGATCACCCGATGGAGCGATGACCCGACTACTCTTGCCGTCGCTCGACCGTGATGGTGGCCGGCGCGGCGAGCTTGACGTTCAGGTATTCGCCGGGACGGAGCGCGGCCGGGCTGCGGTCGCCGGCCATCACGGCGGCGGTGCCGCCCGCGGCGCCGGTCGCGCCGCCGATCGCGGCGCCCTTGCCGCCGCCGAGGATCGCGCCGAGAATCGCGCCGCCGATCGCGGCGCCGCCGATCTTCTTCGAGCTCGCGGCCGACGGCTCCTCGCCGAAGCGGTACACCGGGTCGGTGTGCAGCGCGATCTGCGTCCCGTCGGACAGCACCAGCGTGTGAAAGCGGATGCCGAGGCGCGCCTGATCCTTCAGCTTGCCGCCGCGCTCCACCGTCGTCACCGATCCGATGACGCGCGACCCGGCCGGGATCGCCACGCGGCCCGATGCCATCACGTCACGCGAGACGCGCGCGTCGACGCGGTCCTCGACGCGGGCGCGTTCGCTCGACACACTGGTCTCCACCTGCAGCCCGATGACGGCGGCGGCGGGGAGCACGAGCTCCTCGAGCCGCGGCGCGCGCGCGGCCGGCGCGTCCTCGGCCGGCCTGGCCGGCTCGAAGGGCTTCGGCGGCATCGGCGCGGCAACCGGAGGCAGCGCCGGCGCCGGCGCGGGCGCGTCGCCCGTCGTGACCGCCGCCCCCGCCGACGGCAGCGGAACGGTGCGCTGGGCCGGCCGCGGCGGCGCAGGCGCGTCGGCGACCGGCGGCGTGGCGACCGCGTGCGGCCTGGCGACTTCAGGCTTCCGGGCGACGGCCGCCTTGCCGGCGTCGGGCTGACCGGCTGCCGGTGTGGCGGCTTCCGTCTTCTGGACTTCCGCCTTGGCCGCGTCCGGTTTCGCCTGTTCCGGCTTCTCGTCTTCCGCTTTGCGGCTGACCACCGCCTCTGTCTCCGCCACCGGCTGCGGCGCCGCGGCCGGCGACGCGTTGGCGGAGCCGGTGAGCGCCGCAGGGGTCTCGTTCGGCGTCAGGTGCGTGGCTGTCGAGGCGCCATCGGACAGGTTGTGCCGGGTCGCCACGTAGGCGCCTCCCGCAGCCGCGGTGATGCATGCGAGGGCGAGGAGGACGAACGCCAGCGGTTTCGACAGCATTGCAGAAGAACTCCCTGTATACATCCCGGTCGAGCAAGGGACGTACCCCGGAAAACCTCGCGTATTTTAAGGGGTTCGGGTCCGATCCGCCACGCCTTGGGGACAGTCGGTGTCCTCCCTCGACGTCACGGGTCCGGTGTCCGGGTGCGCGAAAGATGCCGCCCGAACGGCCCCAACCAGAGGCACTCTCATTGCACTATATCGGTAGTTCCCGGGAGGGGCCTGTGTTCAGACGGATGATTCTGGCCGGGGTCGTGATGCTGGCGCTGACCGCCGCGAGCGCCGAGGCACTCACCGTGCGCGACGTCGTCGAGCTGTCGAAGGCGGGTCTCAGCGAGCAGGTGCTGCTCGCGCTCATCGAGGTCGACCATTCGGTGTTCGCGATCGACACCGCGACCTTGAAGCAGCTGAAGCAGGCCGGCGTCAGCGACCCGGTGATCGTCGCCATGATCAAGAGCGGCCGCGAGCGAGTCCCTGCCGAGCCGGCCGCGCCCGTCGTTCCGGAGCCGGCCCCGCAGCCCGACCCGCAGGTCGTCGTCATCGATCACCACGATGCGCCGGCGCCGCAGCCGGTCTACTACGCCGTGCCCGTCTACGTCCCCGTCGCGTCCGGTGCCATTGACGGCCGCCGCGGCCGCAACCAGACGGTCACGACGACGCTCTCGACGGATCAAGGCATCGTGAAGGCGCGGGTGCCGGTGCCGCCCAACTGCGTCAAGGCGCAGCCGGTCTACTGGGGATTCGGCGGCAAACTGCGTCCCGGATCCTGGGAACCGGCACCGACGGTCGTCTGCCGCTGACCATCACGCGCTTTTCTTCATCTCGTCGCGGATCTTCTTCGCGGCGAGCAGCGCTGCCGGCGTGAGCGCGATCGTGCCGATGATCAGATCGCTCGGTCGGGCGCGCGGCTGTTCGGGCGCGGCGGCGGGGCGATCGATATCGCAGTTGACGTCTTCGGCCATCGCCGGAATCGGCATCTCCCCTTTCGCGCGCTTCTCCTCGTAGACACGCTGCGCGCGGGCGCCGACGACCTTTTTCTCGCCGGGCACGCGCTCGCCGGGATCCTTGCCGTAGGGGGACGCGTGCTCGATCTCCGCGTTCATCTCGGCGCCGAGCAGCAGCGCCAGGCCGGAGCAGTAGAACCACAGCATCAGCACCATGATGCCGCCGATGGCGCCGTAGGCGGCGTTGGCGTTCGGCACGAGCTGGTAGTAGACCTTCAGGCCGAGCGAGACAGCGAGCCACAGCACCGTCGCCAGCACCGATCCGGGCGTGATCCAGACCCAGTCCTGCTCGACGTCGGGCGCGAAGTAATAGATCACCGCGACCGCCGAGGCGACGAGCAGGAACACGACGGGCCACTGCAGCACCCACCACGTCCACTTGAACGCGGGCCCGAGATACAGGCGGCTCGCCAGATGCTCGGCCAGCGCCGGACCCGCGATGATCAGGAACATCGACACGAGAATGAACACCGAGAGGGCGATCGTCAGGCCGACGGCCGTGACGCGGGTCTTCCACCAAGGGCGCGATTCGGTCACGTCGTAGGCGCTGTTGAGCGTGGTGATGATGGAAACCATCGCGCCCGAGCTCGACCAGATGGTGATCAGGAACCCGAAGGTGAGGATGCCGCCGCTGTTCTGCTTCGACAGCCCCTGCATCGCCGTGGTGATGATGTCGACCACGTCCCGCGGCGCGAAC